>Ga0335074_10006129_pt1 | contig 16660 bp, 11 predicted proteins | sample Lox_Sample_23_FD_206715 | JGI IMG/M metagenome (GOLD analysis project Ga0335074, IMG submission 206715) | Soil microbial communities from Loxahatchee National Wildlife Refuge, Florida, United States - Lox_Sample_2.3 | ecosystem: Environmental > Terrestrial > Soil > Wetlands | place: USA...
AGCCGGCGCTCCTTCTTTCCAGTAATTGTCGTACCAATTGCCTGTATCATCGAGCGGAAGATGTGACACCGCAGCCACGGATTGAACGCCAGGGAGAACGGCAAGACTTTGCTGTAACTGCCGCAGCATTAGATAACTTGATCCCGACATTTGAAAGGTAAAAACATTTTCTGCATGGAAGCCCGGGTGCACGCGCAGAATGTTCACAAAGGTCCGCATCAGCAGACCCGTTGCGATGAGGAGCACAAATGCTAAAGCGACTTCGGCGGAAACCAGGGCGCGGGTCCAATCCCGGCTGTTCCTCCCAGTCGCGCGCCCCGCTTCTCTGACGCCTACAGCAAGGTCCAGCCGGCGCAACACAAGGACGGGAGCAAGGCCGAAAAGCACGCTGGTTGCAATTGCCACCGCAAACGTAAACGCTAGGACACGCAGGTCGAGCCTGACGTCACTGAAACTCAAGAACGCAGGTGGCCGTGCGGCTAGCATCGCACGTACCGCGGCCCAACCAACGGCCAGCGCGGCCAAAGCGCCGGCGCAAGCCAGCACCAGACTTTCCGTCAAGAACTGGCGTACAAGTCTGCCGCGCGACGCTCCGAGCGCTGCGCGAGTGATAGTTTCACGCAGGCGTTGTCGGGCGCGCGCCATCAGCAGATTGGCGATATTTGCACACCCGATCAGCAAAACGAATGCGACTCCACTGAATAGAAGAAGCACCGTGCCGCGGACGGCTCGAACGTCGTCGGCTTGAAGAGAGAAGACGTAGAGACGAAAGTTGGTGATTGCCGATCTTCCGTCAAACGCATGTATGTGTGTAGCAATGGCATCGGCTTCGGCTTGTGCCGATGCTAAATTGCTTCCATTGCGCAGATGCCCAATTAAATGAAGAAATGCCGGCCCGTCCGGATCGGATGCATCAATGCGAATCGGAAAGAAAGCGTCGACATTGGAAGGGACACTGGCATCGTTGGGGAAAATCAGGCGGAAGTTCTCGGGTAAGACTCCAATAACAACGGCGAATCCCCTTCCAAAACGTACCGACCGGCCGAGGATACCCGGATCGGACCCGAACCGGCGTGTCCAAACGCCGTGAGAGATGATGATCGTCTGCGGACCGTTGGATGTCTCGTCTTCCGAACGGAAGAAACGGCCGAGTGCCAGCTTCGTGCACAAAAGCGGCAGAAAATTGGAGGTGACCACGCCCATCTTGGCTTGTTCCCCGACGTGCTCCGTTTGGCTGAGTGCCGGAAGTGCTCCGTTGGTTACCCAAATGCCCGCCACCTGATCAAATTCCTTGGCGCTTTGGCGAATCTGGAACAATTCAAAACGGGTGGCAGGCAAGCGGTTCGTTTCTCCCAGACCTGACCAGATAATCGCTAGCTGATCAGGGTCAGGGCACGGGAGCGGACGCAGGAGAAGTGCGTTGACGAAGCTGAAAATGGCGGTATTTGCTCCGATTCCGACTGCAAGGGTAAGTATCGCTATGGAGGCGAGGCCCGGGCTCCTGCGCAACTGGCGCAGAGCATAACGCACATCCTGCCAGAAAACTTCGATCCACGTTGCCGGACCGTGTTTTGGCGGATCGCCTCCGTTCATTCTCGCCATTCTACCTTCGCTACTCCTTCTTCGCCAGCGTAAGCTCACCGGACGATGCTGGCCGAAGCGCGCTGGAGTGGCCCCGGGTTCGCGCCGGTAGGCCAGTTAGCGAGCGCGAGACACAGGCGGCGCGGCTACCCGCACAGTTCTCGGAGGCGTCTATTAGTTTATCTAGTGGAGTAGTTTTACGAAATAACTGGGATAGCAGGATGATTGGGGCGGTGCTTCATTAGGTAGGCATAGGGAACATTGGCCGTATCTTACGGCCAGTCAGCGATTGAACTAGCGGATGAGGTCTCCACGATCCTTTCGACGCAGGCGCATCGATCCACGAGAAGCGTTATCGGATGTGCATAGTATGAACGGCGTGCTCGAATCGACCCTAGGTCGGCGCCGGTTACTTCTATGGCTCGTTACATCATTTTCCGCGATCGCTTTCTTGCTTGCTGTCGTTGGCATTTATGGAATCGCTGCTTATTCAGTTACACAGCGAACTCGCCGTGGTCATTGCCGCCAGCTTTCTTGCCGCGCGCCGGGCGGCGGATGTCGATCCCATGCGTGTTGGATGATCGCCCTTAATCGCCGGGTACTGATTCCAATCGGCTTTTGCCTAACGCTTATTGTTTCCTGCGCTTATCGCAACAGCCACTCGTTTCTGATCGTTCCTCAGGCTCAAAACTATTTATTACGTGCGCCAGATGGTCGCGAAGTTCCATTTCCGGAAATACTTCGCAGCTACAACAGCTACCAACCCGGTCGAAGCTGGATGGACCTTCGGCCCTTAATGGAAATTAGAATCGAGAATGCATATTACAAGGGCGGCGCCTCCAGACGAGGGTTGGAAGGGTTTCTGGGAACGGAAACTGCCAAATATGAGATTACGGCACATGGGCTAAGTCTTTTGTCCTTTCAATCCATGACGGATCGTCCGGCGGACGATATGCCTGTGCAGCGACTGATCTCAGAAGCTCAAATGAAGCATCGCTTCTATCGGCTATATTTCGAGATTTTCTTCAAGGGAGAAGACTTTCACCGTTCTGCGCTTCTGGGAGCCGATACAGTGCCGGCACTCGACAACCTTTCGGGCGAGCTTACTAACGGTGAGGAGGTGTGTAGTCAGCACTCCGATGCTTGCACTGTTTTCCCCGAGCCCTGCTCGGTGTCAGTGGAAATGAAGGTTGTAGTCAACGGCAAACCTCAAAACGTGCTCTGGGGAAGTACTCTGGCGGATGTTGTCAAAGGCCAGCATCACATCGAAATGAAGCGCCTCTACGCCGGCTGGCTAACGGCAGTGCAGGTTAATGCGGACGATCCCAGAGAACTGAAGTTACCGCTCCTGCCTGGAGATCACCTTCTCTTGAAGTGACACGAACTGCCGTCACTTTTCCTTTCGCCTTCTTATCGAAAATGTGCAAGTAATAAGCGTTCCGTGATCCGCAGCACGCTCCACGCGCAGCGTGCCACCGATCATGCCCGCGCGGTACTTCATAATTCGCAGCCCGATTCCTGACCGATTCGGACGAGTCTCGGGTATCCCACATCCATTGTCCAGGACCGTGAGCACGCCTTCTTCCTCTCCCGCGCTCAATCCGATCAATATGTGCGTAGCGTGCCCATGTTCGATCGCGTTATGCACCGCCTCTTGCGCCACATGATATAAATGCGTCGCGCACGTCTCATCCAAATCTAAGACAGGTTCCTCGCATTCGAAGCGGCACTCGATCTGAAACAATTCTTCTACTTCTCCCGCCCACTGTTGCAGTGCCGACATCAACCCAAATGAATCTGACAGAACCGGCACCAATCCTCGAGCCAGTTGCCTGGTTTTGTAGATTGCTTCATTTACTAAGCCGACAATTTTTGCCGCATCCGCTGCTTCCGGCACCAACTTATCCGCCAGCTTCTGCTCGTGCACCTTACTCAGAAACGCGACGCCAGTTAGATGTTGACCGAGCCCGTCGTGCAGGTCCTGCCCAATCCGGCGCTGTTCGCGCACGCTGGTCTCGAGAATCGCCTGCTCGAGTTGCTTTCGTTCCGTCCGGTCCACTCCGGTCGCGATTACGTATCCAGCCGAGCCATTTCCTGTTGCCAGCACCTTGGTCGACCAACTAATAAAGCGCCGTGACCCGTCGCGCGTGGTCCAGTAACTCTCGGACTCTTCGATCGAGCCGTGCATTCGAAACCGTTCAAATACTTCGCCGAAGCGCTCACGTTCATCCGGAGCGAACAAGACGTCCAGAAAGCGCTTCCCCCTAACCTCCTCAAACGAAAATCCGGAGGTTAGCTCACACGCTCGGTTGAAACGAACAATTCGCCCAGCCTGATCGAGCACCACGACCAAAGCTCCCACCGTGTCCAGAATCGCGGAAAGAACATTGCGTTCCTCCTCAAAAGCCTGTTCCGTGCGCTTCAGTTCCGTGACATCCACTCCCACGCCGTGAATGAACCAGGGTCGCCCGTCGTTATGCCGGATCATTTTGGCTTCGCAATGAAACCACACCGTGTGTCCGTCTCGAGCGATCACCCGGTACAAGGAACGCAGCGGCCGTCCCGACAAAAACATCTCAGCCGCTTCTATGCTCCAGCGGTGCTTATCGTCCGGATGGATGTGCTCATACCAGCGGACTGGGTCCTCTAGCCATTCGGTTGGAGAGAAGCCAAGTGAATGCTCGATCTGAGGACTTACATATGCTTCGTTGCTGCCCTCATCGAGATATGCCATGAAAACGATCGCCGGAATTTGATCCAACAATGCGCGATAGCGCGCCTCCAGGTCCGGCGATCCATTTTCTGCAGCACTCTGTTCCGCTTCCTGCTCGGCGCTTCGATGCTGCAGAAATAATTCCGCTAATTGAGTGAGCGTCGCCTCCGCGTCAGCTAAGCTCCGGTTGTAGGATTCAGCGCGGAATAAGTTGACGGGGCCCGTTGGCATTCATTTCTATCATCGCCCTGTGGCTCAAGCGGGCTTGGATTGTTTCTCCGAATCCAACCCGTTCGATCCGATCATCACCGCCAATCGGCTCACCCGCGGCCCGGGCAGAATGATCCCGCTGAGATTCAGCGGATCGGCATTTGAGACAATCGCGCTCGGTCTCGCATCGGCCGTGCGCCGGATCAGGCGCAACAACTCCAGCGCCTCCGGCCGCGCAAACTGCTCTCCCGTGAAACCCGAAACGAATCGCCCTCCCCGAATCTCACCGCGCGCCTCCATCCTTCGCAGTACCGGCAGCAGATCTCGCCATGGCGGGGCCAAAGTTTCTCGAACCAGCAGATCTCGCAACAGCACGCCCCATCGCATCAGCAACTGCTGCGCAAAGAGCTCGGTACGCTGCTCGGCACTCGTGACCGATCCCACGCTGGGCAGCAGCGCCCACCTGCCCGCTGCGTGACGGGGCCGTTTGTTTTCGCCCCGCCCTTCGCCGCGCCGCCGCTTCGGATCGATCAGCGCGCGCAAATTATCAAACCCATCCGCCGTAACAAATCCCCCGGCAAGCAGTTCCCAGAGCCCGTCTTCTACTTCGCTGGCCAGTCGATGTGTTTGCCGCGTCAGATCCATGAAGAAGCTTGCGCCGTTTCGCTCCAACACCTGCAATACCTCGCGCGCGGCATGCGACAGCGACGACGAATCCTTTTCGCCGCCCCCGCTCATTAGCCAGTCCGCATCCTCACGCAGAAACAATGTGACCGGTGCGATGCGGGTCGGCCGCACCCGCCGGTTCTCAGCCAGCGCCGGATGTGGCGAGACCCTGGCCCACATCACTTCGCCCGAAAAGCAAAGCTCGTCCAACAAATCGGGCTCGTATTTTGCAATCCTGCGCGCCAGGATCTCCGATTCCCAGGCCGACGCCGGTATCTCATAGCCCTGCAACTGCCGGATGATTTGCAGCGCTCCGTCGGCGCCATGCAATTGCGTGCCGTGCGCGACATGCTGCCACGCCTGCAAGAATCGGTCGAAATTCAAGGCCGTGACGGGCTCAATCTCGCGCCGCAATCGTCCCAACGTTGCGCGATGGATGCGCGCCAGAATGCGGCGGTTGCACCACTCTGTTTCGCCCGCGTTATTTCGAAAGTGCCCGCGCAGTATTTGTCCTTGCCCCTCCAGCCGCAACAGCGCCGCCTCCACTGCTTCCAAAGGCATCGCGACTTTCGCCGACAATTCCACCGCCGTAACCGGACCCAACGACTCCATCCATCCGCCGACCACCGCATCTGCATCGTCGGCCATCGGCAAGCGTTCCGTAGCTACCCAAAACGCGGCACTCTCTCGAGTGACTAATGAAGCCCGCCCTGCCGCTTGCAATTCCTCGAAGAATGCATTCCATTCCTCGACTGGCGGCACTCGTATTAGCGTGAGCATTGCGTCATGCAATTCATCGGCGTCGCGCGCTTCCGGCCACGCCTCGGCGGAGATCTCTTCAATGATTGCGGGATCCAACACGCCTTCCCCGCCCGTCACATCCGTTCCAAGGCGCTGGCGCAATTGCACGGCCCGCGTGCGGCGCTCTTCGAGCGGTGCATCGTCCAGATACGCGTATGGATTCGCGTTCAAGATCTCGTGTGAAAACTGCGAAGCTTGTGACGTATCGATCGCCATCGTTCGAATGCGGCCCGCTTCGATGTCTTCGAGAATCTTCCGCAATCCATTCAGGTCCATCGCCTCGTACAAGCAATTCTCGATCGTCTCTTTGACCAGCGGATGATCCGGTATGCGAATCGGCCCGGTGAGATTCTCGCCGCATGCAACCTGGTCTGGAAATACTGCCGCCAGCAAATCGTTCGCCCGCATCCGCTGAATCGGCGCAGGTACGCGCTTTCCTCCCCCGAAACGCAAAATGGCCAGTGCCCGCGTCGTGTTCCATCGCCAACGGGCGCCGAACATAGGCGCAGCTAGCAGCGCCTGCCGCAGCACATCTTCCACGGTGCCTGATTTCAGGAATGCAAATACCAGCTCGAGCGGAAACGAATGTTGATCGCTGAGCGACAACACCAATCCGTTATCGGTGGCCGCTGCCTGCAATTCGAAATTGAATGTGCGGCAAAACCGTTTGCGCAGCGCCAGCCCCCACGCACGCGTGATGCGCGATCCGAACGGTGCGTGCAACACGAATTGCATCCCTCCGGCCTGATCGAAAAATCGCTCCGCAACCACGGTCGTTTGCGAAGGCAACACTCCCAAGTCGGCCGTTCCCGCACGTACGTATGCCGCAGCCTGCTTTGCGCCCGCCTCATCGAGCCCGCACTCGGAAATAAGGAACTCAGGTACCGGCTCTTCATCCTCTATGATGCGTTCGCGAACCCTTGTCACCTCGGCCGATAGTTCCCGCGAGCGCCCCGGCGCCTCACCCAGCCAAAACGGAATCGAAGGCGCCGCCCCATGAGCATCCTCCACCCGCACCCGGCCAGGTTCCACGCGTTTGATGCGCCAGGAAAACGTACCCAGCAGAAACACGTCTCCCACCAGGCTCTCGATCGCAAAATCTTCGTCCAGAGTCCCCACCGTCTTTGCGTCCGGCTCCGCAATCACCGAATAGTTCGCGTTCTCAGGAATCGCGCCGCCCGATGTAATCGCCGCCAGGCGCGCGCCGCGCCGGCCCTTCACTCGTCCGTTCACCTGGTCGCGATGCAGTAAGGCCCCGCTGCGCCCGCGCGAAGTTGCAATGCCTTCCGAAAGCATCTCGATTACCGCGTCGAAGTCTTCGCGAGGCAGATTGCGATAGGGATAAGCCGACCGGAAGCGATTGTAGAGATCGTCCTCTTTCCAAGCCTCCGCTGCGCTCGCAGCGACGATTTGCTGCGCCAGAATATCCAGCGCGTTCTCCGGAATCTCGATCCGCTCCAAGTCACCTTTGCGAATCGCCGAAACGAGCGCCGCGCATTCGATCAGTTCATCTCGCGTGGTCGCGAACAACCGCCCCTTGGGCTTCGCTCCCACCCAGTGCCCAGATCGTCCGATCCGCTGCAGCGCGACTGCAATCGAGCGCGGCGAGCCAATCTGGCATACCAGATCCACCGTTCCAATATCGATGCCCAATTCCAAAGATGCGGTCGCGACCACCGCTTGCAGTTCGCCCTTCTTCAAGCGCGCTTCGGCATCCAATCGAAGCTGGCGCGACAGGCTCCCATGGTGCGGAAGCACCGCGTTCGCGCCCAGCCGCTCTCCCAGCGCGTGGGCAACACGTTCAGAGAGCCGCCTCGTATTCACAAACACCAGCGTGGTGCGATGCGCCAGGATCAATTCGGCAACGCGATCGTAAATCTCGTTCCACATCTCGGTGCTGGCGACCACGCTCAGTTCATCGCGCGGGATCTCGACCGCCAGTTCCATCTCGCGCCGGTGCCCGACATCCACGATTCGCGTGTCCGGCCCCAGCAGGCATGCCACTTCTTCGATGGGTTTCACGGTGGCGGAAAGGCCGATTCGTTGTGCCCGTTCGCCTGTCAGCACATCCAGCCTAGCTAGCGACAAAGCCAGATGCGAACCGCGTTTGTCGTCTGCAATCGCATGAATTTCGTCGACAATGATGGTCGATGTCGATCGCAGCATCTGACGCGGCTTTTCCGCCGTCAGCAGAATGAACAGCGATTCCGGCGTGGTCACCAGAATGTGCGGAGGCTTCTTCAGCATCTGCGTGCGTTCGAGCATCGGCGTGTCGCCAGTTCTCACCGCGGTTCGAATCGGCATCAACGAAATGCCTTCTCGCTCCGCCAAGGCTGCAATCTCGGCCAGCGGCGCTTCCAGATTGCGGTGCACGTCATTGCTGAGCGCCTTCAGAGGCGAAACATAGACTACCTGCGTCTCATCCTTCAGAGTTCCCGCGCGCGCCGCGCGAACCAACCGGTCGATGCAGATCAAGAATGCGGCCAGCGTCTTGCCCGAGCCCGTGGGTGCGGAAATCAGCGTATCGCAGCCGGCGGCAATCTCCGGCCAGCCGAGAGCCTGCGGCTCAGTCGGCGAGCCGAAGCGCTCCCGGAACCAGCGCTCGACAATCGGGTCAAAGCTGTAGCTCACGTCCGTTCACCTATTATTAGGATGCCGCAAAGCGGGTTCGCGACGCTCGACTCCTCATGCCAGAATGAAGCTTCGTGCCCACGTTTACGCCGCCTGCGCTCGTTCAGATCGACGGCGCGGCCCCCCAGCCCCGCCTGCCCGCATGGCTTCGCAAAGGCCGGACGCACTTCGAATCCGTCCACCGCCTCAAGACCGAGTTTCGCCAGCGCCGCCTCCACACGGTTTGCGAATCCGCCCGCTGCCCGAACATTCACGAATGTTTCCATCGCGGCGCCGCCACCTTCATGATTCTCGGCAACCTCTGCACGCGCGGTTGCGGCTTCTGCTCGGTTCCCAAAGGCTCTCCGGCGAAGCGCGAGTTTTCGCTCGACTCCGACGAGCCCGCCCACGTCGCCGAAATGGCCGCCCGAATGAACCTGCGCTATGTCGTGATCACATCCGTCAATCGCGATGATCTGCCAGACGGCGGCTCCCATCATTTCGCCGAAACGGTGCTCCGCGTTCGTGAGGCGCTGCCTCACGCGGAAGTGGAGGTGCTCACGCCTGATTTCTGCGGCGACCTCCACGCCATCGCCCGCGTGCTCGATGCCGGTCCGCACGTCTTCAATCACAACATGGAAACGGTCCGCAGGCTCTACCGTCGCGTGCGCCCGCAAGCCGATTATGCGCAGTCGTTGCGCGTGCTCCGGTTTGCGAAGCGCTACCGCCCTGGCGCGCTGACGAAATCGGGTTTGATGTTGGGGCTCGGCGAGGCCATCGGCGAAGTTCAGGAACTTTTGAGCGACGTGCGCGCTGCCGATGTTGACGTCGCCACCATCGGACAATATCTTCAGCCGACCCGCCGCAATCTTCCCGTCGCCGAATATGTCGCGCCCACTCAGTTTGACGCCTATCGAAACTTCGGCCTCTCCCTTGGCTTCAAAGCGGTCTTCAGTGGCCCTTTGGTCCGCAGTTCTTATATGGCCGACCGCGTGAGCGAGCAGGCGACCGCCCAGGCGCATGCCTAGGCTCCCTCATTCTTTTTCGCCCTATTACCGCCGAGTTCTGCTGAACGCCGGCCTTTCGCTGCTCTCGGCGCTCCTGCTTGTCACAATTTTTCCGCGCTTCGATTTCCGCATCCTCGCGCCCATCGCACTGACACCTCTTCTGATCGCCCTGGCACGCACGCCCCACGGCTGGCAGCGCTTCACCTACGGCTGGGCCGCCGGCATCCTTTATTGGTTTCTGGTCTGCACCTGGATTCAGTTCGTGCTCGAAGTTTACGGCGGCATGGGGCGCTGGGGCGGCTGGGCGTCATTCTTTCTCTTTGCGATTCTCAAAGGCCTGCACCTTGCATTCTTCAGTTGGCTCGCGGGACCCCTGATGCAACGCTCCTACGCCATTCCGGCCGTTGCCGCGCTCTGGACCGGTCTCGAGCGCACGCACGCCACGTTCGGATTCGCGTGGCTCGATCTCGGCAATGCTGCGATTGATATGTCCGTGCCCCTGCGCCTGGCGCCATTCCTTGGTGTCTATGGCATCTCATTCGTCTTCGCGATGCTTGCCGTTGGACTCGCTTGCGTGATCCTGCGCCAGCCGCGCATGCGTCTGCTCCCGCTGCTGGCTTTGCCGCTTCTTTGGCTGCTACCTTCTCTACCCGAGCATCTTGCCGCCAACGATACGGCGCTCGTTGTCCAGCCGAACGTCGACCCCGACCTCCAATGGACCACCCTCATGCAAGCAAACATCGAACAGCAGCTCAGCCTGCTCTCGCGAATCCCTGCGCCGCTCGTTATCTGGCCTGAGCTTCCGGCTCCGCTCTACTATTACGACGATCCCGAGTTCCGAGAAGCCACCTCGCAAATCGCCCGCGCTCATGGATATTTTCTGTTCAGCACCATCGGCTATACGCCCACGCATCAACCGATGAACTCAGCGATACTGCTGGGACCCAATGGTCTCGAGATTGGCCGCTACGACAAGGTCAATCTTGTACCCTTCGGCGAATTCGTTCCGCCGCTGTTTTCTTTCGTCAATCGCATCACGCAGGAAGCAGGCGATTTCGTGCCCGGCCGGCAGATCAAAGTGCTCCCGGCCGCCGGTCATCGGCTGGGAGTGTTCATCTGTTATGAGTCGGCCTTTCCGGATTTCGTGCGCCAGTTCTCCCGAAAAGGCGCCGACGTGCTGGTCAATCTATCGAACGATGCGTACTTCGGCCGTAGCGACGCGCGGGAACAGCATCTGTTATTGGTTCGCATGCGAGCCGTCGAAAATCGCCGTTTCATCGTTCGATCGACAAACAATGGAATCACCGCTGTTATTGATCCCTCTGGCCGCATTATCAGCCGCCTCCCGTCCTATCAGCAAATCGGCGCGCTGATGCGCTATGGCGCTGTGCAAAGCACCACTTTCTACGCCCGCCATGGCGATTGGTTCGCGTGGTCCTGCCTGGCCGTTGGCCTCGTAATGGCAGGCTGGAACCTGCGTCCCCACAGAAATCCGTAGACCCTGGACCCGCCCCATATACTGAGTTTCATGCCTACCAAAGACATTAGCCGTCCGCTCGGTTTCAATACGCGTGCCCTTCATGCTGGCTACGACCCCGACCCCACCACGCACGCCCGAGCCGTCCCCATCTATCAATCGACATCTTTCACCTTCGACGACACCGATCACGCGGCGCGCCTCTTCGCACTGCAAGAGTTCGGCAACATCTACACGCGGATCATGAATCCGACGACCGCGGTGCTCGAAGCCCGCGTGGCTTCGCTCGAAAATGGCGTTGCGGCATTAGGTCTCGCGAGCGGCCAGGCGGCGCAATTTCTGGCGCTGTCTACTATCGCCGCGCCCGGCGACCAGATCGTCTCCGCAAGCACGCTCTACGGCGGCACGTTCACGCAATTCGACGTCACCATGCGCCGCCTCGGCTACGAGTTCGTCTTCGTCGAGCCCGATGATCCGGAAAACTTTCGCAAAGCCATCACGCCCAAAACCAAGCTGCTCTACGGCGAGACTATCAGCAACCCGCGTAGCAACGTGCTCGATATCGAAGCCGTTGCCAACATCGCGCACGAGCACGGTATCCCGCTGGTGGTGGATAACACCTTCGCCACCCCTTATGTCACTCGCCCCTTCGACCACGGCGCCGATGTCATCGTGCACTCACTGACAAAATTCATGGGCGGCCATGGCAATTCCATTGGCGGCATCATCGTCGATGGCGGCAAGTTCCCCTGGGACAATGGCAACTTCCCGCAGTTCACCGAGCCCTCCCGCGCCTATCACGGCATGAACTTTTGGCAGACCTTCGGCAACATCAGCTTCATCATCAAAGCACGCGTGGAAGGCTTGCGCGACATCGGCCCGTGCGTCAGCCCCTTCAATTCGTTTCTCTTTCTGCAGGGCATAGAAACCCTGGGCATGCGCATGGACAAGCATCTCGAAAACACGCTCGCCGTGGCCCGGCACCTCGAACAACACGATATGGTCGAGTGGGTAAAATACGCCTCGCTTCCTTCGAGTCCCTACTATAAGACCGCTCAGAAGTACACGCCCAAAGGCGCGGGCGCCGTATTTTCATTCGGAGTAAAGGGCGGCTACGAAGCCGGCAAGAAATTCATCAACAACCTGAAAATTTTCTCGCACCTGGCCAACGTTGGCGATTCCCGCAGCCTTGTAATTCACCCCGCCTCGACCACTCACCAGCAACTCGGCCTCGCCGAACAGGAAGCCGCCGGAGTAACTCCCGAGTTAGTTCGCCTTTCAGTCGGCTTAGAAGACGTGGAAGACTTACTTTGGGATATCGATCAAGCGTTAGGATAGTTTCTGTCGAATTATCGTAAAGAGTCTTTTGCAATTGGGTGCTGCTTGTTGCACGAGTGCTGGCTTAATTGTTTCCAACAGTTTTGGTCCGTGCTGTGTCTTGTTGTCGAAGTAGTTGCCCTTTCTAGAGTCCTTCGTGGCCGCGCTCAATCCATTCTTGAGGTCCTGTTTTGAGATGTCCTCGACGTTCGGATTCGACTTGAGGGCATTTTCGTTGAAACCCGCTCCATAAAAATCCTTTAGTGCATTCTTATCGGCATGGAACCACGATTCCATCATCTGGACCATCCAGAAAATTGAGGCGGCGTTCGACGTATCCCACTTCCTTTTTCTGCACAGCGCGGCGGCGGCACGAGGCGCGAGTGGGCACTCGCTGTCGATCAAGAGAATACTCCAAACATGACGATTTGCTGTGAGTGCGATACCAAAATCTTTGCAGGCCGCCTCACGTGACCCACCGGATATCAACTTGAACCTACACCTGTGTTGGCGAGCTAGGTCTATGAGTTCATCGAGAAACTTACTAAATCCGGCACGAAGGTCTGCATGTCCTTCGTAGTAAATGTGAATTTCAGTGAGCACCCGCTACCAACGACCTCCGCCGATTTCGCCTTTGCGCCAAAGCTGGCCGAGAGTGTAGTGCTCCAGCCACTCCCGCAAATCTTTCTTGGAAAGCCGTTTCATCTGGGTGGCATTATCAAAATCTCGCTCACACACGAGCACGCTCTCTGGCCGATCCGTTAGTGAGTCAATCAGGGCATCTGAGTGCGTAGTCACAATCAATTGCATTGAATGTGAGGCCTCAAGCAACGCCTCTGCGACAAGCTGCATGGCATCAGGGTGTAGGCCCACCTCCGGTTCTTCAATACACATCAGCTGCGGCGCCTTCGGATGAAACAACGCTGCGAGGAGAGAAAGGAATTTCAACGTCCCGTCAGACATTCGAATCGCCGAAAGCATCTCTACAAGACCGCCTTCACGCAACAGAATACGTGCTAAGCCCTCGCCGACTCCGACTTTTACATCTTCAAAGCGCTCGCAGAATCGCTGAAGATAATCTCTGATGCGGTCGTGTACACCACGTAAATCCAGGTCATTTAGAACAAGCGCCAGGTTATCGCTGTCCTCGGCCAGTGCCTCCTTTTGCACCGACGTAGAAACTCCGATTCGGACAGGGGATTGAGGGCTCGTTCGGAATTCCCGAAAGATTCGTATCTGTGCAAGATGATTTCCCAGCTCACTGATCGGCGTAGGATCAGCTAAACTCTTGAACTGTGACAGAGCAGACTCGTTTGATGAAAGTATCATTCCTCGAGCCGCGTTCGGCATCACTTTGAGAGTCTCGGAGCCGAACTCCACGCCTTGAGAGTTACGAACCAGATAGATTCCATCAGATCCCGGATCCGGGTTGACCTTCGCAATTTGCTCGTTGAGGATGACAAAGCCGCTATTTTCTTCCGAAAACTCCAGGTGGTACACGAGTGGGCCGAATTGCCGTCCGCGCACTAGTTTCAATTCAACTTCCACAGCCGCAATCGGTCTAGGGATACGATCACCGAGCCAAATCCATTGCCTAACACCGCCGCCGCGAAGAATCGCTCCGGCAATACTCGACGGTGCCGCTCGCAGCAAGCCGATGATCTCAATCAGGTTGCTCTTGCCGACAGCGTTGGGGCCGATCAAAACGTTGAGCTGTCCCAGCTCAATTTCGCTGTCATTAAAGGACAGGACCTTCTTCAGCCTCAAACGCTTGATGAGCATTGGTGTCGTTTTAAATGTTAGCGAATCTAACTCCCCGCCAGCTCCGCCTTCACCTTCTTCGGCAACTTTTCGAAAACCAAATCATACGATTGCCGCAGCAACTTCTTCGTCTCCGCTGCCGGTAATGCATCTTTGCTCTCGAGCGACACCCAGTGATAGCGCGCCGCATACGCCGCCGGCTTGATGCCGGGCCGCTCCGTCAGCTCCGCAAACATTTCCGGTGTGCACTTGAAAGATACGAATACCGGCGCCGGTTCCAGCGGCGCTGCGGCAAACATCTTTCCTGCTACTTTGAAGACCAGATCGTTCCCCCACTGCACCTGCTCGGTCGCATGCGGAAATGACAGGCAATGCCGCCGCACCCACTCGATCTCCATCGTTACGTCCTCGCGCCGCTAAACCTCTACCCACGCCCGTTTCGCCGCGCTCTCGGCAACTTTTTCGAGCAGGATCATCCCATGCAGCCCGTCCTCAAATGTCGGATAATCAATCGGCACCGAGGGATCCGCCACGCGCGCATAGAAATGTTTAAACACCTGCTTGTGCGAATCGTCATAGCCTTCGCTGTGCCCGCCCGGCAAGTCCGCGAACGCCGCCGCTGCCGGATAAAACAGCGATCCATCTTTGACGATGATCTGATTCGGTTCATTGCGATGCCCGATCCACAACAGATCCGGCGTCTCCTGATTCCACGCCACGCCCGCCTTCGTCCCGAAAATCTCAAACTCGAATTTATTCTTCCGCCCGGCCGACATCTGGCTCACCGCGAATGCCCCGCGCGCCCGCTCGCCCAGCCGCAGCATCACCATGCCGAAGTCCTCCGTGTCGATCGGAAACTCTTCATATTCCCCCGGCTGCAGCTTCTTGCCCGAGAAGGTCTCTACAGATCCCTTCGGCCGCTTCCGCGTTTTGTGAAACGTCGTCAGGTCCGCACACACCGCGGTAATGTTCAATGCAGTCAGGTGCTGGATCATGTCCATCCAGTGCGACCCGATGTCGCCCATCACCCGCAGTTTGCCGTTCGATTTCGAATCCAGGCGCCAATTCCAGTCCGTGTCATATAGCAACCAATCTTGCGAGTAAGTGCCCTGCACAATCAGCACCTCGCCCAAATCGCCATGTGCGATCATCTGCCGGATCTGCTGCACTACCGGGTAATAGCGCAGGTTGTGCTGCACGCAATTCACCGCGTTCTTCGCTTTGGCAGCCTCCACCAGGCGCCGCGCCTCTTGCACGTTCATAGTCATCGGCTTTTCGCATAACACCGCCTTCCCCGCTTCAATCCCCGCCAGCGACATCGGAAAGTGATCTACGTTCGGCGTACAAATATGAACTGCCGCAATCTCCTTGTTCTCCAAAACATCTTTCAAGTTGTCTGTCGCAATGGGGATCCCGGCGCTCTCGGCGAATTTCCGGGCCGTTTCAGGCCGGCTGCCCACCACCGCCTCAATTTCGACATTGCCCAATCGCCGTACGTTCTCGGCATGCACCTTGCCCATGAAGCCCGTGCCCACAATCGCCGTCTTGATCTTTTGCATGCTGAAAGTATATGCCTCAAGCGCAAAATGGCTGAGCGCCATACGACACTTCAGCCACAACGTCCAATGCGCTGCATGAATCATCGGTTCCGCAGGTTCCTGTGCTCCCTCGCTCAACCGAGAGATATGCCGTAAGGAGAATGTGACTTATGAGGCCATAACCACAACCGAATAATTCAATAAATTGTAATCGTAGTTTGCGCAATTTTCCTGTCATCCGCCGCACTTTTTACAGGGCTATCAGGTGCGTCGTGCCGATAAGATTCCGAGCAAGTCGGTGAGAGATCGAAATTATCCAGCCATCGAAACTTTCGGCACTTTGCGTGCATCGAGAAAACAGGCAGGGGTCACACAGATGTCCGAGAGCAGAACGTCAGCCTTAACAGTACGAGCCGAACCAGTACGTGCCTGGGGAATCGGCGCGCTTCAAACAGGCACCAATATCCTAGGGCGCGCAGGAGTTTGGGCCGGCGAGACCGCCCAAGAGTTCGGAGCACTACTCTCCGCGCTCATGGGGCCTGCCGTATTCTCGGCTTATGCCTTCGCCGCTTGGAGCTTGGCAAGCAATCTCGGCTGGACGGATACGTTTGTTTTCTCCAGCGGCCCGCTATCCAACTGGCTAATCTGGTTGTCAATCGCTATCCTGGTCAATCTCGCCTCCAGCATTCTGAAGCGTCACACCCAGGTCGAAAGGTCGTAGCGCTTCTCAGCGCAGGGGCAACGCTGCCCGGCTGAGCAAATCGTCTAGTCTCGTAACCCACCGGCGACACCTTGCGCCCGCTTCTCCTTTGCTATCCTCGGAAAAGGATTCCCTTCTCTCGATGCCTTTCAGTTCGCGTTCCTACGTGAATCGGTACGTTCCATCCAACCGGTTTCCAGTCGGGCTGAAGTGGCTCTTGATCGTCAACGTCGCGCTTTTCGTCATCCCCATATTGTCCCAGCGCGTCTTCTCTCCGGT
>Ga0335074_10006130_pt1 | contig 16660 bp, 13 predicted proteins | sample Lox_Sample_23_FD_206715 | JGI IMG/M metagenome (GOLD analysis project Ga0335074, IMG submission 206715) | Soil microbial communities from Loxahatchee National Wildlife Refuge, Florida, United States - Lox_Sample_2.3 | ecosystem: Environmental > Terrestrial > Soil > Wetlands | place: USA...
GGCCGGGGCGGTGGTCCGCTCGGCCGGGGCGGTGGTCCGCTCGGCCGGCCCGGCTGGCCGGAGAGCTGGCCGGAGGGCCGGCACGATCCGGGCGGGCCGACGGTCAGCGCGCTGCGCCTGCCGCGCTGCGCGGACCTGCCGGTGTGTCTCGGCCGCGCGCGTCAGTTCGGCGGCGCGGGCCTCCGCGATGGCCTGGGCAACGTAGGGGTGCAAGGTGTACGGGCTCACGGTTCCTCCTCGATGTCGGACCCGGTGGGGTCCGTGACATGAAGACTCGCCGTAAGGCACCCGCATGCGGATCGGCAACGTTCCCTATTTCGGCAGCTGAGCCGCCTTAGACGGTGGCAGGAAGCCGGAAATAAGGCGTTTTGCGGCTAAGGCTGTGAGCAGCGGTGGCTACCGTGAACCGCGGCGGGATCCGGCGGGCCGGCCGGACTGACCCGATCGCGTGCGACCACGGCCCGGCGGCGCCGATTGCTCTTCAGCGGCCTTCCTGCGGTCCCGGCTGCTCTGCGACCACCGTGCGAAGGCATAGACGGCGCCAGCTGCTGCGCACACCGCACCGCCGAACAGGAACCATTTCCCGGCAGTCGAGTCGGTGATGAAGATGCTGCCGCCCTGCGAGCCAGCGCTCAGCAACAGCGTGACGGCGAACCAGCCCGCCGCCGGAAGCACTCCGCCGACAGCCGTGCGCATGCCCCCGGAGCCGAGCACGCAGGTGACCAGGATCAGCAGGTCGAATCCGATCGCGGCCAGCGGCACCGGGCCGCGGCTGTACTGAAAGGTGCCGATTAGTCCCTGCAGCAGGCCGAGTACGAACAGTGCGAAATACGCCCCGGCTGTCACCAGGCCGCTATCGCCAGGCTCATCACCGGCAGGCTGGTTACCAGCGGACCTGCCGCGCACGCTGCTCACCATCAGAAGGCTAGCCGAGCCCGGCGAACAGGTCCGCCTCCCGGCCGGACGCGCCCGCGCGGTCGCCGGCCGGACCGGCGAGCAGCGTGTAGTACTCAGTCCCGAGTGCTCGCTGACCGATGTTGTTGGACAGCGCGAAGAAGGGGCTGTCCACCGAAATCTGAGTGGCGTGAGCCCGCATGGCCGCGAGCTTGGCTTCCAGGTAAGCCCGCGCGTCGATCTCAGTCGTCACCTGGTCGTCGTCGGTGCCGAACGGCAACTCGTTGACCGACTCCACCCGGGTAAAGTCCGCCCCGCCGATCTCCTGGCTTCGAGTGCCGGAGCCGTCCTGAAGCAGTGCGATTGCCTCCGCCAGGACCGACTTCGGTATCGCCGTGGCGTAGAACTTGCTGACCAGACCATCGGCCAGCTCGAAGGCCCGCCAGGCCACCCGGTGCGCCTGGATGTGATCGGGATGCCCGTAGAAGCCGTTGGCGTCATAGGTGGCCAGCACCTGCGGTCGCACCTCACGGATGATCGCGAGCAGATCCCGCGCGGCCACTTCGACGTCGGCCTGCCAGAAGCAGCCGGGCCAGTCGTTCGTCTGCGCGCCCATCATCCCCGAGTCGCGCCACCGCCCGGCGCCGCCGAGGAACCGGTGGTCGGCGACGCCCAGCGCATCGCAGGCGGCTGCCAGCTCCCCGATCCGGTACTGCCCGAGCCCGCCGCCCGCGTCGAAGGCCAGGTGCGCGAGCTCTGGCGGAATGACCTCGCCGAGCTCTCCGAGCGTGCAGGTCACGAGCGTGACCGCAGCCCCCTCGGCCGCATACTTCGCCATCGTGGCCCCGGTCTCGATGGACTCATCGTCGGGGTGGGCGTGCACGAGGAGCAGGCGCCGCTCGTCCGGTTTGGTCATAACCGGCGAGCCTACCGACGAGCCGCCGGCGGCAGGCTGGCAGGATCGCAGGCGTGACTGATTCCTTCCCCCGCCAGGCCGCGCGCACTATCGGGTTCTCCCTCGGAGCCCCCCGTTCCTTCCGGCTCTCCCCCGACGGCCAACTGGTCGTCTTCCTGCGCTCGAAGGACGGAACCGACCCGGTGACGTGCCTGTGGGCGCTCGACGTCGCGACGGGGGCGGAGCGGCTCATCGCCGACCCCGCGGAGATGGGCACGGCCGGCGCCCAGGACGACGCCGTCGAGAAGGCGCGCCGTGAGCGGGTCAGGGAGCGCGCTGCGGGCATCGTGGCGTTCGACACCGACAGCGCGTTCACCCGGGCAGCCTTCGCGCTGGCCGGCACCGTGTACGTGGCCGACCTGCGACCGGGCGGCGGCAACGTGGTTGCGCTCGCCACGAAGACGCCGGCGGCCGACCCGCGACCTGACCCGACTGGGCGCTTCGTGGCCTATGTCGCGGGCGGAGCCTTGCGGGTGCACACCCTCAGCACGGGCGAGGACCGGGCGCTGGCCGACCCGGAGGGCGCCCGGGGGGTCACCTTCGGTCTCGCCGAGTTCGTCGCGGCCGAGGAGATGAATCGCAGCCGCGGCTACTGGTGGGCACCCGACGGATCGGCGATCCTCGCCGAGCGGGCGGACGAGACGCCCATCCAGACCTGGTATATCGCCGACCCGGCGAACCCGGATCGCGAGCCGCGGGCCGTGCGCTATCCGGCAGCGGGCACTGCCAACGCGGACGTCTCGGTGTGGATCGTCCCGCTCGACGGCACGGCTACCGAAGTCAGCTGGGACTCAGCGGCGCTGCCCTATCTGGTCACGGCGTCCTGGAGCAGGTCCGAGAGCCGCGACGGTCCTGGCCAGCCCCTGATCGTCGTGGCCAGCCGCGATCAGAAGGACATGCGCATCCTGGCCGTGGACCCGGCCAGCGGGAAGACCACGCTGGTACGCCGCGACACCGACCCGTCCTGGGTCGACATCGTGACCGGCGTGCCTGCCACGACCGCCAGCGGCCGAATCGCCTGGACGGCCGACATCGACGGCGCCCGGCGGCTCGTCGCGGGGACCGCCGCCGAGCACGCGGCCGGAGCCGCCGAGATCCTCACCCCCGACACGCTCAACGTCTCCAGCGTCCTCGGGGTCGACGGCGACACGATTCTCTTCGACGCCTACGGCGAGGACCCGGCGGTGCTGTCACTGTGGACGTCCGGGCCGGGCGGACTGAGGCAGCTGAGTCCGGCCGGAGGCATGTCAACCGGGCTGCTGTCCGGCGGAACTCTCCTTGAACTCCGAGCAGCCCTGGACGATCCGCGCCGGACAGTGACCGTGTCGCAGCCGGGCGGCAGCGAATCGGGACCGGCCGGCGCGAGCGCCACGATCGGCTCCCGGGCCGAAGTACCGAACCTCCCGGTGCCGAAGCCGCGGCTGATCTGGTCGCGCGGGCCGAGCCGGGTCAGGACCGCGATCCTGCTTCCGTCCTGGCACACGCCGGGCTCGGCCCGGCTGCCGGTTCTGTGCGACCCCTACGGCGGCCCGCACGGCAAGCGAGTGGTCGCCGCCGTATCGGCCTACCTCGGCCCCCAGTGGTTCGCTGAGCAGGGCTTCGCGGTCGTCATCGCAGACGGCCGCGGCACTCCGGGCCGCGGCCCGGCCTGGGACCGTGCAGTCGCGGGCGACCTCGCCGGGCCCGTCCTTGACGACCAGGTCGAGGCACTCCAGTCGGCCGCGGAAGACTGCGAGGACCTGGACCTGACCCGGGTCGGCATCCGGGGCTGGTCCTTCGGTGGTTACCTGTCAGCCCTCGCCGTGCTCCGCCGGCCCGACGTGTTCCACGCTGGCATCGCCGGCGCGCCCCCGACCGACTGGCGCCTGTATGACACGTGCTACACCGAGCGCTATCTCGGGCACCCCGACCAGGAGCCAGAGGTCTACGCCCAGAGCTCGCTGCTCGCCGATGCGCCAAAACTCAGCCGGCCGCTGCTGCTCATCCACGGCCTGGCCGACGACAACGTCGCGGTAGCCCACACCCTCCGGCTGTCCACCGCTCTGCTGGCGGCGGGCCGGCCGCACAGCGTGCTGCCGCTGTCAGGCGTGACCCACATGACCTCGCAGGAGGAAGTGGCCGAGAACCTTCTCCTGCTTCAGGTGGACTTTCTGCGCACCAGCCTGGGTATCGGGGGCTCATGAGGACACGAGACCTCCCGACGACGCTGCTGGTCGGCGGCTACTCCGGGGACAAAGGCAGCGGATCGGGCATTACCGTGCTCGAGGACGACCAGGTCAGCGCCACGGTCCCGGCGCAGTCACCGTCCTGGATCGCCCGCCACCCGGAACTGCCGGTCCTGTACGCGGTCGAGGAGAGCGAGCACGGAAAGGTGCACGCATGGACGCTCGAGGACGGCCGCCCTGCCCGCGAGCTGGGCAGCGGCGACACCGGCGGCTCAGAGCCCGCGTACGTCACGCCTGACCCGAGCGGGCGGTTCCTGGTCACCGCCAACTACACCGGGGGCAGCGTCTCGGTCCACAAGCTCGCCCCGGACGGCAGCATCGGCATGCGCACCGACCTGGTTACTCACTCGCAGCACGGCGAGCACCCGCGCCAGGACACGGCGCACCCCCACATGATCCAGCCGGCCGACGACTACCTACTGGTGGCGGACCTGGGCGGTGACGCAATCTACCGTTACCGGCTGACGCCGGATGGCGAGCTCAAGCCAGACGGCGTCATCGCCGCGCCGCCGGGCTCGGGCCCGCGGCACATCCTGCTTGCTGACAATCGCTACTTCCTCACGGCCGAGCTCAGCGGGCAAGTTCTCAGCTACGACGCGGACTGGCAGCTCATCAGCGCTGTCCCGGCCAGCAAGTCCGACGTACCGAACCTGCCGTCCGAGCTCGTCAGCAACGGCCGTTACCTGTACGTAGCGAACCGCGGCCCGAACACCGTCAGCGTGTTCACCCTCGGCGCGGACCTGCCCTGGTACGTCGGCGAGGTGGAGGTCGGCGACTGGCCGCGCCACCTGGCGCTGGACGGCGACACCCTCTACGTCGCCAACGAGCGGTCGGGCGAGCTCATGGTCATGCGGATCGACCCGGCCACCGGGATTCCGCGGCTAGAGCGGACTATCGGCGTGCCGAGCCCGAGCGTCGTCCTGCCGTGAGCCCCACGGAGCGCGGCGGCGGACGCCCGTCCGCGATCCCCGATGCCGGGTAGCGGCCAGCCGGGTAGCGGCCAGCCGGGCAGCACCCCGCCGTCCGGCCGGGCCCGTGCCCGCGACCTGGGGCTCGCCCCCGGCACGCTGCTGCCGGGCCCGGCCAACGCGATCACCGACGTGCCAGGCATCCGGGTCGGCCACGCGACCGTGATCGAGGGCACCGACGTCCGGACCGGCGTCACCGCGATCGTCCCCGACCGCCTCGTGCCCGAAGGACGCATGCCCGCGGAAACGATGCCCGCGGGGCTGTCAGTCTTCAACGGCTTCGGCAAGATCACTGGCAGCACCCAGATCGCGGAACTCGGCACGATCGAGACTCCCGTGCTGCTCACCGCGACACTGTCGGTGTTCAGGGTCGCCGACGCTCTGCTCACCTACCTGCGTGAGCTCCGCGGCGGCGAGCAGATGCCGGGCACGCTGAACCCTGTCGTCGCCGAGACCAACGACAGCTTCCTTTCCGACATCTGGGCGCGGCCGATTACCGCCGCGCACGTCCGGGCGGCACTGGACTCGGCCGCGGCCGGGCCGGTCGCCGAGGGCTGCGTGGGCGCGGGCACCGGCACCGGGGCGCTCGGGTTCAAGGCGGGCATCGGCACCTCGTCGCGGCTTGTGCCGTTGTCTGGCGGCCCGGTCACGCTGGGCTCGCTGGTGCAGGCCAACTTCGGCGGCGTGCTCACCGTGCTCGGCGTGCCGGTGCCCCGCGCGCCTGACCCGGGTCCGCCCAGCGGGCTCGCTTCCGGTCAGAACGTGCCCGGCCAGCAGGCGGCTGGCGGCTCAGGCCGGCCCCCTCGGCCGGGCTCCGGCCATGAAGACCAGCCGCCGCCGGGCTCCTGCGTGATCGTCCTGGCCACCGACGCGCCGCTCGACGCCCGGCGGCTCGAGCGAGTAGCGAGTCGCGCGTTTGCCGGGATGGCCAGGACCGGCTCGAACTTCTCCGGCAACAGCGGCGACTACGCGCTGGCGATCAGCACCGCCCCGGCATCAGCCGCCCCCGAGACTGCGGAGCGACCGACGGCGGCGGCCGGGAGCGGCCTCGTTTCCGGAGACGATCTTGACCTGCTTTTCCAGGCCGCGATCGAGGCGACCGAGGAGGCCATCCTCAACTCCGTCTTCATGGCGGAAACCACCACCGGCTTCCGCGGCCATATCCGGCATGCCGTGTCGCTCGACTCTGTGCTCCAGATCACTGGCCGGAAAGCTCGAAGCGGTCGTATGTAGTGAGTGTCACACGGCCGGAAGTCCTCCCTACGGCCGCGGAGTGGTATTCAGTGGATTAGGGTTTCCACGCGACGCGAGCCCGCTGCGCCCCGGCCGTTCGCCCTTAACCCGGGCGGCCCCCGGAAACGCCTGGCGGACCCGGAGCGTTCCCAGTCAGTTCCAGGGCGGAGACGTCGACGAATGACGCAAGTATCGGATGCGCCGGCTGCTAGTACCCCGGCGGGCAAGACCAGGGCACAGATTACCGAGAGGACCCTGCGCACCGACCGCTGGTGGGAGCAGCCCGCGATTGTCGCCACGCTGCTGACCATCTGGGTCTGCTATGCGACCGTGCATGTCTTCATCGGCAAGTGGTATTACGTGCCGCAGTACCACTACCTCACGCCGTTTTACTCGCCGTGCGTCAGCGGCGAGTGCGTGGCGGGCTCGTCCAGCCTCGGCCACTGGATCGGCAGCGTCCCGCCGATCATCCCGTACGCGTTCGTGTCGCTGCCGTTCGTGCTGGGATTCCGGCTGAGCTGCTATTACTACCGGCGCGCCTATTACCGCGCATTCTGGCGGGCACCTGCCGCGTGCGCCGTGCGCGAGCCGCACGAGAAGTACACCGGTGAGACCCGTTTCCCGCTCATCATGCAGAACCTGCACCGGTACTTCTTCTACATGGTGATCGTCATCTCCATTCTGAACACCTACGACGTCGTGCAGGCTTTCCACGGCAAGACCGGGGGCATCGGCTTCGGCCTCGGCACCCTGATCATGCTCGTCAACGTGGTCCTTTTGTGGTGCTACACGCTGTCCTGCCACACCTGCCGGCACATCACCGGCGGCAGGCTGAAGCACTTCTCCAAGCACCCGGTCCGGTACTGGATCTGGACCAAGATCTCGTGGCTGAACGCCCGGCACATGCAGCTCGCCTGGACCACGCTCGGCACCCTGATGCTGACCGACCTGTACATCTGGCTGCTCGCAGCGCACGTGTTCAGCGATCTGCGGTTCTACAACTGAGGCAGGCATCACCATGACTGACATCGAGCGGCTCCCCTACGACGTCGTAGTGATCGGCGCCGGCGGCTCAGGCCTGCGGGCGGCGATCGAGGCCCGGCTGGCGGGCAAGCGGACCGCGATCATCTCCAAGTCCCTGTTCGGCAAGGCGCACACCGTCATGGCCGAGGGCGGCTGCGCGGCCGCCATGGGCAACGTCAACAGCCGCGACAACTGGATGGTCCACTTCCGCGACACGATGCGCGGCGGGAAGTTCCTGAACAACCCGCGCATGGCCGAGCTGCACGCCAAGGAAGCCCCCGACCGCGTCTACGAGCTCGAAGCCTGGGGCGCCCTGTTCGATCGCACCAAGGACGGCAAGATCAGCCAGCGGAACTTCGGCGGTCACGAGTACCCGCGGCTCGCCCACGTCGGTGACCGGACCGGCCTGGAGATGATCCGCACCCTGCAGCAGAAGGTGGTGGCCCTCCAGCAGGAAGACGCAGTCTCGCTCGGCGACCCCGAGGCGATGATCAAGGTCTACGCGGAGACCACCATCACCCGGCTCATCAAGGACAGCGAGGGCCGGATCGCCGGCGCCTTCGGCTACATCCGCGAGACCGGGAACTTCGTGGTGTTCGAGGCACCGGCGGTCATCCTGGCCACCGGCGGCATCGGCAAGACCTTCAAGGTGAGCTCCAACTCCTGGGAGTACACCGGCGACGGCCACGCTCTCGCGCTGCTGGCCGGGGCCAAGCTGCTGAACATGGAGTTCGTCCAGTTCCACCCCACCCACATGGTGTGGCCGATTTCTGTCCGCGGCCTGCTGGTGACTGAGTCGGTGCGCGGCGACGGCGGCGTGCTGCGCAACTCCGAGGGCAAGCGGTACATGTTCAACTACGTGCCGGACGTGTTCCGCGCGCAGTACGCCGAGACCGAGGAAGAAGCCGACCGCTGGTACTCCGACCCGGACCACAACCGCCGCCCGCCGGAGCTGCTCCCCCGCGACGAGGTCGCCCGGGCTAACAATGCCGAGGTCAAGGCCGGCCGAGGCTCGCCGCACGGTGGCGTGTTCCTGGACATCGCCTCCCGCCTGCCCGCCGAGGAGATCCTGCGGCGCCTGCCGTCGATGTATCACCAGTTCAAGGAGCTGGCCGATGTCGACATCACCAAGGAACCGATGGAGGTCGGCCCAGCCCAGCACTACGTGATGGGCGGCGTAGAGGTCGACCCGGACACCGGCGAGTCCGCTGTGCCTGGTCTGTTCGCCGCTGGCGAGGTGTCCGGCGGCATGCACGGCTCGAACCGGCTGGGCGGCAACTCGCTGTCGGACCTGCTGGTGTTCGGGCGCCGGGCCGGGCTCGGGGCGGCTGAGTACATCGGCCGGCTTGGGCCGAAGCTGCCAGTCGCCGACGAGGGCGAGATCGAAGCCGCTCGAACCGAGGCGCTGGCGCCGCTCGAGCGCACCAGCGGCGAGAACCCCTACGCGGTCCACGCCGAGGTGCAGGACACGATGAGCAGCCTCGTCGGCATTATCAGGACCGAGTCCGAGATCACGAAGGCCCTGGCGGAGCTTGACTCCCTGGGCGTGCGCGCAGCCGACGTCTCCGCCGCGGGCGGGAGCGCCTACAACCCCGGCTGGCACCTCGCGCTCGACATGCGCAACATCATGCTCATGGCCCGGTGTGTCGCAACGGCCGCGCTGGAACGCCAGGAGAGCCGCGGCGGCCACACCCGTGACGACTTCCCCGGCATGCGCCCCGAGTGGCGCAAGGTCAACCTGGTGTGCGCGCTCGAAGGCGACGAGATCACCATCACCCGGCAGCCAGTCCCGGCAATGCGCGAGGATCTCATCGACCTGTTCGACCGGGGTGAGCTGAAGAAGTACCTGACCGAGGAGGAGATGGCGGCGCTGCCGCCGGAGCCTGCTGCCGCGTCCGCCGCGAGCGAGGAGAGTCACTGATGAGTTACCAGGCAGCGCTACGTGTCTGGCGCGGCGACCACGGTCAGGGCGACCTCGCCGACTACGAGGTCGAGGTCAACGAAGGCGAGGTCGTCCTCGACGTCTTGCACCGTCTGCAGGCCACTCAGGCGGGCGACCTGGCCATCCGGTGGAACTGCAAGGCCGGCAAATGCGGCTCCTGCTCGATGGAGATCAACGGCCGTCCGCGGCTCGCGTGCATGACGCGGATGTCGACGTTCGAGCAGAACGACGTCCTGACGATCACTCCGCTGCGCACGTTCCCGGTTATCCGGGACCTGGTCACCGACGTGGCGTTCAACTACGAAAAGGCGCGGGAGATCCCCTCGTTCACGCCGGATCCGAAGATCGGCCTGGGCGAGTTCCGGATGCAGCAGGTCGACGTGCAGCGGTCGCAGGAGTTCCGCAAGTGCATCGAGTGCTACCTGTGCCAGAACACCTGCCACGTCATCCGCGACCACGCCGACAACGAGAACGAGTTTGCCGGCCCGCGGTTCCTCATGCGGGTCGCTGAACTGGAAATGCACCCGGCCGACACCGCTGACCGGCGGGAGATCGCCCAGGAGGACTTCGGCCTGGGGTACTGCAACATCACCAAATGCTGCACGGAGGTCTGCCCCGAGGGCATCAAGATCACCGACAACGCGCTGATCCCGCTCAAGGAGCGGGTCGCCGGCCGCAAGTACGACCCGCTGGTCTGGCTCGGCGACAAGATCGCCCGCCGGCCGCGCGGTACCGGCACGCCGGCGATCCCGGACGCCAAGCGCTGATCGCGCGCGCTGGGCAGCCGCGGAACGCGGCGTCCGGCGTCGAGTGCTTGCGCTCTCTAGTGCCGCAGGGCAGCAAGGCCCGGCCGCGAGGTAGCCTTCCTCGGGGGCTGACCCGCCACCGCGAGTCATGAGTTCCCCATGCACGGCTCACCGGGAAGTATTGCCGCGCGGGTCCTGAACGTCGCTAGTCTGTCCGGGTTCCGATGTGCGCTGACGCCTTCAGCGCCCACGAGAGGTTGTCCATGTCGCACATGACCTACCCCGAAGCCATTGTGGTTGGGTTCATTCAGGGCGTTACCGAGCTGTTCCCGGTCTCCAGCCTCGGGCACAACGTCCTGATCCCGGCCCTGATCGGGGGAAGCTGGGCTGCCGACCTCAGTGTCTCTGCCACGACGTCGCCGTACCTGGCGTTTATCGTCGGGCTGCACGTGGCGACGGCTATCGGGATCATGGTCTATTTCTGGCGTGACTGGGTGCGGATCATCGCGGGCTTCCTCACCTCGATCCGGGATCGCGACATCCGCACCGCCGACCAGAAGCTCGCCTGGATGCTCATCGTGGCGACGATCCCCGTCGGCCTGGCCGGGCTGGTGTTCGAGAACGAGTTCCGGGTGCTGTTCGCCAAGCCGGTCAGAGCCGGGATCTTCCTGATCATCAACGGCCTCATCCTCTTCGCGGGCGAGCGCTTCCGGACGAAGCGGTCGCGACTCGCCGACATCGAGGCCAGCCAGCAGCGCGATGCCGTCGAGAGCGGGATCACCCGCACGTCCTCAGTGCACGCCGGCGGCCAGCGAGCGGCCCGGCTCGACGAGATCCAGCTCGCCGAGGAGGCGGATCAGCGGCTGGCCCAGCGCTCCTATGTCGAGGCAGTCGTGATCGGCGCAGCGCAGATCCTCGCGCTGCTGGCCGGCATAAGCCGCGACGGCGTCACGATGGTGGCCGGCATGTTCGGCGGACTGTCCCGCGAGGACGCGGCCCGGTTCGCGTTCCTGCTGGCGACGCCGGTCATCCTCGCGGCGGGCGTGCTCAAGGCGGGCGACCTCATCAGCTACGGCAAAGGTGACTACGGGCCGATCCTGGCCGGCAGCATCCTGTCGGGACTCGGGGCCTACATCTCAGTCCGGTTCCTTGTGAAGTACTTCCGCACCCGGACACTGACGCCGTTCGCGATCTACTGCGTCCTTTTCGGCATCGGGAGTGTCGTCTACCTGTCGGTGAAGTAGCGCTCCCGGTGCCAGCCCCGAAAGCTACTCCCCGCGCGAACGCCGCCCGCGAATACGGCCACGTTCCTTGGCGTCCAGGACGGTCTTCCGCATCCGCACCGCGGTCGGCGTCACCTCGACGCATTCGTCGTCGGCACAGAACTCCAGCGCCTGCTCCAGGCTGAGCAGTCGCGGCGGGATCAGCCGCTCCAGCTCTTCACCCGCTGACTGGCGGACGTTCGTGAGCTTCTTCTCCTTCGCGATGTTCACGTCCATGTCGTCGGACCGCGAGTTCTCCCCGACGATCATGCCCTCGTACACCTGGGTGCCGGGCTCGACGAACAGGCTGCCGCGCTCCTGCAAGGCGAACATGGCGTAGGTCGTCGCCGTCCCGGTCCGGTCGGCCACCAGCGAGCCGGTAGGCCGGGTCCGCATGTCGCCGAACCAGGGCTCGAAGCCCTCGAACACGTGGTGCGCGATGCCCGTGCCCCGCGTCTCGGTGAGGAACTGCGTGCGGAACCCGATCAGCCCGCGGGCCGGCACCGTGAAGTCCAGCCGGACCCAGCCGGTGCCGTGGTTGGACATGTTCTCCATCCGGCCCTTCCGCAAGGCCAGCAGGGTGGTCACCGTGCCGAGGTACTCCTCAGGGCAGTCGACGGTCAGCCGCTCGACCGGCTCGTGCACCTTGCCGTCGATCATCCGGGTCACGACCTGAGGCCGGCCGACCGTCAGCTCGTAGCCCTCCCGGCGCATCTGCTCCACCAGCACGGCAAGGGCCAGCTCGCCGCGGCCCTGAACCTCCCAGGTGTCCGGGCGCTCGGTGGGCTGGACGAGCAGGCTCACGTTGCCGACGAGCTCGCGGTCAATCCGGTCCTTCACCATCCGCGCGGTGACCTTCGAGCCCTTCACCGTGCCCACGAGCGGAGAGGTGTTGACGCCGATCGTCATCGAGATGGCAGGCTCGTCCACGGTGATGAGCGGCAGCGGTCGCGGGTCCTCGGGGTCGGCGAGCGTCTCGCCGATCATGATGTCGGCGATGCCGGCCACCGCGATGATGTCGCCGGGCCCGGCGGTCTGCGTCGGTACCCGGTCGAGTGCCTCGGTGAGGAACAGCTCGGTGATCTTCACCCGCTCGACCGATCCGTCCCGGCGGCACCAGGCGACCTGCTGGCCCTTGCGGATCTCGCCGCTGAACATCCGGCACAGCGCGATGCGACCCAGGTAAGACGAGGCATCCAGGTTCGTGACCCATGCGCGCAGCGGCGCGTGCGGGTCATAGGTCGGCGCCGGGACAGTGTCGCGCAGGACCTGAAAGAGCGGCTCCAGGTCCTCGGAGTCCGGCAGCGAGCCATCCTCAGGCCGGTTCAGCGACGCGCGGCCCGCGCGTGCCGAGGCGTACACGACCGGGAACTCGATCTGGTCCTCGGTGGCGTCCAGGTCCATGAACAGCTCGTAGCAGGCGTCCACGACCTCGGCGATCCGGGCGTCCGGCCGGTCCACCTTGTTGATCACGACGATGACCGGCAGCTTCGCCTCGAGCGTCTTGCGGAGAACGAACCTGGTCTGCGGCAGCGGCCCCTCGCTCGCGTCCACCAGCAGCACGACGCCGTCCACCATGGACAGGCCGCGCTCCACCTCACCGCCGAAGTCCGCGTGACCGGGAGTGTCGATGATGTTGATGGTGAGCCCGCCGTGCCGAACTGCCGTGTTCTTGGCGAGGATCGTGATGCCCTTCTCCCGCTCCAGGTCGCCGGAGTCCAGCACGCGATCGGCGACCTGCGCTCCGGCGCGGAACGCACCCGACTGCCAGAGCATGGCGTCGACCAGCGTGGTCTTGCCGTGGTCGACGTGCGCGACGATCGCGACGTTGCGGAGGTCGTCGCGAGTGGCGATCTCGCCGCTTGAACCGCTGTGGGCGGACGCGGCGCTGGCGGTTGCAGGACTGGCAGGCATAGCGGAGAGGCTCCGAATTACTGTGGGAAGCGCCGGGATTACGGCTTGCTCCTAATTCTAGTCGGTCCTGGCCAGGTACCGGGCAGGGCTACCGGATGTGCCCTCCGCGGCAGCGGGAGCCGGACATCGATACTATATAGAAACTTTGTTCGAACACCGATACTCTGAACGCATGGCCGCAGCATTTGTCCCGACTGGGTGGCCCGACGGGGTGCATCCGCCTGGCACTCCTGGCTTCGAGCAGACGGCCGTCAACTGGCTGCTCGACGTCGTACCCCCGGATTACCGGCTGCACGGCGTGCTGCTGCGCCACCCGGTCGCGCTGGTCACGCTGGCCCGGCATCACCTGGCAGCATGCGTCGAGGGCGCCCGGCAGGGTTACCGGTGCGCGCGGGCCGAGCTCGGCACCGATCTGCCACCCGGCAGCCTGACCGCGGTGCTGGCGGCGTACAAGACTGAGGGCCAGCGGCTCGTCGCGGCCCAGCGCGCAGCCGACCTCATCGGGCGGGCAATGCGGGGCGAGACGTTCGTTCCGCAGTTCGGTGGCGTTCCGGATCCGGCCCGCCATCGCCAGGCCGCCCAGCGTGGCAGTTCGGCGGACAGTCCCGGGGCGCCTGGTCGGCAGCGCCGGGCTGGCTGATCCGGCCGAACGCGTCACAGCGTCTCAGGATGTACATACATGGCTATGACGGGACGAAAGCCTTCGTGATCATGGTCTAGGGCGGAGCTCAGCGGCGTCACGCAGGCGCTCGATGACCGGGGCGAAGATCCGCATGTACGGCTCGTGCATGGTCACGTACGAGAAGCCCCAGCGCTCCCGGCTGCGCCGCAGCTGCGCGGCGATCTCGTCAGCGGTCCCGAGGAGCAGCAACGGCGTGTCCAGGATCTCGTCCATGGTAGGGATGGCGCGGTCGTCGCTCGCGGCGTGCGACTCGTAGTAATCGCGGAACTCCGTCAGGATCTCCTCGGCAGCAGCCCGCCGGTCGCTGGTGATGACAACCCGCTGCACGAGCAGGTGCCACTCGACCTCGTCGGCGCGGCCGCCGGCCCGGGACCGCGCGAACGCCACCCGCTCGTCGACTTCCGCCGCCGTCCCTAGCCGGAAGGTACCCGGTGGCTGACCCTTGACCTGATAGATGCCGGCGACACCGACGATCTGGGCGTGCTCGCCCGCTATCCGCAAGACTGAATCACTCGTACCGCCCACCAGCAGCGGCGGCCCGAAGCCGCCGAATCCGGCACGCTGCACTGGCTTGGGCGAGGGCTGGCCCGCGCGCAGCTGACTGAACTCCGTGCTGAAGTAGCGCTGCAGCTCGCTGACCAGCTGGCTGAGCTTCGCCGCCCGCGCAGACGGCCCGATCCAGTCGATGCCTGCTTCGTCGAACTCCCACTTCATGTGGCCGGACCCGAGGCCGACCTCGAGGCGCCCGTCGGTCAGGATGTCCGTCGTCGCGATCTCACGGGCAAGCACAGCCGGATTCCAGAACGCCGCGTTGAGCACGAGCGTGCCGACGCGGAGCCGCTCGGTGGCCGCCGCAGCGGCCACGAGCAGCGGAAACGGAGCGATATTGCTGAGGTGGTCCGGCGCGAACACCGTGTCGTAGCCGTAGGACTCAGCCTCCCGGCATTCGTCGGCGAACTCCTGCCGCGAACTGATGCCGAAGATATTGAAGGAGAACCGGAACTCGCGCATGGAGCTAGCCTGGCCGGCACCCACGGGGCACGGCGACTTGATCTGCCGACAGCAGAGACATCAGCAGCGCCGGCTCGCTGCTACGGCTTGCGGCCTAGGCCGGCCGCGCACGCTCAGCTTTCGCAGTCAGGCCCCTGAGATACTCCCGAGGTCGGGCAGGAGAGTGGGCGAGACCGGTGCGGCGGGCGCAAGTGGGCGCGCCGGAGCGGCCCAGCCAGCTCCCGCAACATACTCGCGGATGACCCTGGCGGGAACGCCGCCGACCACGGCGTAGTCGGGCACCGCGCCGCGGACGACGGCGCCGGCGGCCACGACCACGTTTCTGCCGATGTCTGAGCCAGGCAAGATCACCGCTCCGGTGCCGAGCCAGGTACCTGCCCCGATGCGGACGCTGCTGTTGACCGGCCACTGCCGTCCGACCGGAACGTCGACGTCGGCGTAACTGTGGTTCTGGTCGGTGATGTAGACATACGGCCCGGTGAACACGTCGTCGCCGATCGCGATCGAATGGTGCGCCACGATGTGGCTGCCGCGGCCAATCACGCAGCGATCCCCGATCCGCAGCACCGGATCCGGGCCGAGATCATGCCCGGGGGCCATGCCCGCGCACAGCGTGACCAGTTCGGCGATCATGCACTGGTCGCCGAGCTCGATCCAGCCCTCGCCGTAGACGGCGCCAGTCGGAAACGCCATGAGCGACCCCGGCCCGAAGGCGGCGAACCGTCGCCCGGCTGCCGATTCAGCCGTGATCGTTCCGGCCGCGGCCAGCCGCCGCCAGCCGCCTTGCACCGCGCTGGCTACCAGCGCGCGGCGCCGGCGGGCGAGCTCGTGCCTCCAGGTCATGGCCGCTAAGGTACCCGGCGCGGCGCCGCTCAGGAAGATCGCCCGGCGGCCCGCATCGTGAGCGGGGAAATTCCGCGCACCCTCGCACGCGGAAGCACCCCAAGTAACGCCGCCTCGGGTTACGTCGCTGCGGCGAGCTGACCGCAGGCGCCGTCGATCTGGTCACCGCGAGTGTCGCGGACCGTCACCGGGATGCCACGCGACGCGAGCCGGTCGAAGAACTCGTCGGCCACCTCGGGGTCGGAGGCCGTCCACTTAGAGCCAGGCGTCGGATTCAGCGGGATCAGGTTCACATGGGCAAGCCGTCCGGCGAGCAGGCTCGCCAGCAGATCGGCACGCCAGGCCTGGTCGTTGATGTCGCGGATCATTGCGTACTCGATGGACACCCGCCGGCCGGTCGCCGCGGCGTATCCCCAGGCAGCGTCGAGGACCTCGGCCACGTCCCAGCGGCGGTTGACCGGGACCAGGTCGTTACGCAGTTCGTCGTCGGGCGCGTGCAGGGAGACTGCCAGCCGCACGGACAGTCCTTCGGCCGCCAGCCGCCGGATGGCGGGCACGAGGCCGACAGTCGACACGGTCACCGATCGCTGGGAGATTCCCAGCCCCGCGGGCGCCGGCTCGGTGATGCGCCGAACGGCGGCCAGCACGCTCGCGTAGTTCGCCAGCGGCTCGCCCATTCCCATGAACACCACGTTCGACACGCGGCCCGGCCCGCCAGGCACAGCGCCGGCGGCCATCGCCCGGGCGCCCGCGACCACCTGGCCGACGATCTCGGCGGTCGACAGGTTCCTGGTGAGCCCGGCCTGCCCGGTGGCACAGAACGGGCACGCCATACCGCAACCCGCCTGCGACGATACGCACATGGTCACGCGGTCGGGGTAGCGCATGAGCACCGACTCGACGTAGGCGCCGTCGAAGGCGCGCCACAGCGTCTTGCGAGTCGTGCCGCCGTCACACTCGAG
>Ga0335074_10006131_pt1 | contig 16659 bp, 16 predicted proteins | sample Lox_Sample_23_FD_206715 | JGI IMG/M metagenome (GOLD analysis project Ga0335074, IMG submission 206715) | Soil microbial communities from Loxahatchee National Wildlife Refuge, Florida, United States - Lox_Sample_2.3 | ecosystem: Environmental > Terrestrial > Soil > Wetlands | place: USA...
AGCGGCGTCGCACGCGACGCCGCCGCCTAAACAAGCTCCCCGTGTTACGGGTGTTTGAAGCGGCCGATCAGCCCGGCCGAGCCCTTTACATGGTCCTTGAGCGCCGGGACGAGCTCCTCGCGGGTCAGGCCCGGCGGCAAAGCCTTCGGGTCGAGATCCGTGGCGATCAGGGTAAACGTGAAGTGGTGCCAGTTGACATTGGGTGGCGGACACGGCCCGGCATAGACCGCCATGTTCATCGTGCTCTTGCCGCCGACGAACTTGTCGGAAGGCTGGCTGAGCTCACCCTCGGCGAATCCGCTCACTGAAGCCGGGATGCCGTAAATCACCATATGCGATATGCCCTGCGGAGGACGGGCTTCGGGGTCGGACATCAGCAGCACGAAGCTTTTCGTTCCATCCGGCGCGTTCGACCACGCGAATGGCGGCGACACGTTCTGCCCGACGCAGTTGGGGCTGTCCTTGCGATCGCCGGCGTTCTTGACCTGCAACTCGCCACCGTCCTGAAACGCCGGGGAGGTCAAGGTAAAGACGGCGGCGGCATGGGCGCCGTCGCTCATCGCGGTCACCAGCGCGATGCCGGCGATCGCCAGGCCGGCCAGCATGTTTCGCATCGCGGGCTCCTCCTTAGTCTTGTTCGGGAAGGTGCTGCGTTTGCCGCGCTCGGGAGTACAAGCGCGGGGCCGTTACTCCCCCGCGTGCATCGGCGCGAAAGCCGGGAGTTCGGCGCGCTCGCCCCGACCCATCGGCACCGGCCACCAAGGGTCCTCCCATTCGGAATGGATGTGGCTGAGGCGCGGCAGCACCCGCTCGGCAAAGAGCTTGGTGTTGTACTTGGCGAGGTCCTTGTTCATGTTGCCGAACTGCAAAAGCATCATCAGGTGACCGACATTGAGACTGGTGGCCACGGTCGTCAGCTGTTCTACAACCTCGTCCGGCGAGCCGACGATCACGTATCCGCGATCGACGATGTCTTCCATGCTGGTGGTCGCGCGCGCCGCCTGGCGGGCGCTGAGGCTGGCGGCGCGGCCGATCTGGCCGGTGATGCCGGCGCGCTGGGTCGCCTCGGTGATATAGCCGGGCGGCATCGCCCATTTCGGGTCGACGCGCAGGCAGCGGCCGTAGAAATATTCGGCCGGCTCGGCATAAAGCTGCATCGCCTGTTCGCGCGTCTCCGCGACACCGACAAACTGCAAAAAACCGGCACGATAGGGGTTGCTATCCTTGCCGAGCCGCTGCATCTCGTCCCAGAACCCGGTCATCGTCGCCTGGCCGTCCTTGTAGCCGAAGTACGACAGGTAGGCGTAGACGTAATCCATCTTCGCGCACCACTGCCAGGTCTCGACCGAGCCGCCGCCGGGGATCCACACGGGCGGGTGCGGCCGCTGAATCGGGCGCGGCCAGATGTTGACATAGCGCTGTTGGTTGAAGCGGCCGTTGAAGGCGAAGGTGTCCTTCTCCTGCCACGCCTTCATCACCAGGTCGTGCGCCTCGAGATAGCGCTCGCGCAGCGTCGACGGGTTCTGGCCGTAGGCGAAACAGGTGTCCATCGGTGTGCCGACCGGGAAGCCGGCGATCAGCCGCCCGCCCGAGATGCAGTCGATCATTGCGAATTCTTCCGCCACGCGGGTGGGCGGGTTGTAGAGCGCGAGCGAATTCCCCATCACGCAGATCGCCGTGTCGGTCGTGCGCCGGGCGAGCGAGGAGGCGATCAGGTTGGGCGAGGGCATCAGCCCATAGCCGTTCGAATGATGCTCGTTGACGCAGACCGCGTCGAACCCGCACTCGGCGGCGAACTCCAGCTCGTCCATGAAGTCGTTGTACATGTGATGCGCGCGGCGCGGATCGAACAGCGACGAATGGATGTCGACCCACACCGAGGGGTGCTTCTCGCGGAAATCGTCCGGCAGCTCGGTATAGGGCATCAGGTGGAACCACATCAGCTTCATGGGATGTCCTCCGGGCGCGTGCCGGCGGGGAGAATAAAAGCGCTGGCGGGAAAAGCGTAGTGTATTCCATCCTTTGCCGCGCTCGTCACGACCGGGCGGCTCGCCGTTTGCGGCCTATCGCGTTAAGGTTTAACGATTGCGATGGCCGTCGCACCAAACAGGGCACAGAACTCGTCCTGAGCATGCCAGGTAATCGGCAGTACTTGCCTGTGGAAAAACTTGTTCGGAACAGGTAGATGTGACGCTGCCTTTGGGGGGCCAGGGGAGAGAGTTGTTGCGGCTTACGAAATTTGCGTTGCTGTTTGCAGCGTTGCTGCTGGCTGGGTGCGCTTCCCAACGAGCCCCATTACCGGCCGCTCCAATGCCGCAGGTAGGCCCCGGCATCCACGGCATCGACATGGCGACCGATTCCAGCGATGTCGCCGGCGAACTGCAGGGCCGGCCTTGGCTTCATTTCGTCGCGCGCTACTACCGCGACCCCAGCTCGCGCTGGCCGGCACTGTCGCCGGCCGAGGCGCAACGCCTTACGGCCGCCGGGGTGAAGATCGTCACCGTGTGGGAGTGGCATTCGACCAACCCGGTCTACTTCACCTATGCCTCCGGCTACACCGACGCGCTGGCCGCCTATCGCCAGGCGCGGGCAGTCGGCCAGCCGCCGGGTAGCGCGATCTACTTTGCGGTCGATTTCAACGCGCGCGGCGGGGCGCTGTACCAGGTCGACCAGTATTTCCGCGGCGTCAACGCGGGTCTTGCCGCGGCTGGAGGCGGGCGTTCCCCTTACCAGATCGGGGTTTACGGCTCCGGTGCGGTGTGCGCCGCGATCAAGGGCGAGCGCCTGGCGCAGTACGCCTGGCTGTCCGGCTCGACATCGTGGGATGGCTCTGCCGGCTACACCGCCTGGAACATCAAGCAAGCGCCGGCTGGCGAGCGCTTTGGCAATCTGACGTTCAGCCACGATGCAAACGAAGCGACTGCCGATTACGGGGGATTCCAACTGGGCACCGCCTATGCCGAAAACACGAGTCCGGCGAGCATCGCGGTGACGGCCGCGGCGCAGGCGCCGGTGGCGGCGGCGACGCTGGTCAACAGCGCGGTTTCGGCTGTCGTGCCGAAATCCGCGGCCGCCGCGCCGCCGCCCCCACCAGTCGAAGCGGCGGTCGCGCCGCGTCCAACGCTCAGTGCTCGCGTGATAGCGACCGCCGCGCCCATGCCACCACCCGCGCCACCGGCTCACCCGTCCGCCCTCGCCGCGTTGAACCCGATCGGGTCCGCCGAGGCCGCTACGGCGCGACCAGCTGATGCCGGGGTGATGGACCTTGCCGCGCTGGAGGCAGGGCCCGCCCGTCGGATGACCGCCGAACCGGAAACGCGGACACCAGAGCATATGACAAGACGGGAAGAGGAATCGCGCGCGAGGAGCCCCGCTCATGCCGCAAAAGCATTGGCCGGGTCAAAGCGGAGGGATTACGCTATATCCACCAGCAGACATGTCGCGGCCATCGCGCCGCACCATCCGGGAGGTTCTTCTCATGCCGAACTTCACGAGCGAGGACGTCAATTATCTGAGCCACGGCGAGCGGAAGATCATGGCTCGCATCTTCAAGCCGGAAGGGGCGGGACCGTTCCCGTGCTTCATCGATCTGCACGGCGGAGCGTGGAACAACGGGGACCTGAACGATCGCACGGGACTCGGCCAGTATCTGGCTGAGCGCGGCGTTGTGATGCCGACGCTCAATTTCCGGCACGGCGCCGATGGTTATCCGACGACCCTTGCCGACATCAATTACGGAATCCGCTGGGTCAAGGCGCACGCCAAGGAGCTGAAGATCGACCCGAACCGCGTGGCGATCGGCGGTGCGTCGAGCGGCGGCCATCTGGCGATGCTGGTCGCGATGCGGCCGAACGACCCGCGCTACAAGGCGATCCCCTGCCAGGGCTGTGACGATCCGAGCGTGCGCGGCGTTTTCATGCTGTGGCCGGTCATCAATCCGCTGTCGCGCTACAAGCACGCGAAGCGCCTTGTCGCCGCCGGCGATCCGCCGGGCTGGGCCGTCGGCATGGACCAGAAGCACGAGACCTACTGGCACGACGAAGCCGGGATGGCCGAAGGCAACCCGATGCTGGTCCTCGAGCGCGGCGAGAAAGTGGTGATGCCGCCGGCCGTCTGGCTGCAAGGCCGTCCCGACAATACGCACGACTATCACGACCCCGATTCGGACTTCGCCGGCAACGAGCCCGAGCGTTTCGTCTCGAACTACCGCAAGGCGGGCGGCGATATCGAGATCGCCTATTTCGATAACGCCGCGCGGAACACCGACGTAACGCACGCGCCAGTGCATACCTTTATGCAGAAGCACGTCGGCTAAGTCCGGAGTGTTGAGCCAGCCCGTCCAACCCGCTATCAAGCGGGTCGGGCGGGCTTTCTATTTTTTAAGGCACCGGAATCTTGGCCGCGCGCAACATCGGCGAAAACCAGCACAAGGCGGCCGGCGTCGACATCGTCGAGGCCGATGCGGGGCTCAACAACATCGTCTCGCGCATCCTCGGCACTTGGCCGAAATCGGGCTTTGGCGCGGTGCAGCTGCCGATCGGCTATTTTGCCAATGTCATCGATATCGGCGGCACGGGCCTCGCGATCACCACTGATGGCGTCGGCTCAAAGGCGATGATCGCCGACATGATGCGGAAGTACGATACGATTGGCATCGACTGCATCGCAATGAACGTCAACGACCTTTTGTGCGTCGGCGCACGGCCGGTGTCGCTGGTCGATTACATCGCGGTCGAGAAGGCCGACGCGGCGATGATCGACGGCATCGCCATAGGCCTTGCCGAGGGCGCGCGGCAATCGAACATCTCGATCATCGGCGGGGAAATCTCGCAATTGCGCGATGTGGTACGCGGCTTCGACCTGGTCGGCACCGCAGTCGGCACGGTGCCGCTCGACCGCATCCTGGTCGGGCGCGACTTGGAACCTGGCGACCGGGTGATCGGCATCCCGTCGAGCGGGATCCACTCCAACGGCATGACGCTGACACGGCGGGTCTTTTTCGAGCAGGCCGGCGCCAAGGTCGAGACGCAATTCGCCGAGCTCGGCTGCACGCTCGGCGAGGAATTGTTACGGCCGACGATGATTTACGTGCGGGAGGTTCTCGATGTTCTGGATGAAATATCGTCGGTTAAGGCGCTGAGTCACATAACGGGGGACGGCTTGCTGAATGTGCCGCGGGTCGCGGCCGAAATTGGTTTCGTGATCGATGATCTGCCCGCACCGCCGCCGCTCTTCGAGCTTATCGAGAAGCTCGGCGGAGTCAGCCGCGCCGAGATGTTCGAGGTCTACAACATGGGTGTCGGTTTTTGTGTCGTCGTTGGCGAGGCCGATGCCGACAGGACGGTCGCGATCCTCGCCCGGCATGGGCGCAAGGCGTCGGTGATCGGCCACGCCGTCGCCGATCCGACGCGCTCCGTGCAACTGCCGCGCGAAAAGCTGGTCGGCACGGGCAAGAAGTTCCGCCCGGCATGAGCCAGGTCCTCGACGCCGAGGTGCTCGACGTGCTGATCGAGGCGATCGGCGATGACGCCGCGCGCGGCGTCATCGCCTTGTTTCTCGACGAATGCCGCGAGCTTACCGCGGCGATCGCCGCACCGGGCGCGGCCCCGGTGGCGATCGGTCGCGCCGCGCATTCGCTCAAAAGCAGCAGCGGGCAATTGGGCGCGACCGCCCTGTCCGAAGCCGCACTGGCGGTCGAAACCGCCGCCAGCACCGGCGCGCCGGAATTGCCGCAATTCATCGCGGGGCTAAGCGCGTGCGCATCAACAACGCGGGAAGCGCTCGCGGCGCGCCTTAAATAAGAACCGCTCCGGCGAGGCCAGAGCCCGTCTACCCGCTCTTCGTGCGTGTGAAGCGGGGCCCCGGCCCCTGCGCCGGGGTGGTACTCGAGGGAGTTCACCCGGCCGAGAGCAGGCGTTCCTTTTCCCATTCCGTCTTGCGGCGGTAGATCGTCGAGGGATTGATCTCAAGCAGCGCCGCAGCGCGCGGGATGTTTCCGTTGCAGAGGGCGATCGCCTCCTCGATCGCTTCCTTTTCGATCAGCCACAGCGGCTTCACCACGGCGCGGGCGGCGGCGGCGCTCGCGGTGCGCGGGGCTGACAACAGGGGGGCGATGGCTTGCGGTACGGCTGGAGCTGGCCGGGTCGCCGCATTGGGGTCAAGCCGGTTCAACATCGCCTCGGTGACGAGCGGACCGTGGTTGAACAGCACGGCGTTGCGTAACACGTTTTGCAGTTCGCGGATGTTGCCCGGCCAGGGATATCGCCGCAGGACGCGGGTGGCGCCCTCGTCGAAATCGGAGAAGTCCTTGTCTTCCTCTTTGGCATAGAGCCCGAGGAAATGCCGGGCGAGGAGCAAAATGTCGTTATCGCGCTCGCGCAGCGGCGGCATCGCGCACGGCACGACATGCAGCCGGTAATAAAGGTCCTCGCGGAACCGGCCAGCTTGCACCTCGCCCCACGGGTTGCGGTTGGTGGCGCAGACATACCGCACATCGGCGTGCTCAACCTCGCTGCCGCCGACCTTCTGAAACTCGGCCGACTGGATGACCCGCAGCAATTTGACCTGGAGCGCCAGATCCATTTCGCAGATCTCGTCGAGAAAGAGCGTGCCGCCTCGCGCTCGGGTGATCGCGCCGTCGCGGTTCGCCACCGCGCCGGTGAACGCGCCTTTGACGTGGCCGAACATTTCGCTTTCCATCAGCTCGCGCGGGATCGCGCCACAATTGACCGCGACAAAGGGCCCGTCGCGGCGCGGGCTCAATTGGTGGATCGCGGCGGCGCAGAGTTCCTTGCCGGTGCCGCTCTCGCCGGTGATGAACACGGTGGCGCGACTCGCCGCGGCGTTCTCGATCACATTGTAGACCGCGCGCATCGGCAGCGACGCGCCGAGCAGATCGTGGAATTTGCCTTCCTTGGCGATATCGTTCGCCGCGACGAGCGTCTGCAGCCGCCGGCGTTCCAGCGCATTGCGCACCGTCACGATCAGCCGGTCGGGCGGGAACGGCTTGATCATGAAGTCGTAGGCACCTTCGCGCATCGCATCGACCGCGATTTTGACCGACCCGTGCGCGGTGACGACGATCACCGAAGAAGGCAGATTGCGCGCACGGATTCGCTTCAATACATCGATTCCGTTGGCGTCGGGTAACTCGACATCGAGCAGGATGACGTCGGGGATCGTCTCATCGAGGATTTCATAGGCGCGCGCGCCGGTCGCCGCGTCGATCAAGTCGACATCGAGCTTCTTCAGCACTTCGTGGTAAATGCGCAGGATCGAGGGCGTGTCCTCGACCAAAAGCAGGCGCGGTTTTGTCGTCATGCTGTCTCCAACTGAGCCTGCAACGATAGTTTTGTTTGGTTTCTAATGACTGAACGCGCGCGACGATACCAATATAGGACCGGCGGTCAGTTGCCGAAACGCAGCACCCTCCGGCAAATTTAGCTTAAAAGTAACCTTGTGCGATGAGCCTCTTCTTCTCTTCTAACAGGTTTTGAAAAGGGCGCTCGCCTGAGCAATCCTGGGGAACACGACGAGGCGCGGTACGACATGCCGGACCCGGCGTTGAGCCTGGTGCGGCGCGGCTGGCTGCCGTTTGCGATGGTGCTGTTCGGTGCGCTTGTCGTGCTGCTGATCGTCGGCGGCGTCATACAGCAGCTGGCGAACGAAAAAACGGCGATTCTCGAAGAGGCGCGCAAGCACACCTCGAACCTCGCGCGCGCCTTCGAGGAGCATATCCGCCGCACGCTCGGCGAAGTCGATCAGGCCTTTCTCGTCCTGAAGCGCGGCTATGAAAGCGACCCGCGGAATTTCAGGCTGTGGGATTGGCCGGGCAGGGACCTCTTGCTGAACGATCTGTCAGTGCAGATTTCGATGGCCGACAAGAACGGCACGATCGTCGGTACGACGGATGGCCCGGCACCGGTCTTCGCCTCGGTGCGCGACGACGATTATTTCCTTTACCAACTCAATCACGACGATAAATCGCTGTTCATCGGCAAGCCGGTGAAGGGCGGCGGCGATCACTGGACGATCCCGCTTTCGCGCCGGCTCAACGCGCCGGACGGCAGCTTTGCCGGCGTGCTGATCGTCTCGCTCGACCCGTACTACCTGGCGCGATTCTACGAGACCGTTGATCTCGGTCCCGGCGGTACCGTCATGCTGGTCGGACGCGACGGAATCGTGCGCGCCCGCGTGTCTTTTGCGCGTGCCTCGCCAGCCGCGAAGAACCTCACCCCGGAGCTCACCATCGGCGAGACGGTGATGCTCAATCTCGAAGGCGATTCAGGCCAGCGCACGCTCTACGGCGAAGGCGGGCTCGACAATGTACGCCGGGTCATGAGTTACAGCATCTTGCACGATTACCCGCTGATCGTCGGTGTCGGGCTCGCCGACAGCGACATCTTCGCTGAATACGACGCCGGCCGCTGGCGGCTCATCGGCGCGGCGACCATCGTCTCGCTTGTGGTGATCGCCTTCACCGCACTGCTCGCCTGGCAGCTGCTGCGGCGCCAGCGCTTCGTGGCGGAGCTTGGTGCGCGTGATATCGAGCTGCGGGCGGAGCGCGAGCATTTGTCCGACGCGCTCGATTCGCTGCAAATCAGCAACGACCGCTTCCGCGCCATCATCGAAACCGCGCGCGACGCGATCCTCACCGCGACCGGCGACGGCGGCATCGAGATCGTCAATCCGGCGGCGGCGCGGATTTTCGGCTATTCGGCCAACCGGCTGCGCGGCCGCAACGTCGTCGACCTCGCCGCGGACGACGCCGCTTCCTTCCGCGTCTATTTCGGGAATGCCGGTTCGCCGGTGGCGCAGGCCACCTCGGACCGGCCGCGCGAGTTCGTCGGCCGGCGAGCCGACGGCACGGTATTCGACATGGAAGTCGCGTTCGCGGCGTTCTTCGATGCCGGCATGCGCAAGGTCGCGATCATCATCCGGGACATCAGTGAGCGCAAGGACGCCGAGCGCGAGCTCGTCGCAAGCATGGCGCGGGCCGAGCAGGCCAATCGCGCCAAATCCGAATTCCTCGCGGTGATGAGCCATGAAATCCGCACGCCGATGAACGGCGTGGTCGGCATGACCGGCCTATTGCTCGACACGCAGCTCAGCACCGAGCAGCGCCGCTATGCCGAGATCGTCCGCGATTCCGCGGATCACCTGCTGTCGGTGATCAACGACATTCTCGACTTGTCCCGCCTCGAGGCCGACCGGCTCGTGCTCGACGAGGGCAATTTCGACATCGAGCCCTTGGTGCAGAGCGTTTGCGACATGATGGCGCCCCGCGCCCACGCCAAGGGCCTCGATCTCGGCTTTTACATGGCGCCGGGTACGCCGGCATCGGCCTTTGGCGATGCGGGGCGACTGCGACAGATCCTCTACAACCTTGTCGGCAACGCCATCAAATTCACCGAAAAGGGCGGCGTCGCGATCTCGGTCGCGCCAGCGGCGCGCCGCGACGGTGCGCCCGGAGGCGATCGCTTCTTGCTGCGGTTCGATGTCGCCGATAGCGGTATCGGCATTGCGGAAGGCGTCCTGGCAACGTTGTTCGAGCAGTTCAGCCAGGGCGACCCGTCGGTTGCGCGGCGCTACGGCGGGACTGGACTCGGCCTATCGATCTCGCGCCGGCTAGCCGCGCTGATGGGCGGCACGATCGGCGTCGCCAGCGAGGTGGGGCAGGGCAGCCAATTCTGGTTCACCGCCGCGCTGGCACCGGCGCGCGGCGCGGCAGCGGCACTGCCGCAGGCTGATCTCAAGGGCATGCGCGTATTGGTTGTCGATGACAATGCTATCAATCGCGAGATTCTGATAAAGCAGCTCAATGCCTGGGGCGCCGCGGTCGAAACCGCCGGCGAGCCGGACGGGGTCGTCGCTCGCGCGACGCAAGCGGCGGGCCACGGTAAAGGCTTTGCCGCGGTGGTGCTCGATCACGCGATGCCGGGGCTCGACGGCATCGCGCTGGCGCGGCTGCTGCACGCCGAGCCCTTGCTTGCCGGAATGCGGCTGGTGCTGGCGACCTCGTCGGCCGGTCCGGAACTTCAGGAGCAGGCGAACGAAGCCGGCATTGCGGCGGTTTTGGTCAAGCCGTGTCCGCCTTCAGCGATTCTGGCGGCGCTGGCAAGCCCGCCGGAGGCGCTCGCCGCTGCCGCCGGCATGGTCGCGCCGACGGTCGATCCGGCCGCGCAAGCCGCGCTCGGCGCCGGCATGCGGGTGCTGGTCGCCGAGGATAACAAGGTCAACCAGGTCGTCGTCAAGCAGATGCTCGAAAAGCTCGGCTGCCGGGTCGATGCGGTTTCCGATGGGCGCGAAGCGGTCGAGGCGGTGCGCCTCGCGCCCTATCATATGATCTTTATGGATGTGCAGATGCCCGAGATGGACGGGCTCGCCGCGACCGGCGCGATCCGGGCGCTGCACATGCCGGACCGCCGGGACGTGTGGATCATCGCCCTCACCGCCAACGCTTTTATCGAGGACCAGCGGCGTTGCCTGGCGGCGGGCATGAATGATTTTGTCACCAAGCCGATCCGCCCCGACGACCTCAAATCCTGTCTCGGACGCGTGCCGGCGGTGATCGCCGCGCGCGCCGCGGCGGAATAAGCTCAGCCCTTCGGCTCGGGCGGGAACCAATCGCCGAGAATTTGCTCGGGGGTGTAGGAGAAAAGGTCGAGATAGGATTTCGTTTTCAATGTTGTCCCCAGTCGGTCCGGCACTTCGCCGCGCCGTTCAAGTCGCGAGATGGCTGGTCTGGCGGCACGGGGGATTTCCTCTCGTATGATTTGTTCCAGCTGTGGCTTCAAGCTGGGGCTTTCCTCCAAGGCTGCATCGATTTCAACTCTCGCGTAGGCAATACTTTCTAGCCAACTGTTCCGGGGGCGTTGTGCTGGAGAATATTCGAGTTTTATCAGGTGTTCGATGACCTTCCGGACTTGGCTGTGGACCCCGCGTTTGATTGACTTGCTCAAATCCTCGATCTCCTCGGCGAGGTTCTGCCAGTCCAGTTCTTGATTGGAGCCACCGTGAGCTGCGGCACGTAGCGCGGTTGCCTGATTTTCCGCCCAAGCCACAGTATCGTCTTCATAAAGTGTCTTTAAGTCCGTCATCGCAATTCCGCATCTCGCTGCCGGCGCAAGTCTATCGCATATGCGGCTTGCTTGTCGCTTGAAGCCTCGCGCCCGGAATCCCATCATCTGGTGATGGAAGAATTTATTGTCCGCCCCGTTCCCGACGATCCGCGGCTGACCCGCACCGTCGCCGGCATCGACCAGGAGGGGAAGCCGGTCGAGACCGCGGTCGTCATGGAGCGGCCGCTGACCTTGTTCCTCAACGGGCGCGAGATCGTCACGATGATGACGATCGGCGATCGCCCGGACTATCTCGCGGTCGGCTATCTGCTCAACCAGAACATGCTGCTGCCCGGCGATCGCATCACGGCGATCGACTATGACGATCCGGACGACCCGGAAGTCGTGGTCATCCGCACCGATCGGGAGACCGATTTCGAGGACAAGCTCAAAAAGAAGACGCTGACCTCGGGCTGTGCCCAAGGCACCGTCTTCGGCGATCTAATGGAAAAGTTCGACGAGGTGCGGCTCGATCCGGCGGCGATCCTCAGGACCTCCTGGCTCTACGCGCTCAGCCGGAAGATCAACACTGCGCCGAGCCTCTACCTCGTGGCCGGAGCGATCCATGGCTGCGTGCTGTGCGAGGAGAACCGGCCGCTGATCTACATGGAGGATGTCGGCCGGCACAATGCCATCGATAAAATAGCGGGCTACATGCACCTCAACGGCGTCTCGCCGGCCGGCAAGATCTTCTATACGACCGGGCGGCTGACCTCGGAGATGGTGATCAAGACGGTGCAGATGCGCATCCCGATCCTCATTTCGCGCTCGGGCTTCACCGCCTGGGGAGTTGACCTCGCGCAGCGCGCCGGGCTCACCCTGGTCGGCCGCGCCAAGGGCCGCCGCTTTGTCGCGCTCGCCGGGGCCCAGCGCATCGTCTTCGACAGCGACGGTCGAGACGCCATAGAGGAAAGCGCCCGTTCTTCGCGCAAAGCGAGCCTCCCCGAAGAGGCGATGTGAATACCGTCGGCGTGCTGCTCGCCGGCGGTCTCGCCCGCCGCATGGGCGGCGGCGACAAGCCGCTGCGGCTGATCGCCGGACGCCCTATCCTTGACCGCGTCATCGAGCGGCTGAGCCCGCAGGTCGCCAAGCTGGTGCTTAACGCCAATGGCGACCCGGCCCGCTTTGTGGATTACGGTCTGCCGATTGTCGCCGACAGCGTTCCCGATTTCGCCGGGCCGCTCGCCGGCATTCTCGCCGGGCTCGACTGGACGGCTGAGCATCGGCCCGATTGCCCGATGATCGTCAGCGTCGCGACCGATGCGCCGTTTCTGCCGATCGACCTCGTTGCGCGTATGGAGAAGGCGCTCGCGGCGGAGGGCGCCGATCTTGCCTGCGCCGCTTCCGGCGGACAGGCGCATCCGGTCATTGGGTTATGGCCGGTGCACCTGCGCGGCGACTTGCGATACGCCCTCGTCGATGAAGGCATCCGCAAGGTCGACGTCTGGACCGCGCGCCACCGCCTGGCGACTGTCGAGTTTTCCGACCGGCCCATCGACCCGTTCTTCAATGCCAACCGGCCGAGCGACCTCGACGAGGCCGCGCGGCTGCTGGAAGCTACTGAAACAGCTTTAAAGCATTGAGCAGGGTTTCAACCACCCCCCACGTGAGCGGGATGCCGACAAAGCCCCACGCCAGGACGAGCTTCAGGCCATTATTCGAAGCCATCGCCGCTCCTTCCTAATTCTCCACGCCGACGGCGCCGACCGTTGCGGATTTCATGTGATGGCGCTCATGCACCGCCTTGATGAGGGCATTGCAAATGAAGCCGACGGTCAGCAGCACCGCCATGACGTACATGGTCGTATTGTAGGCCTGCGCCTTCGGCACGCCGTGATCGACATAATACTGGCGCATGTAATTGACAATCACTGGACCGAAGATGCCGGCCATCGACCAGGCGGTGATCAGCAGCCCATGGATCGCGCCGACATACTGGGTGCCGAACATGTCCTTGAGATACGCCGGCACGGTCGCAAAGCCGCCGCCATACATGCTGATGATGACGAGGAAGCAGATCACGAAGAGCGCGATGTTGCCCGTGCCGCCGGCGAAGGGCACGATCGAGTAGAGCACGGTGCCGAGCGCAAAGAAGATGAAATAGGTGTTTTTGCGTCCGAACAGGTCCGACATCGACGCCCAGAAAAACCGCCCGCCCATGTTGAAGAGGCTCATCAGCCCGACAAAGCCGGCTGCCGCGCCGACCGTGATGCGGCCCGGGAACATCTCCTGGCTCATCGCCGAGGCTTGCCCGAGCACGCCGATCCCCGCGGTGACGTTGAGGCACAACACCCACCAGATCAGCCAGAATTGCGGCGTCTTCAGCGCGTCGTAGACGAAGACGTTGTTGACAGTGATCAGCTTGCCCGCGACCGCCGGCGCGACATAACCCTCGGGCGCCCATCCCGGCGCGGGCACCCGCACGATCACCGCGCCCACCATCATGAAGCAGAAATAGATAATGCCAAGCACGATAAAGGTCTCGGCGACGCCGACATGCGTCGGCGTCGAGAACTTCGCCATCAGGAACACCGAGAGCGGCGAGGCGATAAAGGCGCCGCCGCCGAATCCCATGATCGCCATGCCCGTCGCCATGCCGGGCCGGTCGGGGAACCATTTGATCAAGGTCGAGACCGGCGAGATGTAGCCAATGCCAAGGCCGATTCCGCCGATGAAACCGTAGCCGAAATAGACGATCCACAGATTGTGTATGTAGACGCCGACGGCGGAGATCAGAAACCCGCCCGCCCAGCACAACGCGGCGGTGAACATCGCACGCCGGGGCCCGCCTTCCTCTACCCAGCGCCCAAAGATCGCCGCAGAAAAGCCGAGAACGAAGATCGCGATCGAGAATATCCAGCCGAGGTCGGTCAGCTTCCAATCGTCGGGTGTCGACTGGGTGATGCCGATCAGCTTGGTCATCGGCAGGTTGAACACGCTGAATGCGTAGGCCTGCCCGATGCACAGATGCACGCAAAGCGCCGCGGGCGGGATCAGCCAGCGGCTATAACCGGGCGCCGCGACCGTTCGTTCTCGCGCCAAAAATGACATAGCGTATCGTCCCTCCCAACGACTTCTTTTTCACGGCGCAACCATTGCCATTACACCGCGCATGCCGGTCGTGAACTTCGATCCAGCAGAAGAAAGCTCTATTTGAGACGGATTTCACTGTCAACCTGCGTTAAATTTCCGCGAGGCGAGATACGAATTTTATAATTTATGAATCCAGTTGCATCAACGGATGCACCGCCGATGTGGCCAACTTGCGGCGAATGCCCTCCCGTGACACCATGAAAAGCATGGCGATGATGATCGACTTGCGCGTCTCGGAACTGCTGATGGCGCGCCTGTGCCATGATCTGGCGGGACCGATCGCGGCAATCGGCAATGGCGCGGAATTGCTCCAAGACGAAGACCCCGATTTTGTCCGCCAGGCGGCGAGCCTGATCGGTGACAGCGCCGGCACGGCAGCCAAGCGGCTGAAGCTCTTCCGTTTCGCTTATGGTTTCAGCGCGGGTGCGCTGGCCGGGGCGCCACCGCACCTATTGGCGAGCGAGTATTTTTCCGGCGGTTCGATCGTCTGCGATTACGCCGAATCGGTGCGCGATCTCGCTCCCGCCTGGCAGCGGCTGGGCTGCAACCTCCTGATGATTGCCGGCGAGGCGCTGCCGCGCGGCGGCAAATTGGCCCTGGTCGCCGAAGCGGGTGCCGTCATGGTGGCGGCGCAAGGCGAAGTGACCGGACCGTCGGCCGAAGCGAGCGAGGCGATCGCGCTGCGGGCGCCGGTCGAGGCGCTGACCTCGCGCACGGTCGGCGCCTATTTCGCCGGCCTGCTGGCGCACGCGCTCGGGCGCCGGTTGCGCGTTGCCGCGGAACCAGGCGGGTTTCGGATCTTGTGCGAGGCAGGCGGGGCCTAGGCCCTGCCCAACGGGGTCAAGCCGACTTCAGTTGCGGCACTGTGGTCTCTGACGGGTCGCGCAGCACGTAGCCGCGGCCCCACACCGTCTCGATGTAGTGGTCGCCGCCAGTCGCCTGCGCCAGCTTCTTGCGCAGCTTGCAGACGAACACGTCGATGATCTTCAGTTCCGGCTCGTCCATGCCGCCGTAGAGGTGATTGAGGAACATTTCCTTGGTCAAGGTCGTGCCCTTGCGCAGGCTCAAGAGCTCGAGGATGCCGTATTCCTTGGCGGTCAGGTGCAGCGGGTTCTGATCGACGCTGACCACGCGGCTGTCGAGATTGACGAGCAGCTTGCCGGTGCGAATTGTCGATTCTGGATGTCCCTTCGAGCGGCGGACGATTGCCTGGATGCGAGCGATCAGTTCGCGGCGGTCGAACGGCTTGGTCAGGAAGTCATCGGCGCCAAAGCCGAGACCCTTGATCTTGTGATCGAGTTCGACCAGCCCCGAAAGGATCAGGATCGGGGTGCGCACCCGCGCGGCGCGCAACCGGCGCAGCACCTCGTAGCCGTCGATATCCGGCAGCATCAGATCGAGAATGATAATGTCGTAGTCATAAAGCTTACCGATTTCCAGGCCGTCTTCGCCGAGATCGGTGGTGTCGCAAATGAAATTTTCCTTGCGCAGCATCAGTTCGATGCTCTGCGCCGTCGCAGCGTCGTCCTCAACCAGCAAAACGCGCATCGCATGCCTCCGGAAGGCGCCGGCGGCGCCTGGTAGCCCTATTTCGTTAACCAGTATTAGCGGGAGCGGTTAACAAATGATTATCCGCCTTGGTTTCCTGCTGCGGGTTTCGTCGCTTGCTTAACCGGATTTTAGCATCGAGCGCCAACGATTGACAGACGCCGTCAAATTGTGGGCCGTCAGGGCCGGGCGGCGGCGGTCTCGTTCAGCCGGGGAATGTTGCATGAATTCACGCAGCAATTTTCACCGTACCCAGCAATGGCAGCTCGCCGAGCGCCAGCGCTATCTGGCCGAGCTCGAGGCGCTGGGCGAGCGTCTGCGCGCCGATGTCGAGCGTTTGAGCGTGGAGATCGAAGAGGCGGGCGGCGTCGATGCGATGCCGTCGAACCCGCGCCTCGACCCGCATTTCATCCGTCCTCTGGTCGATCGCCATGAGAAGCTGCTGCGCTCGGTGGCCGAGGTTGACGCGCAGGTCGCCGAGGCAGGTGCCGCGGTGGCGTCAGCGCAGCAGGAAATGAAGCTGATCGAGGGCTCTCTCGTGCATCGCGGCCTCAGGTTCGAGGAACGGCTGACACGCCGCGCCCGCCGCTCGCTCTGAGAACCCGGCGCGCCGGCTAGAACAGGTGCACGAACAGCGCGAAGAGGACGGCTGACAGGGTGATCGCCGCTGGCAGGGTCAGCACCCAGGCCAGCGCCAGGTTCTTCATCGTACCCCATTGCAGGCCTTAGCCGTTCGCCGCCATCGTGCCGGCGACGCCCGAACCGATGAAACTATTATGACGCAGCTTAACCCTTTTGCCTGGCTGTACTTTGCATCGGTATCCGGCGGCGATAGGCTGGCGGCAAGTTGTTGTCGTCGACGGGGCTAGCGATGGGCGTGCGGAAAAAATCCTACGAA
>Ga0335074_10006134_pt1 | contig 16659 bp, 13 predicted proteins | sample Lox_Sample_23_FD_206715 | JGI IMG/M metagenome (GOLD analysis project Ga0335074, IMG submission 206715) | Soil microbial communities from Loxahatchee National Wildlife Refuge, Florida, United States - Lox_Sample_2.3 | ecosystem: Environmental > Terrestrial > Soil > Wetlands | place: USA...
GAAAATACCCGCCGCTGAAGGTCTCGTTGATCCCGACATAGATGTGTTTGTTGATGGCGGCTGAAATGACGAAGCCGCCGAAGCGTCGATAATAGGAGGGCAGATCGGTGCCACCGCCTCCGATCGAGATCCTCAAAGGGGTGCGAGTAATGATCATACGAGCTGCCAGAGAAGTAATCGGCATGCGGACGGCGAATCTATAGAAGATGCGATTTGCCCGTTCCAGCGGTATTTTGCTGCATCCCACCTCGCTCGCTTCGCCCCATGGTATCGGCGATTTAGGACCGGAAGCCCGCGGTTTTGCCGATTTTCTTGCGAGCGCCGGGCAGACGTTGTGGCAGGTGCTGCCGTTAGGACCAACCGGCTACGGCGAATCCCCCTATCAGTGCTTTTCGGCCTGGGCGGGCAACCCGCTGCTCATCAGTCTGGAGTGGCTGGTGGAACGGGGCTGGCTGGACGGGCGGGCGCTCCATCAGGCGCCCGACTTCCCGGAAGACCGGGTGGATTTCGAGCGGTTGGTTCCCTGGAAAATGTCGCTGCTCAAATCGATTGCGCCTGGTGGGGCTGATTTTGGCGACTTTTGCGAGGTCCACCGGGAGTGGCTGGACGATTTTGCGCTGTTCGTGGCGTTGAAAGACCATCATCATGGCGTGGCGTGGACGGATTGGGAGGCGGGGGCGCGCGATCGCGATCCGAAAGCCTTAGCCCAATGGCGCGTGACGCTGGCCGCGCCGATTGCGGTGCACAAGTTTCTGCAATTCGTGTTCTACGAGCAGTGGCGCGAGCTACGCGAATACGCGCGGGCCCGCGGGATCCGGATCATGGGCGATCTGCCGATCTATGTGGCGCACGACAGCGCCGACGTGTGGGCGAACCGGCGTTTCTTTCAACTGGACCCGCAGGGGAAACCGATTGCGGTCTCGGGAGTGCCGCCGGATTATTTCAGCAAGACGGGACAGCTTTGGGGCAATCCGATTTACAACTGGGATGCGCTGGCCGAGGATGGCTATGGCTGGTGGCTGGACCGGTTTCGCGCGGCATTCCACATGGTGGATATGATCCGGCTGGACCATTTTCGCGGCTTCGAAGCCTACTGGGAAGTCCCGGCGGGGGAGACGACAGCGGTGAACGGGCGCTGGGTGAAGGGACCGGGGAGCGCGTTATTCCGCGCGGCGAAAGCGGCGCTGGGCGAGCTGCCGTTTGTCGCGGAGAACCTGGGAGTGATCACGCCGGAGGTGGAGGCGATTCGCGAAGAATGCGGATTTCCCGGAATGGCCGTGCTGCAGTTTGCGTTCGGGACCGATCCGCAGGCGCCGACGTTCCGGCCGCACAATTATCCGCGCGAGGTGGTGGCGTACACGGGCACGCACGATAACGACACGACGGTGGGATGGTGGTCGAGCGATGGGCAGCGCGACAGCACGCGATCAGCCGACGACATCCGGCGCGAGCGCGACTTCGCGAAGCGCTATCTAGGCACGGATGGCGCCGAGATTCAGTGGGCGTTCATTCGCACGCTGGAAGAATCGGTGGCCGATACGGTGCTGATTCCGATGCAGGACGTGCTGGGATTGGGAAGCGAGGCGCGCATGAATCAACCGGCGACAACGGGCGGGAACTGGCGCTGGAGGTACCGGCCGGGCGCATTGAAGCCGGAGCTGGCGGCGCGATTGCGGGAGCTGGCGGAGTTGTACGAAAGGCTGTCCACGCTACACTGAGGACAAGGTAGGCTAATGAGAACCTACAGCTTTAAGGTAGTCCTGGAGCCAGACGAGGACACGCAGGGTAATCCAGCCTGGCATGCCTATTGCCCGGCGCTCGAAACCCTGGGCGGCGCAACATCAGGACGCACAAAGCAGGAAGCTCTGACAAATATCAACGAAGTGGTTCGGATGATCGTTCAGGAGCTGATTGAAGAGGGCAAGCCTTTACCCGAGACGCCAGCCGATTCGGTCGAGATCGAGGAAGTTTCCGAAGAGCAACCGCGCATCGCCGTAACTGTGTAGCGCATGGGCATTGACTACCGTGCCCTGCGGTCGCTAAGGGCTCGGGAGCTTATCGCGGCGCTGGAGCGCGATGGTTTCTCGTTAGTCCGGCAAACCGGATCCCATCAGCGATATCGCCATGCGGATGGGCGGCGTGTAACCGTGGCTCCCCACGGCAGGGGTGACACCTTCACCATTAAAACCTTAAAGTCGATAATCGAGGTGCAAGCGCGCTGGACGGAGGATGATCTGAACAGACTCGGTCTACCTTAGCTATCGCAGCGCGGCGCTGGCGAGGATGCTGAGTTTTTCCCAGGTGGGGACGCGGATGCGTTTCTCGAGGACATCGAAGTTGGAGCGCTCGATGCGGGTGAGCAGGCGGCGATAGATTTCGATCAGCGCCCACAGCGAGCGCCGGCTGCGCGGATGAACCAGGCCGAGCAGGGGCTGCGATTCGTCGTAATAAGCGCGCGCACGCTGATCCTCAAAGCTCATCAGGCTTACGAAGCGTTGGTCATGAGCGGTTAAATCGGCGCCAAATTTGCGAATATCTTCCTCGGGAATGTAGATGCGTCCGTTGTCGCGGTCTTCGCGGACATCGCGCAGGATATTGGTCAACTGAAACGCGATGCCGCATTTCTCGGCCAATTTCAGCGCATCGGGAGATTCGAAACCGAAGATATGAATAATCGTGAGGCCCACCACGCTCGCCACCTGGTAGCAATAGCGGTAGAGCTCATCGAAGGTCTGCAGCTGCTTGGGCTGCAAGTCCGAACCGACGCCCGCGATCATCTCATAGAAATATTCGTGCGGGATCTTATAGCGCAGGACGGTATCGTGAAACGCCGGCCAAAGCGGATTGTCCCCGTATCGACCCGCGAGCGCACAATCCAGATCGCGCCTCCAGCGCTCGATGCCCTCGCGCGATGCGCTTTCGCCTTCGCTGATGTCGTCGCAGTAGCGCATGAAAGCGTAGATGGCGCACATGGCCCGGCGCTGTTCGCGCGACAAAAGCAGGAACGAATAATAGAAATTGCGCGCGCGCGTACGGGCGATGCGCTGGCAGAAGGCATAGGATGCCTTCAGAGCGTGTTCCACAGGCTACCCGCCAGCAACTGAAGACGCTCGAACTTCGAGATGGACGGGCGGCGCGCCAGAACGTTATAGTTCTGCTGTTCGATCTTTTCGAGCACGCGCATGCCGCCGCGGCTGAAGAGCTCCAGATCGAAGGCCAGGCGCTTGTCCACTGTTTTCACCAGCGGCAAGCCTTCGAGAAACAGCTTGCGGGCGACGCCGATGGCCTCACGCATTACATTTTGGAACGCGGGATTGAACGTGCCCGCGCGCAAATCCTCCACGCTGTAGCCGTGGCGCGCCAGAAGCTCGAGCGGCAGATATACCCGGTCCTTCTCCAGATCCACGGTCACATCCTGCCAGAAATTCGCGAGCTGGAGCGCGGTGCAGGTGGCATCGGACAAACGGTCGCGCTCATCGCCCGCATAGCCGCATAATCGCAACACCAGACGTCCGACCGGATTGGCCGAACAGCGGCAATAGCCGAACAGTTCGTCCCAACTCGCGTAGCGCGTGACGCGTTGATCCTGCTCGAAGGCGCTGATCAAATCGGCGAAAAGCTGCCGCGGAAGATTGTATTTTTGTGCCGTGCCTTTCAGCGCGACAAACACCGGATGCCGCGCGCGGCCGCTATACATCGCGTCCAATTCCCGGCCCCACCAGGCGAGCAAGCGCAAGCTTTCGGCAGGGTCCCCAATCTCGTCGCCTAAATCGTCGGCCCAGCGGCAGAAAGCATAGACGTTGTAAAAATCCTGATGCAGGCGCTTGGGCAAAAGAAAGCTGACGACGTGGAAATTTTCGTAATGGTGCGTGGCCAGCCAGCGCGTGTAGCGCTCCGCCTCGGCTTCGGTGTAAGCGCCGCTGAGCGCCTCGGGCGATTGGACATAGTCTTTCGGCGCGAGCAGCGGAGCGGCCACGGACATTAGGGTATGATGGCGGTCTTCATATGACCGTTGTGGCTCATCAGGTGCCGCATCACTTCCAGAAGATTGGTGAGCGGCTCGACGCGATTGACGAAATCGCGCGCGGTGATCACGCCCCGGTTTACGAAATCCAGAGCGCGGCGTATGTGCGCCGGCGTGTGATGGAAGCTGGCCTTGCAGGTGATTTCGGAATAGTGGAGCAGTTGCGTGTCCAATTGAATTTTACTGTCATTGGGGCATCCGCCGAAAAAGTTGACCACCCCGCCGCGACGGAGCGAGCGCGCCGCCGTCTCCCAGACCTCGGGAATCCCGACAGCTTCAATCGCGATGTCGGCGCCGTGCCCGCCGGTAAGTTCCCGAACCTTGGCCACCGTCTCGCCGGGGTCGCCTGAAATCACCAGCTCGTCGGCTCCCATAGCCGCGGCGCGATCCAGTTGTTTCTGGCGCCGTCCGAGAGCCAACACGCGCGCGCCGTAGGCCTTGGCCAGCCGTACGAACATCAAACCGATGGGTCCCAGGCCGATGATGGCAACATTATCGCCGGGGCGCAAAGAGGTCTCATCCAGGCCGCGGAGCACGCAAGCCAGCGGTTCCACCAGCGCGGCATCCTGATAAGTGACGTGGGCGGGAATTTCGTGCATGTTCCGCTCCACGATCCGCGCGGGAATGCGGATGTACTCGGCGTATGCGCCGTTATTGAACAGAAGATCCTCACACAGGTTTTCGTTGCCGCGCTTGCAATAGAAGCACTCGAGACACGGCGCGGAATTCGCGGCCACCACGCGCTGGCCCAGGCGAAAATTGCGGACATCCCGGCCCACCGCGACAATGTCGCCTGCCAACTCGTGCCCGAACAACGCGGGTGGAACAATCATGCGGGCGTGGTAGCCCCGGCGAAACACCTTCACGTCGGTGCCGCAAGTTAGGGCCGCTTGCACGCGTACTAGTACGTCGCCATCCTCGATGCCCGGTACATCAACAGACTCTATCTGCAGGTTTTCTTTGCCATACAGCACGGCGGCTTTCATTTGCGTTTGCACTTAAGACCACCTCTGCGGCTGCACTATAATTTTCAACGATTTAGGCTCCGGATGCAACGCCAGGTCGATGCCTGCGCGGATCTCGTTCAATGGAAAACGGTGCGAAACCAGATCCTCGACGGGCAAAGCCCCACCAAAGACCAGATCCGCCGATTGCCTTTGTAGATCCACCGAGGCGCTATAAGATCCAAAAATATTTCGTTCGCCCACGCAGATGTCGGCGCCTGAAAGCTCCACGCGTTCCTGATGCGAGGTTTGCGCGAAGAGCAAAATCCGGCTGCCGGGGCGGGAATACTGGACGGCCTGTTCCACGATGCCGGACGCCGAGGCAGCCACGATCACGGAGTCGGCGCCACGGCCGCCGGTCATGTCCATAATGCGCTCTTTGAGAGCCGGATCGCGCGGGTCGAGCGCCACGGAGGCCCCGAATTTCGCCGAAAGCTCGCGGCGATGGGGCATGGTATCGGTAGCCACCATGGTGGCGCCGAAGCGCTTCACCAGCATGGTGAACAGCATGCCGATAGGGCCTTGTCCCAGGATTACTATCACGTCTTCGGGCCGCGGGTCCAGTTGGACCACGCCCTTTAGGCACGTATTCACCGGCTCGACGAACGAGGCGCGGTCAAAGGAAACACCCGCGGGGATTTTTTCCACGCCGCGACTAACGATCCAGTCCATCACGCGAACATACTGCGAGAAACCGCCGCCGGCGGGTTCATAGCCGGCCGTGACACCCACCTTTTTGTAGACCGGACATTGCGCGTACAGCTTGTGGCGGCAGTAAAAACACTCCTGGCAAGGGATGTGATGAAAAACGATGACGCGATCTCCCGGCGAGAATTCCCGCACGCCCGCGCCGGCGGCGGCGACGATTCCCGCGGTCTCGTGCCCAAAAATGCGCGGGGGCTCGAGCAGGTTGTATTCGATTTTTTTGAGGTCGGTATGGCAGATCCCGCAGCTTTCCACCCGGATCAGCAGTTCGCCCGGCCCAATAACCGGCGTCGGCACCTGTTCCACGGACACACGGCCCTGGCCGGTGTAGACGGCGGCTTGCATGTGCAGCGGCAGGGTGGCGGGCGCGGCCACTAATTCAGAATCGAGCGTCGGCAAGGAAATCCCCCAGCGCCTCGGCGGCGCGCTTGGTTCTTGTATTTAATTTCATCAGTTCTGGAATCATAATGCCGGGCCGGCGCAGGGCCGCGAACAGAATTCTGGCCCGGCTAAAACGGCCGTTCTTGCTTCGAATTGCATTGAAATCGAGCGGAAAGTTTTCGCGATACGTATCCGTTACCACGCGCACGGCGTAAAACGGAACCTGATATTGTTCGGCGCGCGCAGCCACAGCGGCGGCTTCCATTTCGACCGCGTCGGCGCGATCGCTCAGATCGGCTTTTTCTCCGGCCGTGCATACGACGCGGTCCAGCGACAGAAGTTTCCCGGTTTTGAACGGCCGGGAACTCGCTGGCGCGAGCGCCGCCTGAATCCCGTTCACCTCCGTGGCGACAAAAACATCGCAAGCGCCGAGCGACGGGTGCAATCCTCCGCAAAATCCGATACTCACCAAAGCATCCATTTCTTCGTTCCGGTCGACTGCATCCACGGCGGCGCCCGCTAATTTCGGACCAGGACCATTCGCCACCAATACCACCGGCTTGCCGTTCAACCGCCCTCGCTTTGCGAAATCGAGAGGCCAATCGAGTTTTGCCACCTCGTCAACGTGCGCGAGCAACCCCTCCAATTCACGGCGTTCGGCGGCCACGAATACCAACAATTAGACCTAACCCGGCTTATACGTAGCCATTGCTCCGGAACCAATCCACGGCGCGCTGCAACGCTCCATCCACCGGCCGCGGATGAAATCCCAGCTCGCGCTTCGCCTTGTCGGGCGAAACGAACATTTTCTTACGCGCCATTCTCACCGCATCCAGGGGCGCGCGCGGCTGCCGGCCCGTCAAATTCGCCCAGCCTGTACTGGCCAGGCCGGCCGCGTATGCAACCGCGTAAGGAAGGCGCCAGCGCGGCGCATTTCCACCGCTGATGGCCGCCAGACGCGTCAAAATCTGCTGCAGCGTCAGATTCTCCGAGCCCAGAATGTAACGCTCGCCAGTGGCGCCCCGCTCGCATGCCAGCAGATGGCCTTCGGCCGTGTCCTCCACATCCACCAGGTTCAGACCCGTATCGACGAAGGCGGGCATCTGGCCTTTCAAATAATCCACCACAATCCGACCGGTAGGCGTGGGCTTGAAATCATGATCGCCGATAGGGGCGGTTGGATTCACGATCACCACCGGCAGTCCCGCGCGCGCGAACTCGAGCGCCACCCGCTCGGCCTGAAACTTGGACCGTTTGTACGCTCCCGACATTTGATCCAAACGCACTTCGATGTTTTCATTCCCCGGGCCGTTCTCCGGCAATCCGATGCAACCCACGGTGCTGGTGTAAACCACCCGCTCCACACCGGCATCGCGCGCGGCCGTCAACAGGTTGCGCGTACCTTCCACATTAGACCGATACAGCTCCGCTGGATCTTTGGCCCACAGGCGATAGTCCGCGGCCACGTGATAAACCACGGCGCAACCGGCCACGGCGCGCCCCAGAGATTCCGGATCGCGCAAATCTCCCACCACGACGTCTCCGTCGAATTCGCGTACTCTGCTCGTATCTCTCACCAAAGCCCGCACTGTGTCCCCGCGTGCGAGCAGTCGATTGGCTACGTGCCACCCCAGGAAACCAGTCGCCCCTGTGACTAGCGTCGGTCTCACGCTACTAATGTTTCCCGCTGCCCCGACTCCCGGAACCGCCGGCGAATGCGCGCCTGGGAAGCCCTACCGGGCCACAACCATGAGGGAGTGGTTGTCCAGCTATGCATCAGCGCCCGTTCCATCCGGCCTTGAGTTTACGAAATGCATTCAGCGCCAGCAGCGGGAAGGAGTTCCGGTACAAGTGGTAACACAGGTAGAAGACCTCCGGGAACCCGGTCCCGGTAGCCAGCTCTTCATCCCAGGTTCCATCGCTTTTCTGGGTACGGATCAGATATTCGACGCCATCCATCAGGCTGGTGCTGGTGGTGTCGCCGCCGGCCAGCAGAGCCAGAACCGCCCACGCGGTCTGCGAGGGAGTGCTGGGCGCCGCGACAAAGCTCTTCTGCCGGTAGCTTTCGCAACTCTCGCCCCAACCGCCGTCGAAGTTTTGAATGGAACGAACCCATTCCAGGCTCCGCTGGACGTAGGCTTCGCGATCGCTCACACCGGCCGCGGCCAATCCGCGCAGCGCGAGGAAGGTGCCATAAACGTAGTCCACCCCCCAGCGTCCGTACCAGCTGCCGTCCTGCTCCTGCGTGCGAATGAGATATTGCACGGCTTTTTCGATCGCCGGGTGCGAGCGATTGTATCCGTAGGCGCAAAGCGCTTCGAGCACGCGCCCGGTGATGTCGGGACAGGTGGGATCGAGCATCGCGTTGTGATCGGCGAAGGGGACGAAACTGAGGGGACGCCAGTCATTATCCACGTCGAAGGCGGCCCATCCGCCATCCTTGGATTGCATGTCGAACAGCCACTGAATAGCGCGATGCTCGCAGGATTGCTGGTCTTCCGGACGCGAGGCCGAAGAGCGATTCAACGCCAGCAGCACCATGGCGGTGTCGTCGATATCGGGGTAAAACTCGTTGGCGAATTCGAAATACCAGCCGGAAGGTTCCGTGCTGGGGCGCTTGACGGACCAGTCGCCTTTGCGGCGGACTTCCTTGGTCAGCAGCCAGTCGGCGGACCGGCGCAAAGCGTCATGCGGCGGCTCGGCGGCTTCGCCCAGCGCGAACGCGGCGATCGCGGTATCCCACACCACCGAAAAGCAGGGCTGGAAGAAGAAGCGGCTTTGGCCGCCGCGGGCATCGTCCACCATCAGGTTGTCGAACTGGCGCTCGGCCTCCACGCGTTCGGGACTCCGGGGCCCGTAGCCCAGCAGATCCAGCGCCATGATGACGTACATCATGGGAGGATAGATGGCCGCTACCCCATCGGTGTGGCGCGTGTGCTCCAGCATCCACGCCGCAGCTTCCTGAATGGCGCGTTGCCGCAGAGTCTTGGAGCCGTGCTTCTCCCAGAACTTGAGAACCTTATCCAGGCGGAGAAAAACATTGCGCCAGGTGAAACTGGCGCGATCGCGGCGGAATTCCAACTGCTGGCCGTCGGCGACGAAAAGCTCCTGTAAGTTGAATCCAGCCGGCACGGGACGGCGCGGATTAATGGCGTGCACGATGGAGAGCGGAATCACGATGGCGCGCGTCCAGGACGACATTTCGTAGATGAAGTTGCCGGCCAGCATCATCTCCGGAGGAATGGACGGGGCGCGATCCCGCGGGAAAAGATCGAACAGGCTGAGATTGATCTTGACGTAGCTGTTGGCCGCCTGGATGCCGCCGTTCGCCAGGATCAGTTCGCGCGCCCGCGTCAGGCGCAAATCGTTATAATCCAGGCCAGCGAGCTTGAGCGCAAAATAAGCCTTCACGGTGGCGCTCACATCGGCCGGGCCTTGCGGGTAAACGTTGAACCCGCCGTCGGGGAGCTGGCGCGCCAGAATCGATTCGACGGCCTTACGGATCAGGTTCTCGGTAGGGGGGTTCCACACGCCATTGACCGGCGGATGCAACCAAAGCTGCAGCAGAATGTAATCGGATTCGAGCGTCGTGTCGGCGGTGAGTTCGGCCCACCAATAGCCCTGAGCGGATTGAATGCCGGCCAGGTACTCGGAGGCGCGGTGCGCCGCTTGCGCGGCCCCCTCCAGTAAATTACCTGCCAGTTGCAGCTTGGGACTCATACGCGAGCGATAGTAGTCAGCTTCAAGGCCGACCGCTCCAGATCCGCGGGAAGATGGAAGCGCACGTCTTCTTCCTTGAGTTCCATCTCTTCCATATAGTCGAAGCCAAACTTCGTTTCGAGCGACTGGATCAGTTCCTGCACCAGATTTTCCGGGGCCGAGGCGCCGGCCGTCACAGCCACCGTGTGCGCGCCGTCCAGCCAGGCCGGATTCACTTCGCTGCTATCATCCACCAGGAAGGCAGGTACGCCTTCGTTCTCGCAAACTTCCACTAACCGCCGCGAGTTAGAACTGTTTTGCGAACCAACCACCAGCAAAACGTCGGTCAGAGGCACCACTGCTTTGACGCCCAACTGGCGGTTCTCTGTTGCATAGCAAATATCCTGGGTTTTAGGACCTTTAATAACGGGAAACCGTTCTTTCAACCGCTCCACGATGTCCTTGGTTTCGTCCAGGCTAAGCGTGGTTTGAGTAAGGAAGGAAATCCGGGACGGATCTTTTACCTGTAACCGGTCAACGTCCTCCACCGAGGAAACCAAAACGGTGGACTGCGGCGCTTCGCCCAAAGTTCCTATCACCTCATCGTGTCCGGCGTGCCCGATGAGGACGATGGTGTGGTCCTGGCGCGCAAAGCGCACCGCTTCCAGGTGAACCTTGGTTACCAGAGGGCAAGTGGCGTCAATAACTTCGAGCTTGCGCTCCTGGGCTTCTAAACGCACGGCCGGCGAAACGCCATGGGCGCTGAAAATCACGCGCGCGCCCTCCGGCACTTCGCTCAGTTCTTCCACGAAAATCGCTCCGGCTTGGCGCAGTTCATCCACCACGTGCCGGTTATGCACGATCTCTTTACGAACATACACGGGCGCGCCGTACAAATTGAGGACGATCTTTACGACATCAATGGCGCGCACCACGCCGGCGCAGAAGCCTCGCGGACGGAGAAGAATAATTTTTTTGCTTGCACTCCCGTACTGAACCTCGCCCATGCGCCTTATTATAGCAATCCAATGTCAAGTTACAGGAACAGTTAGGATCTGTTAACTAGAATGCAAAAGTAAGCGCGGTGTAACCTGAACGCGGCGCAACTCAGAGCCGTCAGAAGTATTTTGACTCATGAAGTTCTTCTCTCTCTTAGTTTTACTCTTCCTTACTTACACGGCAGGATCGGCACAGACTGTAATCCAGGCGGTGACAGATGCCGCCAGCTACGCTCCCCGCGTGGCGCCGGGCGAACTGGCTACGATTTTCGGATCTAACCTGGCCAACTCCACCCAGCAGGCATCCGGGTTTCCGCTTCCCCAAAACCTGGGCGGCGCGACGGTCTACGTGAACAATGCGGCGGTGCCGCTGCTTTACGTGAGCGCGAGCCAGATCAATTTTCAAGTCCCGAACAGTCTCGCGGCGGGGACCGCCAGCATGTATGTTTCGCGCGACGGCGGGCAAAGCGCCCTATTCCAGTTCGCGGTGATCAGCAACGCGCCGGGAATCTTCCAGGATACGAGCAATCATGCCGTCGCCCAGAACGCCACCGATAACTCAACCAATTCCGATAGCAACCCGGTGGCTTCTGGAGCGGAGCTGGTGGTGTACTTAACGGGTCAGGGCGCGGTGAATAATCCCGTACCCAATGGAGCCGCGACACCGGATTCACCGCTTGCGAGCGCCACCGCTACGGCTACCGCGACGATCGGCGGCGTAAGCGCCACCGTCAAGTTTCTCGGGTTGACGCCGGGCTTCACGGGGCTGGCGCAGGCCAACATCGTGGTGCCGTCTTTGGCCACGGCGGATTATCCGCTGGTGATCACCGTGGGCGGGTACGTGAGCGCTTCGGCGGAAGTTTCGGTTTCCGGTTCGGGGACGGCGCCGCCCACGTTTCTGACGTTGACGGGCCAGGTGACGTTCGCTAATGGCGCGGCAAGCAGCGTGGCCGTTTACGGCAACACCACTTACTTATGTGGTCCCAATCAAATTAATATCGTCGACACCAGCGACGTGAGCGCGCCGGTGTACGTCGGGTATTTCGGAGGTACGGACCTGGTGATCAATGGCGTGGGCTATGGAGGCAAATGCGCCGTCAATACGAGTACCTCAGCACCTATCCTGGTGGACATTGTGGGGCCAGGCACGGCTCCCACTTTAGATGTATATGACATCGCATCGCCGGAAAGTCCGGTCAAAATTTCCCAGCTTTCCACCTCGCCCTACACCTTTCTTACGGATATTAGTTTTCTGGGAACCACGGGGTACTTCAGCACCAGTTGGTATCAGAACAACGGAACGAAGATCTCCGGGCAATTCGGAAACTTCGTGGCGTTCAGTTTCGCGAGCTTGTATCCGGTTCTGGTGGGAGCGCTGTCGACCGGGCCCGGATCGGGCGGCGACAACCTGATGCCCAACGCGCTGGCGCTGGTGCCCAGCAGCAACGACAGTTATCCCGATACCGCTTATATCGCCAGCACGACGGCCACGGGTTCCGGCACCACGGGCAGCGCGGCGTTGGATGTGGTGAATATCAACAGTCCCAGCGCGATGCAGGGATTGGAACAGGTGACGGTGGCCAGCGCCGCGATTTTTACCGGCTTCGGATATGACGGAAGCCTGTTATTAGTCGCGGGAAATAGCACCAGCTTGCAGAATCCCGGTTTCAATATCACGGGCAATCTGACGCTTTCCACGATGAACATCAATAACGTCGATGCGCCCGTGGGGATCGCGAATATGGCCACCGATATCGCAACCATGGGCACTTTTGTCGTGCAGCCCTTGGAGCTGGCTTCGGGCGTGGGATCGGATGTTTTCGCGATCGTTAACGAGCCGCCTTCCACGGACCCAACCGGGCCGTCGACGCTTATGATCGTAAACGCCGGCGATTCCAGTTCTCCCGCGCTCTATCCGCTGAGCACGCAGTTCGGCGCCACGGATGTTGCCGCGGTGAATGGCTATCTGTTAGTGCCCAACGTGAACGGGCTGCAGATCTTCACCATCGTTTTACCGTGAAGTGTCTTGTCCTTGCAGCCTGCGTCAAAACCGGCTCCCTCACGGTCGCGGCTCTGTAACGCAACGAATCTTCTGAGCCGCGCGTCAGCGAGCGGTCTCCTCGGGCTTTCGACAGCCGCTAGCGGGTCGGTTCGCGCCGGGCCATCGGGGAAGCCTGGCGCTGATGAATCTTCGAGCCGATCAGCTCCATCAACCGGCCCTCTTGTTCGATGTGAACGCCGATTTTGAGCCAGAACAATTCAACACCCGCGTGTTTGAGATAAGGCGCCGTGCTTTCGGGCAGATTCATGGCGTCCTTTTCGGTGGTCAGCAAGATATTCGATCCATGCAATTTGGCTTGCTCGGCCAGGCGCTCCACTTGCGCGCAGGTGTAATGATGATGATCGCCGAACGCCCAGTGGAAGACCGGCGGAAGATGAAGCGCCCGCAAGGTCCCCCAGAAGCTGGCCGGATTGGCCAGGCCGCAGAACGCCGCCACTGGATTTTCGCTTGACCGAGCGATGGACTCCTGATGCTGGCGAGTCCGGTAATTCACCCAGTAGCGATTCTCGAAGCGGGCCCGAAAAATCGGCGCTCGCGGATTGAACGCGCGTAACTGGCGCACCAGGCCGGCATAGTTTCGATCCGGCGCGGCGCGCATGACGACGAAGGCTCCGGCCCGCGCGAGAGCGCTCATCGGCTCGCGCAAATTTCCGAGCGGGAACACGGCGCCGCCCGCGAAGGGGTTCAACGCGTCGATCAGAACCAGGTCCAGATCGCGCAGCAGTTTGGTGTGCTGGAAACCGTCGTCAAGCAGAAATATGTCGGGCCGGTATTTTTCCTCGAGCAGGCGGCCGGTCTCAAAACGGTCCGCGCCGATGCCGGCGTGCGCATAACCGGAGCGGACGAAGATCTGGGCTTCATCTCCAGTGAAGCTGACCGGCGCATGTTCGCCCGCCTCCACCAGAATGGAGGTTTCGATGGAGCGGCGTCGATATCCGCGCGTCAGGATGGCCGGATGATGCCCCATTTCGCTCAAGCGGCCGGCCAGATGGTCCACCATGGGAGTCTTCCCCGCCCCTCCCATGCTGATGCCGCCCACGCTGACTACCGGCGTGTCCAGGCGTCGCGCGTGCTGCATTTTGCGCCGCTGCTCGAAGGCGCTGACACTGGCCCAAAGTTGAGCCAGGGGCCAAAGCAGGAAGCGGGCCGGGCTCAAGCGAGCCCAACCGGGTACCGCGAGATCCTGCCAGCGAAGAATTTCGGACACGGCCTGGGTGGTAGCGCCGCGCTTACTCGCGGCCAGCGCCGCCGCGCGTTCACCGAAGCGCTCTCGCATGGCCGGATCATCCAGCAATCGAGCCACGGCGCCAGCCAATTCGGGCGCGCCGGCGATTTCCAAAAACGCGCTCCCGGCCCGGAATTCCGCCGCAATGGCCGCGAAATTTTCCAGATGCGGCCCGCTGACGATAGCTTTGCGGCAGGCGGCTGGTTCCAGAACGTTATGCCCGCCGCGCCGCGCGAGCGTCCCTCCCATGAACACCACGTCGGCGAGCGGAAACAGGCTGGCCAGTTCGCCGATGGAATCGAGCAGCAACACGCAGGGCAGCGATAGATCGGCCGGGATGGTGTCCCCGGAACGGCGGATGTAGCGCAGGCCGGCGGTGCTCAGCTTCATCTCGGCTTGATCGAACTGTTCCGGTTTGCGTGGGACCAGGATCAGCAGAAGCCCGGGATGGGTGGCAGCCAGTTGCTGAAAGGCAGCCAGCACGGCATCGTCTTCATCAATGTCGTCCGAATCGGCGCCCGGCATGGTGCTGGCGGCGATCCAAATGGCCTCTGGTTTGATTTTCGCGATCAGTTCCGTCACTACGGGCGGCGGCTCGGAGCGCGAGGGTTCCGCGTCGTACTTGAGATTGCCGATCACCCGCACGGCGTCCGGGGATGCGCCTAGTTCCAAATAGCGCGCGGCATCCTCATCGCTTTGCGCCAGAATTGCGTCGGGCCGTTGCAGCGCGTCCTCGAAGAAAAATTTCCAGCGCCGGTAGCGCGGAAAAGCACGCTCGGAGATCCGCCCGTTTACCACCAAAAGACTGCAACCGGCGCGCTTGGCCTCGCAGTACAGCAGCGGCCAGATTTCGGTTTCGAGAATCACCAGCGCGGAGGGGCGAATGCGCGCCAGTACGCGCCGCAGCGCGAAAGCATAGTCGATAGGAGCGTAGAAGATGCCGTCCACGAGCGGAGCCAAGCGCTCCTCGGCAACATCGCGGCCGGCGAGCGTGGAGACCGAAACATACAACGGAATGCTGGGGCTGCGTTCCCGAATCTGACGCAGCAGGCCGGCGGCGGAGATCACTTCGCCCACCGAAACCGCGTGCAACCAGATGGCGCCCGCCGGCGTCGGGTGAAAAGATGCGGGCTCGCCTCCCAGACGCTCGGAAAATCGGCGCGAATACCGCGGATCGCGCAGAGCGCGGTAAACGAAATAGAATACAAGCAGCGGAAATGCGGCGACGCGAACCGCCCAGTAAAGGATTTGAATGAGAGCGCTGCTGGTTTTCCCGATCCTGTTCATCGCCGGACTGTTTCTAACCGGAGTGCCGCTGGCTGCCGACAGCAAAAAAGACGCGGCCAAGTTTGCGCCCGGGCCCGCTTCGTCCTACCCGGCGAAACAAACCAACGAGCACGTGACCGTCGCGGCGGTGGTGTACGATACCGAAGAGCTGGCTCACACGGCATTCGGGAAATTGAACCCCAATCAATATGGCGTTCTGCCCATTCTCGTCATTATCCAGAATGACACGGACCAGGCGCTCAAGCTAGACCGCCTGCAAGCGCAATATACCAGCGCGGACGGGCGCAATTTGGACGCAACGCCGGCCGAGGACGTGAAAACGCTGGAAGGCGCCGAACGGCCCGATGTGCCGGTGGCGAGGCCGATCCCGATTCATCGCAAGCACAAAAGCCCGCTGGATGTGTGGGAAATCGACGGCCGTGGCTTCGCGGCCAAACTGCTGCCGCCGCACGAATCGGTCAGCGGGTTTTTCTATTTTCAGACCGCGCACCGGCCGGGCTCGAGGTTTTATTTAACCGGGATCAAAGTGGCCTCCACCGGCCAGGATCTCTTTTATTTCGACATCCCGCTCGAAAATCCGAAATAGACCTTATTTGGCGGGAGCCGCGCTCTTGGAGGCAGGCGCGGCGGCGGGTTCGGCCGGCAGCACCTTGGCCGACTTGATCTTGTCGATCATCGGAAAATTTTTCACCAGGTAGGCGTCGCCTTGTTCGGTGATGCGCTCTTGATCGGGGCGCTCGCCGTAGCCGGGATAAATTTTATCCACGACGTCCATCCCATCCGTCACGGTGCCGAAGGGAGCGAAGCCCATCCGGTCCAAGCCGGCGTTGTTGCCGAAGTTGATGAACAGTTGCGTGGTGCGGGTATTCGGCCCGGCGGTGGCGAAGACCAGGGTGCCGCGAGTATTGCTGCCCATCACGGGGTCGTCTTTGATATTGGCCTTCTCCCAAACCTTGTTGATCGCGGGGTTGGCGTTCAATCCGAACTGCACGATGAAACCCGGCACCACGCGGAAGAAGGCGGCGTTGGTGAAGAAGCCGTTCTTCACCAGATTATAGAATCGATCCGCGCCGAGCGGCGCCCAATCGCGATGCACCTCCACGGTGAAATCGCCCCGGGTGGTGACGAATTGAACTTTGAATAACTCCGGCGCTTTGGCTCGCAAGGAGGCGGGATTCATCAAGGACGGGCGGACCGCGGTGTGGTGCACGGTCCCTTTCGCGGTCCCTTTGGAGGTGGCGCTCTTGGAGGAGGGCGTCTGGGCCAGCAACGCC
>Ga0335074_10006135_pt1 | contig 16655 bp, 17 predicted proteins | sample Lox_Sample_23_FD_206715 | JGI IMG/M metagenome (GOLD analysis project Ga0335074, IMG submission 206715) | Soil microbial communities from Loxahatchee National Wildlife Refuge, Florida, United States - Lox_Sample_2.3 | ecosystem: Environmental > Terrestrial > Soil > Wetlands | place: USA...
TCGACTACCTGACCTCGCACGGGCTCAAGCCGGACATGCGGATGCTCGAGATCGGCTGCGGCAACCTGCGGGCCGGCCGCCTGTTCATCGATTATCTGGACTCGGGCAACTACTACGGCACCGACATATCGCCGGACATCCTGCTGGCCGCTCAGCGCACCGTTGTCGATTTCCGCCTGCAGCGCAAGCTGCCGCACCTGGAGCTCGTCAGCGACCTCCGCCTGGACTTCCTGCCGGACAGCCACTTCGACGTGGTGCATGCGCACAGCGTGTTCTCACACTCGCCGATCTCGCTCATCGACGAGTGCCTGTCGCATGTGGGCCGCATCATGACGCCTGGCGGCTTCTTCGACTTTACGTTCGACCAGACGCGCGGCACTGAGCACCAGGTGCTGCGCGAGGACTTCTACTACCGGACGGAGACGCTCCTCGAACTGGCGCGCGGGCACGGCCTGGAGGCCGAGTACCTGGCGGACTGGGAGCAGACCGGCCACGAGCAGTCGAAGATCCGGGTGACGCGTCCGGCTTAGCCGCCGGGGATACTTTTCTCCGCGTTCGCAGACCAGACTGGTAGCCACGGCGCTAGCGGGCATAGTGGTCGCGGAGGTGGAGATGGCTGCTCACAGGGAAGTCGCGCGGTCCAGGGTGCTTGCCATGGTCCTGGCAGGCGGTGCGGGCAAGCGACTGGCACCACTGACCGCTGACCGGGCGAAGCCAGCCGTCCCGTTCGGCGGCCTCTACCGCCTTGTCGACTTCGCGCTCTCGAACCTGGTCAACGCCGGGATGCGGCGTATCTGCGTGCTGACGCAGTACAAGAGCCACAGCCTCGACCGGCACATCACCACGACCTGGCGCCTGTCCAGCCTGCTGGGCAACTACGTGACGCCCGTCCCTGCGCAGCAGCGCCTCGGCCCGCACTGGTACACAGGCTCAGCCGACGCGATCTATCAGTCACTGAACCTCATCTTCGACGACCAGCCCGACACCGTCGCGGTCTTCGGAGCCGATCACGTGTTCCGCATGGACCCGCAGCAGATGATCGACCAGCACCTCGAGAACGGCGCGGGCGTCACGGTCGCCGCGATCCCGGTGCCCCGCGAGGAGGCCGCCGCGTTCGGCGTCATCCGTGTCGCGCCCGACGGCTGCACCATCGAGGCGTTCCTGGAGAAGCCGAAGGACCCGCCAGCCATGCCGGGTCATCCGGACATGGCATACGCATCGATGGGCATCTACATCTTCTCGACCGACGTGCTGGTGGACGCCCTGCGCGAGGACGCGGCCGACGATTCCAGCCGCCACGACATGGGCGGCGACATCGTGCCGATGCTGGTGAAGAAGGGCGCTGCGCAGGTCTACGACTTCCAGGAGAACAAGGTCCCCGGCGCTGAGGACCGCGACGCCGGCTACTGGCGCGACGTCGGGACTCTGGACTCCTACTTCGACGCGCACATGGACCTGTGCGCGGTGCACCCGGTCTTCAACCTGTACAACGACAGCTGGCCGATCCTCACGCACGTGCCGTCGCAGCCGCCGGCCAAGTTCGTCCACGACAGCGGGGACCGGGTCGGCCGGGCCATCAACAGCGTGGTGAGCAACGGCGTCATCGTCTCCGGTGGCCTCGTCCGCGACGCGGTGCTGTCGCCCGGCGTTCGCGTGAACAGCTGGGCCCGCGTCGAGCGCGCAGTCCTGCTCGACAACACCCGGATCGGCCGCCATGCAGTCGTCGAGAACGCGATCATCGACAAGAACGTGAACGTACCCGAGAACGCCGTCATCGGCGTCGACAAGGAGCACGACCGCGAGCGGGGCTTCATCGTGTCGGAGGGCGGTATCACCGTGGTCGGCAAGGGACAGGACGTACCCCTTTGACAGGAACGAGGCCGTGACGAGCGCCGCCCCCGCCCGCCCGCGGCTTCGGGTGGCACTGCTTACCCGCGAGTACCCGCCGGAGGTGTACGGCGGCGCCGGGGTGCATGTCGAGTACCTGGCCCGCTCGCTCGCCGGCCTGGTCGACGTCACCGTGCATTACCAGGGCCCGCCGCCGGACGCCGGGCCAGCCGAGGGGGGCGGTCGAGTACTCGCCATCGCGCACCAGCCGTGGGAACTGCTCCACGGCGCCAACTCGGCGCTGCAGGTCATCTCGACAGACCTGGCGATGACGGCCGCTTCGGGCAGCGCCGACCTTGTCCACTCGCATACCTGGTACGCGAATCTGGGCGGCCACCTCAGCTCGCTCCTGTACGACGTGCCGCACGTGATGACGGCGCACTCGCTCGAGCCGCTGCGGCCGTGGAAGGCCGAGCAGCTCGGCGGCGGCTACGCCCTGTCGAGCTGGTGCGAGCGCGTCGCCATCGAGTCGGCGGACGCGGTCATCGCGGTGTCGCGGGGCATGGCCGCCGACATCCGCGCGGCCTACCCGCAGGTCCCGGCAGAGCGGATCCACGTGATCTACAACGGCATCGACGCCCGCCAGTACCAGCCCGATGGCGGCCGGGACGTGCTCGACCGGCTCGGCATCGATCCCGCGCAGCCGTCGGTGGTGTTCGTCGGCCGCGTCACCCGGCAGAAGGGCCTGCCTGTCCTGCTGCGCGCCGCCGAGTGGATCGACCCGTCAGCGCAGCTGGTGCTATGCGCGGGCCAGGCCGACACGGCAGAGCTGCAGGCCGAGGTCACCGGTCTTGTCGAGCACCTGCGGGCAACGCGCTCGGGCGTCATCTGGATACCCGGCATGCTCGCCAAGCCGGAGATCATCCAGATCCTCAGTCACGCGACGGTGTTCGCCTGCCCGTCGGAGTACGAGCCGCTCGGCATCGTGAACCTCGAGGCTATGGCCTGCGGCTGCGCCGTGGTCGCCTCGGCCGTCGGCGGCATCCCGGAAGTGGTGGCGGACGGCAGGACCGGCCTGCTCGTCCCGCCCGGCGACCCGGAGGCGCTGGCGACGGCCATCAACACGCTGATCAGCGACCCGGACCGGGCCACGGAGCTCGGCGTCCGCGGCCGGGAACGCGCCGTCGCCGAGTTCAGCTGGGATCAGGTCGCGGCTCAGACAGCCGCTCTGTACACCGACCTTGCCCGCCGCTAGCAGACGATCGGTCGGGCGCTGGCGGGTCTGCCGCCAGCCCGGCTATGCTCTCTTGAGATACATCGTGACTTTCGGCGACCCAGGAGGCAGAACTCATGCAGCCCGACCCAGGGCCCGAATCTGCGCCCGACGACCGGCCCGTCAGTCAGCCCGCGGTACAGCCGCCGGGGATGCGCGCAGGCGACCGGGACCGTGATGCGGTCGTCCAGCGCCTGCAGGAGGCATTTGCCGAGGGCCAGCTTGACGACGAGGAATTCGACGAGCGAACCCGCGCGGCGCTGACGGCCCGCCTCAGCAGCGATCTGGCAGTGCTCACGCAGGATCTGCCGGAACAGACCGGGACGACGGGTGCCACCACGGGCCGGGCAGTCGCGACGGCCTCAGGGGACCGCGCCCCCGGCCGCTTCGCCATCGCCTACAAAAGCTCCATCCGGCGAGGCGGCCGCTGGCGCGTGCCCGAGCGGTTCCGGGCGATCGTGTACAAGGGCAGCGGCCACATCGACCTCCGGGCTGCCGAGCTGACGTCGCCATCCACCATGGTCTTCGCGGTTGCCTACAAGTCGCGTATCGACGTGATCGTCCCGCTCGGGGTCCGGGTGAACCTCGAAGGGTTCGGTGTCAGCAAGGGCTGGTCTGCTGAGGAGGACCTGGAGAGCCGCCTCCCCGCCGACGCGCCGGTCGTGCACGTGCGCGGCATCGGCTACAAGGGGAGCATCGAGGTCAGCACTAAACCGCAGGACTCCGGCTCGAGCCGCGGCGCCCTTCCCGGTTAGCTCTCGCGAGCCCTGACCGCGACATGTCACTGGTTATGACGCCGAGCCGGGTCATTTTGACCTAGTTTGGCCATCATAACCAGTGACATGTCCCCGAAGCCCGTGCTTGGGAGCCGGTGTCGGCAGCGCTGACGTCAGGTGACAGAGCCGGCAGCGCTGACGTCAGGTGACGGAGCCCGCGGCTGCGCCGGTGACGCGGTCGCCCCAGCGGGCGATCTCGGCCTCGAGGTCCAGCGGGCGGGTCATCGAGCCACTCGCGGTCTCCTGCTCCCAGTCCTCCGCTGGCACCCGCCACAAGACCTCGAACTCGATCCCGCTCGGGTCCTTCGCGTACAGCGACTTCGAGACGCGGTGATCGCTGGCGCCGACGAGTGCGCCCCGGCTGGCGAGTCGCTCGCGGACGTCTGCTAGCTCGGCAAGTGTGCCGACCTCCCAGGCGAGGTGATACAAGCCCAGGTACTGACCGTCAGGGAGCCGGCCGTCCGGCACGGCGAACAGTCCGAGGTCGTGATCGTTAGCCGTGTTCTGCGCCTTCAGGAACGCTGCCCGGCCCGGTATCTCCATAGCGACCTCGAAGCCCAGCGTCGATGAGTAAAAGTCGACGCTGGCGTCAACGTCGCGCACGTACAGCACCGCGTGATTGAGTCTGCGGACAGCCATCGGAGTCTCCATTCAGCTCTGCCACAGATAAGCGGCAGGCGCGGCTGGCGCATTCCCGGTAAGACCGGGCTGCGTCAGACCGAGGCGGCTTGCTCGCCTGCCACCATCACGAGTCCTGCCTCGCGGGCCGCGGCGAAGTCGTCGTGAATGGCGACCACATCGCGACCGCTGGCCGCCAGCATCGACGCGGCGACGGCAGCCCGGTAGCCGGCCTGGCAGTGCACCCAGATCTCGCCAGGCGGGATCTCGCTGCTCCGGGCGCTGAGCTGATGCAGCGGAATGTGGACGGCGCCGTCGAGATGCGCGGCGTCCCATTCGCTGTCGCGCCGGACGTCCAGCAGGACCAGCGCACCGTTTCCTGCCTTCTGCGCCAGAGTGGCAAAGTCGGCGACCTCGAACGCCTCGAGCTCCTCTCCCGCCGACCAGTCGGCTGTCGGCCCGGTCGCCGCTGCTTCGATCCGGTCGATCCCGATGCGGCACAGGTCCCGCTGAGCCTCGGCAACCGCCTGCGGCGTGTCGCCGATCAGCGTGAGCGGCGTCCCCCACGGGATCAGCCAGCCGAGATACGTGGCCAGGTTGCTGCCGAGCTCGAAGTTGAGCGTCCCGCGCAGGTGGCCGGCGGCGAACGCCGTCCGCGAGCGGAGGTCGACGACCCACTCGCCGGCATCGATCCGGCGGCGCAGCTCAGCGGGCTCCGCGCGACGCGGCACCTGCAGGTCCGGCGCGGCCGGCCCGGCGAGGTTGGCCGGGCCCATGCGGGCGTAGTACGCGGGATAGGCGTCGAGGCCAGCAAGCAACTGCTCGACATAATCCGCTTCCGACTGGGTCAGCGCGGGATTCACGCGCTTCTCGTCGCCGATAGTCGAGCCGCCGCCGAGTGTCGGCGTAGCCGAGCAGAAGCTGCCGAACCCGTGCGTGGGGCAGACTGGCGCGGCGTCGGGCAGCTCAGCCGCGAGGCGCCGGGCGGAGGCGAACTGAGCCCGCGTCAGCGCTGCCGCGTGCACGGCGCCGAGGAGGTCTGTCCGGCCGGTGGAGCCATTGAGCAGCGAGCCGCCAGTGAAGGCCGCAAGAATCCGGCGGCCGCTGTCGGCAGCGCTCGGATCGCCCGGCCCGCCGGCACCGGACAGCGTGCCGTCGGATAGCGCGTACGCCAGGTGGGTGAACGTATGACCGGGCGTGGCGATCACCCGGACCAGCATGTCGCCGATCGTCACCAGGTCCCCGTCAGATACAGGGGTCCGGTCGAAGGTCACGGGGTCCTCGCCGTTCACCAGGTACTCAGCCCCGACAGCGCGGGCGAGCGCCAGGCCGCCGGTCACGTAGTCGTTGTGGATGTGCGTCTCGAGCACGTGCGTGATCGTGACACCCCGGTCGGCTGCCACCTGCACGACCCGGTCGTAATCGCGCTGGGCGTCGACGACGAGCGCGACCCTGCCGTCGGTGGCCAGGTACCCCCGGTCCCCCAGGGAAGGCGTGTCGATGGCCACAATCTCGATCATCAGCCAGACCTGCCCCTCTGCCGCGCGACGTACACGCCGGTGTGCTGCGTCAGGTCACGGCTGTGCGGCCAGTGTAAACACTGCGTGGCCGGATGGGGATGTTCCGCTCGTACTCCTCCAGCGCGTGCGCGATCCAGCCAGCTGACCGCCCGGTAGCGAAGATCGCCTCTCCGGCACCGCGGATCATCCCGGAGGCCTGGGCGAGGACGGCGAGCGCGAACTCGATGTTCGGCTCGGGCAGGGCTCGGCGACGCGCCTCATCGGTCACTGCCGACGCGATCGCCAGCTGCGGCGAGTCCGGCGCCAGCTCGCCGACGAGGCGAAGCAGCAGATTCGCGCGCGGATCTCCGTCTTTATAGACGAAGTGGCCGAAGCCCGGCAACTTCTCCCCGCGGCGCAGCACGTCGCCAACCACCCGAGGGGCATCCTCGGGCGACGTGGCCGCACCCAGCATGAGCTCCGCCCCGAGGGCGGCGCCGCCGTGCAGCGCGCCGCCCATCGCCCCCAGCGCGGTCGCGATGACGGCATACGGATCTGCCCGCATCGAGGCCGCCACCCGTGCCGCCAGCGTCGACGCGGCAAGCTCGTGGTCAGCTACCAGGACGAGGGCAGCGTTGAGCACCCGGACGAGCCCGTCCGGCACCGGTCCGGCCACCAGCTTCGGCGCCAGCCGGGCGGCGACCCGTGTCCTCAGCGCCGAGTCCGGCGCGCCGCCAGCGCCACTGGCCCCCGGATCGGCAGCGGGAAGCGCTCCGGTCATACCCGCGACAAGGGCCTTCCCGGCAGCGACCACGGCGGGCACGTCGAGGTGCAGGCGGAACTGGTCGGTGGCCGCCAGAGCCGGGACGATGACCTGCAGTCGCTCCAGGGGCAGCGTCCCCGGCGGGAGGGCTGCCTGCGCCGCCCGGCCCGCCGCGAGCGCTTCGGCGGTCGCCTGCCACCCCTCATCCGCGCTCGGCGTTGCCCCGTCGGCCTCCGGCAGCTCACCGGTCCACAGCAGCATGGCGACATCCTCGAAGGCGCGCCGGAGGGCCAGGTCAGTCGCCTCATAGCCGCGATAACGCTGGGTCGTTGCGGTGATCTCGGTCAGCGCCGACTCGAAGACCATCTCGGCGGTGCTGGCCGCGCGCCGTGGCCGGCCCTTGCGGGCGAGCTCCTCCACTTCGGCGGCATCGAACATGCTGGCCCGGGCGTCGGCGTCGCGGCGCCGGCTCAGCACCCCGCGGCTGACATAGGCATACAGGCTTGCCTGCTTGATGCCCAGCCGCTGCGCCGCCTCGGCCGCGCCGATCCAGTCGGTCACTGGCTCCTCCTGTCTTGCTGCCTGCGGGGCAACTGCCCCGAGGTGGCGCTGAGGGCGAGCCTGAGCAAAGCCCTCGGACTTGCTTCAGAATGCCGTCACCCCGGTGTCTGGGCTGCCGCGATCCGGAGACACTGCGCGGTTGGGAGACACTGAGAGTGATCGGCCACCCGTAGCTAGGTTGACAATAATCAATATTGACACATCTCTGCAGTAGCGATCAATATGTGACTGAGTAATGATGCTCGCTGCCTAAGGAGATCCATGAACGCCCCAGCTGACGTCGCCCCTGCTCCGTACGAGGCACCCGCCGGGCTCGCCGGTGTCTCCGTAGCCCGCACCACGGTGTCGGACGTACTCGGCCGCAAAGGCTTCTACCACTACCGCGGGTACAACGCCGTCGACATCGCCCGGCGCGGGCGGGTCGAGGATGCCTGGTACCTGCTGCTGCGCGGCGAGCTGCCGACGCCGGAGCAGCGAGCGGACTTCGTCCGCGAGACGGCTGCGGTGCGGGTGCTGCCGGACGGCGTTGCCGACCTGCTGCCGGCTATCGCCCGCCTGAGCCCGCCTGGCTCGCTGGCGTCGCTTCGCAGCGCCATCTCCGTGGCAGCACAGGCGATGGGATGTCGCCCGTGGACCGACCAGACTGCCGAGGAGACCGCGGAGCAGGCGACCCGGCTGTCGGCCATCATGCCGGTGCTGGCTGCTCAGCTGTTCCGGCTGGCAAGTGGGCAGCAGCCCGTTCAGCCTCGGACCGACCTGGGCTACAGCGACAACTACCTGTACATGATCACCGGCGAGGTCCCGGCCGAGCGCGAGCGCTACGCCGTGGAGCGGTACCTCATGCTGACCATCGACCACGGCTTCAACAACTCGACATTCACCTCGCGGGTCATCGCCTCGTCGGGTGCGGACCTGGGCGCGGTGGTCACCGGGGCGCTCGGCGCACTGTCCGGTCCGTTCCACGGCGGCGCCCCGGCCCGGGTCTTCGACATGCTCGATGCGATCGGCGCGCCCGAGAATGCCGAGCCGTGGCTGCGCGATGCCATCACCCACGGCGACAAGCTGATGGGCTTCGGGCACCGGATCTACAAGACCATTGACCCGCGCTCAGCGCTGCTGCACGAGGTTGCCCGGGAGCTGCACAGCGACCGTGTCGCGCTCTCCGAGCTGGTGGAAAAGACGGCGGTCGAGCTGCTCGCCGAGCTCAAGCCGGGCCGCGAGCTCTATGCCAACGTCGAGTTCTACGCGGGCGTGGTGCTGGAGGCAGCCGGGCTGCCGCGCGAGATGTTCACTCCCACATTCGCCTGCAGCCGCATCATTGGCTGGATGGCCAACGTGCTCGAGCAGATCGCCGACAACCGCATCTTCCGGCCGCTGGCGCACTACGACGGCCCCGAGGCGCCACGAGAGTTCCCCGGATTCTGGCAGCCAGGCCAGCCCTGACGACTGCTCGCCCCGGAAGCCGACGAGCCGAGCGCAAGCCACGGCGTGAGCGATATGGCAGGCAGCACGGTCATATGGCCATGCTGGTATGGTTAGCCATATGAAGACGACTGTCGACCTTCCCGATGAGCTGCTGCTCGAGGTTCAGCAGATCGCCAGGTCGGAGGGAACGACTATGAAATCCCTTCTGGAGGAAGGCCTGCGCGGAGCCATCGCCCGGCATCGCAATGCACCCGCGTTCACGTTGCGTGATGCCAGCGTTGGCGGGCGCGGGCTGCGGCCTGAGATCGCCGGGGCAGACTGGGGCACGATCAGGGAGCAGAGCTACGGGGACCGGCTGTGATCGCCGTTGACACTAACGTCCTGGTGTACGCGCATCGGCGCGATTCGGCCTTCCATGACCCTGCGGCTGCGGCTATTAGAGCGATAGCCGAGCGTCCGGCACCCTGGGCGCTCCCCTGGCCCTGCGTACACGAGTTCTACTCCATTGCCACCCACCCGCGAATCTACGATCCACCGAGCAGCCCGGCCGAGGCCATCAGCCAGGTCGCCGCGTGGCTCGAGTCACCTTCAGTCGCGCCGCTCAGCGAGGGCGAGACCTATTGGTCCGTCCTGAGCGCACTCCTCACCAGCGCGAAGGTCTCCGGACCGCTCGTGCACGACGCCAGGATCGCCGCTCTTTGCCTCAGCCAGGGAGTCACCGAACTGTGGACGGCAGATCGCGACTTCAGCCGCTTCCCGCAGCTCAAGATAACTAATCCTCTGGTCTGACGGCTAGCCACGGCCGTCGCGGCGGGACTGTCAGCCGCCGAGTTGCTTGCGCTGGCGGTTCCGCTTGATCCGGCGTCGCTGCTCAGGGCTGAGCATGGCGTAGGCAGCAGCCGGGATGGCAATCGCGAGGACGATCACGGCAATCGCAATCAGCGGGTGCCAGATGAACAGGATCAGCCCGATGATCACCCCGATAAGGCCGTACCTAATGTGCGGTGTCATGCCGGGCTCCCTTCGGGGAGCGTGGTCCCCTGCTAGTAGAACTACCCGGCCCGGCCGGTAGTTCCCGGCCGGTCAGGCAGCTGATGCCAGTAGGTTCCTGGCCGTGGCCTCGATGGTAGATGATGACAGCCATGACCCTTTCGCTCCCGGTGGATACCGAGGCTAACGAGCTGCTAACCCGCAACCCGATGGCGCTGCTGATCGGCATGCTGCTGGATCAGCAGGTGCCGCTGGAGAAGGCATTCAGCTCGCCTTACGAGCTGGCGAAGCGCCTCGGGCACGAGCCGACGGCAGCCGAGCTCGCCGAGTTCGACCCGGAGGCGCTCGCTGCCGTGTTCTCGGAGCGGCCGGCCCTGCACCGCTTCCCGAAGGCCATGGCGGCCCGCACGCAGGACCTGGCAAAGCTGATCGTCGACCGGTACGAGGGAGATCCGGCCGTCGTCTGGACCAGCGCCCGCGACGGCAAGGACCTGGTGGGCCGGCTGGCCGAGCTGCCCGGATTCGGCGGCGCCAAGGCGCAGATCTTCGCAGCGCTGCTCGGCAAGCAGCTGGGGGTCCAGCCCGAGGGCTGGCGAGAGGCGGCAGGCCATTTCGGCGAGGAGGGCTCGCACTACTCGGTCGCCGACATCTGCGACGACGCCTCGCTGGCAGCAGTCCGCGCCCATAAGAGGGAGCTCAAGGCGGCCGCCAAGGCCCGCCCGGCCCGATAGGAGCCCGCCGTGGTCAGCGACACCGAGTTCCCCGCGACCGGCTCTGCGAGCGTGTCCGTGCTGCACGCGGGCTATGCGCGCGAGGAAGACGACGGCGAGCACGTCGGCAGCACGATCACCCTCATCCAGGACGGAAACGTGGTTGCCGTCGTCGATCCGGGCATGGTCGCGTCCCGGACGGCGCTGCTCGAGTCACTTGCCGCTCACGGCGTCCTGCCCGACTCGGTGACCGACATCGTATTCAGCCATCACCACCCGGATCACACCGTCAACGCGGCGCTGTTCCCGGCTGCCCGGATCCACGATCACTGGGCGATCTACGACAAGGACAGGTGGATCAGCCGCGACGCCGATGGCTACCAGCTCAGCCCGTCGGTCGCCCTCATCGCGACTCCGGGCCATACGCCGCAGGACATCACCACGCTGGCGGCGACCCCGGACGGAATCCATGCCTGCACACACGCCTGGTGGACGTCGGAAGGCCCGGCGGACGACCCGTTCGCACCGGATGCGGCGGTTCTCGCTGCCGCCAGGGCGCGCATTCTCGCCCTGGCGACAGTCATCATTCCCGGCCACGGTGAGCCGTTCCGGCCCGGCGTCGGCACGCCGCGCTGACGAAAGACTGCCAGGTCACAAGTCTGTTACCGGGTTCACCGGCCCCGTCGGGTCGGCTCCGATTTGCGTAGGATGTCACCAGGCGCGAGAACACTCGGCCTTGGATTGAGGACATTGTCGGTGGCCTACGGGGAAGCGGGTTCCGCGCGGGATGGCGGTGCTGCCCGACGCCGGGCAGCTACTCACTACGCGCTCCCCGTGCTGGCCGCGATCCTCACCATCGTGGCACTGCTCGGCGTGGGCGCTGCTGTGCCGCCCGTCAGCTGGGCGAGCCGCTGGCGCACGGATGGCTTTGCGATAGCGGCAGCGCTGGATGCTCTGCTCGTGGTGCTGTGGGTGGCGCTGCGCTGGCGGCAGCGAGCCAGACCGCTCCCTGGTTACCCGGCCGCCGAGTTGCGCCGGTGGCTCCGGAGCACCATCGGCGTGTCGATCGTCGGGGTCACGATCGTGGCGCTGATGGCGCTGGCTGGCCTGGAACTCGGTCACGTCCACCTCAACCCCATCCATCGCGTCCAGCCGATGCCCAAGCTCGGCGCACGACGCCTCCACGGCAAGTCCCAGTCGGGAGCGGCGATGTCGGGCTCGGATGCTCGCTACCTGCTGTACGGGCTGCTCGGCGCTGTGCTTCTTGCCGCGATCATCGGCTGCCTGCTGGTGCTGCGGCGGCTGCGTCGCTCGTGGATGCGGACCGAGGCGGTGCGGGAAGCGGAGCTCGACATCCTCGATCAGGAAGGCCTCCGCAAGGCCGTGGCGTCCGGCCGATCGGCCCTGCACCAGGTCGATGACGCCCAGGCCGCGATCATCGCGTGTTATGCGGCGATGGAAGCGAGCCTCGCCGCAGCGGGCGCGTCGCGACTGGCAGCGGAGACTCCGGACGAGCTCCTCAGCCGGGCCCAGACAGCCGGAGTGCTGCGCGGTCCGGACGCAGCCACCCTTGTCGCGCTCTTTTACGAAGCCCGCTACTCGACCCACCCGCTTCCGCCTGCCGTTCGACAGCAGGCGAAGGACGCGCTCGATGCCATCTTGGCCGAACTGGCCGCAGGCGCGACATCTGAGACGCCCGGGCCGGCCGAGGGCGCCGATCCGGCCAGCGCCGCCAGTCCCGCTGGCAACGCTGCCGCTGGCGATACCGGGAGGCGGCCGTGAGCATGCCTACCGCGCCAGGCAGGACGAGCCGGCCCGGCGGGAGCGACAATGACGAGCGCGAGCCGACTGCGAGTCGCCGCGTGCCGCCGGCCGGATGGCGCGCCTGCGTGCCGGAGCTGGTCATTGCCGCAATCCTGATCGCGGCGAGCACCGTCGCCGTCTACTTCTACGCAGGCCTGGCCGCGGCGGAGATCATGGTCACGGTGTGGGCGGTCATTGCGCTGGTGCTGCTGCGCCTGCTCGTGCCGCCGCCGACGGCAACCGCGCCGGACGAGGAGCAAGACCGGCGAGGCGGGCGGGGCTCAACCAGCTTCATCGGCTTCTGGCGCAAGCGCGGGCTGCTCGTAGACGCGAGCGCCAGCCTGGCCAGCTACGACGCCCAGCTGCGCGTCACGCTGCAGCATTTGCTGGCGGCGCGGCTCTCCGAGCGGCACGGCATCAGCCTCTACACCGATCCGGCCGGCGCTCAGCGAGCCTTCCTGACGTCAGCGGGAGAAAGCGACCTGTGGTTCTGGCTGGACCCCGAGCGCCCGGCAGTGACCGAGCAAGGCCGGCGCGGCATTTCGCCGCGAACTCTGGCCGTCATCATCGACCGACTGGAGCGACTGTGAGCGAGCTCGTCCTGACCCCGGCGCAGACTGCGGACCGCTGCAGCGCTGTGCTCACCGAGATCGAACGAGCCGTTGTCGGTCACCGCCGCAGTCTGGAGCTGGTTCTGACCGGCATTCTCGCCGGTGGTCACGTCCTGCTCGAGGACCTGCCCGGCCTGGGCAAGACCCTCATCGCCCGGTCCTTCTCCACTGCTCTCGGCCTGGACTTCGCCCGCATCCAGTTCACGCCGGATCTGCTGCCGTCCGACGTCGTCGGCGCACCGCTCTATGACCAGCGAACGGCCGAGATGGTTTTCAGGCCCGGCCCGGTCTTCACTCAGCTGCTGCTCGCCGACGAGATCAACCGGACTCCCCCGAAAACGCAGGCCGCTCTGCTCGAGGCGATGGGCGAGGGTCAGGTCAGCATGGACGGCGTCACCCGTCCGCTGCCGCGGCCGTTCATCGTCCTCGCGACCGACAACCCCATCGAATACGAGGGCACCTATGAGCTGCCAGAGGCTCAGCTCGACCGGTTCCTCATGCGCCTCCGCCTCGGCTACCTGGCACCGGAGAACGAGATCGCGATGCTGCAGCGCCGGCTCGATCGCGGGCAGGAGACCGCGCAGCTTACCCCGGTCAGCAGTGCCGCGGAGCTGATCGCCATGCGGGCGAGCGTCGAGCAGGTCGAAGTGAGCGCCGACCTGCTCGACTACGTGGTGGCTCTGATCGGTGCCACGCGCGGACACGCCCAGGTTCAGGTTGGCGCCAGCCCGCGGGGCGGCCTCGCGCTCGTGCAGCTGGCCCGCGCGCAGGCCGTGCTGCGGCAGCGCGACTACGTGATCCCCGACGACATCAAGGGCATCGCCGTTCCCGCGCTGGCGCACCGCATCGCCGTGCGGCCCGAGCTGTGGGTGCGACAGGTGAAGTCGGAAGACATCGTCGCGCAGATCCTCCAGGCGGTGCCGACGCCACGCACCGATCCGGCGGCTGCCAGTGCCTGACGCCGATGACAAGCCTGCCTTTCGCCGGATGCGGGTGCGCTGGCAGCTGTCGGCACACGGTCGGCGGCTGCTGACTCTGGCACTCACCGGGCTGGCGGTGGCGATCATCACCCGGCGGCCGGAGTTCATCGCGCTGGCTGCCCCGGCGCTTCTGCTGCTCGCCTCCCGGCAGCCAGACCGGCCGGCGCAGCTCGCCGTCCGGTCCGCGCTGGCGGACATACAGGTTCTCGAGGACTCCGAGACAGCCGCCATCGTGGAATTCGCCGGGCAGGGTCCCTTCACGGCGGAGGTCGCTCTCGCGCCGGCCGAGTCGATTTCGGCCGGGCCTCCCCTCGCGGTGCCGCCGGTGTCGACACCGGCGCCGGCCGGTCCTGCTGACGACAGCACGTCTTCGCGCGCTCGCGTTCCGCGCGTCCGGCTGCCGTTCTCCGCGCAGCGCTGGGGCTATCGTCCGGTCGGGCTGGTGACCATAAGTCTCCTTGACGGCTACCAGGTCACGGAAGGAATCGTCCACGTCAGCCTGCCCTGGCTGGACTGCCGCCCGAGCCCGGCCCAGCTGCAGAGCACCATCCGGCTCAGCAAGCTGCCCAGCCGGCTCGGCGAACGCCCGGCCAGGGCCGTCGGCGAGGGCGTGGAGTTTGCTGGCGTGCGCGAGTTCGTTCCCGGCGACCGGCAACGGCGAGTGAACTGGCCGGCCACGACCCGCCACGGCACCTTGCACCTGAGCACGTTCTCCGCTGAGCGGACTCAGCACATCGTGGTGGTCGCCGATGCGACGAGCGACGTCGGCCCCGCGGGCAGCAGCTCACTGGACCACGTGCTGCGCGGCGCCTCCGGCGCGATCGTCCGTTACCTCGGCAAGAGGGACCGGGTCGGACTGATTGTGTTCGGGAGCCGACTCAACTGGATCGGGCCGGGGCAGGGCCGACGGCACCTGCAGCGGCTGCTGCAGCTTCTGGTGTCGACCCCGAGCGGCTGGGAGCGCACCGGCGGAATCACGCGCCTTCCTCGTGCGGCTCTCCCGCCCGGTGCACTGGTACTGGTATTCAGCCCGCTCCTCGACCCGCGCATTATCGAGTCCATCCGGGATATGCGTGAGCGCGGCTTCAGCGTCGTCGTCGTCGACGTGCTGAACGCGAGCCCCGAACACGACGGCAGCCGGATCTCAGCACTGACCGCGCGCCTGTGGCGGCTCGAGCAGGACGCGATCCGGTTCAGCATGAGCGAGCTCGGCGTCCCCGTCGTGCACTGGGACGGCAGCAGCAGCCTCGACGAGCCACTGATGCCGCTGTCCCGGCACGTTCTGGTGATGCCCCGGTGAACCACGTTTCTGGCCCTGTCCCGGTGCGTCAGACAGAAGCTCCCCTGCGCCGCAGCGCGCGGCTGGTTCCCGTCGTCGTGCTGACGGTGCTCGCGATTGCCTGGCCGGCCGAGCCGGGAGTCGCGGGCGGCTGGTCCGTGACGGTGCTCACCGCCGCGATCATCGCCGGAGCGCTGAGCCTGCTCGAGATGATGCTGCGCGACGTGAAGCGGGTGCCGGGCCAGGCTTTCGAGACGCCGGCTGACCGGGCCATCCGGATCGCGCTGACAGTGCTCCGCGGTATCCCCTGGCCCGAGGTCCTGGTGGCGGCGGCAGCGGCTCTGGAGGCGCTGCAGCCGGCGCGACCGTGGCACACCGGCGTGCTCGGCCTGGCGCTGCTCGGTTACCTGTTCGCGATCCACCTTGCCGAGCGGAACGCGTCTGTCGGCTCCCTGCGCAATCAGGTCCCCGTCATCGTCGCAGGCCTCGCGCTCGCCGCCCTCGCCGTTGCTGCGAGCACGCTGCCGGGACTGCCGGGCGGCACGACTGCCGCTGCGGTCCGGATCGTGGCCGTTGCCGGCGCCGTGTTCGCTGCGGCGCTGGTGATCCCGACGTGGATGACGCGCGATCGGTAGCCGGCCCCGGCCTAGCTGGGTAGCAGCCGGTTACCGGCCGGCGGCATAGCCCTGCATGCCGCGCGGGTTCGCGCCCGCATACAGCATGCCGCCGGAACGGCGGACCGCGCTCAGCCGGCCGAGCGACCATGGCGGCCGTACGCTCACCTCGTGCCCGCGAGCGCGAAGGCTGGCGACGACGTCCGCGCCGACCCGTGACTCGACGGCGAGTGACCTCGGCAGCGACTGGCGCGGGTAGAACGAGGACGGGAAGTGATCGGTGTGGGCGGCAGGAGCGTCGATGGCCTCCTGCAGGTTCATCCCGTACACCACGTGGTTCAGGAAGAAGGCAAGCGACCACTGATCCTGCTGATCACCGCCCGGCGTCCCGAAGGCCAGGTAGGGTTCGCCGTCGCGCAGCGCCAGGCCGGGCGTCAGAGTCGTCCGCGGCCGGCGGCGCGGCGCGAGAGTGCTGGCCAGCCCCGGCGTGAGCGTGAACATCTGCGCCCGGGTGCCCAGGCAGAAACCCAGGCCGGGGATGACCGGGGAACTCTGCAGCCAGCCGCCGCTGGGCGTCGCGGAGACCAGGTTGCCGAACCGGTCGGCGATGTCGAGGTGGCAGGTGTCCCCCGGTCCGAGCTCGGGCGCCGAGACGGCGGCGGTCCGGCCAGTCGGCTCGCCGGTGCCGGCGGTCAGCGCGGGACCGCTGGCCGCTGGCGTTCTCGCGCTGGCCCCTGCGAACGCGGCCAGCGCGAACCCGGGCAGGCGCGGCTCGACGCCCGCCGGAGCACCCGGCCGAAGCTCGGCTGACGAGTCCTCTCCGATGAGAGCACGGCGCGCGGCCGCGTACTCCGCCGACAGCAGCGCCGTCAGCGGGACGTCGAACTGGCGCGGATCCCCGTACCAGGCCTCGCGGTCGGCGAAGG
>Ga0335074_10006136_pt1 | contig 16655 bp, 18 predicted proteins | sample Lox_Sample_23_FD_206715 | JGI IMG/M metagenome (GOLD analysis project Ga0335074, IMG submission 206715) | Soil microbial communities from Loxahatchee National Wildlife Refuge, Florida, United States - Lox_Sample_2.3 | ecosystem: Environmental > Terrestrial > Soil > Wetlands | place: USA...
ATCGCCAACACTTCGGCAATCAACGCGTTCTACCCCGAGGTGCAGACGGCGGCGGGTATGGCGCGCACCGTCTCGCCGCTGGCGATGATCTCGATCTTCTTGCCGCTCGCCTTCGTGCTGGTGCTCAGCCTGGGGGTGAACCGGCTGTCGCGGCAGATGGCGCAGACGCTCTACTGGCTGTTCTGCGCGGCGATGGGGCTGAGCCTGACCAACATCTTCCTGATCTACACCAGTACCTCGATCGTGCGGGTGTTCTTCATCTCGGCGGGCACCTTCGCGGCGATGAGCATCTATGGCTACACCACGAAGAGCGATCTGAGCCGCTGGGGCAGCTTCCTGATGATGGGGCTCATCGGGGTGATCATCGCCGCCGTGGTCAACATGTTCCTGCACTCGACCGAGCTGCAGTTCCTGGTCAGCATCATCGGCGTGCTGGTGTTCGTCGGGCTGACGGCCTACGACACGCAGCGGATCAAGGCGACATACGTGCAGTATGCCTATGCCGAGGGGACCGAGCAGGCGGCCAAGCGCAGCGTGTATGACGCACTGAGCCTGTATCTGAACTTCATCAACCTGTTCATGCTGCTGCTGCAGCTTCTGGGTAACCGTAACAGCAGCTAGCGGCGGCGGATCGCGTAGGGCAGAGGGCTCCGGGACATACAGGTTCCGGAGCCCTTGCTCTGTTGGGGGGTGTTCGGGGTTCGGAGTCTCTCTGTCGCGGCCCCCTCCCCCTGACCCCCTCCCGCAAGGGGAGGGGGAAGTGGTGCCTTCGCTTCAGATCTCGTTTTGGCCCATCATGCGGGCAATGGTGTCGGCTTGACGGGTGGCCAGCGCCACGATGGTCAGCGTCGGATTGCACGCCGCGCCGGAGGTGAACTGACTGCCGTCGGAGATGAACAGGTTCTTGATGTCGTGGGTCTGGCCCCAGCGATTGACCACGCCATCGCGCGGGTTCTCGCTCATGCGGTTGGTGCCCATGTTGTGCGTGCTGGGATAGGGCGGGGTCGGGAAAGTGCGCACCGCGCCCACTGCCTCGTAGATCGCGGCGCCCTGGCGGTAAGCGTGGTTGCGCATCGCGATGTCGTTCGGGTGATCGTCGAAATGCACGCTGGCGACCGGTAGGCCGTATTGATCCTTCACATTTGGATCGAGCGTGACACGGTTGGTTTCCTGCGGCATGTCCTCGCCGACGATCCACAGGCCAGCGGTGTTGGCATAGTCGTCGATCGCGCTGGTCAGGCTGCGGCCCCAGGAGCCTGGATTGAGGAAGGCGGCGTAGAAGGGGATGCCGAGCGACAGCGTCTCCATCTCGTAGCCGCCGACGAAGCCGCGGCTGGGGTTGTTGGCCGCCTCGTCACGTACGATGCCCGCCATTGTGGTACCTCGGTACATGTGGACGGGGCGCTCGAACGTGGCGTACACGCTGCCGGTCGTGTGCCGCATGTAGTTGCGTCCGACGTGGCCGGAACTGTTCGCCAGCCCGTCGGGGAACATCGCCGAGGCGCTGTTCAACAGCAGGCGTGGGCTTTCCAGTGAGTTGCCGGCGACCGCCACGACGCGCGCCCGCTGTCGCTGCGGCTGGCCCGAGCCGTCGTCGTACACCACGCCAGTGACCTTGCCGCTGGCATCGTGCTCGATCTTCAGCACCATGCTGTTCGGGCGCACTTCGAGCTTCCCGGTCGCCTCGCCCTTCGGGATTTCGGCGACCAGCGTTGACCACTTGGCGCCGGACTTGCAGCCCTGAAAGCAGAAGCCGATCTGCAAGCAGCTTCCTCGGCCGTCGCGCGGTTGGCTGTTGATCGACATCCGCCCGGTGTTGACCTGCTTGTAGCCGATCTTGGTGGCGCCGGCGGACAGCACTTTGAAATTGTTATTACCGGGCAGGCCAGGAATATCGTTGGTCCGGGTGGTGCCCATTTTGTCTTCGGCCTTCGCGTACCAGGGCGCCATCTCGTCGGCCGAAATTGGCCAATCCAGCAGATTGGCTCCGGCGATGTCCCCGTACGTTGTGCGTGCCTTGAACTCATGTGCCTCGATGCGCAGCGACGCACCCGCCCAATGGATGCTGGAGCCGCCGACCGACTTGACGATCCACGCCGGCAGGTTGGGGAAGTCATGATGCACGCGCCAGGTGCCTGATGTCGTGCGCATGTCCTTCCACGCCAGTTGCGCGAAGCTCGCCCATTCGTCGTTGACGAAATCGGTCATCTCGGTGCGCGGGCCGGCCTCCAGGATCACCACCTTGATGCCCTTTTGCGCTAGCTCGTTACCGAGTGTGCCGCCGCCGGCACCGGAACCGACGATCACCACCACGCTGTCGTCGTTGAGATCGAACTTGGCCATGATTCGTCCTCCCTCAGCTCTGCGGCAGCCAGTCGATGTCGTCGAAGCCGCGATGGATGTAGCCGCCGTATTGGGCGGACGCCCCTTCGTAGCCGAACTTCTTCCAGAGGTCGTGCTGGTTATAGAACGAGACCAGCAAGTCGCCGCGTAGGGTCTGGAAGAATTTCGAAGGCTCGACCCCGCGCAGAAGCTCGACCCGCAGCTCTTCCCAGGCGACCTGAAGATACGGCGTGCCGTACTTGTCCTCGGCATCGGCATCGAGTCGGGCGACGCCCTCTTCCAGCATCACCTTCGTTGCCGGATCCTTGGCGGCCTTGTCGTCCCAGGGCATCGCGGCCTTGATGTAAAAGACGTTGGCGACATGGTCGTGCGGGTAGATATCGCGGGCGACCAGCACCAATGTTGCCATCGTGCTTGGCTGCAGTGCTTTCGCACCTTGTGCCCAGGCAGCAGTTGGGCTGATGCCGGCGCCGGCCGCTGCCAGCGCGGCAGCGGGGACTGCGGTGGCCGAGCCGCGCAGGAACACGCGGCGGCTCACTTGGGTGCGTCGGTCGATTTCTCTCATGGTCCGTTTTCCTCCTTGTGCTTGTGTTTGTCAGGCGTAGCGGCCGTGCCGCTGCAAGACCTCGATGCGATAGCCGTCCGGGTCTTGCATGAAGAAGAAGCGTGCGAACAGCGCACCGTCGCGCTGCAACTCGCGCAACGGGCCCGGCGACAGCCCGCCGTGTTCCATGCGCACGTGCTCGGCAGCCAGGTCATCGACGACGACAGCGAGGTGGCCGTAGCCATCGCCGAGCTGGTAGGGCTCGGTGCGGCCGTGATTGATCGTCAGCTCCAGCTCGAAGGGCGAGCTGTCGCCGCGCATATAGACGAGCGTGAAACTGTCGAAGACGATGCGTTCGGCGATTTCCAGCGCGAAGGCTCGGCGGTAGAAATCGACGGATCGGGACTCGTCGAGCACGCGGATCATGCTGTGGATCGGCTTGGCCATCAGCGCTGCTCCTTGAGGTATTGGATGATCGTCAGCCGGATCTTCGGGTCGGGCTGCTTGTAGAGCATCACCGCTCCCGGGATCAGCGACTGCGGATCGGTCAGCCAGCGGTCGAGGTGCTGCTCGTCCCAGATGAAACCGGCAGTCGCAAAGCCGGGTGAGTAATTGAAGCCAGGCAGGCTACCGGCCTTTCGGCCGAAAACCCCCTTTAGCAACGGTCCCTGACGTGGCGCATCGGCTGGGTTAAGCGAATGACAGACCCCGCATTGGTTGGCGAAGAGCGTTGCAGGATCGGGAGGGGGAAGGGACGGCAGTTGAAACTGCGCCACGGCCGGACCGGTGCGTATGGCCCAGATGGCCGTGATCAGCAGCGTGCGGGCACCCCGCGCTATCAACCGTCTTCTCCCTTCGCGGGCCACCCGCAGCGGGCCCGCTCCCCGTTTTCGTCGTGTGATCATAGCGCGCGCGGGAAGCTGGCGGGTAGTATCAGGCTGTTGCGGACAGGTTTTCGGCGACGACCGCCGGCACGAGCTGGCCGCGTCGTCCAGCAAGCTGAGCGGCGTGGAGGTCTTGGTTACGCAACCAGTGCAGGCAGGCGACTCTCAGGAAGGACGCGAAATTCGCGACCTCGCCGTTGCGATCCAGGATTTCGTCGTGGACGACGGAAACGAAGCGCGCGACCGACATTCCTTCGTGGCTGGCAATCTCTTCCAGTGTCGCCCAGAACGCGGCTTCGAGCCGGATCGAGGTCACGTGTCCGTGGAGGCGGACTGAGCGGGTCTCGGCGGCGTAGGTCGCCGGATCCTGGGAGACGAAAAGGTTGCACACCGGAGGGGCCTCCCTGCGCTGGTGTTCCGGGCCGAGGACCTTGTCACCGGGTGCGGGCGAGAACAAGTGGAACCGCAACGCACGTCAACAAAAGCCGGTCACATGTGCAGCGCGATATGTATTGCCGTGCTGCAGCAATCGCTTGACCGGCCCTCAACCGGCAGGCGACAAGCGGCGAGAATGACGAGAGGAAAACGCATGAAGTTCGCGATGTGCCTGGAGCCGCAGGTTACCCCCAAATGGACACACGCGCTCCAGATGGGCGTGGACCAGGCGGTCGTGCTCGGCGCCTCGACAAGTGAATGGCGCCTCTGGGACTACGGCCAGATGTTGGCGCTCAAGAAGAAGTTCGAGGATTTCGGGCTTACGCTCGCCGCCATCGAGGGCATGGTGCCGATGGACGAGATCAAGAGCGGTGGGCCAGGGCGAGACGCCGAAATCGAGCAGATGTGCCAGATCATCCGCAACATGGGCGCGGTGGAAATTCCGGTGCTTTGCTACAGTTGGATGGTCTGGGTGAGCTGGGCGCGCACCTCGACCACCACACGCGGCCGCGGTGGTGCGTTAGTGACGAGCTACGAGCATCACCTCACGTCTCGCGCTCCCGGCGCCAATCAGTTGCGAATCAGCGAAGACAAGCTTTGGGAAACCTATGAATATTTCCTGCGCAAAGTCGTTCCGGTGGCGGAGAAAGCGGGCGTGCGGCTGGCCCTGCATCCGGATGATCCACCACTGTCACCGGTGCTGGGCGTGTCACGCATTTTCGGCAAGCCGGAGAATTTCGATCGCGCCATGCAGATGGTCGAAAGCGAGGCCAACGCTATTTGCATGTGCCAGGCGAATTTCGGCCTGATGGATTCGCCGGCGCGCGCGCCTGAACTGATCCGCCACTACGGTGACCGGATCGCGTTTGTTCATTTCCGGGACGTCCGCGGGACGGCGACAAACTTTGTGGAGACCTTCCACGACGAAGGCCACACCGACATGTTCGAATGTATGCGCGCGTATCGGGAAGTCGCGTTCGGCGGCCCGATCCGGCCCGACCACGCCCCGGCGATGGAGGGCGACCCGAATCTGCGCCCTGGCTATGAGGCGCTCGGGCGCCTGTTCGCCATCGGTTATATGCGCGGTCTGCTCGAAGGCGTGGACAAGATGCGGGCGTCGCGCGGGTAGAGTCTGCGGCGACGTCACCGGCCGCCCGTCCACCGGTCCCACTCGAGACACGTAATCTCCGGAACCGGTGTACGGACGGCCTTGTGCATCGTCAGCTTCCTTTTGCCAGTGTCTCGATCTGCTGCTGGCCCCACGCGACGGCCTGCGCCACCGGCTCGTGGTCCAGGATGATCTTCTGCAGCGTCTTGGTCAGGATATTGGCCTGCCATACCTTGCCGGAGAGAACGTTGGGCGGCCCGGCATAGCCATCCAAGATCCCGGTCGACGCCATCTTGCCGAAATCCTTGGTTGCCGGGTCATTGGCGAATACAGATGCTGTCCTCATCATCCCCGGATAGATCGGCACCCAGCGGCCACCCACTTCCTGGATCGCCGCCGCGTAATGCCCTGGATCGTAGAAGTAGCGCAGATAGGCCTTGGCCAGATCCGGGTGCTTCGAATCCTTCGCAACTGCCCACTGCCAGCTCCCCACGCCGTTCCCATTGATCCCGTGCGGCGGAGGTCCCTTCGGCACGCTGATCATCACGGTTGCGGCCAGCAACTTCTTGTCGTGGTCTCGAAGATATTGGTAAATGCTCGGCGGGTTCAGCACGAACACCGCGCGTCCGGTCTGGTAGGCCACGTTGTTTCCCGCATCATCCCAGGTCAGCGCACTGTGCGGTATGATCTTGTCCTTCAGGAACATGTCTGCCACGAACTGATAGGCCGCCCGGGTCTCAGGTGAATCGAACACCACCGTCTTGCCGTCGGGCGCCATCACCTTCCCACCAAACGACCAGATGACGCTCCGCAGGTTGCCTTCAGCATCATTCGTGTTGCTGACCGGCATCCCGAACCCGCTGATATACGGATGCTTCTTCTCGATCAGTATGCCGTCCTGCCGCAGCTCCTCCCAGGTTTGCGGCAGCGGCTTGTGGATCTCGTCGAGCAGGTCCTTCCGCGCAAAGATGGGGGAGACGTCCACTTCGAGCGGCAATGATTGGTGCGTGCCGTTATATTCTCCCGCCTTGGTCAAATTCTCATAAAGCCCGCCAGGCACCTTGCGCATATCTGCCAGCACATCGTCCAGCGGGATCGTCAGCCCGCGCGAGATGTAATACTGAATCGAACCGTCCGTCTGCATGAACACGTCGGGCGGCGTATGCGCCTCGAAAGCCGCTGCCAGCCGCTGGTTAAGTACGTTCGCCGGCACCACATCGTATTCTACGTCGACGTTGTGTGCCTTGCCGAAATCCTTGGCCTCCTGCGCCAGCCACTGATCCGCCTGCGTGTTGAAGGTCTGCAGCCCCCAGACTGTCAGGTCAGCAGCCTGAGCCGCCCAGCTCGCGGCCAGCCATACCCCCGCCGCCAGCAGCACCGTGCGTAAACGCATTCCTCGTTTCCCCCTTCTATTTGATACTGCCGCTGGTCAGCCCGGCGATCAACCATCGCTGAGCAACCAAGTATATCACCAGCACCGGCACAATCGCCAACACCGAGGCCGCCATGAGCTGCCCCCAGATGAACGTGTCACCCATCGTCAGCGACGCCAAACCCGCGGTGATCGTTCGCGTGCTGCTGCTATATACATAGACCAACGCATACAGGAACTCGTTCCACGCATTGGTGAAAGCGAACAGGCACACCACGCTCAGCCCTGGCAGGGTCAGCGGCAGAATCACCCGCAGCAACACCTGCAGGCGGGAAGCGCCATCAATCCGCGCCGCCTCGTCCAACTCCGAGGGGATCGTTCGGATATGCCCGATCAGCATCCAGGTCGAAAATGGCATCGAAAACGTCAGATAGGCCACTATCAAGCCAGGCAGCGAGTTGATCAGGCTCAGCCGTTGCAACACGATGAACAACGGAATGAACAGCAGCGACGGCGGCAGCAGATAAGCCACCACGATCAGCCGCGCCACCGTCGCCCGCCCCACAAACCGCATCCGGGTGATTGCAAACGCCCCCAGCAGCCCCCCCGCCGCCGCGATCAGCGTCGTACCAGCCGCGACCACGAAGCTGTTGCGGATGAATACGGGAAATCCCGTGTGAAACAGCACGGCGACATACTGATCCAATGTCGGCGCCAGCGGAAAAAATGTCGGCGGAAACGCATAAATCTCTTGCTCATGTTTGAAGGACGTTATAAAGATCCAGTACACAGGCACCAGCGACCAGATCAGCAGCACCGCCACCGCCACACTGATCCCGATATTCCGCCGCATCCGGCTGCGCCGCCCCGTCACCATCAGCGCACCCCCTTCTCCCGCAACATCCGCCGCGTCAGCAGAAATATGATCCCCAGGAATATCGGCAGGGCCGACGTGATCACCGCCGCGCCCATCCCCAGCAGATTGCGCTGCATCGCATACTCATAAGCCAGGGTCGGCAGGATCTGCGTTCGGTCATCCGGCCCGCCGCCGGTCAACATATAAACCATGTTAAAGTTGTTGAACGTCCAGATGCTGGAGAGCATCACCGTTACGCCAATCACATCGGCAATTGAGGGCAGCGTGATATGCCTGAACCGCTCCCAGGCGCTCGCCCCGTCGATCGCAGCCGCTTCGTAAATCTCCGCTGGCACGGTCGTTAGCGCAGCGATGAACATCAGCATGTAGAACGGCAGGCCCTGCCATACGGTCGCGATGCCGATCGAAACCATCGCGATGCTCGAATCCGATAGCCATGAGACCGGCTGTCCGCCAAGCATCATGATCACCGCATTGAAAACCCCCGCCTGTTCGTCAAACAGCCATCGCCACCCGAGCGCCGCGACCAGCCCGGGCACCGCCCATGGCAGAAACGCCAATGCCCGCACCAGGCCGCGCAACGGGAAATCCTGAGTCAGCAGCACGGCACAGCCCAGACCAAGCACCGTCTTCGTCGCGACCGCCCCGACCGTCAGCAGGACCGAGTTCACCACCGCGCCGCGATACGCGGCCGTGTGAAACAGCATAGTGAAGTTCGCGAATCCGACGAAATGCCCCGCTTGCGCAACCTGCCGGTTGGTGAAGCTTTCCCAGATCCCGTCCGCCAGCGGATACGCCGCCAGCCCGAGCAGCACGATCACCACCGGCAGCAGGAACACATATGCTTCCAGCGTGGTGCGCAACCGCTCTCGGTTCGCCCCACCGCGCACCTGTCCTCGCGATATCGCTCCTGCCCCGACCCTAAGAGCTTGGGACGCCATCACGCTTTCTCGAGATCGATCAGCTCTGTCGCCGGCAGACCGAGCAGAAAACGCCGCAGGCAATCCACCCCAGTTCCACTGCGCCCAGCCGCGACCGTACAGGATTCCGCGCTGGCCTGCCGGTTTAAGTCCATTCGCTTCCCCGCTTGCTCGACCCGAGGCTAGAGCAGATCGCGCGCAACGGGAACGGCGCCTCCCGCCGCGCTCTTTTACGCCGCAGGAATCTTCAACCTGGACCTTGCCATCTCGGCCATATAATTGATGTCACCTCCGACAAGGTTGCCGTCGGCGAATTTATCGGCGTGGTCTCGGTGTCCGCTTCTGGGCCGTCCAGCCGGCCCCGGCCTCTGCAGCCCCCAAAGACGGAGGACAATCCGTTCCGTGCTTCCTTGACTTCCCCGCCCTCTCCATCCCATAAGCCCGACTTCCGGGTGTCATTCGCCATCCCGGTCCCCGCCTGACGCGGGGGCTCCGCCGCTCCGCGAGGGTTCGCGCAGCGGCGATTTTCGCTTTGGAGTGACCGCGAAGGGGACATGACGTGTTCGAGGCGCTGTCCGACAAGCTGACCGGGGTCTTCGATGGCCTGCGCCGCCGCGGCGCGCTGAACGAGACCGACGTCGCCGAGGCGCTGCGCGAAGTGCGCCTCGCGCTGCTCGACGCCGACGTGGCACTGTCCGTGGTGCGCGAGTTCACCACCAAGGTGCGCGACCGGGCACTGGCCTCCGAGGTGCTGGACAGTGTCACGCCGGGCCAGCAGATCGTGAAGATCGTCAACGACGTGATGATCGAAGAACTGGGCGGCGAGGGCGCTGTCCCGCTCAACCTGAATGCTCCGGCGCCGATCCCGATGCTCATGGTCGGGCTGCAGGGCTCCGGCAAGACCACCACCGCCGGCAAGCTCGGCCTGCGCCTGCGCGAAAAGTCCCGCCGCCGCGTGCTGCTGGCCAGTCTCGACACCCAGCGCCCGGCCGCCCAACTCCAGCTCGCCCAACTTGCCGAGCAAGCCGGCGTGCCCAGCCTGCCGATCATTGCCGGCCAGACACCGGTAGAGATCGCCCAGCGCGCCATGGATACGGGGCGGCGCGAAGGCTTCGACATCGTCATCCTGGACACGGCCGGGCGGCTCTCCATCAACCAGGAGCTCATGGACGAGGTAAAGGCGGTCCGTGCAGCCACCGAGCCGGCCGAGACGCTGCTGGTGGTCGATGCGATGACCGGGCAGGACGCGGTCAACACGGCGCGCGCCTTCAACGATGCACTCGGCATCACCGGCATCGTGCTGACGCGAATGGACGGCGACGCCCGCGGCGGTGCGGCGCTCTCCATGCGGGCGGTCACCGGCGCGCCGATCAAGCTGATCGGCATCTCGGAGAAGCTGGACGGGATCGACGAGTTCCATCCGGAACGGGTCGCCGGCCGGATCCTCGGGATGGGCGACATCGTCGGCCTGGTAGAGAAGGCGTCGGAGACCATCGATCGCGAGGAAGCCGAAAAGCTCGCGGCGAAGATGGCGCGGGGCAAGTTCGATCTCGAGGACTACGCCGGGCAGCTCCGCCAGATCACCAAAATGGGCTCGCTTTCCGGCATTCTCGGCATGCTGCCCGGGGTGGGGAAGATCAAGGCGCAGCTCGAGGATGCCAACCTGGACACCGCGATCCTCAAGCGCCAGGCGGCGATCATCGGCTCGATGACACGCAAGGAGCGTCAGACGCCCGACATCATCAAGGCCTCGCGCAAGCGGCGTATTGCCGCCGGTTCCGGCACCTCGGTGCAGGACGTCAACCGGCTGCTGAAGCAGTTCGACGACATGCGGACGATGATGAAGCGGATGAATCGGCTTGGAGAGAAAGGGCTGATGCGGCACGGCCTGTCCGCGATTCTGCCCAAAGGCATGCAACCCAATCGACCTTATTGAAGGAGACACCACACTCATGGGTTTGAAGATCCGCTTGGCGCGCGCCGGGGCGAAGAAGCGTCCCTACTACCACATCGTGGTGGCCGACAGCCGCAGTCCGCGCGATGGCCGGTTCATCGAGAAGCTCGGCAGCTACAATCCAATGCTGCCGGCTGAGCACGAGGACCGCGTGCGGCTGCAGGACGAGCGCATTCGTCACTGGGTGAGCCAGGGCGCGGTGGCGACCGAGCGGGTGGCGCGCTTCCTCGGCAAGGCCGGGTTGGGGCCGATGCCGGCGATCCGCGAGCAACCGGTAAAGTCGGCGCCGAAGAAGAAGGCGCAGGAGCGCGCCGGCGCGGCAGCCGGCTGAAACCCTGGTGCCGGAGAGCCGCATCCTGCTGGGTGTTATCGGACGTCCGCACGGCGTGCGTGGGCTGGTGCGCGTCACCAGTTACGCCGATCCGCCGGAGGCACTCGCGGCGTATTCGCCTTTGTCCGACGATCAGGGGCGTGGGTTCAGCCTGCGCTGGCGGGGGGATGGGCTTGCTGAGGTGGCGGAGATCGTGGGGGGGGCGTCAGTCAAGGTTGCGGACCGCACGGCCGCGGAGCAACTGACCAATAGACGGCTGTACGTCGCGCGCGACAGATTGCCGCTGCCGGCTGCTGATGAATTCTATCTCGCCGATCTGGTCGGGCTTGCGGCGATTGATGCGGGCGGGGGGGAGATCGGCACAGTTGTCGGGGTGCACGATTACGGCGCCGGTGCCAGTCTGGAGATTGCGGGCAATGGCGACGTTCCGGTGTTGGTGCCGTTTACTCGTGTGGCTGTACCGGTGGTGGATGTCGGGGGTGGGCGGGTGATGGTGGCGCCGCCAGAGCCGGTGGACGTGTTGCCCGGCCCCCTCCCCCCGGCGCCCTCCCGCAAGGGGAGGGGGAGTCGATGACCTGGCGGGCCTCCGTGCTGACATTATTCCCTGAGATGTTCCCGGGGCCGCTTGGTCACTCGCTTGCGGGACGCGGGCTGGCGAGCGGCCTCTGGTCACTCGACGCGGTGGACATCCGCGGGTTCGCGACCGACCGACATCGCAGCGTTGATGACACGCCGTTCGGCGGCGGCGCCGGCATGGTGATGCGCCCGGATGTCGTGGACGCAGCAGTCCGTGCCGTGGCCGATGGACGGACATTGGTGTTCCTGACACCGCGCGGCCGGTTGTTCAGCCAGGACGACGCCCGCCGGCTGGCTGTGGGTTCCGGCATCATCCTGCTGTGCGGCCGCTACGAGGGGGTCGATCAGCGCGTCATCGACGCGCATGCCTTCGACGAAATTTCGATCGGCGACTATGTATTGTCGGGCGGCGAGCCGGCGGCGATGGCGGTGCTGGACGCCGCTGTTCGGCTGCTTCCGGGCGTGATGGGCGCGCCCGAGAGCGCCACCGAGGAGAGCTTCTCCGAGGGCCTGTTGGAATATCCGCATTATACCCGCCCGGCCGACTGGCGGGGCCGCTGGGTGCCGGACGTGCTGCTGTCCGGTGACCACGCGGCGGTGGCCGGATGGCGCCGCGCGGAGGCCGAACGCGTCACCCGCGAGCGGCGCCCCGATCTGTGGGCGCCGCACGTGGCAGCCATCACGCCGGCGCCGATTGCTTCGCGCGCCCGGGCGCCGTAAGCGAATGGAACGAAAGGACCCCGCCATGAACATCATCCAGCGCTACGAGGCCGCCGAGATCGTCCGCCTGACCGCCGGTCGCCCGGTCCCCGATTTCGCGCCGGGCGACACAGTGCGCGTCGCGGTCCGGGTGGTCGAGGGCGAGCGCACCCGCACCCAGGCTTTCGAGGGCGTGGTGATCGCCCGCTCCAACAAGGGACTGAACAGCAATTTCACCGTGCGCAAGATCAGCTATGGCGAGGGCGTGGAACGCGTGTTTCCGCTCTACTCGCCGATGATCGCCGAGATCGCGGTGGTGCGCCGTGGCGATGTGCGGCGGGCGAAGCTCTATTACCTCCGCGGCCGGTCCGGCAAACGCGCGCGTATCGCCGAGCGGGCACGCAGCGCGATCACCACATCACCAGCCGCCGCCGAGGGCGGGACGGCCGAGTAGCCGGGCGACAGGAGGCGACCAATGTCGGCGACGAAGCCGCGCACGCTGTTCGACAAGATCTGGGACAGCCACGTCGTGGAGCGGCTGCCGGACGGAACCTGCATCCTTTATATCGACCGGCACCTGGTGCACGAGGTCACCAGCCCGCAGGCATTCGAAGGATTGCGCCTGGCGGGTCGTAAGGTGCGCCGGCCCGACGCAACCATCGCGGTGACCGACCACAATATTCCGACCACCGACAGGCGTAACGGAATTAAGGAAGAAGACAGCCGCATACAGGTTGAAACGCTGGAACACAACGTCAAGGAGTTCGGCGTCCCGTACATTCCAATCCTGGATGTGCGGCAGGGCATCGTTCACATCATCGGCCCGGAGCTGGGGATCAGCTTGCCAGGCATGACGATCGTGTGCGGCGACTCGCACACTTCGACCCACGGTGCGGTGGGGGCGCTGGCTTTCGGCATCGGTACGTCCGAGGTCGAGCATGTGCTGGCGACCCAGACGCTGCTGCAGCAGCCGGCGAAGAATATGCTGATGCAGATCGATGGCACGCTCGGCTTCGGCGCTACGGCGAAGGACATCGTGCTGGCAATCATCGGCCGGATCGGCACGGCGGGCGCCACCGGACATGTGATCGAATACGCCGGCGAGACGATCCGCGCGCTCGACATGGCCGGACGCATGACGGTGTCGAACATGTCGATCGAGGCGGGCGGGCGGGCCGGACTGATCGGACCGGATGAAACCACTTTTGCCTATATCAAGGGCCGAGAGTATGCCCCAAAGGGCGAAGCATTCGAACAGGCACTCGCCTACTGGCGCACGCTGCCATCCGATCCGGGCGCGCACTATGACAAGACCGTGCGGCTGGATGCCTCCACGATCGCGCCGATGGTAACCTGGGGAACCAACCCGGGTACGGTGGTGCCAATCACCGGCTCGGTCCCCGATCCGATGCAGGAGGCGGACGAAGGTCGGCGTGCGCAAATGCAGCGCATGCTGGACTACATGGCACTGACACCGGGTACGCGGATGCAGGACGTGCCGATCGACGTCGTGTTCATCGGCAGTTGCACGAACGGGCGGATCGAGGATATCCGCGCCGCGGCCGCGGTGGCGAAGGGCCGCAAGGTGGCGGCCGGAGTTCAGGCGCTGGTGGTGCCGGGTTCTGGGCTGGTCAAGCAGCAGGCAGAACGGGAAGGGCTCGACCGCGTGTTGGTGGAAGCGGGCTTCGAGTGGCGCGAAGCGGGCTGCTCGATGTGTCTCGGCATGAACCCGGACAAGCTCAGGCCGGGCCAGCGCTCTGCCAGCACGTCGAACCGCAATTTCGAGGGCCGCCAGGGCCCCGGCGGGCGCACTCATCTGCTGTCGCCGGCGATGGCGGCGGCGGCGGCGGTCACCGGACGGTTGGCGGACGTCCGGCAACTGGTGGCCGATTGAAATGGCGCGCACGTTTAGGGGCGATGCCTGGTCGGGGAGAACCGCATGGACAAGTTCACCACACTGACCGCCGTCGCGGCCCCGTTGCCGATGGCGAACGTCGATACCGACAAGATCATCCCGGCAGGCTTTCTGAAGACCATCAAACGCACCGGCCTCGGGGTGCATCTGTTCCATGCGCTCCGCTATGACGATCAGGGCAACGAACGTCCCGACTTCGTGCTGAACCGGGAACCGTACCGCGATGCGGAGATCATAATCGCGCACGAGAATTTCGGCTGCGGGTCTTCACGAGAACATGCGCCGTGGGCGCTGCTCGACTTCGGCTTCCGCTGCGTGATCGCACCCGACTTCGGTGACATCTTCTTCAACAACTGCTTCAAGAACGGCATCCTGCCGGTGCGCCTGCCGCGCGTCGTCTGCGATCGTCTTATCGAGGACGCGAAGCTTGGCGGCAACGCGCGGCTGACCGTCGATCTCGAGCGACAGGTGGTGGTGCGGCCGAACGGTGAGGAGATCCGCTTCGAAATCGACCCGTTTCGCAAGCACCTTCTGTTGAACGGGCTCGACGATATCGGCCAGACGCTGCAGCATGCCAGCGCGATCGCCGCGTACGAGACGCGACGGCAAGCCGAGCAGCCCTGGTCACCCGCCGTAACCTCCGGCTGATCCGTGAGCGCCATGCCAGCCAACAAGAAGCTGCTGATCCTGCCCGGCGATGGCATTGGTCCGGAAGTCATGCGCGAAGTGCGGCGTGTGATCGACTGGATGAATCGCCGGCGGATGGTGTCGTTCGACATCTCCGAGGACTTTGTGGGCGGTGCAGCCATCGATGCACGCGGCACGCCGATCACCGAGGCTACTATGCAGGCGGCCAAAGACGCCGATGCCATCCTGTTCGGTGCGGTCGGTGGCCCGAAATGGGAGCAGCTCGGCTTCGACATGCGCCCGGAGCTCGCCATCCTGCGGCTGCGCAAGGAACTTGACCTGTTCGCCAACCTGCGCCCGGCAAGCGTGCTCGCCCCGCTGGTCGATGCCTCGACCCTTAAGCCGGAAGTGGTGCGCGGGCTCGATATCATGATCGTGCGCGAGAGCACGGGCGGCCTCTATTTTGGCGAACCGCGGGGGATTGAGACGTTGCCCGACGGGCAGCAGCGCGGCTTCGACACCGAATCTTACACCACGAACGAGATCGAGCGTGTCGCGCGCGTCGCCTTCGAGCTGGCGCGCCGGCGGAAGCAGCGCGTGACCAGCGTCGAGAAGGCAAACGTGATGCAGTCCGGGCTCTTCTGGCGACGGGTCGTCACGGCACTGCACCAGCGCGACTACGCCGATATCGACCTGACGCACATGTATGCCGACAACTGCGCGATGCAGCTTGTGCGCAATCCGCGCCAGTTCGATGTGATCGTCACTTCCAATGTGTTTGGCGACATCTTGTCCGATCTCGCGTCCATGCTGACCGGCAGCCTCGGGATGTTGCCGTCGGCGACGCTCGGCGCGGTGCAGCCGGACGGTAAGCGGCATGCACTGTATGAACCAATTCATGGCAGTGCGCCGGATATCGCCGGCAAGGGGGTCGCCAACCCGCTGGCGCAGATCCTGAGCTTCGCGATGCTGCTGCGCTATTCGTTCGAAATGGAGGAAGATGCAGCGCTGATCGAGACGGCCTGCACGAATGTGCTGGCTAGCGGTCTGCGCACCGCCGATATCATGGCGCCGGGGGCGGCGCGGGTCGGCACCAGTGTGATGGGCGAATCGATCCTGCGCGAGCTTGACAAGCTGGCGGCGTAGCGCCGTTCACCGGTCGGTAAGGGCTTCGACCATACCGTGACCGGATGAGCGATCGAGCCGAACCTACGATTGTACATCTGCAACGACAAACGCTTGCAAGTGCGGGCGGCGGACCCCATGATCCAGGGATGGAAGCGCGGATGGCAATCCTGGAGCAGCGGATGGACCGGCTGGACAGCCGGATGGATCGGCTGGACACCCATATGGATGGGGTCGACGGCCGGCTCCGCGGCGTCGAGACAACACTCTCCGCGGTCAGTGCCAAGGTCGATCTGCTGGCCACGCAGATCGTCGCCAAGCTGCTGAGCTGGTGGCAGATACCAATCGTGATCGCGGCCACCGCGACGCTGCTGAGCGCCTTGTATGCGGGGCTGCATTACATGCAGGCGCACGGGCTGCAGTAGCCGGGATCAGGGGGCAATGCGGTGCTCCGCGGTATCTCGCGCGACGGCGGCTGGATCGCGTTCCGCTTGCGGTCCATAGCCGCCGGCGCCCGCGGTGACGATCTCCAGCACATCTCCGGGCCGCATAGCGCCATTGCCGTGGTCGAGGGAGATGCCGCCGTGCACCCGCACTGCTGCCCGGCCACCTTCGCCGCCGCCTCGGAGGCCCCATGGTGCGCTGAGCACGCGAGAGATATCGATGCGGACCCTGCAGTCCGCTTCGGCGCGATAAACGCGACGCAGGCCCATACCGCCGCGCTGGCGTCCTGATCCGGCCGATCCGTCCACCAATTCGTAGCGCAGCAAGGTCAGCGGATACTCGATCTCCAGCGCCTCGACAGGCAGGTTCGAGGTATTGGTCATGTGCACGTGCACGCCGTCGAGCCCGTCTTTTGTTGCCCGCGCGCCGGAGCCGCCGCCGATCGTTTCCAGATACACCCAGAGCTTGTTCGCCCCGTCGCTTTCACGTGCAACCTGCCCG
>Ga0335074_10006137_pt1 | contig 16655 bp, 20 predicted proteins | sample Lox_Sample_23_FD_206715 | JGI IMG/M metagenome (GOLD analysis project Ga0335074, IMG submission 206715) | Soil microbial communities from Loxahatchee National Wildlife Refuge, Florida, United States - Lox_Sample_2.3 | ecosystem: Environmental > Terrestrial > Soil > Wetlands | place: USA...
GGCCCGCTGGTCTACATCAGCAACCAGGACTCCTACCCGCTGTCGCTGGGCCTGGCCCTGATCCTCGGCGACTACACCACGAACTGGGCCTGGGTGATGGCCGGCGCCACGGCGGCGACCGCGCCGATCGTCATCCTGTTCTTCCTCACCCAGCGCACATTCATCCAGGGAATCACCGTCACAGGCGTGAAGGGATGATCGCGTGATCACCAGCATGTTCGGAACCAGGCTCATGGCCGGGCTCACCACGCTGTTCAACGCGCTGGCCCTCAACCTGGCGCTGCTGGTCGCGTCGCTGCCGCTGATCACGGCGCCGACCGCGATCTCGGCGGCGTCCGCCACGCTTGACCGGTGGCGGCTCGAGGGGCGGGAACGGGTGATCACACAGTTCGTCGCGGAGTTCCGTGACCGTTGGTCCTTGCGGACGACGCTGGGCACCGGCGTCCCGATGGCCGCCGCCGTGCTTGGCCTGGCCGAGGTGCGCCACTTCGCGCGGGCCGCGACGCTGGCCGACCGGGTCGGGCTGGCCCTCGGCGCCGGCGCACTGCTCGTCACCCTGGCTGCCCTGGGCTACCTGTTCCAGATCACGGCCGACGAACCTGGCCTGTCCCCGGTTGACCTGTGGTCAGCATCGGCCCGGCTCGCGGTGGCGAACCTGCTGGTCGCCGGGCCGCTGTCGGCCCTCCCCGTCGCGGGCCTGGCCATCCTCGCCGGTCGCGACCCCGCCCTCCTGCTTCTGGGCCTGCCTGTGTTCCTTCTGCACGCACTGAAGCTGACCGCGCGCCCCGGCCTGCGCCGCGCGGGCGCAGCCGCGCCGCGCACCGCGACGTCCGTACCGCCGCCCTGACGCCGGAGACTAGCTGAGCAAGTCCGTGGGGCTTGCCGAGGCCGGGAACCCCGTGCTGGCCCCCCACATCTCCGCGAACCGGCCATTGTCGATGCGGAAGATCTCGAACAGCATGGGCGGCGCGTCGCCGTCGGGGGTCGCGATCCCCTCGACGGCCGAGCGGACAGCAGCCTTGTCGCCGTCAACCAGGATGTCCTTGGCGACGACGCGCATGCCGGGAAACCGGTCGGTGACCGTGCGCCAGGCGCCCTTGCCTGCCGCAAACCCCGTGGTGCCGAGCGGATGACTGAAGAAGTCGGGGGTGTGCAGGCCTTCGGCCTGGTCGAATTGCCTGGTGTTGAAGCACTCCTGCAGCCGCCGCACCAGGGCGCTCGCTTCCTCGCGTGTGGTCATCGGCGTGATCCCTTCGTGGCTGGTGGACCGGGTCATGATGGGCGGTTCGGGCCGGTAACCGGTGCGCCGCCCCGGTTACGTTCAGCATAACCGGTGCGGCGCCCCGGTTATGCTGATACCGATGTCTAGCCAGCCACCTGAGCTCGCCCCGGCCACATCGCAGGCCGCCCGCGGGAGTGACCGCGAGCTGCGCGCCGACGCCCGCCGCAATCGCGAGCAGGTGCTTCGGACCGCGCAGCGGCTGTTCGCGACGGAAGGTCTTGGCGTCTCGCTCGACGAGATCGCCCGCCGGGCGGGCGTCGGCCCTGGCACCGTCCACCGGCACTTCCCCACCAAGGAAGCGCTCTATCTCGCTGTCGCGACCGATATGCTCCAGCAGCTGGTGGCGCAGGCAGATGCGCTCGCCGCCACCGGCGATCCCGCCGCCCTGTTCACGCTGCTGTCCCGGATGATGGCCACGGGCGCCGAGAACGTTGCGGTGAAAAGCGCGCTGGCGGCCGCCGAGTTCGACTTGCGCACCGCCGCCCCTGGCGTCGCAGCAGATCTAACGCGCCATGTCGCGGACCTGCTCGATCGCGCGCACGCGGCCTCCGCCGTGCGCCCCGACCTCACCATCGACGAGGTGATGGCACTGGTCGCGGGCGCGTTCGCCGCAATCCGCCACGCCGGCGCGGAGACCAGCCGTGAGCGCTCAGCACACATCGCCCAGATCATCCTCGATGGGCTACGGCCCCAACCTCGCTAAGCCCGGGACCTCGCAGGCTAGAGGGGTATGTGATCATGAGGGGGTGCCGGGGGGGAAGGTCGGCAGGTGGAAGACGCGCTACTCGGTACGGCTGATCGTGCCGCGCCGAGGCGGCTGGCGCACCTGGGGAGCGGTCCGGGCCCGCTTCGAGCGCGCGTTGGCTGATTCCGGTGACCCGGCCATTGCCGCGGCCGAGATCGCGTCGGAGCACCGCAGGGGCGCGGACTACGTCCGGGTGACGGTTGACGTGGCGGTCGCGGCCAGCGACGTGGCCGATGCCCTTTCCATCGCCTGGGACGCCTTCCGCGAAGCGGCCGGAGACGACCTGGTCGGCTGGGAGGTCACCGCCGCCGCGGCCGAGGTCCGGCCAGAGGCCGAGCGCACCCTCGGGCGGTGACGAGATCTCTTCCCGCGCTCACCGGTCGGGTTCGGGATGAATGTCCGGGCGATCGTGCGTCTTAATAGCTGTGACTGACGACGAGTTCAAGCCCGTGGCCGTATCCCGGCGGATCAGCTCTCCAGCGCACAGCATCTTCCAGATACTGGCCAGCCCAGCGCGTCACCCGGACTTCGATGGCTCGGGGATGCTGCGCGAGGCGGTCACCACCGCGATGGTCTCGGCTGCAGGGGACATCTTCGTGATGAAGATGTACTACTCCGCGCTGGGGGACTACGAGATGAACAACCATGTCGTCGAGTTCGAGCCGGACCGGCGCATCGGCTGGGAGCCGGAACCTGGACGCGGGCATCCGCGCGCCTCGGCGTCCGGCTCGGGCGGGGCTCGTTCGGGGCAGCGGTGGTCCTATCAGCTCACACCCGACGGCCCCGATGCGACCATCGTGACCGAAATCTACGACTGTTCCCGGACGCCGGAAGACCTGCGTCGGGGCATGGACAACGGCAATGTCTGGGTCGACAGCATGACCGGGACGCTGGAGCGTCTTGACCGGCTGTGCGAGGGCGAGAAGCTCCGGCCGTTCCGTATCGCCGTGCCGGACAGCGACCTGGCCGACCTGCGTGACCGGCTGGACCGGGTCCGCTGGGCACCGGAGCCGCGCGGTGGCGACCAGGGATATGGCATGTCCCTGGCGTTCGTCCAGCGACTGGTCGCGCACTGGCGGGAACGGTACGACTGGCGCGCGTGGGAGAGCCGGATCAACCAGTACGCGCAGTTCATCACCACCATCGACGGGACCGCCGTGCACTTCATGCACGTCCGCTCGCCCGAGCCCGACCCGCTGCCGCTCGTGCTCAGCCACGGCTGGCCGGGCTCGGTCGCCGAGTTCCTTGATGTGATCGGGCCGCTGAGCGATCCCCGCCGCCACGGCCTGGATCCCGCCATCGCCTTCGACCTGGTCATCCCGTCTCTGCCCGGATTCGGCTGGTCGGGGCCGACGCCGGACGCGGGCTGGAGTCCGCGCCGGATAGCCGCCGCCTGGGCGGTCCTGATGCGCAGGCTGGGGTACCGGCGGTACGGCGCGGCCGGCAACGACTGGGGCTCGTTCATCTCGCCCGAGCTGGGACAGATCGCCCCTGACGAGGTGGTCGGGGTGCACGTGACCCAGGTGTTCCCGGCCGGGCCAGGCGAGGTACGCAACGCCTCGTACGGTCACGTCCACGCCGAGCAGCCGCAGACGCTGGCCCACGCGCTGGCCGACTCCCCGGTCGGTCTGCTGGCATGGAACAGCCAGTGCATGGCTGACCTCGACCCGGACGCGCTGCTCACCCACGTCACCATCCACTGGCTGACCGGCACCGCCGGCTCGGCCCCGCGCATCTACGCCGAGGAGGACCGGCAGCAGCCCCCGAGCGGGCCCACGACCGTACCGCCCGGTCTGGCCGTGCCGCTCGGCCTGGCCCAGTTCCCGAACGACTGGCCGTCTGACCGCGCCCTGGCCGAGCGTCAAGGTGCCCGCATCCTGTCCTGGGACGTCCACGACCGCGGCGGCCATTATGCCGCCCACCAGGCGCCCGACCTGCTGGTCCAGGATATGCGCGAGTTCTTCGCCCGGTGCCGGTCTACGCGACCGCGGCCGGGAAGTGGTAACTGACCCCGGTGAGTTGCTCGGATTCCTGCCACAGGCGTTGCTGCAGTTCCCGGTCGCGAGCGCGCTCGCTTGGGGTGAGCAGCGCGGGATAGCCGGTGAACTCCCGCCAGCCGCCGGGACCAACGTAGCTGCCGCCGGCGATCGCGGGATCGGCCGCGGCTCGCGCGAGCGACAGCGCGCCAATCGCCGCCGGGTGGGTGATCGGGCGGGCCAGTCCCCAGGACTTGCCCCGGAACAACAGCGGCATGGTCCGGTTGAGCTCGGTTCTGGCGCCGCCCGGGTGCGCGGCGACCGTGATGGTGCCCGCGCCCGCCTGAGCCAGCTTGGCCTGCAGCATTAGGGCAAACAGCGAGTTCGCCAGTTTCGACCGGTTGTAGGCCGCGATGGGCCGGTAGCGCTGGTCGAAGCGCAGGTCATCGAAGTCGATCCGGCCGGCCCGGTGAGCCGGGCTGCTCACCACGACGACGCGTGACCCGGCCACCGGAAGCAGCAGATCGAGCACCAGGCCGGTGAAGGCGAAATGGCCGATGTGGTTGGTGCCGAAATGGGTCTCGAATCCATCGTCCGTCGTGCCCTTCGGCGCCCACATCACTCCGGCGTTGTTGATCAGCACGTCAATGCGCGGGTGCCGGGACCGTAGCTCCGCCGCCGCGGCACGTACCGAGGTCAGCGAGGCGAGATCGAGGCTGAGTTCCTCCACGCGGGCGCCCGGCACGTCGGCCGCGATTCGCTCCATCGCCCGCCGGGCGCGTCCGTGATCACGGCAGGCGAGGACGACGTCCGCCCCCTTGGCGGCGAACAACCGTGCCGTTTCGAAGCCAACCCCGCTGCTGGCGCCGGTAATGACGATGGTCCGGCCGCTCTGGCCTGGCATGTCCGCTGCCGTCCATCTCCCCGTACCCTCACTCATCTCTACTCCTTCATCTGGCGACTATCACGCTGGTAGGCGTGGCGTGGTCGCTGCTGATACGATGACGTAACCGGGATGGCCGTCCCGGCTACAACTATCCGGGACGCCCGTCCCGTTTGTCAACTCCCGGAGGATGAGCTGTCCGGAGGCGAAAGGCCGCAGCGCGCCGATGCCCGGCGTAACCGGGACCGGGTCCTGGCGGCCGCCTTCGCCGCGTTCGCCGGCGAGGGGCTCTCGGTGCCGGTGCACGAGATCGCCCGCCGTGCGGGGGTGGGAACCGGGACCGTCAGCCGCCACTTCCCCACCAAGGAGTCCCTGTTCGCCGCGGTATTCGTGAGCCGGGTCGAGTGGCTGGTCAGCCTGGCCCGGCAGCTGGCTGAGGGGGCCGACGCCGGGGAGGCCTTCTTTGAGTTTTTCGACGCGCTCGTGGCCGAGGCCGCGGCCAACCGCGGCCTTTCCGACGCCTTGGCCGGCGCCGGTTTCGACATCAAGGCCGCCGTGTCCGGGCCCGAGCGCGACGTCGCCGAGGCAATGGCCCGCCTGCTGGCCCGCGCCCAGCGGGCCGGGGCCGTGCGGCCCGATATCGAAGCCGACGACGTGATAGCGCTGGTCGCCGGCTGCCTGGCCAGGCAGCCCGACCCGGGCGCGCGAGACCGCCTGGTCACCGTCGTATCCGCGGGACTGCGCCCCGGATAGCAGCAGGGGCGCTTCCGGCACGCCTGCATCTGACATTTGTCATCAGGGAACAGTGCCACCGCGTCACGGGGAAATGGGGCCGCCGCGGCACTACAAGCGGGGCTAGGCGGCGCGGCACTCTCGTGCCATGACTAATATCCAGGCTCCGGGCGGCGTCATCCTTTCCCGCCTGTCCAAGTCCTACGGCCGGGTGCAGGCCGTACGTTCGGTTGACCTGACGATCGCCCCGGGCGAGACGGTCGCGCTGCTCGGCCCGAACGGGGCCGGGAAGAGCACGACGATCGACATGATCCTCGGTCTCCTTCGGCCTGATTCCGGCAGCGTCTCGGTGTTCGGGATGCCGCCCGCGAAGGCCGCCGCGTCGGGTGTAGTCGGCGGGATGCTCCAGACCGGCGCGCTGATCGAGTACCTGACCGTGCGCGAGGTCGTCACGATGGTCGCGTCCCTCTACCCTCGCCCGCTCGGCGTGGATGAGGCGCTGCGGCTGACCGGTGCGGCCAAATTCGCCGGGCGCCGGACGAACAAACTGTCGGGCGGCCAGGTGCAGCGGGTCAGGTTCGCGATCGCGCTGGTGGCGAACCCAGACCTCTTGCTCCTCGACGAACCGACCGCCGCGATCGACGTTGAGGGCCGGCGCGAGTTCTGGGCCGCGATACGGGAGGTCGCGGCCAAGGGCAAGACCGTGATCTTCGCGACCCACTACCTGGAGGAGGCCGACGCCTACGCGGACCGGATCGTGCTGATCGCCCGGGGCCGGATCGTCGCGGACGGCCCCGCCACCGAGATCAAGGCCAAGGTGAGCGGCCGGACGATCCGCGCCACGCTGCCCGGCGCCGCCCCCAGCCTGCTGGCCGCGCCCAGCCCGCTTACCGCACTGCCCGGCGTGACAAGCGCCGACCTGCACGGGGAGACAGCGATCTTGTCGTGTGCGGACTCGGACGCGGCGCTTCGCGCGCTGCTGGCCGAGTTCCCCGCGGCACGCGACATCGAGGTGACCGGCGCCGGGATCGAGGAGGCGTTCATGGCGCTCACCACCGAGACCGACAATCCCGTATCGCTTGGACAGGAGTGATCCGATGACCCAGTCGACGTACCTGCGGTACGAGGTACTGCGGAACTTCCGTAACTTCCGCTTCTTCTTCCTCGCGCTCGCGTTCCCGCTCGTGCTGTACTTCGCGGTCACGAGCGCGAACCGGCACACCTCCTTCAACGGCATCTCTTTCCCGCTGTACTTCATGGTGGCCATGGCCACGCTGGGCACGATGGCCGGCGTCCTGTCGAGCGCGGCGATCATCGCCGCCGAGCGGTCGTCCGGGTGGACGCGCCAGATGCGGATCACCCCGCTCGGCACCGGCGCCTACTTCGGCGCGAAAGTGGTCAACGCCTACCTGCGGGCGCTGCTGACCATCGTGCTGATGTGCCTGGCGGGCACCGCGTTCGGGGTACGGCTGTCGGCCACCGGGTGGCTGACCGTCGGCGGGCTGCTGCTCGTCGGCCTCATCCCGTTCACCGTGCTCGGCGTCCTGCTCGGGCACGTGATCAGCCCGGACGCGAGCGCCCTCGCGGTAGGCGGGATCGTAACCCTGTTCTCCCTGCTCGGCGGCGTATACGGGTTCCAGATCGCGACGTCGGGCGCGATGTTCGACTTCATGAAGGCCCTGCCGTCGTACTGGCTGGTACAGGCGGGGAAGACCGCGCTCCGCGGCGGGGGGTGGCCGGCCGAGGCGTGGATCGTGGTGGCCGCCTGGACCGCCGTGCTCGCCGTACTTGCCGTAACCGTCTACCGGCGCGACACGAGCCGGGTCTGAAGGACCTTAAGGAAAGGAAACCAGCAATGAACCAGATCGATCTCACCGTGACCATTGACAAGCCCGCGGCGGACGCGGAGGGCCTGATCCATGACCGGGTCGACACCCGGCTGCGCTCCGTGGGCCTGACCGGCCGCCACCTGAACGGCACGCTGGAGTACCGGCCGAAATTCATCGGCCTGCCGCTTGTCTGGCTGATCCGGCGCCTTCAGGGCGAGGGCGTCACGTTCACCTTCACCGAGCGGGGACCGGTGACGCACGTGCTGGCCCGCGGAAAGCTCCGCGACCGCGCCCACGCCGAGGTTACCGAGGCGCTCGGCGGAGACTAGCGGCCTTTATTCTCGAAGGGTGACGGTGATGGCGACCGGATCGGGTTCGCGTACGGGATTCCGCGGCTACCGGCTCCTTGCCGCTCGTTCGGTCGTCGTCGCCTACCTGTTCTACGTGGTGCAAGCGATAGGCCAGGACTCCGTCGGCGCGGGCGCCGTCGCCGGGTATGCCATCCTTGCCGCCTTCGCCTTGTGCTGGCTCGTCATCCCCTTGCCCACCTCGCTGCTGATCTCCGGGGTTCCCGCGCGCCGGTTCTGGGCGCTGTATGCCGTCATGGCCGGCCTGTTCGTGGCCGAGCTGCCGTTCGCACACGCGCTGGCGTTCATCATGGCGGTGCTGCTCACGATCACGACCGTGGCCCGCCTCGGCATCCGCTCGGTACCGGTGGTCCTCGCGCTGACGACGGCGGCGCTGCTCGTCCCGGTCGCGATCCCGTCCTGGCACGTCAGCCTGACCACCTCGTGGGACGACGCCACCCCGGTCGCGATCCCGGTCGCGGCGCTGATGACGTTCGTCGTCCACCGCACCCTGGTCAGCCAGCACGCGCTGGCCGAGGCGCGGGCCGACCTCGCCTGCCTGGCGGCGGAGAACGAGCGCTTCCGGATCGCGCGTGACCTGCACGACCTGCTCGGCCACTCGCTGACGACGATAACGGTGAAGGCCGGCCTGGCCGCCCGGCTCGGGCCGTCCGAGCACGACCGGGCGGCCAGGGAGATGGCGGAGGTGGAGCATCTGACCAGGCAGGCACTTGACGAGGTGCGCGCCGCCGTGGCCAGCTACCGGGTGGTGACTCTCGCGGGGGAGCTGGCGACCGGGCGGCAGCTGCTGCGGGCGGCGGGCATCACCGCGGACTTCCCCCGCGCCGTCGACGATGTCGACCCCGCGCACCAGGAGCTGTTCGGCTGGGTGCTACGTGAGGGGCTCACCAACATCGTCCGGCACTCTCACGCCACCGCGTGCGCCGTCCGGCTATCGGCGTCGGCGATCGAGATCACCGACAACGGCGTGGGCGTGACCGCGCCGGCCGGAAACGGCCTGAACGGACTGCGCGAGCGGGTAACCGCGGCCGGGGGCAGCATCGAGGCCGGTCCCGCGCGCCCGTCGGGATGGCGGCTGCGGGTATCGCTGCTGCCCGCTGCCGGAGGCGCCACATGATCCGCCTGCTGATCGCCGACGACCAGGAGCTTTTCCGCGCCGCGCTCGCCGCCCTGCTCGGCCTCCAGCCGGACTTCGAGGTCGTGGCGTCGGTCGGCCGCGGCGACGAGATCGCCGCAGCGGCCAGGGAGCACCGCCCCGACGTCGCGCTGCTCGACATCGACATGCCAGGACTCGACGGCCTCGCGGCCGCGGCCGTGCTGGCCAGGGAAGTTCCGCAGTGCCGTTCGCTGATCCTCACCACGTTCGGCCGCCCCGGCTACCTGCGCCGGGCGATGGAGTCCGGCGCGTACGGCTTCGTCGTCAAGGACGCCCCGGCCGAGCAGCTCGCCGACGGGATCCGGCGGGTCATGGCGGGCCAGCGGGTCATCGACCCGGCGCTGGCGGCGGCTACCCTCGCGGGCGGCACGTCCCCGCTGACCGCGCGGGAGCGCGACGTGCTGACCGCCGCCCGGCCGGGCAAGACCGTCGCGGACATCGCGCGCCAGCTCTTCCTGTCCGAAGGAACCGTCCGCAACTACCTGTCCGCCGCGATGGCCAAGACCGGGGCACGCAACCGCGCCGAAGCCGTCCGCATCGCGGACGAACGAGGCTGGCTCTGACCCGGGTGACCTGGCCGGCGTTACGATGAAGGCAAATGCTTGCCACCGTTCTCGCATTCGCCGGTGTCGCCGCGCTCATAAACGTCACCCCTGGCCTGGACACGATGCTGGTACTGCGCACCTCCATCGCCGGTGGCAGGGCAACGGGGCTCGTCAGCGGGCTCGGCATCAATACCGGCTGCCTGGTCTGGGGGGTGGCGGCCGCGGCCGGGGTAACGGAACTGCTCACCGCCTCGCACACCGCCTTCGAGGCAGTGCGGATAGCCGGCGCGGTCTACCTGAGCTGGCTGGGCTGCTGCGCGCTGTGGCGGTCCAGGCGCAGGCGCGGCCGGGAAACGCCGGCGGCCGAGACGGATCATCTGTCGCCGCGCAGGGCGGTCCGCGCGGGTTCCGGACGACTGGCAGCGTTCCGCTCCGGACTCACGACGAATCTGCTCAACCCGAAGGCCGGCTTGTTTTACATGAGCCTGCTGCCGCAGTTCATCCCGCACGGCGCGCCGGTTTTCGGCACGGCGATGCTGCTGACGCTCATCGACGTGGCCGAACTGCTTATCTGGTTCTGCGTCCTGTCCGCCGCGGCCTCCGCGCTGGCCCACCGCATCAACCGGGCATCGTTCCGGCGCAGGATGGAACAGATCAGCGGCCTGGTATTCATCGGCTTTGCCGTCAACTTGGCGATAGACCGCACCTGAGGTCGCCGGCCTACGCGGGGAGGATGGCATTAGCCGTTGTAGCTGAACTCCGCCACCCAGGCCACGGTCATTGTCTCGCGTTTGGCCGGCGCGCCCGCGCCTTGCAGGTTCTCGGACTGCAGGACCATGTTCATCGGCGTGGCCGGCTGCTGAGCGGGAGACTTCACCGCGCTCGCCGGAGCATCGTAGATGATTTTGCCGTCGATGAGCCACTTCACCTCAGAGGGCGTCCATTCCACGCCGTATGTGTGCCACTGCGTACCATTATTGGCGACGCCTTCCGGGCCGTTGGACTGCGCAAATTGCTCCACGCACCCTTGGGTGGGGTCCGGGCCGCAGTAACCGTTCACATTGTTGAACATGAACGCATAGGTATGGTTGCGGCTCCCGCCATGATCATCGTATATGTTGATCTTCGGCCACCAGTTATTGTCGGCGGGCCATAGCAGGAATACGTCGGAGAAGAACATATTGGATGGCTCGCTGTCGCCCTTGATACGCGCGAAATACGCGCCGTACTTCTGGGGTGCCCCGCTGAACTCTATGCCGCACGAGTCGATGCCGGATGCCATGAAGTGCGCCTCGCCGCCGCTGACGGAGCACAAGCTCGGCTCATAAGTGGCAACGTCAGCGGCCTCGCCGCCAGGCACTCCGGTGTAAGCGTGCCAGCCCGCGGGCAGAGAGTCACCGGCGAACTCCTGGGTGTATTTCAGGGTGAAGCCCGGCAGCGAAGTGGGCGGGCGCTGACCGGACGGATCGCCGGCCACTGAGGTTGGAGAAGAGGTGAGCTTGCCGACCGCGGCAAACGCGCCGACTACAAGGGCCACGGCAACAACCGCCGCCGCAATGACACCAGGGTTCCGGAATGGACTGCGCCGCGGTCGCCGAGGCTGGGGCGCCAGTACGCGAACCGGTCCGGTCAGGCCGTGCGTGGCCTGCTCATTTACGACGTCTCCGGCCGGCAGCGGGGCTTGGCCCGGCAGCGGCATGCCGGGCGGCGCCACCTGATGGGAGCGGATCAGCCCGGCCAGCGGCTCCGGCCAGAACGACGCCGGGAACGACGCCTCGCCTGGTACCTGGTGACCGTCCAATGCCCTCAGCACCTCGGACAGCGCAGGACGCCCCGCCGGGTCCTTCGCCAGACAGCCGGCCACCAGGTCGCGCAGCGGCCCGCTCATGTCACCCAGGGCGGGTTCGCCGTGCGCCACCCGGTACTGCACCACCACAGGACTACCGACGCCGAACGGCGCGGCACCAGTGGCGGCATACGCCAGCACACAGCCCAGCGCGAACACGTCGCTGGCCGACCCGACCTGCTCGCCCTCTGCCTGCTCGGGCGACATGAACCCAGGCGAGCCCAGTACCGTCCCGGTGCCCGTCACCGTGGTCCCGTCCAGCGCGCGAGCGATCCCAAAGTCAATGACCCGCGGCCCGTCGGCCGCCAGCAGCACGTTGCGCGGCTTCAGATCCCGGTGTACAAGCCCGCAGGCATGCACCGCGGCCAGCGCTTCGGCCAGCCCCGCGGCCAGGCGCAACACCGCCCCATCCGGCAGCGCCCCGCCCGCCGCCACCGCATCAGCCAGGGACGGGCCGGCCACGAACGTCGTCGCCAGCCACGGCGGCTCGTCGTCAAGTCCGGCGTCCACCACAGGCGCGGTATATGCGCCGCTGACCTGCCGCGCCGCAGCCACCTCCCGCGCGAATCTGGTGCGGAACTGCGGGTCCCTGGCCAGCTCCGGATGGATTACCTTCACCGCCACCGCGAATCCTCCGGGCGACAGGCCCAAGAACACCCGGCCCATCCCGCCCGACCCGAGCGTGGCACGGAGCCGGTATTGGCCCACCCGCCGCGGGTCGTGCGGCCCCAAAATCTCCATCCGACCTCCCACGGGCATCCACACCACCCCGGCCGAGCGACCATTGCCAGTGTGTCCCATAGGCGCCTGGCGCGGCCATCCGCGCACTCCCGGTTCAGGCCAGGGCGAGGACGATGGCGTGCAGGGCCAGGCCCACGCCGGCGCCAACGACCGTGCCATTGATGCGGATGAACTGCAGGTCGCGGCCCAGCAGCAGCTCCAGCTGGCTGGAGGTTTCTGCGGCGTCCCAGCGCTCGATGGTCCCGGTGACCAGGCCGGCGAGCTCGTCGTGGAACTGGTCGGCGAGCGCCCTGGCTGCCGACTCGACCATGCGCTCCAGGCCCTCGTGGAGGCTGCGGTCTGAGTCGAGGCGGCGACCAGTAGCCACCAGCGCGTCGGCCAGTCGGTGGCGCAGTTCGGAGTCCGGGTCAGCGGCCTGCGTCCGCAGGGTTTCCTTGGCTTTCTTCCACAACGACGAGGACCAGTCCCGCAGCCCCGCGCTGCCCAGGATGTCGTACTTGAGGCGCTCCCCGCGCTCGCGCAGCTCAGGGGAGGTCTCGAGGCGGTCGGGCAGACCGGCGAACCACTCGTCGAACAGGTGCCGGGTGTCGTCGTCGGGATCGGCGGCCATCGTAACCAGCCGCTGGCGCAGGCGTTGGTACAAACGGTCGAAGACCCGCCGGTAGACCGCGTCGGGTACCCAGCGGGGCGCCTCGGCCTGGAACAGCTGGCTGAGTTCGTCGTAATGGTCGGCGACATAGCGGTCGGCGGCCGACAGGATGGTGTTGAACAGGTCGGCCTGACGGCCTTCCGCGATGGCGGCGCGCAGGCCCCGGCCGGCCAGCGGCGCCAAGTCGATGGCGTCGAGTGCCCGGGCCAGTTCTGCGGTGAGCTCGCGCTGGACATCCTCGTCCCGCAGCGCCTCGGCCGCCGTGACGACAAGGTCGGCGGCGTGACCAGCGAAGCGGGAGGCGTTGTCCGGGTCGGCCAGCCAGCCTGCGAGCCTGGGAACGATGCGAGCCGAACGGATCCGTTCGGTAAGAACATCGGCGTTGAGGAAGTTTTCCTGCACGAACTGGCCCAGGGTCACGGCGAACTGGTCTTTGCGCTCGACTAGCAGCGCGGTGTGCGGTATCGGCACCCCAAGGGGATGGCGGAACAGGGCCGTCACCGCGAACCAGTCGGCGACGCCGCCCACCATGCTCGCCTCGGCGCCGGCCTGCACGTAGCCGAGGAAAGTGCCGTGGACACCGGCCACGGTCACGGCCACGAATACGACCGTTACCCCGGCGAGGACGGCGGTGGCGCGGCGGCGCGCGACGACAAGGCGGCGCGTTCGCAGCGCCACCGACTCGGGGTCGAGCTTAGAGGCAGGCGAAGCAGACAACCTGGCGGTGTCTTCCATCTAGCAGCCCCTGGTCAGCCGCGGCGCCGGGCGGAGATCGTGGCCGCGTCGGTCGAATAATCCCATCAGCACGTCAGCCCTAGTCTCGCAGGCTCTGACGACCTGATTGGACGCGGACCAGGCTCGCGGTCAGCTAGCGACGTGGCGAGGTCATCGGCGCCCGGGCCAGGTCAACGGCGCCCGGCAGTGCCAGCAGGTACTCGGCGGGCGGGGCCGGGACACCCTCGCGCAGGGTCCAATGATCGGCGTACACGCCGGCAGGAAGCCAGTACTCCACGCCACGAAGGTCGGCGGTGACGACGATGTAGCCGTGCCGCGGGCCGCGCCGGTCCGGGGACGGAACCCAGAACGCGCGTCCAGCACAGCGGGTGAGCCGGGGCCCGACATCCACGATTTCGCCCCACTCGACGTACTCCCATAGCCGTCCGTCGCCGAGAGGGCTGGCCGTGAACGGCGGCCAGTGCAGCAGTTCGCTGGTGCCAGCCATCGGCATCGCCCAGATCTCGGGCAGCGGGGTCGGATCCTCCCAGGTCTCCGGCCGCTCGCAGCGCACGGCGAGCATGACGGTCACCTGCTTGTCGGTGACCCAGCCGAGCAGCGCGCCATCGTACGGCACCGGCATGCCGCAGGTGATCACCCGGCCGACCACGCCGGAAACGGGTTCTCCGGGCCGGATTATCTGGCTAACGCCGTCGCGGCGGTTCCATGAGCGGATGACGAACAGGTCATCGCGGGCCTCGGTAAGGACGAAGAACCGGGTCGACCGGGCGGTGCGGTCCATCACGACCATCGACGGGTGCCGGCCGTCCCCGGCGTCCAGGGTGGTGACCGCCAGCGGGTAGCGACTGAACAGCCGCGAGCATGCCGAGAACAATGATGTGGAGAGCACTGACATGGGTCTGCTCCGGAATGCCGGCTAACCGCGTCCGCCGCCTTCAGCCAGGAATGGGAGCGTGAAGTACACGACGGTACCCGCCGGGGTGCGGTAAAAGCCCCACTCGGCCGACAGACTGGCCACGAGCGTCAGGCCCGGCCCGATTCCCCCGCCGGCCGGGTCGTCCACCACCGGCCAGGTGCGCGAAGTGCCATGGACGTCGACCCGCAGCCGGCCGCGGCCGCAGCGGACGCCGAGCGTGATCGTCTCGCTCACCTCATGCCTGACCGCGTCGCTTGCCAGGTCGCTGGTGAGCAAGATGGCGACATCCGGGTCGACGGGGGCGTGCCAGGCACGGATGGCCGCCCGGACCTGACCGCGGGCTTGGGCCGCCGCGACCGGTCCCGTGGTCAGCCGTACACGGAAGGCGGGAAGCTCGGTCGCGGGGGCGGGAAGTTCGATCTCGCGGGGTGGCGCCATCGTGGTCATCGTTTCCTCACCTCGCGGATGTTCCCAAATGCCGGATTGCACGACAAATCGTGCTGCAAGTTGCAAACCGAGACATCGGTCAGTTGACCGATATCTGATCTGCGGCGGCGTGCCGCCATCCGTCGTCAGAGACGGCCCGTGGCAGTGAGCAGGGCGCGGGCGAACCCGCTCAGCCTCAGCCCGGGCAGCTCTCCGGTCCCGAACCAGGCCAGCTCGCTGAGCTCGCCATCACTGACGACTGGGGAACCCCCGACGACCCGGGCCTCATAAACAGCGGTGACATACGCGACCCGATCTCCGTTCGGGTAACTGACCTCATAGTCTGACCCGCCGAGCACGTCCAGCAGGCCTAGCAGCTGAACCTCGACGCCGATCTCCTCGCGGGCCTCCCGGATCGCCGCCGCGGCCGGCGATTCGCCCACATCAACGGCGCCGCCGAGGATGTCCCACTCGTCGTCATGGCCTGCGTGACGGACCAGCAGCACCCGGCCCGCCTCGTCCACCGGCAAGACCGACACCGAAGGCAACACCAGCAGCTCATGCCCGACAACGGCCCGCAGCCTGGCTATATGCGCAGCGATCCCCATCCGCGCAACCCTACGGCCCTCCCGGGAGCGGATGTCCCGTGACACGTTAGTCGGTCCCCTGCCAATTAACGCGGCCCGTCGGCTGGGTTTGTCGGCCTCTGGCGGCGCCCGGCGGCGCGAGCCGCTGATGTCGCGCGGCCTCACGCGGTTCGAGGAAGCGGCGCTACTGCAGCCGTCCCCGTCGGGGAGGGGGCGGTGGAGACGATGAGGAACTCGCCCTGGTCGCGCAGGTCCTTAAAGGACCCGGACGTCACGATGGCGCAGAGCGCGGTGCTCAGGCACCTGGACCGGCGTGCCGGCACCCTCGTTCGGGAGCCGGGCTACGTGCCGTGTGCGCAGGCCATGGCCAGGCGTGTTGCCTCGCGTCCCTTTCTGGTCCAACGCCTGCACGAATGGTCGCTGTTCAGAGCCGTGGCCCTCTGGCAGCCATGGTCCCGAGACGCGCTGACCGAGGCATCTAACTGGCTTCAGCTCAAGATCGCAGAAAACCCGGACAATATCGAAGCCGCCGTGGTCCTCGCCCAGACCGGCCGCACCAAGCGGATCCGCAGCGCCGCCAGAGCCGCGCTTACGCGACAGGACGGGCGCTTAACCCCAGCCACTCTCATCGGCAGGTCTTGAGTATTTCTGCCTTTCTCCCGGCCATGCCCCGGCCGGTTCCGCAGGCTCCTCCGTGCCCTTTTCGTAGGCCAGGAGGGTGTTCACGAACGTGCGCCGCTCGGGGGGCGTGAGGGGGCTGAGCGCATCCTGCCATGCGGTCGCGCCACGAGCGAGCCAGGCGCGGATGGATGGCTGCTGAGCGTCGGCGATGCTGACGATCCTGCGGCGGCGGTCGTCCTCGTCCTCGCGCCGTTCGAGGACTCCCTTGCGGCTGAGCTCGCCGACCATAAGGCTCGCCGTGGTGGGTGCGACCTCCAGCCGCCCGGCCAGGTCGTTGACGGTCATGGGGCCGTCGAACAGCAGGATGGACAGCAGCGACAGGTGCCGCGGGGCGAGGTCGAGCGACTGCATCTCGGCGGGGACCGGCAGCCGCTTGGCACGCCCGACCAGGCGGGGCATCAGCAGCAGCAGGGCGCGGACCGCCTCGTCAGTGCTCAGGCCGGGCGTCTCCGGCTGCCGGGTTGACATCCCGCCGCCTCCCAATACGCTTTGCATATAAATATGCTTTACTGACAAAGCTATTTTGTAAGTTAGGCACTTTCCTCGATGCTACCGAGA
>Ga0335074_10006138_pt1 | contig 16655 bp, 9 predicted proteins | sample Lox_Sample_23_FD_206715 | JGI IMG/M metagenome (GOLD analysis project Ga0335074, IMG submission 206715) | Soil microbial communities from Loxahatchee National Wildlife Refuge, Florida, United States - Lox_Sample_2.3 | ecosystem: Environmental > Terrestrial > Soil > Wetlands | place: USA: Florida...
ACCTCGGTGCCCACGTAGAGAAAGATGCCCAGTGCGCCTAGGACCGTGTGCCGGTAGCTCCAGATGCTGCGCTTCAGGATAGGATCGCCCTCTTTGCCGGGCCGGAACTCCTGGGTGGTGGAGATGTGCGGCAGATGTGTGAGCGCGATGGCGATGCCCAGCACGACCAGCCCGAAGGCAATGATGATGTAGGGCATGCGAACCGTGTGCGCGATGGTTACCTGGTAGGCGTGTTGGGCCGCCGGCGTCTCCTTGGCCACGACATCCGGGCTAACCACGGTCGAAGTGAGGATAAATGCGCCAGCAACCAGCGGGGCGAGCATCCCTCCGAACGAATTCAGAGCCTGCGCCAGATTCAGACGAACCGGCGCACTGCGCTCCGGTCCCAGGATGGCGATGTAGGGATTGGCTGCGGTCTGCAGCGCGGTGACGCCGGCGCCCACGATAAAGATAGCCGTCAGGAACAGCGGGAACGAGACCTGCGAGGCGGCCGGCAGGAAGATGAGCGCGCCGATGACCTGGATGAACAAGGACACCACCATGGTGCGCTTGTAACCGATGGCCTCAATGAGCTTGGAACTGGGCGACGAGCATACGAAGTAGGCAGTGAAAAAGGCGCCGTTGGCCAGCATCGCCTGCCAGTTCTCCAGCTTCTGGACCTGGAAAATCTCCTTCAAATACGGCACCAGACCCATGTTCAGGTTGGTGACAAACCCGAAGATGAAATAGAGGGACGCAACGGCAATAAACGGGCCCAGGTAGCTGGGGGCATTGGATGTGCCGGAAGGCGGTGTGGATCGCGTAGCCATGGGAGGTCGTTTCCCTCGTTTCCTGAAAGAATCCGCCCGGTTTGGAGCGCGGTGCGGCTTGGCGCCGCCGGGCCGGTCCTCACCTCGTGCCTGCTCGTCCGCAGGCAGTGCGGTTTCCGGTCCTTAGGCTGCACACAACACTATACGGGAAACCGCGCCGCTGGGAAGGACGGACATCGAAAATGCACCGCGCGCTCTTTCCGCATTTTGGGCTATCCTCAAGTTTCGGCAAAGGAGCACCGGAGATGCCTGTGGCGAAAGAGACGTTGAGCGGACCCCGCCTGAAGAAAGTGCTGGAGGCGCTGGAGGATAGCTGGCAGGCCGAAATGGAGGGCTACCACACCTACAAGGCGCTCGCAGATCGCGACACCGATCCGGTGCGCGCCCAGGTGCTGCGCCATTTGGCCAGCGCAGAATTGGAGCACGCAGAGCTTTGGCACGGACGCATCCTCGAGCTGGGCGGGACCGGACCCGTTTACCGCGGCAAGGAAGGGGGAGAGGCAGATTCGCTGGCCAATCGCGCGGGCGGCATCCGCATGGCGCTCCGCCGTCTTGAAATCGAGGAGAGCCGGCACATCGCACGCTACGGCGAACAGCTCAAAGCTCTCGGCGACGAGGGCTCCATTGCTATCCTCGACCACGTCATCGAGGACGAGAAGGACCACTACCGCGAGCTCGGCTCGCTTCTCCGCGGCCACTACTCGGCGCCCGCAGGCGCGCCCAAAATCGACCCCAAGGCCGTGCTGGAGGAGATGCTGGCCAAGCGCAATCAGGGCCGCAAGCAGCCGGGAAGCTGGATCGGCGACGCCATTTATGGTGTGAACGACGGGCTGGGGGCCATTTTCGGCATCGTTTCCGGCGTCTCCGGCGCCACCGCCGGCGACAGCAAATACGTGCTGCTGGCCGGCCTCTCCGGTATGATCGCCTCGGCACTCTCCATGGGTTCGGGCGCCTACCTCGCGGCCAAGAGCGAGCGCGAGATCTACGAGGCGGAGGTGGCGCGAGAGCGGGAGGCCATCCGCATGAATCCCGGCGAGGCGCGCGAGCTTCTGGCACTCTACTACCAGGTGAAGGGCCTGCCTGAAGCCGACGCCCACCACATGGTCAACCACATCGCCAGCGATTCCGACCAGCTACTCCGCGCGCTTTCCAGCGAACGCCTGGGATCCAGCGAGGAGTCCCTGTCCAATCCAATGGTTTCCGCCAGCTCCGGTGCGCTCTCGACAGCCGTGGGAGCCATCATTCCGGTCATCCCCTTCTTCTTCATGCAGGGAGTTCCAGCCGTGATTGCTGCGGCCATCGTCTCCCTGGCCGCGCACTTTGCCGTGGGCGCCGCCAAGAGCCTCATTACCGTGCGGTCGTGGTGGTCGTCCGGCCTGGAGATGACCCTCGTAGGCGCGATCGAGGGTGCCGTCACCTACGGCATCGGAATCCTGCTGGGCAAGGGCGGCATGTAAATGGGCGGACTGATTCCGCTGGGCGATGCGTCGCGTCCCGACCGCCGCGCGGGTGTCGTTACGGTGCTCCTCATCGTGATCAACGTGTTCGTGTTCTTCCTGGAACTACAGGGCGGCAACAGGTTCGTCTACATGTGGTCGGCCGTCCCCTATCGCATCCTGCACGGCCACCACGCCATCACGCTGCTCACCTCGATGTTCATGCACGCCGGATTCCTGCACATCATCGGCAACATGATTTACCTATGGGCGTTCGGCCCCGCCATCGAGCAGGCGATGGGGTCGTTCCGGTTCCTGCTGTTCTATCTCGCCGGGGGTCTGGTGGCCATGTTCGCGCAGGTGGGCGGCGACCCGATGTCGCACATCCCCTGCCTGGGCGCGAGCGGCGCGATTGCGGCGGTGATGGGAGCGTTTATCGTCACCTATCCGCGCGACCGCATCAAGACGCTGCTGTTTTTCTTCATCTTCATCCGGATCACCTACATTCCTGCGGTCCTGCTGATCGGGTTCTGGTTCCTGATCCAGTTGTTCAACGCGGGCTCAGTGGCCGCGGTGCGAACAGGCGGCGTGGCGTACCTGGCGCATGTGGGTGGGTTTCTGTTCGGGGTGATCCTGGGGCGCGTGGTGGAGAAGCCGCGGACGACCACTTACCCGGGTCAATTCTATTAAGAGCATCGACCACTGGCCCGTTTGAGCCAAGCCGCCGTGCGCGGGATCCTCGCATTGACATCCCAACTGCGTGTATGCCATCCTGCGTTCGCGCTTCCAGACGCTAAGGCAGTATTTCCCCACTTGGGGAGTCCGCTTTTGCGGGAGTACAGCGCGTCTCGCGACCTGTAAAAGCAAAAAGCACTCGAAGTCATCGAGTCGTCTCTGGCCTCGGCGATCCACGATGGCAGTGTCATCGCATCTTTTTCCCGATCTGTGTCCAGCCTGGCGGCGATCGCCGTCTGTTTGCGTGAGGAAGAAGGAAAGACTATGTCGGTGACTCTCTCGTTCGGCAATGACAGCACTAACGATATAGCGATTAGCAACCCCGGCGACCTGAGCCAGGCGCTCAATGCCGCCGCTACCCTGTTCAAGCTCCCACAGACCGCCGTGGCTGCGCTGAGCCAGCCAGTATCGGCCTATCCTGCAAACACTCCGCTCGCGCTCAACTACAAGAGCGGAAATCAAAGCTGGACTCTAGGCAGCTTCACCTTCGGGCTCTCCGGTGGAGTGTCGGGATCCATAACCGTGATGGGGCCCGGTCAGCAAATCCTGAAGTATACCGATGCTTTTCCGACGACAATCGGCAGCGGCCTCAACACCAGCACCAACTCATCCACGGATACTCCGATCAATGTTCCCGACGGGCAGTATTACCTCGCAGTTGAGCTCGATCTCACGCTCAGCGTAAGCGCGGGCGGCAGCGGGCAGGTGGGAGCGGTCGGCATCAAGGCAAATGGTTCCGCCTCCGGAACCTATGCCGTCCGGTTCTACAAGAACGTCGCCGGGACCATGCTCTTCGGCGACGCGCTCACCGCGGCGTTCCAGGGATTTGTGCTGCCACTTCACCCTGCTACCTACAGTCACCTCAATGCGGGAGACTACCTGTATCACGAGTTCGATGCCACGCTCAACCTTGGCTTTGGGGCAACGCTGGGATTGGATAAGGTGTATTTCTCCGGCCAGTACAAGGCGGACATCCCGGCAGCGCCCGCTGCGCCCAGCGTCAACACATCCGTCAAGCTCGGGGTGAAAGCAGGTGCAAGCTTCAACGCAACCTTCCGGTACACCGCGAAGTACGAGGCACTGCTTTGGAAGACGGACGCCAATACCGGGCGCCTGCATCTCTACCGCTATAAGAACACCGATACCGGTGTCACCATCGGCGGCGAGGTGACGGTGATTGCCAACCCGTCGGTTTCGGCCTCCGCGGGCAATCTCCAACAGCTCGCACAGCAGGTTCTGCCCGGAGGGACCGGCGGCGAGGTGAGCAGCATGCTCTCGGGCAAGGCGCAGGACCAGGCAAATAGCTGGGTCGGCGATCTCAATAGAAAGATCGGCGCTTGGCTGAAGCCGTTGCAGCCGGGCCAGACCCAGCTTCAGGTGGCCATTGACAGTACGACTTCGAAATACCTTCTCATGGACGTCACATTTGCCCTTCAGGCTGCCGGCTTCCAGGCTGCCTGGGCGCAGGCCATCGGCGGCGATTTTGTTGCAGCCCTGGGAGTGCCGGATGGCGGCATGAGTCTGGATCCCGGCAGCGGCCTGGAGGGATTCCACAAGCGCGAGACATCCGTCACGTTCAACCTGTTTGGATTGTTCAAGACGGAGTGGTCCGATGCCAATATCGATAACCAGAGCATTCTGTACAAGGGCAACAACATCTTCAACCTGGTTGAGGTGATTGGCACCCGCGAAACCGCCACGTTCAACTCGAAGGGAAAAACCGTCGATGTTTATTTTGCCGCCGCGGCGCAGTCAGGCCCTGGCGGGCTCACCGTGTCCGCAGCCGATCTGCATATCGATTTCGAAGCCACGAACAACAGCTCGTACGGCCAGCAGCTCGCAACTCTTCTCTCCACCCTTGCCACCGGCGGGGCAGCATCGCAGCTCGCCAATGCGCTTTCGGCGTCCGCGGCGACGGGCAATTCCGCGCAAACCCTCAGCTTCGTTTTCAAGTCCTCGGCCTACGGCAATTTGCAAGCCGCGACCCTGGGAAAAAACTCCATCACCAACGGGAACTACGACCAGTCCAACTTTAACGCCTTCGCAAACGCCAACAGCCAGTTCTTCGGCCCCACTTCGCCGCCAAACTTCTCCGTGCGTAACCCGATGGACCTGACCTTTGCGATCTGGTCGATGTGGAATATCGCCGCCAACGATGCCTATCCCCCGCCTCCGGGAGACGTTCCGTCGCGGAGAGACTCGGGAAACACGGCCATTGGGTCGCCGGCATACAACTGTCTGAATGCTCAGTTCAACAATCCTGCCAATTGGCAGATGATCAACTATGTCCTGTCTGCAGCGAGCCAGTTCATGAACCTGTGCGACGATCTGCACGGACTGATAGCCTCGTCGGCCGCGGAGACCTGGTCCCAATTCGTCGCCGATCTCCAGTACATCGTGAGCCACGATGTCCCCTTCAGCTTCCTGATTCCCACCGCGGGCGCTCTTGCCAATCTGATGAGTGGTTCCGGTGATCAGCCCGCCCTCTCCGGTCCAGCACAGCCGGCCGATCAGAAGTCCGGCATGAGGGTTACCGTAACCTACTCCTGAAGACCCAGCGCGGAAGCTCCGCTCAGCTTCCGCGCATCCTCTCTTCTGCCACGAAATGGGAAATCGACGCCGCTGGACTAGATCCTCTGCGTGCGTTGCACCGCGCGCACGCCGGGCACGCGCCTCAGGCCCAGCACCATCTTGTTCAGGTGGCTCAGGTCTTCGGCTTCCACCACAAACTCCACGGCTGTCTCGCCCGCGGCGTCGCGCTTGGTGTCCACGGAGCGGATGTTGGTGTCGTCGTCGGAGATCACCGCGGTCAGCTCTTTCAGCATGCCCTGGCGGTCGTCGCAAAAGACGGTGATCTTCACGGGGTAGCGCTGCGGCCGGCCCGAATCGTCGCCCACGCGCGACCACTCCACCGCGATGCGCCGGTCGCTCTCGTAGAGCAGGTTCTGCACGTTGGGGCAGTTGCGGGCGTGAACGGCCACGCCCCTGCCGCGGGTCACGTAGCCCACAATCTCCTCGCCGCGGATGGGATTGCAACATCGCGCGCGATAGACCAGGAGGTCGTTCTGGCCCTCCACCTGCAGCGATTCGGACCCGGAAAGGTGCAGCTTGCGCACGGCGTCGGACATGCCGTCCTCCGCGCCCTGCTTCGTCTCCTCATCACTCTCCTGTGGCTTCACCAGCCCCGGCGCCAGCACCTTCAGGATCTGGTGCGCGGTGTGCTTGCCCTGGCCGAGCGTGGCCAGCAGGTCCGCGGCCGTGGCCACGCCGTATTCGCCGGCGATGCGGCCCAGATCCTGGTCGTCGATCTGACTCATCGGCACTTTGAACCGGCGCGCCTCTTTCTCCAGCAGCTTCCGCCCCATCTCAACGGCGCGGCGGCGCGAATCCTCATTGAGCCAGTGCTTGATCTTGTTGCGAGCGCGGGGGCTCTTCACAAAGCTCAGCCAGTCGCGGCTGGGCTTGTGTTCCTTCTGGGTGACGATCTCCACCACGTCGCCGGTGCGCAGCTTGGTGCGCAGCGGCACCATGCGGCCGTTCACCTTGGCGCCCACGCAGGTGTGGCCCACCTCGGTGTGAATGGTGTAGGCAAAATCCACCGGGGTCCCATCTGCCGGCACCACCACCACCTTGCCCTTGGGCGTAAACGTGTACACCTCGTCGGGGTACAGGTCCATCTTCAGGCTGGAGAGGAATTCGTTGGGATCCACCATCTCCTTCTGCCACTCCACAAGCTGGCGGATCCACTTCAGCCGTTCCTCGTCGCGGGCCGTCACCGCACCGTCGCCGGCCTTGTACTTCCAGTGCGCCGCAATGCCTTCCTCGGCGATGCGGTGCATCTCCTCGGTGCGAATCTGCACCTCGAACTGGTGGCCGCCGTCGCCCATCACTGTGGTGTGCAGCGATTGATACCCGTTGGCGCGCGGGATGGCAATGAAGTCCTTGATGCGGCCCGGCACCGGCCGCCACAGCGCGTGAATCAGCCCGATGACCGCGTAGCACGAGGCCGTGTCCTGGGTGACGACGCGGATGGCCAGGAAGTCGTAAACCTGGTCGAACGAGCTCTTGGTCCGCTGGATCTTCTGATAGATGGAGTAAAGCCGCTTGATGCGCCACTCCACGCGCGCCTGGATGTTGTGCTCGCGCAACTGCTCGGTGACCGCGTCTTCCACGCTGCGCAGGTACTGCTCACCCTCCTGCCGCCGCGCCTCCACCGCCTCCACCATGCGCTCGTAGCTGACCGGGTCGGTGTAGCGGAAGGCGAGGTCTTCGAGCTCGCCGCGCACTTTGCCCATTCCCAGACGGTGCGCCAGGGGCGCGTAGATATCCATGGTCTCTCGCGCGATGGCCTCCTGCCGCTCCGGCTTCAGGTGCTCCAGCGTGCGCATGTTGTGCAGCCGGTCGGCCAGCTTGATCAGCACCACGCGCACGTCCGACACCATGGCCAGCAGCATCTTGCGCACGTTCTCGGCCTGGCGGTCTTCGCGGTTGGCAAACTGGATCTTGTCGATCTTGGTGACGCCTTCGACGATATGAGCCACCTGCTCGCCGAAGCGCTCGGCGATGTCGGGCGTCGTCGCCGGCGTGTCTTCCACGGAGTCGTGCAGCAGGGCTGCCGCGATGGCGGTCGAGTCCAGCTTCATCTCTGCCAGCACCTCGGCCACTTCCAGCGGATGGATGATGTACGGCTCGCCGGAAGCGCGCATCTGTCCGGAGTGATGCAGGACGCAGAACTCCCAGGCCCGGCGGATCAGGGAAACGTCTTCATTGGGACGGTTGGAAAGGACCCGCTGCAGAAATGCTTCAAAACGCCGGTCGATCTCGGCCTGCGTAATCTGCGGTTTAGCGGGTTTGTTCTGTGGAATCTGAGAGTTAGCGCCTTCGGAGGGCGCTGTGCGCTCGGCGGCCCCACCCTGTCTGTCAGCCCTTTTTTCTGGGACAGGGTTCTCGGTTACGGTTTCCCGAACGGTCGCCATGCTTCATTATAGGCCGGTTACATTCGCCCGCACACGAAGCCTCGCCGATAACTGAAAAACTGACAAATGGCTTTAGTGCACTCCTTTCGCCGGATTCCACGCCCCCTCCAGCTTGCGCACATAGAGGATCTGCCCGATGTGATAGGCGTTATGGGTGGCCACGTGCTCCACCAGTGAGGCATTTTTCGCGAGTGTTGCGTCGTCGGCCTGTTCCACCGCGATCTCCCAGTCGGCCAGGGTCTGGTTCAGCTTCTTCACCAGGTCGTCCCACTGCGCGGCGTTGAAATCGTCGAAGGTCTCGTTGTTGTTGCCGTCGAAGGCCGCGTTCTTGATCCCCTTGAAGTCGTTGAGCGCGCGCGCGTCCCAGTACCAGATGTGGTAGGCAAGCTGGCCCACGGAATGCGCATCCTTGCCGGCCGGCTTCCATTTGGCTTGGTCTGCGGTCAGCCCATCTACGGCTACAGATGCGGGAACAAACCAGTCCTCGTCGTTGTGGGTGGTGCGCAGCGACTCCAGCAGAATGCCGCGCAGGTCTGTCGGCGGTTTTTTCTGGTTCTGGGCCAGGGCCAGCGGCGCGGCCAGCAGCAGGAAAAGGGCGACTCGTCTCATGAGGAAAGCCTCCCTGGGGCAGGATTGAGCCGAGTATAGCGGCGGCGCGAGTCCGGCGCGCCGCCAAGGTTGCCGGTGGGATTATTCGCCCCGCGGCGCGGTTCCGGCCGCTCGCGACTCGGCCACAAAAACGGCCTGTACCGTGATGCGAATGCGCGCGATATGCCGGCGCTTGAGGCAGTTGCCATACCGTGCGCACTGGCACAGCGTGGTCAGGCTGCGGTGCGCCTGCCGGCTGAGGTGGATTCCCAGAGCGACCAGCGCGGCATAGATCTCCATGGAGCGCTCGCATGCAAACTCCACCAGAAAACTCAGGTATCCGTGCCGGGGCTGCGTTTGCTCCAGAACCGAGCCGCCGCACTCCAGCATGGCGGCGGAGAACAGCTTGGGAAGCCGGGCCGGCTCGGTCACCGACCACGCCTGAAATTCCAGCGTGAAGAGCTGCTGTTCGTCCTGGATACACAACTGCATGCTTCGACCTCTATGCCAATGCGGAGCGGTGCTTGCGCAATTGGCAGGAAATCAGGGCCGGGGAAAGAAAGACAGGATCAATGAGGAAAGGAGCCCCGACAGAGCGACGGGAAGCGCTCGCTTGAAGGAAGCATGGGCCCAAATCCCGATGCGGCTGCTGGCAAAGATCGGCGGATAAGAGCTGGGCGTTTCATTTTGGACTAACAACAACCGGCTGATCCATTACGGGAACCATGGATAGACATTTCTCTCCGAACTTCAGCTTTCTACTCCCTGAGCCCTGCTCCCGATTCCCCGCTTTTCGTCCCTGGACTTTCGCCATCTTGACACCCGTCCGCCCGGCTCTCTAGCATTGCCGCCGCAGTTTCCGCCTTACCGCCGCCTGCACTGGACCGGCAGGCTCTTTTACAACTTCGAAGTCACCATCCCTAAGAGGAGAAAAGACATGACTTCCTTTCGCAGCAATTCCCTGTCCCTCTTTCGAGCCGTACGCAGATTCACCATGCTGATCACCGTTTTCGCAGCCGCAGCCGTCGCTCTGGCCCAAGTCCCATCCGGCTACATCCGCATCCACTACCACCGCACCGACGGCAACTACTCCGGCTGGACCGTCTACGCCTTCGATAACACCACGGAGAATACCGGCGACTACTGCGACGACTCGGTACAAGTGACCGGGACCGACAGCTACGGCGCCTACTTCGACGTGGGCATCACCAGCGGGGCGCAGGAGGTGGGCATCATCATTCACAATCCCACCCCTGGCTGCTCGGGCGGTGATGTAAAAGACCCTGGCCCGAATGAGTTCGTCGATCCGCAGACGCAGGGCGTGGAGTACTGGGCCTACACCGGCATCGGCAAGCTCTACAACACCGCCATCAACGTCAGCAATCCGACTGCGATTTTGCCCGGCTATGTGCGTGTTCACTATCACCGCACCGACGGCAATTACTCCAACTGGACCGTCTACTCCTTTTACGACACCAACGAGTTCACCGGCGATTACAACGACGGCCTGACCAGCCCTACGAATTACGACTCCTACGGCGCCTACTTCGACATTGGCGTCGTGCAAAGCGCGCAGAACCTCGGACTGATCATTCACAGCACCAGCAATGGACAGAAGGATCCTGGGCCGAACGAGTTCGTCGACCCCGCCACACAAGGCAACGAGTTCTGGGGCTACACCGGGATCGGCAAGCTCTACAACACCGCCATCAGCCTGTCGAATCCGACGGCCATCCCCACCGGCTACGTGCGCGTGCACTATCACCGTACCGACGGCAACTACTCCGGCTGGACCGTCTATTCGTTCTACGACACCAACGAGTACACCGGCGATTACAACGATGGCCTCACCGGCCCCACCAACTACGACGCATTCGGCGCTTACTTTGACATTGGCGTCATCAGCGGCTCGCAGAACCTGGGCCTGATCATCCACAACCCTACCGCGTCCGGCGGCGACCAGAAGGATCCCGGACCGAACGAATTCGTCGATCCGACGAACATGGGCAACGAGTACTGGGGCATCACCGGCTTCGGCAAGCTCTACGACGTGATGCCGGACGTGAACAACCCCACCGCGCTGTTGCCTGGCTACGCGCGCATCCACTACTACCGCCCCGACGGCAACTACTCGAACTGGACCGTCTATTCCTTTGAGGACACCGCCGAATACACCGGCGACTATAACGACGGCCTCACCGCCGTCACCAACTACGACTCCTACGGCGCCTACTACGACATCGCGCTCATCCCCAATGCGCAGCAGATCGGGTTCATCGTCCACAACATCTCCACCGGCGCCAAAGATCCCGGCCCAAACCAGTACCTCAATGTGAACTCGGAGCTCCAGGGCTGGGTGATCTCCGGCAGCGTCACCGTCTATGCCTCGGTGCCCACGCCCAGCCAGATCCTGAACGCCGAGCTCAACGTCCAGCAGGCCTACTGGCTCGACCGCCAGCGCGTCGCCATTCAATCGCAGTTTGCGCAGTCGGGCGATACGTACGCGCTCACTTTCAGCACCACTGGCGGCCTCAGCCTGTCGTCCACCGGCATCACCGGCGGCACGTCCATCCCGCTGACTCCGGGCGGCACCCTCACCTCCGATGAACTGATGCGCTATCCGCAGCTCGCCGGCTACACCGTGCTCACGCTGCCGGATGACTTCAACGTCTCCACAATTGAGACGGCGTTAACCGGCCAGCTAGCCCTCACCGCGTCCAACTCCTCGGGTGCCGTCCAGTACGCCACCGGACTCCAGATTGCCGGCGTACTCGACGACCTCTACTACTACCCCGGCAAGCTCGGCGTGGTCTTCCGCCACTTCGACAACGAGACCGACTGGCACGACTGGCCCGACGACGAGAACTTCCCGGTCAAGATCAAGCTATGGGCGCCCACCGCGCAGAGCGTGAGCCTGCTGCTTTACAACAACGCCACTGACACCTCGCCTGCCGCTACGATCGCCATGCACGAGCACAACGGCGTCTGGATCGCCGATGGCAACGAAAGCTGGCAGGACAAGTACTACCTCTACCAGGTCAACGTCTGGGTTCCGGCCGACGACGCCATCGATACCAACGTAACCAGCGACCCCTATTCGATCGACATCGCGCTCAACGGCGCCAAGAGCCGCATCACCGATCTCGAATCGCCCGAGACCAAGCCATGGGGCTGGGATGAAGACCGCCCGCCCGCCTTCTCGAGCTTCAACGACATGAGCATCTACGAGCTCCATGTCCGCGACTTCTCCATTGACGACCCCACCGTGCCCGCAAATCTGCAGGGCATGTATGGCGCCTTCACTGTGCCCTGGTCGAACGGCATGCAGCACCTTCGCGCCCTGGCGCAGAGCGGGCTCAAGGCGGTGCACATTCTGCCCTCGTTCCACTTCGCCAGCGTGAATGAGGACAAGAGCACGTGGCTATTGCCTGGCAATCTGTCGCAATATCCGCCGGACGGCACACAACAGCAGGCCGCCGTGCAGGCCACGCTTACCAGCCCGCCCTATAACTGGGGCTACGACCCGGTCCACTACATGGCGCCCGAAGGCAGCTACGCCGTCAACCCCTACAGCCGTGTACGCGAGTACCGCGGCATGGTTGAAGGCCTGCATCAAGCCGGTCTGCGCGTCATCCAGGACGTCGTCTTCAACCACACCAACGCGAGCGGCGAAGGCCCCAACTCCAACCTCGACGAGGTCGTCCCCGGCTACTACCACCGCCTCGACGCCGACGGCGCGCTGGAGAACGGCTCCTGCTGCCCTGACACCGCTCCCGAACACCGCATGATGGAGAAGCTCATCATCGATACCCTCGTGCTTAACGCGAAGCAGTACAAGATCGATGGCTTCCGCTTCGACATCATGAGCTTCATGTTCACCTACAACATCACCGACATCCAAAATGCGCTCAACGCGCTCACGCCGGAGAAAGACGGCGTCGACGGATCGAAGATCTACCTCTACGGCGAGGGCTTCAACTTCGGCGACACCGTCAACAACCAGATCGGCCCCAACGCTGACCAGGTAAATCTGTACGGCTTCGGCGTGGGCACCTTCAACGACCGCATCCGCGACGGCATCCGCGGTGGCAGCCCCTTTACCGACGAGCGCGTGCAGGGCTTCGCCACCGGCCTCTTCACCGATCCCAGCGACTTCACCAACGGCAGCCAGTCGCCCGGCGCGCAGCAGAGCACGCTGCTCGAGGACGCTGACTGGATCCGTGTGGGCCTGACCGGCAACCTGCGCGACTACACCTTCACCGACGCCGAAGGCCAGACCGTCCCCGGCTCCGCCATCAACTACAACGGTCAGCCAACGGGCTACACCAAGTCGCCTATCGAAGCCATCAACTACTGCTCCGTCCACGACAACCAGGACCTGTTCGACGCGGTTCAGCTCAAGTCCAGCTTCACGGATTCGGCGGCGACTCGCGCCCGGCGGCAGGTCGTGGCCATGAGCCTCATCCTGCTCGGCCAGGGCGTCCCGTTCTTCCAGGCGGGCGACGACCTGCTCCGCTCCAAGGACATGGACCAGAACAGCTACGACTCTGGCGACTGGTTCAACAAGATCGATTGGAGCGGCCAGGGCGACAACTGGGGCATCGGCCTGCCCATCGCCAGCCAGAACCAGGGACAGTGGCCGCTGATGACGCCGCTGCTCTCAAACCCCGCCTACACCCCGCAGCCTCAGGACATCGCGCTCACCGGCGCTGTATTCCAGGAGTTCCTGCACATCCGCTACAGCTCGGGCCTGTTCCGGATGGGGACTCTCGCTGAAATCCAGCAGAATCTCCACTTCCTCAACACCGGCCCCAGCCAGGTTCCGGGCCTGATCGTCATGAAGCTCGATGCCAGCGGCGCTCACTATGGCCCTTACCAGCACGTCCTGGTCGTCTTCAACGCAACGGATGGGCAGGTCAACTTCTCCAATGCCAGCCTGCAGGGCATCAAGTTCCATCTCGATCCGGAGCAGAAGAACTCGGCCGATCCCATCGCCCAGACATCCACCTTCAACCAGCAACAAGGCCAGGCCACCGTCCCGGCCTTAACCACCGCCGTCTTCGTGAGCGAGCAGTAACGGCGCTGACAGGAAAGGCAATTCTGGGTGCCCCAGGTCCCCGCGGTTGGGACCTGGGATACCTCGCTCCCAGACGCGAAACTTAATTGCTTGGACATTTTAAAAAATCGCTTTACTTTCTTCGATAAATTGATTTACTATCCTTCCCGCCACGATCAGGCGGCATCGCGAGTCGCCGATCGGCGGTACGGCTGACGGAAGGTATTTGCCTTCAAAGCACATCACCAGTCCGGCCGTTGGATTTCTTCCCCTTGACTCTCATCGCGGGCCGCTAACCCAACGGCGCCGCAGATGAAGTTCTTCTCCCTTGCAATTCGGGATTTGCTCGCGCCGTGACGGACGGTCTACGTGTGAACACGTGACCCCCGTTCCTCTGGTTGTTTACCGAGAACCCAAAAAGGAGAATCAGCATGCGCTTCGTGACATTGGTTTCCACGCGTTTCCAACTGGCAGCCCTCGCGATCCTCGCGGCCGCGGCCTGCATGGCAGTGACCGCAAACGCACAGACGGAGGTGTATAACAACGGCACCGGGACCAACAACGGGTACTTCTACTCGCTCTACACCAGCAGCGGCACGGCCACCATGACCTTGACCGACGATTATGGAGGCGGCAATTACTCCATCAGCTGGTCGAACGTCGGCGACATGGTCGGCGGCAAAGGCTGGAATCCCGGCGGAAGCAGAAGCGTCGGCTACAACGTCGGCGCCGCCAACGGCTATAACAACATCTCAGTATATGGATGGACGACAAACCCTCTGGTCGAGTACTACATCTGCGAATTCGGTTCGCTGTACACAGGGAATGCAACGTACAAGGGCAGTGTCTCCAGCGATGGCCATACGTACAACACGTATGAGCATGAACAGGTCAACCAGCCTTCCATTATCGGGACTGCGACCTTCGAGCAGTACCTCGATAACTGGGGTGGATCCTCGATCGGATCGAACCACTATGTGACCACCGGCAATCACTTCTCCGCTTGGTCGAACAAGGGAATGCCGATGGGCACGTTCAACTACATGATTCTTGGGACTGAGTCCTATAACAACGGCAGCGGGTACGTGAACGCAACCGTGTGGTAGAACGCGCTTCGCAAACGCATCGCCCGGAGCGGGCAGGCCGCGCAGCCGCCGCTCCGGGTCGTGTCTGCCACCAAAGAGGATTCGGAAACTCCATGGATGGGGGCTCGCATGAGAAAAGTGCTCATCGCGTTGGCTATCTTGCTGTTTGTCAGAGTTTGCTGGGGACAAGCCCCTGACAGCTTTGTCCTGGTCAAAGGCGGGACATTCAAAAACGCCGCATCCAACTACTATGGCAAAGGCACAATCATTTCCGACTTTTATATCGACAAATACGATGTAACGCAGAAAGAGTGGACCAAGATCATGGGGAGCAATCCCTCTAAATTCATCGGCGATGATTTGCCCGTGGAAATGGTGAGCTGGTATGACGCCATCGAATACTGCAACAAGAGGAGCATCCAGGAGGGCCTGCGGCCGTACTACAACATAGACAAGAACAGGAAAGACCCCAATAACAAGCCGGATCCAAAGTTTGGCGATCTCGACGACATCAAGTGGACGGTAACGGTGAATTCCGGCGCGAATGGCTACCGGCTGCCGACGGAAGCAGAGTGGGAATATGCCGCCGGCGGCGGCCAGTCGAGCAGGAGTTACACCTATAGCGGCAGCGATAACGTCGATGATGTCGCCTGGTACTGGCGAAACTCCGGCGATTACTACCTGACAGGGAATTGGATCTGGCCCAGGCTCCAGCAGAACCATAATCGCACCTGGCCGGTAGGCAGCAAGAAACCTAACGAATTGGGGCTCTACGATATGTCGGGCAACGTCAGGGAGTGGTGCTGGGACTGGTATGGAGATTTGAAGAGCAACGCGGCAGATCCTCAAGGAAGCGCGGAAGGATTTGGCCGAGTTTGGAGGGGCGGCGGCTGGATGGGCGCGGATTTCGCCACGGCAACGTCCTTCCGGGGTAGCCTGGCGGCAAATGGCAAGGGTCCCGATCAGGGCTTTCGCGTCTGCCGCAACAAGTAGCGCAACGGGGCGGACACTTGCGGATTCTGCTGAGATCTGATTCTCTCGCACGGTTCCACACCGCCAGCCGTTGCTTTCTTGGTCCCTTGTTCCCTGGGTCCCTGCTTTATTCAAACCGCGCCAGTTGCGCCTCGGCCGGCTTCGGGGTGAACAGGCTCACGACGATCATGAACACGACGCTGACCACCAGCGCCGGGAAGATGGCGTCGCGCTCAGCGATAATGGGCGGAAATAGTTCCTTGACCCCCGGCACGTCCCAAGCCAGTGTAACCACGGTTCCACTGGCGATGGCAGCGACCGCGCCCCAAGCCGTCACCCGCCGCGAGTAGAACGCCGCTAACACCACAGGCGTCAATGCCGCAGAGTAAATGGTGTAAGCCCACAGCATCTTTTCCAGGATACTCGGCGCATAAATGGCCTGATACAGCGCCCAGACGCCGAGCAGTACCACAGCCAGCCGCGAAAAGATGAGCACCTGCCGGTTCGAGGCGCGCGGCGCGAGATAGCGCACGTAAACGTCCTCGATCAGGTTGGAGGCCGGTGAAAACAGGTAATTTGAAGCGGTGGAGATGACCTTGGCGAAGACCGCTCCCAGCAGGATGGCGCCCATGAGCGCAGGCAGGCCGTGGCGCGCAGTGTAGGGAATGATCTCGTAGGGCTGCTGGAGAACTTCGCCGGTGCGGTACATGGCTGAGCCGAAGACGGCGATCGCCACGATGAGAGTTTCCAGGAGCACGGTGCCCCCAATCCAGCCGACCACGGAGATGCGCGCGTCCTTCTCCGAGCGCGCGGAAAAGAATTTCTGGTACATCACCTGGTTGCCGAGCATGAGCAGCAAGGTGGGGACCATGAACTCCATGGCGCGGAGAAAAGTGAGATTCCCAAGGACTTCGAAATGAGTCTCAGGCAGCACCGCATGCAGGCCGGCCCATCCGCCGGCTTCGTGGAGCAGATAGGGAGTCGCAATAATGCAGATC
>Ga0335074_10006139_pt1 | contig 16654 bp, 16 predicted proteins | sample Lox_Sample_23_FD_206715 | JGI IMG/M metagenome (GOLD analysis project Ga0335074, IMG submission 206715) | Soil microbial communities from Loxahatchee National Wildlife Refuge, Florida, United States - Lox_Sample_2.3 | ecosystem: Environmental > Terrestrial > Soil > Wetlands | place: USA...
CCGGCGGCGAGGCTGCCCGTAAGCGCTTCTGGTCAGTGTCCGGCGATGTCACTGCGCTGGCCGAGGTGATCCGCCGCTGGCTGGACCGCAACGACCGTTCCGTCTCTCCGCACTATCTGATCGGCGAAAGCTACGGCGGCTTCCGAGTCCCGCGCGTCGCGCGCGTGTTGCAATCCGAGCAGGGGGTTGCCGTCGCAGGATTTGTGCTGCTGTCGCCACTGCTCGATGCACATAGCCAAAGCGGGTTCACCGATCCATTCGGCTGGGTAGATCTGCTGCCGTCGGAAGTCGCCGCGGCGCGCGCGCTGAAAGGGCCGGTGACGCGCGCCGATCTTGCCGACGTGGAGCAATACGCCGCAACCGACTACCTTACCGACCTCGTGCGCGGGGAGCGCGACACCGCCGCGGTGGATCGCCTGGCGACGCGGGTTGCCGCACTCACCGGCCTCAATCCGGCGCTGGTGCGCCGCTACCATGGCCGGCTGGACCGCGACGTATTCCTGCACGAATTGCAACGGGCCCGCGGCCTCGTCGGCAGCGTCTATGACGCCACCATCGCGGACCCCGATCCGTTTCCGCACCGGTCGCTCGGTAACTATCCCGATCCGGTTCTGGAAGGCTTCCGGGCGCCCGTCACCAGCGCCATGGTGGCGATCTACAACGACAAGCTGAACTGGCGGCCGGACGGCACCTACAACGTGTTGAACGAAACGGTGTGGCGGGAATGGGACTGGGGTCATGGCATGGGCCGTCCCGAGTCGATCAGCTACATCCAGGCGGCGCTGTCGCTCAACCCGCGCATGCGCGTCCTGATCGCGCATGGCTTGTTTGATCTGGTCACGCCGTATTTCACCGATGTGCTGAATCTGCGGATGTTGCCCGGTGACGAGGCCGGTCGGGTATTGCTCTCCGTCTATCCCGGCGGACACATGTTCTACTCCGACGACACGTCGCGCGCCGCGCTGCGCCGGGACGCACAGGCGCTCTACGCGGCGCAGCCCGCACCCGCCGGCGCAAACGATCCGTGACGAAACGCCCCCGCGCATGCGATGACGCGCTGCATGCAGGACGGCAGCATTTCGGGACAGGACGGCTCGGTTGACGCCGAGCTGATCGCGGTGGTCGTCGCGGTCACCAACGGCGAGCCGCGGGTGCTGACCATCGACGGCGGCAGCGCCCTGCCCTCCGGACCATTTGCGACGGCGCATCGTTCACTGCAGGCGTCGCTGCGATCCTGGGTGGAGCAGCAGACGCACCATCCGCTGGGTTATGTGGAGCAATTGTACACTTTCGCCGACCGGGACCGGACGTTGCCTGGGCGGCGGGTGGTTTCAATCTCCTATCTCGGCCTGACCCGCGAAATGCCGCAGGAAAACCGCGGCGTCGGAAGCAGCGGCGTCGGTTGGCAGGATTGGTACCGCTACTTCCCGTGGGAGGACCGGCGTGACCCGGATGCTGCGCCGGCAACGCAGCAAACAGCGGCCCTGGACGCCTGGGCCGACGCGGCGCCTGACGCGATGTTGCGCTGGCAGCGCCGCAGCCGGGTGGCCATCAATTTCGGCCTGGACGGCCACGCCTGGAACGAGGATCTCGTGCTGCAACGCTACGAAACGTTGTGGGAGGCAGGGCAGGTACCCGAAGCCGGCGGAGGGACAGCGCCGGGCCAGCCGATGGCGCACGACCATCGCCGCATCCTCGCCACCGGCATCGCGCGGCTGCGCGGCAAGATCAAATACCGGCCGCTGGTCTTCGAGCTGATGCCGCCGGAATTCACGCTGGGGCAGTTGCAGCGCAGCGTGGAAGCACTGGCCGGGCGTCGGCTGCACAAGCAGAACTTCCGCCGTCTTGTCGAGCAACAGGAGCTGGTGGAAGAAACCGGCCGCTCAACAGCCGAAACCGGCGGCCGCCCGGCAAAACTGTTCCGATTCCGAAAAACACTGCTGGCCGAACGCGCTGTGGCAGGGACGAAATTGCCGCTGGCGCGTTAGCCGCTGCATGTCATTGCGAAGAGCAGAGCGGCGAAGCAACCCCGCTCATTGGGCGTAGCAAAAATTCCAGTAGGCTCTCGAACGAGATTGCTTCGTCGGGCGTGACAGTTTTTCCAGAATTTAGACCTTGGGACCTCACGCAAAGAATCGCTGCCTATTTAGGATAGCTTTCAGGGCCTGTGGCCTCGCTAAACAGCAGCGTGCACGCACTTTCCGGTCTGGCTCTACGTTTTTTGGAAACGAAGTCGGGGTTGGGGAAAAACTGTCAGGCCTGTCGCTTCGCTCCTCGCAATGACATGGGCTGCTGGATCACGCACGCATCCGCGAGAGTTCCAGCAGTACGTTCGCTTCCAGCTCCTTCTCGTCGAGCCGGTGCTTCACCAGGTCGCCGATGCTGACGATGCCCTTCAGTTCTCCATTGTCGATCACAGGCAGATGGCGGATGCGTGCCGTTGTCATCATTGCCAACGCTGCATCGATGCGGTCGGACGAACGGCAGGATACGATCGGCGAGGTCATCAGCGCCTGCACCGGCAGGTTCAGCGCGGCGGCGCCGCGGCCGGCAATGGCATTGACGAAATCGCGTTCCGAGAAAATGCCAACCCACTTCATCCACTGATCGGCAACCATCACCGCCCCAATCTTGCGATCCGCCAACTTGCGAACAGCCTCGGCGACGGAATCGACTGCGTGCACGGAAACCACCTCGTGGCCCTTGTGGCGCAGGACATCGGCGATCAGCATGACAACACCTCCATGTTCTTTTGCTACGCAGTGCGGCCGTGCGGCATGAGCGTAGCTGGTCGTCAGCCGCTTGGAGGCGCAGTTTCGATATGGGATGATAGCCGGGACGCACAAGATCGCTGGCGGGCCGTCATTCTTGCTTGTGCCGACGAAGGGACGTGCGTGGCGCGTGCGACAGGTGGTGCGGCGCGCGCTAGGCGAGCCATGCCTGTGCGGCGGCAATCAGCGTCACGACGTTGACAGCAAGCGTGACAGCCATGCCCGGCGCGCGCAGTCGAGCGCCAAGCAGGTAGCCGACCCAGAATACCACGCGTGCCAGTGCGAAGACGAACGCAGCCGCCACGACCTGGTGCATCGCTTCCGGCCGCACGCGCGCCGCCAGCGCAAGCAGGGCAGGCGCGAACAATGTCAATTGCTCGACTGTGTTGGTAATGGCGCGCTGGTTGGTCTGCAGGAAATGCGTGTCGCGGCCGGCGGTGGGATCGATCGCGCCGGCCACGTTGCGTCCCGCCATCTGCACGACGACCATAGCCAGCAGCACCGCGGCACTTGGCAACAGGGCGGCGCACGCCAACGCCATGCGCTGTGCCGTGTCGGCCGCAGCGGGCGCCAGCCAGATGCTGAAACCGCGCCACACCCCGTAGGCCACCACCAGGCCGATCGCCGGCGCCAGCACGGGCGGCCGCTCGCGCGTCACGCCAGCCCGTCCCGGCCCATCTCCAGGAACTTCTCGCGCCGGCGCGTCTTCAGCGTCGGGGCGTCCAGGGCGACCAGCGGGGCCAGCGCCTCGGCCACAGCGTCGCCCACGGCCTGGACCGCCGCGGCCGGATCACGCTGCGCGCCACCCAGCGGCTCGGGGATGACCGCGTCCACCAGATGCAGCCGGCGCAGATCATCCGCGGTCAGGCGGAGTGCGTCCGCGGCAGCATGGGCCTCGGCCGCGTCGCGCCACAGGATGGAGGCACAGCCCTCCGGCGAGATCACCGAATAGATTGCATGCTCTAGCATCAGCACCCGGTCGCCGGCGGCGAGCGCGATGGCGCCGCCGGAGCCGCCCTCGCCTATGATGGTGGCGACCAGGGGGACGGGTGCCTCCAGGCAAGCCTCGATGGATCTGGCGATGGCTTCGGCCTGGCCGCGGGCCTCCGCTTCGATGCCGGGGAACGCGCCCGATGTGTCAACGAAGCTCAGCACCGGCAGGCCGAACCGGCCGGCGAGTTCGACCAGGCGGCGGGCCTTGCGGTAGCCCTCCGGCCGCGCCATGCCGAAATTATGGGCGAGGCGGGATTCGGTATCGGCTCCCTTCTCTGTGCCGATGACCACGACCGACCGGCCGCGGAACCGGCCGATGCCACCCAGCACAGCCGCATCGTTGGCAAAGGCGCGGTCACCGGCCAGCGGGGTGAAGTCGGTCAGCAAGCCGTCGATATAGGCGGTGGCGTGCGGACGGTCCGGGTGGCGGGCGACCTGGGCCTTCTGCCACGGCGTGAGCCGGGCGTAGGTGGCGCGCAGCTGGCGGTCGGCGGCGGCGGTGAGCCGCCCGACCTCCTCCGCGATGTTCAGGCCGCCGGGTTCCGACAGGCGCCGGAGTTCCTCGATCTTGCCTTCCAGCTCCGCGATGGGCTTCTCGAAGTCGAGGAAATGGCGCATGGCGGCCGGGCTTTAGCACAGGGGCGGCGGATGGGGAGGGGGTGGCGGCTGCCCCGCCCAGAGCAAGACCATCGCCGCGGGGCCAACAGCCCCGGGGGATCAATGGCCGGGACGACCGTCGCCGATGATCCGAGATTCAAACATTGCCCGGAGTATCCGGAGAAAAAGCCATGCGCGATGCCGTCCGCGTATCAGCGACCGAGTTCGGCAAGGAAGTGGGCCGCGAAGGATCCGACGCAGCGAGTGGCAGTACGGCGGGTTGCAGGCGTTCGACGGCCCTCCAAATGAGCGCGGCATCTTCCCGGGACTCGGGCCGGCCGGCCTGAGGCGGGACCGGGGGATGCCTGACCGGCCCGGTTCCCCCGCCCGGGTGCGTTGCTGATGGAATGGGTCGCATACAGGAGCACGTCATGACCGAGTTTACTCTCCGGCGCGAGGTCCTGCTGACAGCGCTCGCCTCGGCGCTGCCGATCGCGCTGGCGAACACTGCGTCGGCATCGCCGCTGAACCCCAAGGAGACGATCATTCGCCTGCCCTCGGAGTTGCAATGGGTACCGAACCGGGCCTACCCGGAGCGTAGCGTCGATAACTGCATGCTGGTCGGGGACCTGACGCGTCCGGGCCTGTATTACACGCTCATCCGCTGGTGGCCGGGCTTCATGAGTGCGCCGCACCACTACGCCACGGACCGCTGGTGCGTCGTTGTCTCGGGGACATGGTGGGTCAACAGCGGCGCAGATTTCGATCCGGCCCGCTGCGTCCCCGTGCCTGCGGGGAGCTTCGTCCACCGGGTCGCCGGAACACCGCATTATGATGGTGTCATTCGCGGCCACCACGAGCCGGTGGTGATCGCCATTTGCGGAATGGCGCCGGTGCAGTACCAACTCATTGATCCGTCGTTGCCGGGCGTGCGGCGGGTGTGATGGTTCATTTGTAAAGATCGACGCAGTCGACGGCGCCAAGGTGCGCGCCGTAACCGTCGCCCAGGGCCTGCGCGGTCACACTACACCCGCCATCAACTGCGGGCCCCGTTTGGTCGAACGGACTGTAGCGGGATAACAGCGGTTTATCCGGCTATAATGTCACGACGGTGAATGCGGAAGCCACTCCAATAACAGCCGACCTATCCAGTCAAGCCGTCGCTTCGGTTGTAGACTGCGTCTATCAAGTTTGGCATCGCCTTCTCGAATGGCTGGATTTGGCCGGCCTCGGGATTTTGCCACTTCATGGCAATGACAATATAGACAGGCTGCGGCCTCTCGGCACAAAACAAAGTCCCATAGCAAACGAAACGATGACGATGAGACACCCTCCGCGCCCGTCTTCTCGCCCCAAGGGACGCACTCTTCGAATACACGAAACGAGACAGCCATGAGGCGGCCATCCACCAAACCGAATTCCGCCGTCGGCCCGCCCCGTCCCGTCCCGTCACGGCGCCACAATCGACCCACCCGGCATCGGCCGCGGCACCCCGGTGGTGCCCGGGAAGCTCAACGGCAACCCCGCCGCCACCCGGGCAGCGAGGAGGCCGAAGCACTGCGCCTCCAGGGCATCGCCGTCCCAACCGACCGCCTCTACCGGCTCAACCGCCACGCCCAGGGCGCCGCGGAGCGCCGCCATGATGGCCGGGTTGTGCCGGCCGCCGCCGGTCACCAGCCAACGCCGGGGCATCGCAGGCAGCGGCGCCCGCGCCACCGCCTGCGCTGTGAACGCCACCAGCGTGGCGGCGCCGTCGGCGGGCGCCAACCGGTCCAGTCCACTGGCCGCCAGCGCGGCGGCGAAATCCTGGCGGTCCAATGATTTGGGCGGCGGCTTCCCGAAATACGGGTGGCGGAGCAATACCCCCAGCACGGACGGATCCGCCCGCCCCGAGAGCGCCAGTGCACCATCGCGATCGAACCGGGCGCCGGTGTGGCGCGCCACCCAGTCGTCCAGCGGACCATTGGCGGGTCCGGTATCGAACGCGACCAGCTCCTCCGGCCCCGAGCCGATCCAGGTCACGTTCCCCACGCCGCCCAGGTTCAGCACCGCCAGCGGTTTCTCCAGGCCGTGGGCCAGGGCCGCATGATAGACCGGAGCCAGCGGCGCCCCCTGCCCTCCGGCCGCCACGTCGGCGGACCGGAAATCCCAGGCCACCCGCACGCCCGTCCGCCACGCCAGTTCTTGCGCGTTGCCGATCTGCCAGGTGCGGCGCTGGTCCGGCTGGTGCAGGATGGTCTGGCCGTGGAACCCGATCAGGTCCGCGGGACGATCCAACGCCATAACCGCGCGGACATGGTATTCCGTTAGCCGCGCCGCCGCCGTCTTAACCCGGCGGTCCGCCGGATCCAGCGCCGGTGCCAGATCCAGAATGCGGCGCAGGTCGGCGCGTAGCCGGTCGTCATAGGCCAGGGTCAGCGTCGGGCCGAAGGCCGTGACGGTCTCGCCGTCGGTTTCCAGCCAGGCCGCGTCCACGCCATCCAGCGACGTGCCGCTCATCAACCCGATGGTCCGCATTTTCCCCCGCCTTATGCTGTGCTAACGCGCCGCTTTCCTTCGGAACACGGGTCCGCCGCCATGTCCAGCAGCGACTTCCTGCACGAGGCCACCGCCCGCGGCTTCGTCCACCAATGCACCGATACCGAGGCGTTGGATGCCGCCCTGCGCGCGGGCGTCGTGAGCGCCTACGTGGGGTTCGACTGCACCGCCGACAGCCTGCATATCGGCAACCTGGTCGGCATCATGATCCTGCGCCTGTTCCAGAAGCACGGCCACCGCCCGGTGGTGCTGGTGGGCGGCGGCACCACGCGCATCGGCGATCCCTCCGGCAAGGACGAATCGCGCCAGTTGCTGTCCGATGCGCAGATCGCCGCCAATATGGCCGGCGTCCGCCAGTGCTTCGCGCCGTTCCTGACGTTCGGCGACGGCCCCACCGACGCGATCATGGCCAATAACGCCGACTGGCTGGATGCGCTGGGCTACATCCCTCTGCTGCGGGACGTTGGCGTGCATTTCAGCATCAACCGCATGTTGACCTTCGATTCGATAAAGCTGCGGCTGGACCGGGAGCAACCGCTGACATTCCTCGAATTCAACTACATGATCCTGCAGAGCTACGATTTCCGCGAGCTGCGCCGCCGCTTCGGGGTGACGCTGCAAATGGGCGGTTCCGACCAGTGGGGCAACATCGTCGCCGGCATGGAGCTGATCCGGCGCACCGACGGCGTCCAGGCCTTCGGGCTGACCACCCCGCTGATCACCACCGCGTCGGGTGCCAAGATGGGCAAGTCGGTGTCCGGCGCGGTGTGGCTGCGCGGCGATCGGTTGTCGCCCTACGAGTACTGGCAATTCTGGCGCAACACGGAAGACGACGACGTCGGCCGCTTCCTGCGCTTGTTCACCGATCTGCCGCTGGACGAGATCGCCCGTCTGGAGGCGCTGGAAGGCGCCGAGGTCAACGAAGCGAAGAAGCTGTTGGCGACCGAGGCCACCGCACTCGCGCATGGCCGCGCAGTGGCCGAGGCAGCGGCGGAAACCGCGCGCCGCGCCTTCGAGGAAGGTGAGGCCGCAGAGACTCTGCCCAGCGTCGATGTGCCGCGCGAAGAGCTTGCTGCCGGCGTCCCCGCCTTCCGCCTGTTCGAGCGCGCCGGGCTGGCCAAGAGCGGAGGCGAGGCACGGCGATTGATCCGCGGCGGCGGTGCTAGGGTGAACGATGCTCCGGTGACCGAGGAAGGGCAGGTGATCTCGCTGGCTGATCTGCGGGAGGGCGCGATCAAGCTGTCCGCCGGACGCAAGCAGCACCGCCTGGTTCGGGCGGCGTAGCGCGATGGTTCGCTGGGAGTAACCGGTCGGAGGCGTCCCATGGAACACGACGGCGGCGGACACGACGGCGGCGGACTGGGCGGCGGCGGACAGGGTGGCGGCGGACAGGGTGGCGGCGAACATGGCGGCGGCTGTCATTGCGGCAATCTGCGGATCCGGCTGCGCCTGACCAGGCCGCCGCTCGAGAGCACGCTGCGGTCCTGCGCTTGCTCGTTCTGCCGGGCGCATGGAACGCGCACGGTATCCGACCCCGCTGGCAGCTGCGAGGTCTGGGCAAAGGATTGGTCGCTGGTCGAGCCATACCGGTTCGGCTCGCGGACCGCCGATTACCTCGTATGCCGCCGGTGTGGCGTCTATATCGGCGCTGTGTGCGACACGCCGGCCGGCACAAGGGCGGTCATCAACACCAACTGCCTGGACGACCGCGCTGCATTTTCGCAGGAGCCGCTGCGCCCGGATTACGATGGCGAGGCGACAGGCGACCGTCTCGCCCGCCGTGCCGCCAACTGGACGCCGATCGTGGTGCATCGATGATGCTGCATCTCGGGCACTGGACTGATCCTCTAGCCGGGTTTGGGCCTATCGTGTCGGTCCAATTCGCCCTATTGGCCCCGTCACATCGCGAACCGGTCACAGAACCAATCGGAGGCCAGCGTGTATCTACCGCCCGCGTTCCGTCAGGACCGCACCGACGTCCTGCACGATGCCATCCGCAAATCGGGCCTGGCCACGTTGGTCACCCTCACCCCTGACGGCCTGATTGCCAGCCATGTCCCCCTGCTGCTTGATCCGGAGCCGGCGCCGTACGGCACACTGATCGGCCATCTCGCCCGTCCCAACGGGCAGGCGCGCGGGGCTATCGGCGACGCGCTGGCGATCTTCCTCGGGCCGGACGCCTACATCACCCCGTCCTGGTACGAGACCAAGCGCGAGACCGGCAAAGTGGTCCCAACCTGGAACTACGTGGCGGTCCATGCCGCTGGTCCAATTACATTGTTCGACGATCCAGACCGCCTGCTGGCTGTCGTCACGCGCCTGACCGAACGCCACGAAGACAGCCGCGCCGTACCCTGGGCGGTGTCCGACGCACCGCCGGATTTCGTGCAGGGCATGCTGAGAGGCATCGTCGGGTTTTCGATCGAGATCACGCGCCTGGAAGGCAAGTGGAAGATGAGTCAGAACCGGCCGGCAACCGACCGGGCAGGTGTGATCGCTGGACTGGCCGCCGAGGGGCGCGAAGATGTTGCTATGATTGTGGACGCGGCTCAAGGCGGGTGAAAGCAGGGGCGGGTGAAGCCAGGCCAGTGGCCCCGGTTGCCTCTCCCGCGTCCCCATGCCCATATGCGCGCCGCACCTTTTCGGACCCGTCGCAAACCGCATGGACACCATATTCCGCGGTGATCTCAGCACCGCCCGGGGGCGTATGCTCGCCTGGGCGGATGCCTTGTTCATCGATCATGCGGTTTTTCGCCTCGCCTGGAGCAATTTCGCCACGGTCGCTCCCGGCCGCCTGTACCGCTGCAACCACCCCACGCCTGGCCGGCTCGCCCGCCTGACCCGGCAGTTCGGCCTGAAGACGCTGATCAATCTGCGCGGCCCGGCAGGCAACGGCTCGGATGCCCTCTCGCGAGAGGCCGCAGCCCGGCTGGGCCTGGACTTCATCGACATGTCGTTCGAAAGCCGCGGCGCCCCGCATCGCGACCGGATCCTGCGGCTGCACGAGATCTACCGCACCATGCGAGCCCCGGCGTTGCTCCACTGCAAATCGGGCGCCGACCGCGCCGGACTCGCCGCCGGTCTTTTTCTGGCGTTCGAGGGCGCAACAGCGCGCGATGCCCTGCGCCAGCTGTCGCTGCGCTTCGGCCACATCAGCGCCGCCAAGACCGGCATCCTGGACGCCTTCTTCCTGCGCTGGGAACGCGAGGGGGAGGGGCGAAAGCCCTTTCTCGACTGGGTGCGAGAGGACTACGATGAGGCCGCACTGCGGCGGGACTTCCATGCCAACGGTCTCGCCAGTTTTGTGAACGACTGGGTGCTGGCGCACGAATGATGGCCGGGTCGCGCCCCGCCATGACGTGAGAAGGCCGGGCGTCGCCCGGGACCACGCATGACCGTGGACGAAGCGATCGAAACGCTGCCCACCGCCGCCTGGGAAGGTCCCTTTCCTCCGGCGTTGCAGCGGCACGCGACGGATGCGTTGGAAGCTGGCCGCGTCCTCGTGCTCCCGGCGCTGCGCTTCGACGTGGCGGATGCAGAGCAGCGGTTCCTGGACCCTTCGAGCCTGGGGGGCAGCCGGAAGAACGTCAGTCTGGACCCGGCCTCCGGCCGGCTGGGTAACAGCGCGTTGCCGCCGGGTGATGCGGCGGCGCTGGCCGCCATGATGCAGCGTTTCGCCGACAACGCGCTGCGGCTGGTGACCGGGCTGCTGCCGGGCTACACGCCGACACTGGAACGCGCGCGCACCAGCTTCCGTCCCGCCGAGATCGCGGGCCGCGCCTATTCGCCCCGGCACGATGACCGGTTGCTGCACATCGACGCCTTCCCGACGCGGCCGATGGCCGGGCGGCGCATTCTGCGCGTCTTCAGCAACGTGGCGCCCGATGGCGCGCCGCGTGCCTGGCGGGTGGGCGAGCAATTTGCCGAGTTCGCCCGCGCCTTCCTCCCGCGTGTCAAAGCGCCGCTGCCCGGCAGCGCCCAGGTGCTGCAGCTTCTGGGCCTCACCAAGGGCCGGCGTAGCGCCTATGACCATATGATGCTGGGCCTGCATGACGCCGGGAAGCTGGATGCTGCATACCAGGCACATGGTCCCAAGGCCGATGTCAGCTTCGCCGCCGGTAGCACCTGGCTGTGCTTCACCGACCAGGTGCTCCATGCCGCGCTCGCGGGCCATTGCGCGCTGGAGCAAACGTTCCACGTGCCTGTCACCGCACTGGCCCACCCGGAGCAAGCGCCGTTGAGGGTGCTGGAGCAGCTGGCGGGACGGCCGCTGGCGTGACCGGCAGCACGATCGGTCCGCCTTGGCCGACTAAGCCATCCGCAACGTCATGGTTCCAGCATTTGCGGGCTTCCGTCGTGATACAACCCCTTGACGGCGCGGCTCCCCTACGCCATTTGCGGGCAATCAGGACCTGATCGGTCCACTTAGCGCAATGCCCCAGGGCTGAAGGGTTTCGGAAGCCATGCTCAGGCTGTCGAAGCTGACCGACTATGCCGTTGTGGTACTGGTGCGTTTGGCGCGTGAGCCAGGCGTGCAGACCTCGCCCGGCATCGCCGCCACCACCGGCATTCCCGAGCCGACCGTCGCCAAGGTGCTGAAAACGCTGGCGGCAGGCAGGATGGTCGGGTCCCAGCGCGGTGCCCGCGGCGGCTATCGCTTGCTCCGGCCGCTCACAGAAATTCCGGTCGCTGACGTGATCGCTGCCATCGACGGCCCGATCGCGCTCGCCGCCTGCGTCGAAGGATCGGCCAGCGAGTGTGAATCCCAGGGCTTGTGCCCGATGCGCGGCCGCTGGGACCCGGTGAACGATGCCATTCAACAGGCGCTCTCGTCGATCACGCTGGCCGACATGCAGGCTGCGTCGATCCCCCGCGCTTTCCGCGTTCCCGCCGCCGCGCCCGCCGTGCGGCCCCCCAACGTCGTGCCGGCCGAAGCCGCCAACGTGTTGCTCGCCGAATAAGGGACCGTTATGCCTGCCGATACCGCAACGCTCGATACCGTCCAGTCCGTCACCCAGTCCGGTTACAAGTGGGGCTGGGAGACCGAGATCGAGATGGACCTGGCCCCCAAGGGGCTGAACGAGGGCATCATCCGCCTGATCTCGGAGCGGAAGGATGAGCCCGACTGGCTGCTGCAGTGGCGGCTGAAGGCCTTCGCCGCCTGGCAGCAGATGGAAGAGCCGCACTGGGCACGCGTGGACCATCCGCCGATCGACTACCAGGACCTGCACTACTACGCGGCACCGAAGAAGAAGCCGGGGCCGAAGAGCCTGGACGAGGTCGATCCCGAGTTGCTGCGCACGTATGAAAAGCTCGGCATCCCGCTGAAGGAGCGCGCGATCCTGGCCGGCGTCGATCCCGACACGGTGCAATCGACCCAGATCGCGGTGGACGCGGTGTTCGACAGCGTCTCGGTGGCAACGACGTTCCGCGAGACGCTGAAAAAGGCCGGTGTGATCTTCTGTCCGATCAGCGAGGCGGTGCGCGACTATCCCGAGCTGGTGCAGAAATACCTTGGTACCGTCGTGCCAGTGGGCGACAATTTCTTCGCCGCGCTCAACTCCGCAGTGTTCACCGACGGCAGTTTCTGCTTCGTGCCCAAGGGTGTGCGCTGCCCGATGGAGCTGTCCACCTATTTCCGTATCAATGCGCGCAGCACCGGGCAGTTCGAACGCACGCTGATCATCGCCGAGGAAGGCGCTTACGTCAGCTATCTGGAAGGTTGCACGGCCCCGCAGCGCGATGAGAACCAGTTGCACGCGGCCGTGGTGGAACTGGTCGCGCTGGACGATGCGCAGATCAAATACTCCACGGTGCAGAACTGGTATCCGGGCGACGCCGAAGGCCGCGGCGGCATTTACAATTTCGTCACCAAGCGCGGTGCGTGCCGCGGCGCGCGGTCGAAAATCTCCTGGACGCAGGTGGAGACCGGTTCGGCGATCACCTGGAAATATCCGTCCTGCGTGCTGCACGGCGAGGACAGCGTCGGTGAATTCTATTCCGTCGCGGTAACCAACAACCGCCAGCAGGCAGATACCGGCACGAAGATGATCCATATCGGCAAGGGCTCGCGCAGCACCATCGTGTCGAAGGGGATCAGTGCCGGGAAGTCAAACAACACCTATCGCGGCCTGGTGCGGATGCTGCCGGGCGCTGCCGGGGCGCGCAACTACACGCAATGTGATTCGCTGCTGATCGGCGACCAGTGCGGCGCGCATACGGTGCCCTATATCGAAAGCCGCAACCCCACGGCGAAGGTGGAGCATGAAGCGACCACCTCTAAAATCGCCGACGACCAGTTGTTCTACTGCCGCCAGCGCGGGCTGACGGAGGAAGATGCGGTGAACCTGATCGTCAACGGGTTCTGCAAGGATGTGCTGAAGGAGCTTCCGATGGAATTCGCCGTCGAGGCGCAGAAGCTGCTGGCGGTGAGTCTGGAAGGTTCAGTGGGATAAGACAGATGTTGGATATTCGCGGCCTGGCCGTTTCGATCAATGACAAGCCCATCCTGCACGGCATCGACCTGACGGTGCCGCAGGGCGAGGTGCATGCGATCATGGGGCCGAACGGCTCCGGCAAGTCCACCCTCGCCTACGTGCTGTCCGGACGCGAGGATTACGCCGTCACCAGCGGTTCCGTGTCCTTCAACGGCCGTGACCTGCTGGAGATGGAACCTGAGGAACGCGCTGTTGCCGGCGTCTTCCTGGCATTCCAGGCGCCGATCGAATTGCCGGGCGTCGGCAATGCGAATTTCCTGCGCACTGCGCTGAACGCGTTGCGCCGCTCGCGCGGTGAAGCCGAGCTCGATGCTGTCCAGTTTCTCAAGCTCGCCCGCGCCGAGGCAAAGCGGTTGGCGATGCCAGAAGACATGCTGCGGCGGAACGTGAATGTCGGCTTCTCCGGCGGCGAAAAGAAGCGCAACGAAGTGCTGCAGATGGCGATCCTGCGCCCGAAACTGGCCATCCTGGATGAAACCGACAGCGGCCTGGATATCGACGCGCTGAAAATCGTCGCGGATGGCGTGAACGCACTGCGCGGCCCGGACTTTTCCGCCGTTGTGATCACCCACCATCAGCGCTTGCTCGACCATATCGTGCCGGACCGTGTGCATGTGCTGTCCGCCGGCCGCGTCGTGCGCTCCGGCGGCCCGGAACTGGCGAAGCAGCTCGAGAAAAGCGGCTACGCCGCGGTGCAGGCGGAGGCCGCGTGAACGCGATCACTGAAACCGGGACGGCGGGTTTGCTCGCACGCTACGACGCGTTGCGCGGTACCCTGCCGGGCGATCCGGCGGTGCGCGCCGCTGCGGCACGGGCGTTTCGCAGCCTCGGACTGCCGGGTGCCAATCGTGGCCGCCGCAGTGAGGCATGGAAATACACCTCGCTCGCCCCGGTGGCCGATATGTCATTCGGCATCGACCAGATTGCGGACACCCCTGGTCACCGCAACGCCGGCGCGCAGAATCTGATGGTTCGGGCAGGCCACGTCCTGCCGCATCTGTCGTCGCAGGTCCCCGGCTTCACCCGGTTTGCTGATGCGCCGTCGTTCGGCATGCAAGACCGGCTGGACTCTGATCCGCTGGTCGCGCTGAACACCATGCTGGCGGAAGACGGCGCCATGCTCCGGGTGCCGGATGGCGTCGATCTTGGCCTGGTCTATCTGGTGCAGACCGGCATTGGCGGCACGTCGGCCCATCCGCGGCATGTCATTCGCCTGGGGAAAGGCGCACGACTGACCCTGGTCGAGCAATCGCTTGGTAAGGGCCGCTACTTGCAAAACCCCGTGTTCGATATCCGCGTCGGCGAGGATGCGGTGCTGAACCACTTTCGGGTCCTGCAAGATGGTGACGACGCCGTCAACCTGACCGGCATCACCGTCAATGTCGCGGCAGGCGGCCAGTACGAGCAACTCACCATGGTTGCCGGCGGCCGCATTACCCGCACCGATATCCGGGCCTCGATCGATGGTCCGCAAGCGCTGGTGCATCTCGATGGCGTGCAGTTGCTGAAAGGCACGCAGCACAGCGACTTCACCTCGGTCGTGCGTCACGCGGCACCGAATTGCACGTCGCGGCAGGCGGTGCGAAGCGTGCTGGCTGGGCGTTCGCATGGCGTGTTCCAGGGCCGCATCGAGGTCGCTCGCGTGGCGCAGAAGACCGACGGCTATCAGCGCAGTAGCACCTTGCTGCTGTCCGACGATGCCGAGATGGATACCAAGCCGGAGCTGGAGATTTTTGCCGACGACGTGAAATGCAGCCACGGTGCCACGGTCGGTGCACTCGACCTGGAGCAATTGTTCTACCTGCGCAGCCGCGGCATCCCTGATGCCGAGGCTCGGTCGCTGCTGATCCGTGCCTTCCTTGTCGAAGCGCTGGAGCCGGTGTCGAACGAGACGGTCAGGGCGATGCTGGAGGCGACCGTGGATCGGTGGTGGGAGAAGGAAGCCGCATGAACGTCCTGACCCGCCCCGTGCTCTCGGCCGCCGATTTTGACGTGGACCGTATCCGCGCCGACTTCCCCATCCTGGCGCAGAAGATCCGCGGCCGGCCGCTGGTGTTCCTGGACAGCGCGGCCTCCGCGCAGAAGCCGCGCGCCGTGATCGACGCCATGCGCGAGGCGATGGAAACGCAATATGCGAACGTCCATCGCGGCCTGCACTGGATGAGCGAGCGGACCACCGACGCCTACGAAGCCGCGCGCGATGCGGTCGCGGCGCTGATGAATGCGCGCGACCGGCACGAGGTGGTGTTCACCCGCAATGTCACGGAATCGCTGAACCTGATGGCGCACAGCTATGGCCGCGGCGTGATGCGGCCGGGCCAGGCGGTGGTGATCTCGGCGATGGAGCACCATTCCAACATCATCCCCTGGCAGTTGCTGCGTGACGAGCGCGGCATCGAACTGCGCGTCGCCCCGATCGCCGACAGCGGCGAGCTTGATCTCGAAGCCTTCGAACGCCTGCTTGCCGACGGCAAGGTCGGGCTGGTGTCGATGACGCACATGTCGAACGTGCTCGGCACCGTCACACCGGCGGAGCGGATTGTGCGCATCGCGCACGGCTTCGGGGCGAAGGTGTTGTTCGACGGGGCGCAGGCGGTGGTGCACCGGCGGGTGGATGTGCAAGCGCTGGACTGCGATTTCTATGCCTGGACGGGGCACAAGCTGTACGGTCCCACCGGCATCGGCGTGCTGTGGGGTCGCCGCGAACTGCTGGACCGCATGCCGCCGTTCCTGGGTGGCGGCGAGATGATTTCCTCCGTCAGCTACGAGAAATCGACCTGGGCTGAAGTGCCGCACAAGTTCGAAGCCGGCACACCGCCGATTCTTGAAGGCATCGGACTGAAGGCGGCGATCGATTACGTGCAGGCGGTCGGCTACGACGCCATCGCCGCGCGAGAGCATGCACTGGTGGATCACGCGTTGGCGCGGCTCGATGCGGTGCCCGGGGTGAGGATCCTTGGCCGCGCGCAGGACCGGGGTGGTGTGGTCGCCTTCGCGCTCGACAAGGTGCACGCACACGATGTGGCGACGCTGCTGGACCGCCAGGGCATTGCGGTGCGCGCTGGCCACCACTGCGCCGAACCGCTGATGCACCGCTTCGGCCTGGAAAGCACTGCTCGCGCCAGCTTCGGCATCTATACCACGCATGAGGAGATCGATGCGCTGGCGGATGCGCTGGTGCGGGTGCGGGAGTTTTTTGCATGACGCGTGCCATTGCGATTGCCATGTCATCGCGAGGAGCGCAGCGACGAAGCAACC
>Ga0335074_10006140_pt1 | contig 16653 bp, 10 predicted proteins | sample Lox_Sample_23_FD_206715 | JGI IMG/M metagenome (GOLD analysis project Ga0335074, IMG submission 206715) | Soil microbial communities from Loxahatchee National Wildlife Refuge, Florida, United States - Lox_Sample_2.3 | ecosystem: Environmental > Terrestrial > Soil > Wetlands | place: USA...
TCGCGGACGCCTTTGCTTTGAAAAAAACCCGCGGTCGGGCTATCTCGACTTGGGGGCTCTGTACGAGGAGCTGATCTTTTCTCCGGCTTGCTGCAGAATGCCTGCCACTTCGTCAGCGTACGGCCCCGTCGGCGCCAGCTCCAGGTATTTCTGGTAAGCTGCGGTGCACTCCGGCGGAAGCACAATCCGCTGCGTCTTGGGATCGACGGTCGCGTTTTGTACTAACCCCTGCCCCTTGATGTAGTAGAGGATGGCCTGGTTCGGATCGACCTTGATCGCCTCGTCGGCCGCGGCCACCTGGGCGGGTCCGTTGTTCTGCTGGAAGAAGATGACCGCTTCGTTCCGCAGGTGAAGAGCGGCATTGGCCGGGTCGTCCTTGGCCGCTGCGTCATAGGCCTGGTTGGCCTCCTGCACCTTGCCCGTGCGGGCATAAATCTCGCCCAGCCCGGCTTCGGCAAGCCCCAGCACGCCGCCGCGCGGCTTCTTTGAAGCCGACTCCAGGTCAATCGCCTTCTTGTATGACGTGATGGCATCGTCGTACTTCTTCAGTCCGGCCTGCCCGTAGCCCAGGTTCACCCACAGCAGCGCCTCATCCGGCTTGAGACCGGTGTCTTTCATCATCAGGCTTTCAACGTCGGTGTATTTCGCGGTCTTGATCTCGTTGGCCTTGGACTCAATATCCGCCTTCGAGGCCGACGCGCCCAGCGCCTGCGCCGCGGCGGCGTTTGCTCCGTCAATCTCGCGCTTGTCCTGGCTAACCGTCCTCAGATCGGCGTTGAGCTGATTGATGAGCACGTTCGCCTTCAAGGCTTCCGAATTCTGCTTCTTCAGATCCTCGAGCTGCTTCTTCTCGTCCGGCGACATCTTGTCGATGTATTCCTGCCGCGACATGTCGTCGTCCTGCGCCGTGTCCTGCCCGGCCTCGATTTTGACGCCGCGGATGGAATCCACCATCTTTCCGGCGGGGGTGTCGGGAGCGCGATAAATCAACATATACGTCCCGGCAGGAGCTTCGCCTGAATAATCGCCCGTATCAGAAACCGGGAACGTATACTTCAGCGTCGCGCCGCCATCGGTGGAAAGGCTCACCGTGCCCGATCCCTGCGGCTGGCCGGTGGGATTGATGACGCGCCCGTGAATCTTGCCCATATTTGCCGCATTTGCAGCGGGCGGTTGCTGCCCCTGAGCGGGTGCAAGGACCAGTGCCAGCAGGCCCACCGCAGCGGTCAGACCCAGCCAAAGTGAAAGATTGCGTTTCATGTTTTCTCCTTGGGAGCGGCGGGACGACTACTGCCCGCAGGCTCAAAAAAATTCAAATCTCCGGCAGCAGGCCGGCAGCGAATCCACCAACGGCTCGATTTTCGAAGATCGACGTCAACCCTTCTGCCGATCGTTCGATATCCTTCCCCTTTGATGCGCCGACATCTCCTCGCCGACCGGAACGGGGTGCCGTCTTCCATCAGCCCCGGCAGAGCCTCTCTTCCAGCAAAACCAACGTTAAATCCACCCCGCCGTCCCGCACAAGGGGGGCTGCCCAGAATCCAGTATCCCGCACGAGAGAGCCCACGCCCGAGCCATGCTTCCCAAAGGTCTTGGGCGGCGGCGCACTGTGTTTTTTGTACGCGGCTCCGCTTCGGCAAGCCGGCTGAAGCGCCAGACGGAAGCCATGCACCGTGGCGGCACACGGTTGTCATGTTAGCTAGCTGGATGCCGTGCCGTTTGTGGTCTCGATCACAGAAGAAAGCCTGTCATTGGGTGGCCCGATCGCCGGGCGCCGGCGCTTAACAGACTCTAAAATCGAGATATGGGAACCATGATTCGCAAGGCGACCGCGGCGGACGCCGCCGAGATTCTCGCCTTTATTCGCGCCCTGGCGACGTTTGAGCGTGCGCCTGACGCTGTGACCGCGACCGAAGAAGGCCTCATCCGAGATGGGTTCGGCCCCCATCCCTTTTACCACTGTCTTATCGCCGAGTACGACGGGAGGCCTGCCGGTTTCGCCTTCTATTTTTTCAACTACTCCACCTGGGTGGGGCGGCCCGGCATCTATGTCGAAGATCTCTTCGTCCATCCTGAGTTTCGCGGCCTGGGCATCGGCAAAGCGCTGCTCAAGGAAGTCGCCGCCGTTGCCGTCAAGAACGGCTGCCAGCGTATGCAATGGGAGGTTCTGGATTGGAATACTCCGGCCATTGATTTCTATCGCGCCATGGGAGCTGAGTTTTTGGACGAGTGGCGCAACGTCCGCTTGAGCGGCGAAGCTCTTGAGCGACTGGCGAGGGGCGTGGCGGGCGCAAAAGGCGAAGCACACGCGGGCAGGGAGAAAACGGAGGCAGCGGCGTCGTGAGAATCCGCGTGATTGGCGGCGGACTGGCTGGGCCGGAGGCTGCGCTGACCGCTGCGCGCATGGGCTGCCAGGTGGACCTCTACGAGATGCGCGCGCTGGTGGACGGAAAGCCGCGCCTGACGCCCGCACACCAGACCACGGAATTCGGCGAGCTTGTCTGCTCGAACTCCTTGAAGAGCGAAACGGAATGGACCGCGGCGTGGCTGCTGAAGCAGGAGATGCGCCGCACTGGATCCGCTCTTCTGCGCATTGCAGATGAGACGGCAGTCCCGGCGGGTCACGCCCTCGCCGTCGATCGCGTGGAGTTTTCCCGGCGGATCGCTGCGGCGATTGCGGCCGAGCCCAAAATCCGTGTGATTCGGGAGGAAGTCATCAGCCTCAACGACGCCTCAAAGGAGAACCATGACGGCACGAAGTGCACCATCGTAGCTACAGGCCCGCTGACCTCCGACGCCCTGAGCACCGAGATTGCGCGACTCACCGGCTCGTCGCACCTCGCGTTTTACGACTCCATCTCGCCGATCGTCGATGCGGAATCCATCGACATGAAGCGCGTCTACTTTGCTGCGCGCTGGGACAGGGGAACGGCCGACTACATCAACTGCCCCATGGATCGCGCCGAGTACGACCGATTCTACGATGCGCTGCTTGCCGCCGAGCCCGCCGAAAGCAAAGAGTGGGAGAATCTCGACTACTTCGAGGGCTGCCTGCCCATCGAAGTGCTTGCGCTGCGCGGCCGCGACACGCTGCGCTTCGGACCGATGAAGCCGGTGGGCCTGAGAAATCCGCGGACGGGCAAGATGCCCTGGGCGGTCGTGCAACTGCGCAAAGAGAATCTGCGCGCCGACAGCTACAACCTCGTCGGGTTTCAGAATCATTTGAAGTGGGGCGATCAGGCGCGCGTGCTGCGCCTGATTCCCGGACTCGAAGCTGCGCGCTTCCTCCGCTTCGGCCAGATCCATCGCAACACGTATCTCTGTGCACCTGCGCTGCTGGACGAATGCCTGCGGCTGAAGAGCACGCCTGAACTGATGTTCGCCGGCCAGATTTGCGGCGTGGAAGGGTACACGGAGTCCATTGCGACGGGAATGCTCGCGGGCATCTACGCGGCCACGCTGGCCCGAGACGAGGAGCCGGTGCCCGTGCCGAGGATTACGGCCCTGGGGTCGCTGGTCCACTACATCACACACGCTGACGCAAAAAACTTTCAGCCCGCCAACATTACCTTCGATCTGCTTGAGGCGCTCGAAGACGAAGTACGCAAGAAGGTCCGGGAGAAGAAGCAGCGGCACCGCATGCAATGCGAGCGCGCGCTCGCGGCGCTCAATGCGTGGCTGGCCGGTGCTGGCCTCATATCGTCGTGGGCTCATGGCGCCCACACGCGCAGTTTGCAGGGGCCGTGCTCTCGCTCTTGCTGATGATCTATAGCAACAATATGCGCCACGAGCAGGAAATAATCTGCGAATACACGGGGCAAAAATGGCTGAAGCGAGATATTAGGAATCAATGACTTATGGCGCAGAGGAGCAAGCCGGGATTCTGGGTTGGGGCTTGACAACTGGTGAACCGGGTGGTGAGAGATGCGGGCCGAACCGCAAGAACGGAAGTCCGCAGTTTCTCTCTGCCTGCAGACGGCAGGCAGCCTGAGTTCACAACTGTGAACCGAGAAGCCCTATGCCGGCTGGCGCATGGCCTCGAGCGCAGCGGTCAGGTCTTTGGCAAGCGTATCTTGCGCATCGCGGGCGAGCTTTTCGCCCTGGCTGGTCAGGTAGAAGACGTCGATGGCCGTTTCGCCTTCGGTATCGATGAGGGCAACCTTGATGTTGCATTGATGCGAGCTGAGGGTGAGGGCGATCTGGCGCAGAAGGCCGGGCAGGTCCTGAGCGACGACCTGCAGCAGGGTCGAGTGGCTCGATGATTCGGAATCGAATTCGAGCTTGGTGGGAACTTCGACCTTGAGGTTGCTGGGGTGATTCAAATGGCGGCGGGCTTCGAGCAAATGCTGCACAGAGGTTTTTTGCGCCACGACGTCGTGAACGTTTGCAAGGAAGCGCTCTTTTTCGCTGGGATTCAGCTCGATGGTGCGGAAGGCGTCGGAAAAATGAAAGCTGTCGACAATGACGCCGGCATCGTTGGAATAGGCTCCGGCACGAACAATGTTCATTCCCCACGCGGCGAGGACGCCGGCAACGTCGGCAAAGAGGCGGGTCCGGTCGCGCGTGATGACGGTCAGGTCGAAGAGTTGGCGGTTGGGGCGCAGGTCGAGCTGCACCGCGTCTCCGTCGAGATTCAAAGCCATCTGAAAGTGATTGCGAATCTGTTCGGGCAGGCGGGTCTGCAGGTACCGCTGCGGCAGGCCTTCAAGAAATTGCTTCAGCGCCTCGTGCTGCGCGGCGGGAACCATGGAGCGAATCCGGTTGAGCAGGGTGGGATCGATGGCGGCGTGATAGCGCGATTCGTCCACGGAGCGGTCCATGAAGTTTGACGTGGACATGTAAAACTGCCAGAGGTTCTCAGCCTTCCAGGGAGTGAGGGCGTCGGGATTGACGGCCTTGATGTCGGCGAAGGTCATCAGGGTGAGCATCTTGAGCAGTTGCGGGTTGCCGATCTTGTCGGCGAATGCACGCACGTTGTCGAGATCGAAGATGTCGCGCCGCATGGCTGACGACATCTCGAGGTGCAGGCGAATCAGCTTGAGAATCAGTTCGCGCTCCTCGGCGTCGAAGTCGAGCCGCGCCAGAAAGCTGTCAGCCAGCTCCACGCTCTGCTGCGCGTGCTCGCCGGTGCGCCGGCCTTTGCCGGTGTCGTGCAAGAGAAGCGCAAGGAAGAAGAGATCGAGGCGGTCGATTTCGGGCAGCAGTTGGGCCAGGCGCTGCTCGTGCTCGCTGGCGGGCTGGCGAAGCGAATGGACGTTGTCGATGACGAGAAATGTATGCTCGTCCACGGTGTACCGGTGATAGCTGTCGCGGATGACCAGCGCATCGATGCCGTGGAATTCGGGGATGAGCATCTCAAGCACGCCCAGCGCGTGCATGGTTCTGAGGGCATGGGCGGCGTGGGGACCGAGCAGCACCTCGCGCAGTGCGTTCCAAAGATACGGTCCCTCGGGGATGGAGATGGCGAGAACGGGCAACGCGTCGGTGATGCGGTCTTCGGCGGCCTGCGAAAGGGTATAGCCATGCGTGGCCATCAGCGAAAAGATGCGCAGGATGGCGGCCGTGTCGTTGAACTGCGCGCCGGGCTGAATGTCGATGCGGCCCTGGTCGAGCAGGAAGTCGGTGCCGGCGATGGGCGTACGGCGGCGGCGAAACTGGCGATAGAAGCTGACCGGTGCAGGCAGATGTTCCATGAGCAGCGCGGCGCGGCGATAGACCACGCGCGCGTGCCGGTAATACGTGCGCATCCAGTAGCTGGGATCGGCGGTGCCGCGCGTTTCAAGCCCAATGGAGCGCGCGGCAGCCTCGTCCTGCGACTGCCAGTCGAGAGTGTTGTCGTCGCGGCCGTGGCGGAAGTGGAGAAAACATCGCGCTGCGGCAAGAAAATCAAAGGCGGCTTCGGCATCGCCGCGGGCGCTTTGGAAGACACCGCCGCGCTGCCGGGGCCATTCCTTGGTTTCCTTGAGATGAAACAGCACGGCGAACCAGACCGCGAGGTGATAGTCGCGCAGGCCGCCGGGGCAGTCTTTCAAGTTGGGTTCCAGATGAAAGATCGTGTTGCCGTATTTGGCGTGGCGCGCGCGGGCGATTTCGCCGAGTTTCTGCGTGATGCCGGACCAGTCGCTCAAGACCAGGCCGGGGAAGGTGACCTGGTGGAGTTGCTGGTAAAGGGGAAACTGCCCGGCCAGAAAGCGGCGATCCAATGTGGCGAGCGTGAATTCGAGATTGTCAGGATCAAAGCGACCGGCTTCCTTGACGGTGCGCGAACTGGGGCTGGCCCGCAGCCCGATATCCCACATGCCCTGAATGATGGCTCGCACGGCTTCGCGTGACTGCTCTTCTGTCTTTTCGTCGGCAAAGGCAAAAAGCACGTCAATGTCAGAGTAAGGGAAAAGATCCTTGCGGCCGTATCCGCCGAGCGCAAGGAGCGCCACGTTCTGCGCGGGCAGGTTGGCGAAGGCCCTGCGCCACATCTCGATCAGGGTGCGGTCGACGACGGCCGATCGCCGGCGGATGGCGGCGGTGCCGTCCCCGGTGCGCTCACAGGTCTGGCGGACAAGCGCCATCTCCTTGAGATACTGCTCCCGTAGATCGTCGACCGCTAAAACGACTGGATTCATAAGGTTATTTGCTTGGCCTGCCAAAGCAATAAGGAATTGTTAAAAGAATAAGCGATATTGGCGGCAAACGGGAGTTTTGCTTTCGCGGCGCGAGAGAAAGTTTCGTGCCGCCTGCACGGGGCGCGCGTCTTGCATGGATGCAAAACGGATCTCCGCGGAAAGACTGCTTCGCCGTGCAGCGGAAAATTTTGTTGGGATTCTGCAGCCACTCTCGTCTGGCAGCGCTCAATGACAACGAGCTGTGTCATTGAGATTTAACTGCGGATCCCGGAGCCTGCCAGGTATAACATGAAATGGCTGTTTCTCAAGCCCTCATGCATTCGGCAAAACGCTCGCCCCTGCTTCTGGAGGCACCATTGGCTTGTTCAGGCTTTGATCGTGCAGACAGGTTTTTTCGTACCCGGCTTTCTTCCCATTTAATTCTTTTTATCGCTCTTGCTTCCGGCTTCGTCCCCGCCGCAACGGGCCAGCAGCCAAAGCGCGCAACCGGGAGCTCTGAGGAAACTGCTGCGCACCGACAGCTCATCGAAAACCTTCGCGCGCACATTCGTCATGTCTTCGTCATCTACCAGGAGAACCGGTCGTTCGACTCCTATTTCGGGTCTTTCCCGGGAGTGGACAACCTGGCAACGCCCGAGGCGCGCGCCCACGGTTTTCGCGAATACGACGCAATCGGCCACACCTGGGTAACGCCGTTTCTGCTCAAGGCGGCTGACACATCCGATGCCGATCACTCGCGCGAGGCGCTGCTGGCCAAGGCCGATGGCGGCCGCATGGACCGCTTCGTGGATTACGAAGAAAAGAACCTGGTGAATTTCGGCGCCAGTCCCGGTATAGCCCGCCAGGTGGGCATATTGACCATGGCCCACGAAGATTGCACAACAGTTCCGTTCCTATGGATGTATGCTCACCGATTCACCATCTACGATCACATTTTTCAGGCTATGTATGGCCCGTCAACTCCGGGCAACATCGACTTGATTGCCGGGCAGACCGGGCAAACGCAAGCCGCTCGCCATCCCGATGAAACGGCGAAATCGAGCATTGGCCCGGGTGAGCCTGTGGTGGACGATGCGGAGCCCGACTCCCCCCCCTATGCCTTCCCTTACGACGCGAAGGGCACGCACCAGTTTGACCAGACCTACGCCACGCTGATGCTTACCATGAGCGGGCGTGACGCGCAGGAAGTGAAGAAAGACGCCGACGATGTGAAGGATGACATCGGTGAGCTGGGGCGGCTTGACCATCAGGCTGTGCCCTGGGGTTGGTACCAGGAAGGATTCGGGAACGGCGAAGGTAATAATCACCCGGCCTACATTGCGCATCACAACGCGCCGCAGTATTTCGGCTACATCCGCCAGAATCCATCCATGTGGAGCGGCGAGCACGATCTGCTTGATTTCTTCACGACGATCGAGAAGGCGCAACTGCCGGAGCGCAGTGTTGTGTTCGTCAAAGGGGGCCAGCAGAACCCCTTTGGCTGGAAACCAGCCAATCCCAACGCGGTGAATATACTCGGCGATGATGACCACCCCGGATATTCCGATTCGCAACTGTCTGAGTCGCTGGTGGCAAAAGTGGTGAATGCCATTGCGCGCAGCCCCTACTGGAGCGACTCGGCAATCATCATCACATGGGACGACTCAGAGGGCTTTTACGATCACGTGCCTCCGCCGAGATTTGAGACGTGTCCTGACAAAGAGCCGTGCGGCGACGGGCCGCGTGTGCCTTTTCTGCTCATCTCGCCTTACGCCAGGTCGGGCGGAGTGGTCTCCGATCCCGGAGATCACGTCTCGTTTGCGAAGTTTCTCGATGTGTTGTTCGATCTTCCGCCGCTGGCATCGCTGCCCGACGAGAAGCCGTATATGCCCGAAGGCCCGCGCGATGAGAATCCGCGGCTGACCGATCTCGTCGGCGGCTTCGATGCGGCCCGGCTCGACGGCCACAAACCTCCGATTCCCGCATCTCAGGCAGAGATTCCCGACGGCGTGGTCAACACATTTCCCGCGCCGATGACCTGCAAAGACTCGGGCGTGACTCCGGTCATCGTCCCCGGCGCGTCGCTGACGCCACCCAAGGACTTTACGAACCCGCTGCCCTGATCGATCCGCGAGGCGGGCTTATTGCGGGAACGGCACGAACATCTGCGCGCACGGCGCGGGATTTCCCTCGGCAGGCTTGCCGGTGATGGTTGAATCCGTGCCCGCGGGCAGTTGCAGATTGGTCGGCTCGGGTCCGAGCGTAATATCAGCGTGGTTCATCTCGTAGGTATACTTCGCGTCATCCGTAATCTGCACGCCATCGAGCTTCACCGCGATGCGGTGCGTCGAGTCATAACCATTGAAGGTGATCTTGCCGCCGCCGGAGACACGCACATCGTGGAGCGTGATATCGCGCATCGTGGGCGGCGATGTGCCCTGCAAGGGGCCGTTGGCGGAGTAAGCCGTGTCGAGCGAGATAGGATTCGGCGAGTTGCGAATGCAGACGTCGTCATAGACCACGTCCTGGGTGAGGCCGCCGCGCGATCCATTTGACTTGATGCGGATTCCCGCGTCGGTGCCGTCGAGCGATAGATCGAAGACGCGAATCTTACTGACCCCGCCGTTCGTTTCGCTGCCGATTGACATGCCATGACCCCAGTAAAAATGGTCGTGGCTGATGGTCATGTTGGTTGCGCCGCCCGCGCCGCCCTTGATGGCGACGTTGTCATCACCGTCGCGAATGTAGCAGTGCGTGATGGTGACATTCTTTGCTCCGTCGCCGGGATCGATGCCGTCGGTATTCCGCGAGAGCGGATGCGGCGAGTCGGCTATGCGCCGCGGGGTATCGATTTTGACGCCCCATGCGGTAAAGCCGTCGCCATGATCGTAGGCCACGTGGAAGTTCGGCGAGTTCTTCAGCGTGATGCGATACAGCGTAAAGTTATTGGAGTCATTGGCCACAATCAGGCGAAAAACCTGTTGCGCGCCGCCGGATTTCGCCTGTTCGGCCAGGTCCCACCACGAATATTGCGAGCCCAGCATTTTTTCGCCGCCGCGGCCGTCGATTATGCCGTCGCCCATGATGCCTGAATTGGGCGCATGGTCTACCGAGATCAGCGGCTTGCAGCCGCGGGCGCCAAAACCGTGAGTGATGATGCCGCAACTGCCCGGCGACGTGCCGTAAACAGCCGGGTCGCGCGAAGCAAAGAGTGTTACGCCCAGGCCGATAATCAGCGTAACATCGGGCTTCAATTCCAGCGGCCCGCTCAGGAACGCGTTGTTTTGCTCGTCGACGTGGAGTTCCACCGCTCGCCCTTTGCCGCACTTGTCGATCGCCTTCTGGATACGCGCTGTATCGAGCTTCTGCTCGTCGCCGGGAGCCAGAGATCCGCCAGTAGTCTGGAGATGCGCGTCAACCGTGGTGCAGAGCTGAGGAAAGAAGGGCTCGACCACTGTGCGCGTGTCCTGCGCGGAGACGCCGATGGGCAGAATGAGCGACACAGCCAGCAGGGGAATTGCGAGGGGTGATGTTTTCATGGCCGCTCTTGATTATATTTCTCTGACTACCGGACGCTGGTAATCCTTAACGCGACCCGCGGTACCGTAGGTGAAGCCAACTCCAGAAAAGCTTTGCGGTCTTCCGGAGTTTCCCGCCTTTTCGACCGCCAGGGCGGACGAAAAGGCGGGGCAACAAGCCCTGGGTAGAGCAATCCTGACACCAGCTACAACGCGTTGTCGCCTCGCTCGTCGTTGCGGATGCGAATCGCCTCATCGATGCGGCTGATGAAGATTTTGCCGTCACCGATGCGGCCCGTGCGCGCGGCGCCGACGATGGCCTGAATTGCCTTTTCCTTCAGATCGTCGAGGATGACCATCTCAATCTTCACTTTGGGGAGAAGATCGACGGTATATTCACGGCCACGGTAGAACTCGGTATGGCCTTTCTGGCGGCCATGGCCGCGGGCCTCGAGAATCGTCATGCCTTCGATGCCGGCTTCAAGCAGAGCATCTTTCACAGCGTCCAGCTTGGAGGGCTGCAGAACAGCTTCAATCTTCAACATAAGCAGAATTTCCTCGTTCGATAGGCTATCAGGCGAGGCGCCTTTCTGGCCGCCTCCCCCGGCTGAAGTTCTCCGAGATCGTCATTAAGGACCCAAAGGAATCAACAACCGCCAACCGGATCGATGGTCCTTCCTAACCTCTGAGCCGGCGCTAACGGAACCAAAACTGGAAGCGTCGTCCCTACGGAACTTGCCATTCCTTTTGTCTTCAACTCCCCCGCGCTGAAGCGCGGGCTAACAACCTCTGCACCTACGGTGCGGCTTCTTGCGGCCTCCCGAAATTCCCGCTCCAATATGCAGATTCCCATGGTCAAGGTGCAAGGTTTCTGTTGCTAATCCATTGATCCCTGATCCCTGTTTTAGGTTGTTTCAAAATCGTAACCTTCCTCGCCGTGCTGCGAAAGGTCCAGCCCCGCGTTTTCGTGCTCGGGTGCGAGGCGGAGGCCGACGATCTTGTCCACAACGAAGAGCAGAATCAGCGTGCCCACGATGGAGATTCCCCAGGAAACGCCCACGGCGGCCAACTGATTGAGTACCTGGCTCCAGTGCCCGTCGATGGCGCCGGTCGGCACGCCTTTCCCGTAGACGGGATTGATGACACACGTAGCGAATACACCCGTCAAAATCGCGCCTAAGGTTCCGCCGGCTCCGTGAACACCGAACGCGTCGAGAGAATCGTCATAGCCAAAGATGCTTTTCACCTTGAAGACCATGAAGGAGCAGAAGAAACCGGCGCAGAGGCCAATTAGGAGAGCTGGAAACGGCTGCACGAAACCCGAGGCAGGAGTGATGGCTACCAGGCCGGCCACTGCGCCGGAGATGGCGCCGAGTGCCGTAGGCTTGCCGTTGTGCAACCATTCGAAGATGGTCCAGCCGAGCGCGGCGGTCGCCGTGGCGAAATGCGTATTGACGAATGCGCTGGTCGCCAGCGAATTGGCAGCCAGGGCGCTGCCGGCGTTAAAGCCAAACCAGCCCACCCAGAGCAAACAGGCTCCGATGAAGCTCAAGACCAGCGAGTGCGGCGGCATGGCGGTTTTGGGGTAGCCGAGCCGCTTGCCCATGTAAAGGGCGCAGACCAGGGCGGAGACGCCGCTGGTGATGTGCACGACCGTCCCGCCGGCAAAATCAAGGCTGGGAATATGCGTGCCGCCGCTGTTGAACAGGCCGCCGACGCCCCAGACCATGTGCGCCATGGGGCAATACACAAAAAGCGACCAGAGCGACAGAAACAGAGCCATGGCGCTGAACTTCATCCGCTCAGCAAATGCGCCGGTAATGAGAGCGGGCGTGATGATGGCAAACATGAGCTGGTAGATCATGTAGGTCTGCTCTGGAATGGTGGCGGCGTAGTCGGGATTCGGGCTGAGCGAAACGCCCCGCAGGAAGAGGTGCCCGAATCCGCCAATGAAGATGTTCCCGTGGCCGAAGGCCAGCGAATAGCCCACAACGGCCCAGAGGATTGTCACCAGAGCCATCATCGCGAAACTCTGCATCATGGTTCCCAGGATGTTCTTCCTGCGGACCAGGCCGCCATAGAACAAGGCAAGTCCCGGGCCCGTCATCAACAGGACCAGCGCTGCGGAAGTGAGCATCCAGGCATTGTCGCCAGCAGACTGTGCATTCTGAACGGCCCGCTGGAGCGCGGCGATCTGGGCCTGGGTTGCCGGAGCCTGTGCTGCCGGAGATATGTCGGGAGCCACGGCCATCGCCATCGCGGGAAATCCGAGCACGATGGGTAACAGGAACAGTATTCGAGATCGACGACGCATGGCTATTCAGCTCCGAAGAATAATCTCGCGCAATTGCGCGGTGGATTTCGGTGGTGAGTTGTCGCTAGCTGGCTGTGGGAAGCCAGGTACACAGCTCGGTTGACCGACCAAATGAAGTCCCATGGGCACGCAGGGATCAGATGGCTAGAGACGATAAAGAACATAGGTCTTTGCGTTCGTATTATTTTCGTAAAGGCAGGCGGATTTAGGCAAGTTCCCTGGTGCAGTGAGTTCGACGGAGGAATAAATGTAGGTCCTTCGACTCGTTTTGGTGCGAAACGCACCAAAATTCGCTCAGGATGACCGATAGCGGCTTGGCTGCGGGCGCAGCGGGCTGATTTCAAATGGGCAACAGCGTATATTCGAAGTATGGCGGCTTCAGCAGAGCGCGACCGTTATCTGTTCGGCGCGCTGGAAAGCAGCGCGAAAAATCGCATGAAAGTGAAGGAAGTGAACTACGGCTACGAACAGCCGGAGGGTGTCTTTCTTACTTCGCTGGATTTTGCGGTGAACTGGGTGCGCAAGAATTCGGTTTGGCCCATGACCTTTGGTCTCGCCTGCTGCGCCATCGAAATGATGTCGATGGGCGCGGCTCGCTTTGATATTGCGCGTTTCGGGGCGGAAGTCTTTCGCCCTTCTCCACGCCAGTCTGACTTGATGATCGTGGCGGGCCGGGTTGCGCAGAAGATGGCCCCGGTGCTGCGTCGGCTCTATGACCAGATGCCTGAGCCAAAGTGGGTCATTTCCATGGGGGCGTGCGCCACATCCGGCGGCGTATTCAACAACTACGCCTTGGTGCAGGGAGTCAATCAGATCGTGCCCGTCGATGTTTATGTTCCAGGGTGCCCACCCCGGCCCGAGCAACTTATTTACGCTATCTCGCTTCTACAAGAGAAGATTCTCCGGGAACCGCGCAGCCTTCTGAAAACTCTGAATGTAGGATAAGTAATTAAATCTAAGCGACTTACTTATCTTGCAGAGGTCAGGCTTGAGATGGCGGAATTGAGCGGCCGAAGCAAAAAATTCGCAAGACGCACCTGACACACTTGTCGATCCCGGCATGATTGCCTCCACCGCGGGCTTTGTGCGCAGGAACATGCGCGTTTGGCCCCTTAAGGTTGCACGCGAAAACCTCAAATGCTCTCGACAGCATCCACCGCGTCACGTATCACACCAAGTACTTTGAGGCGGGTGCGGCGCGGAAGAAAATCAGGCAAGCGACACTTTGCGCTCCTCAAATCTTCTTGTTCTTGGTCCCGTAGTGAAACTCGGAGGTAGAGTTGAAGATGATTCCCAGATCTGCGCGACTTTTTCCCTGTTTTGAGCGGCTGCTTGCCATTGCCGTTCTGGCGTTGACACCGATTGGCTTGGCAGCTCAGGCGGCCGCGGCCGGTCATGGACCCACGAATCAGACCCCATCGAGGTTTGATATTTTCGCGGGTTACAGCTATCTGTCTCCTCACGGAACGGTGCAGGTACCCCAGCCAAACGGCACGATCGAGCCTTACTCATACGACGCGGTCAACGCCGGTGCAATCCTCAGCGGCGCGTATTTCTTCAATCGCTTTGTGGGTCTTCAGGTAGAGACTGCGGAACATGAATTCGGGGGGCCCGCTCCTAACAATGACTCGAACATCGGCACAGAAGGCAACGACGATGGTTTTGTGACGGTTGCGGGTGGCGTGATCGTCCGGTTTCCTCTGGGAGCCGTTACGCCCTTCATCCACGGACTGGGTGGCGGAGCCATGGTGGGCGGCCCGGACCACGAGCCAAACACCTGGGGTCCCGATGTGACCGCCGGTGGAGGCATGGACCTGGAAACGCCGTGGTTTAACCATCATCTGGCCATTCGTCTGTTCCAGGCGGACTACGAGTACATGCACGCGAGTTTCGGCAACATGGTTTTTGGAGGCACGGCGAGCATCAATGCAGCGCGCCTCAGTGCCGGTCTCGTGATCCACACGGGATCCGTGACTCCGCCGGCGCCTGTCACTCTGGCATGTTCTGCCAGCCCGGAGACGATCTACCCGGGCGATCCGGTCACGGTAACGGCCGAGGCAGGCGGCATGAACCCGAAAGACAGCGTGATCTATAGCTGGTCCGGCACCGGAGTTACAGGCAGCGACACCACGGCAAAGGTAGACACCAGCTCGCTCGCCCCAGGCGAATACTCGGTTCAGGGAACGGTGAAGGAAGGCAAGAAGGGCAAGGAAGGCCTGAAGCCGTGGGAGACGGCGAACTGCACAGCGGGAATCACGGTGAAGGCATTTGAGCCTCCGACCATCTCCTGCTCGGCGAACCCCACCACAATCAAGCCGGGAGACACCGCGACGATTACATCCGTGGGCGTGAGTCCGCAGAATCGGCCTCTGACTTACAGCTACTCGGCGTCCGCGGGCAGCATCAGCGGTACCGGGACCACCGCGGAGTACTCGTCAGCGGGCGCGCCCACGGGAGTTGTCGGGATCACATGTAATGTTTCCGACGATAAGGGGCACTCAGCCAACTCGAGCACGAATGTGACGATTGCGGCTCCGCCGCCGCCCCCGCAGCCGCATGCGCAGGCGCTGTGCTCCCTCAGCTTTGCCAACGATAAGCGGCGGCCGACGCGCGTGGACAATGAAGCCAAAGCCTGCCTGGATCAAGTGGCTTTGGACCTGAAACAGCAGGCCGATGCCAAGGCAGTGCTGGTAGGCGAGTCAACCGAGACAGAAAAAGCGAAAACCGCCAAAGAAGAGGCTTACGCGCAGCATCACAAGCGCGCCACCGTGGAGCACTATGCCGCGCAGCGCGCTGTGAACGCGAAAAACTACCTCGTCACGGAGCAAGGAATCGATGCTTCGCGCATTACGGTCGTGACTAGCCCGATGAGCGGCCAGACGGTGCAGGACTACCTGGTGCCCGCAGGCGCAAACTTCGACTCGGATGTGACGGGAACAACTGCTGTGGACGAATCGGCAGTAAAACCACAGGAGCGCAAACCGCTGCCGGAAAGGCACCGTTAGGCCAGTAGGAAACCGGCCCCCGGCAAGCGCCAATCATTGGTCTACAGGGCCCTCCCGATGCACGGGGGGCCGTTAAAAGACGACCTCCCTCGTGCAGAACTTGAGGCTGACCGTCACCCAAAGCGGCCAGCCTCATCGCTTTTCGGGCGCCTCTTTGTCTATCCTTGAAGAGAGGATGGGAGTCTGTTTACCGGATGAGCCGTTTGCGGGGATTTGCTGAGCAGTTGTGCTGGATTGGGGTTCCGGCCCGAGCCATTGTCTTTTTTGCCTGTGCGATGTGTGCGCCGCTGGTGCAGGCGCAGCCTGCCTGGAGCATCGTAGGCCCCGCGGGCGGCGATGCGCGAGCTTTCGCTTCTTTTCCTGGCCAGCCCGACCACCTTCTTCTGGGAACGACAAACAGCTGGCTGTATGAGACCTTCGACGAAGGGGCGACGTGGCATCGATTGGCGAGGCTCGGCAGCGAAGACGGGTTCGTCCTGGATAGTGTTGTAGTCGACTTCGCGGATCCCTCGACGGTCTATGCCGGCGCGTGGAAGAACTCCAATGATGGCGGGCTTTGGATCAGCCATGACGGCGGGCGAACCTGGAAGGAGTCGTCGTATTTTCACGGACAACCCGTTCATGCGCTCGTTCAGGCACCGTCCAATCCAGAGATTCTGTTTGCCGGAACGCTCGATGGAGTTTTCCGTTCAAACGACGGCGGGGCAAGCTGGTCGCAGATCAGCCCGCATGGCAGCCGCGAGATTCACGAGATCGAATCGCTGGCCGTTGACCCCGTCAATCCCAAAGTTGTTTATGCCGGAACCTGGCACCTGCCGTGGAAGACAGCAGATGGTGGCAAGACGTGGCACAACATCAAGCAGGGCCTCATCGTTGACTCCGACGTGTTTTCCATCATCGTTGACCCTGTGCATCCGCACGTGGTTTACCTGAGCGCATGCAGCGGGATTTACAAGAGCGAAGATTCCGGAGCCCTGTTCCACAAGATTCAAGGCATTCCTACCGAGGCAAGAAGAACGCGCAAACTGACGCAGGATCCCGAGAACCGCGAGATTGTCTATGCGGGCACAACCGAAGGCCTCTACAAGACCGAAAACGGGGGCAGAACCTTCCGCCGCATGACCGGCGCCGACGTCATCGTCAACGATGTCTACGTCGATCCCCGGAACTCAAGCCGCGTGCTGCTGGCGACCGATCGCGGCGGCGTGCTGGCAAGC
>Ga0335074_10006141_pt1 | contig 16653 bp, 9 predicted proteins | sample Lox_Sample_23_FD_206715 | JGI IMG/M metagenome (GOLD analysis project Ga0335074, IMG submission 206715) | Soil microbial communities from Loxahatchee National Wildlife Refuge, Florida, United States - Lox_Sample_2.3 | ecosystem: Environmental > Terrestrial > Soil > Wetlands | place: USA: Florida...
TTATATAGCCCTTTCATACTTCTTAGTAGTAGAAGTATGCTAATTTGCAGGCGATTGCACTTAATCTAATATAAAAGTCTTAAACTTTTCCTATGTAATTTTATTCCTCCTAACAGACTTCTTATAACAATCCTACTGCCCTATAAGCCTCTAATTGAAGTAGGAGGCGCTCTAAGTAACCTTCTTAGCATGTCTTTTATATATAACAGGTTTAAGTTAGAACACTATCTCATACTATTAAAAGAACTTAGTGTGCTTTATAATTGTCTTGCCCTTATAACGTAATAGGTTAGCAACTTTTATAGCTGCTTCTACCCTTAAAGCTGAATTATTATAACCTTAAGGCTTCTCCTTAAATGTTACATCTTCATCAACTTCCTTGTTGATAAAGGGGTTAGAGGGGGTAGTAGGACGATACCGCTTAAAGCGCTTGCTTGCCCTTTAAGTGCGGCCCTAACAATCGTTCTTGTTGTAGGAGTAATTGTTACTACTACTAACATAAGAGGGGGGGATAACGTCTTCCTATTATACTATAAGGGTTCCTCCCTTCAACCTTACTTAAAGGGATTAAATCTCCCTCTCCGCTTCCTACAACTCTATTAAGGCTTAAAGCCGTTTAGCCTTATATCGTACAGCTACAAGGCGGGCGGTTACTGTTGCTAAATCGCTATCGTCTAAGAGGGGTTGCAACAAGCTACTCAAACCTTTTTAGGTTGTAGCTTCAGCTAGACCTTTAAGCAAAAAAGCTAGTGGTTCTAGTAGCAAGAACCCCATCTTAGTAGTAGTACAAGACCGTCTTGCTAGTAGTAGTAAACCTAAGTGGAGCAACAACCCACTTAGAGCCACCTCTTATTAAGTATCTAGTACTATAGCAACTGCTTAACAAACTACTACTTTAACAAGGCGTAAAGCAAGTAGCTTGTAAGACTGCTAGTCTTATAGGGTTTCTAGTAGGGAATTAATACAGGTTATAGTATGATATACTAGTATCATATAGGTAATTATAGGATGTAAAGATAGGTCTTTAGAATAATAGTGATATTTAAGGAACTACTTGCTACCTTTTCTATTTCTAAGAATGTCATTCTTTAAGTATGACTAGCATTAGCCAGCTAGAGAAACCACGCTCTATAACGTTTTAACATGTGCAGCAGCTTAAACTATATGCTATACGATCTAGCGCCTAATACAAATACACTCTATTAGTCCTTATATTTTAATGTATAAAAGATGTTAACTTAAAGGAACTAAAAACACTTAAAGAGGCTCTTAGTAGCCCAAATAGATCTTAATAGCTTGCTATTATATATATAAAAGTTAAAAGCTTACAAGCTAAAGGAGTTTACTGCTTAGTTAACTAGTTATTAAAGATAAAAGTTCTAGGTGGCAAGTAGGTATTTAAACTCAAATAGGACTAAAACGGAAATATTATTAGATTTAAAGCGAGGTATGTTGTTAAAAGCTTTATATAGCACTTTAAGCTTAACTACACTAATACTTATATAAATATAGCTAATATTAACACAATCTAGCTGCTACTAGCTATAACCTGCTTTTATAACTAGGAATATAATACTATTAATATTATTATAGCGTTCTTAAATAGAGATCTTAAAGAAGAAGTCTATATAAACTAAATTAAAGGTTTTAAAGAAGATCCAACTAGAAGGAAGGTCTATATGCTTATAAAAAGCATTTACAGACTAAAGCAAGTACTTTAAGTATAGCAATAAAGCTTTTACAAGCACTTTAAGAAGCTTAGTTTTAATTAATTACAAACTAATTTAGCTGTGTTTATCTATAAGACAAATAGAATTCCTATTATTATTATAACTTATATTAATAATTGTAAGGGTATGTTATATAACTAACTAGCAATCAACCTCCCTACCTAGTTATAAGGGATAACGCAATATGCCTTGCAACTACTAGCTTATTTCTAGTGACTATAACGTGTATTTATACTCTAACGTATTCTATTATTTTAAAGGCTAAAGAGTAGTCTCTTATTACTTCCTAGCTAAGCTCTAATAAACCTATAAGCCTCATACTCGTTCTCTTATAGTAACAGTAGACCCTAACTAGTAATACTTTAAACACTAGCTCTACAATTCTACTCTCTGCTTTTTTGCTAGCTAACATATCATTATAGTTTAACAACGAACTTGAAGGGCTTTAAGAAGCCTTTAGGGAGAGTCTAGTAGTAGTACTATATAGCATCCTAATGCGGGACTAGCTATAACACCTACTGCTATTGCGCCTACTATTAGTTAGGGTGACACTAGTCTTAAACTAGTATACCTATTAGAATAAAAGAATAAGGATATACGACGCCGCCTTAAAGCCTTAAAGGAGCAAGAAAAGCTCTTTAACGACATGCTAGAGATGCACTAGCACCTTTATAGCAATAACCTTAATAAGTATCCTTTAAATATTTGCTAATACGCTAAGAATTAGGGTATAAGGCGCTCTCATTTGAAACGCCCTTAAGGCCTTAAAGAGCATAAAGACTATAATAATAAGCCTCTATCTCATCCGCACTTAAAATCTAGCTACTTGCTGCTAGCAACTAGGCGAGCCTCCTAACGCCTTAAAGTAGTCGAACCCGATCCTTATTATAGGAAATCCTAAAAGGAACTCTATAACTTTATATGAGTCTGCAAATAAGCATTCAACTACAACCTACTAGCATACCCCACTTAATAAGATAAAGTCGCTTAGGCAGCTATGTATTTGCGTGGGGACCTAGCTATTAAGTAGGATAAGCGCAAGAAAAGGGGAGGGTCTTTAGATATTAAGTTTACAGATTTTGTGGCCTTCTTAAATGACATCCTACTTGATCTAGTTAATTGCTAGTAAAGCTTTGCAGTTTAATACAAAAACGCCAAACAACTCCCTTATCAAACTATATGTTAATTTGTAATATACCTTAAGACATTAAAAGAACAATTAGAGCTGTATACCAAAGAATAAAAGGCGAACCACTTGCTTGCTAAGATACTTCTAGTAATACGCTAGCATCTTATTAAAGGGGGATACACTTAAACCTAGTCCTCCCAAGCTGACCTTGTTGGAGTTATTACTATGCTTAAGCATAATACTTCTAGTAAGAAAAAGGATCGTTCTAATAGACCCTTAATAAAACGGTAAAGGACAAACCATTTAGGCCCTAGCCGATCTTAGTCCTCTTAGAAGACCCCTACTTAGAGCGACACTAACAAATTACTAGTAAAAGGCAAGCAAACTACTTCTAACAGTAATACCTTAAAAAAGGACACCTTTAAGGAAGAGTGCTTTTATTGCAAGAAGGTAGGTTATTAGGAGAAGGACTATAAGAAGAAGAAAAGGGATGAAGGGAAAGTTTCTAGCTTTACAGTTAAAGCTGTTACTACCTCTAGTTCTTCTCTAGCAATAAAGGCTATTGCCACCTAGCAACCTAGCTATCCTTCTACTAAAAGGCTTGTTATTATAGTCCGCCTTCAAATAGAGGACGGCTAGAGGGAGGCTAAAGCATTAATAGATATTAAGGTAGAAGATGATTTTATCTCTTAAATGTTAGTAAAGGAGATAGGTTTATTATTCTTTAACCTGTTACTAGAATTAGCTAAAGCTATTAATAGCTGCTCCCTCTTTATCTATAAAGGAGCTACTATTACATATAAATTAAAGGACTCCTTTAGCTAAGAATAATAGGACACCTATTAGATGTAAGCTACTAATATGTCTAACACTAACATTATACTAGGTTGACTTTAGCTTAAAAGTATTAATCTAATTATTTAATTTTAAAAGAAAGAATGGCGTTATCTAGTAGATCCTTAAAGAATTATTGTTGTATCAAACAAGAAGTTTAAAAGAGTATTAAGAAAGGGGCCTAGCTATACGTTTTTACTATTCTTACAAGCAACTAGCTCTCCTCTAAAGCTCCCTTCTAAGTACTTTAAGTATGCTAATATATTCTTAAAAGAAGGGGCTAACACCCTCTTAGACGAGTATGCCTAGCATTATACTATTAACCTTATTAAGGGCTAAGATCCCTTATATAGTCTTATTTATAGTCTTTTAGAAAAGGAGCTTGTAGTTCTTAGAGACTATCTTAATTCTAGCTTAAAAAAGGGTTAGATTTAAAGAAGTACTAGCCCTACTAAAGCCCTAATCCTATTTGTTTCTAAGAAGGATAAAAGCTTCTAACTCTATATAGACTATTATGGATTAAATAAGATTATAGTTAAAAATCGATATCCCTTGCCCTTAATTGGAGAGATACTAAATAGACTTTAAAAAGCTAAACGGTTTATAAAATTAGACCTTAAAGATGCTTATTACTATATACAAATACGTTAAGGCAACAAGTAGAAAACTGCTTTTTGTACTTAATATAAATACTTTAAGTACTATGTTATACCTTTCAAGCTTGCTAATACGCTAGCAACCTTCTAAGCACATATAAATAAGATACTAAGTGAGTTGTTAGATACTATCTATATAGTTTACTTTAACAACATCCTAGTATACTTTAATAATTTGTAAGAATATAACTAGTATGTCCGTTTAGTGCTTAAGAAGTTGCATGCTTATAAGCTATACGTAAAACTCTTTAAATGCGAATTCAATAAGGAACAAGTTGACTTTTTAGGATATATTGTATCCTCTATTAAAGTCTTTATAAAGAACAACTAAGTTATAACTGTCTAAGACTAGCTTGTCCCTACTACTATCTAAAAGCTCTAAGTGTTCTTAGGATTTATTAATTTCTATTAGCAATTTATCAGCTACTATTTTATAATTGCTCAACCCCTAACTAGTTTGCTAAAGGGCATTTAGAAAGGAAAGGGTATTAGGGTATTTTAGTAGGGACTTAAATAGCAGTAAGCGTTTAACAAGCTAAAAACGGCTTTTACTACTACCCCTATTTTAATTCATTTTAATCCTACTAAGCTAATTCGCATTAAAACAAATGCTTCTAGCTTTATTATAGTAGGAATTCTCTTTCAACTTGTTGTAAGAATAAAGGGTAACTGGCAAATTACTATCTAGCATCCTATAGCATTTTTTAGCAAGAAGATGGATCTTGCTAAATGTAATTATAAAACATATAATTAAAAATTACTAGTAATTGTTAAGACATTTGCCTATTAGTACTACTATTTAGAAGGTAGTAAACACCCTATTACTATCCTTACTAACTATAACAATTTAAGGTACTTTATAACAATAAAGGTGCTAAGCTAGTAGCAAGCTAGGTAAGCTCAAGTACTATCAGCCTACAATTTTATTATTGCATACCATCCTAGCAAGGTCAATCCTGCTAATAGACCTTCTTAACGTTCAAACTATAAGTTAGACATTAATTGGGGGGAGCTAATGCTTTTAACCTTATATAAGAAGTTGCAAATTGTAAAGAAGTATAAACAAATACTCCACCCACCTACTACTAGCTCTACCTTAAAAAAGCTCTAGCAGACTGCAACAGTAAGTGCAATAAGCCTGCCTTGTACTACAAGCAAAGCTTAAGACGTAATAGGAAGCACTAAAACAATTAAAGGTTGTAGTGTTTATACATTAAAGGCTAATAATAGGCCAAATGAACTTTAAGCTATATTGCCAGCTAGGTTATTTGCTGTAGAGACTGACCATCTTAAGATGCAACTTAAACTGTCTAGTAAATTGTTAGAGCTTAAACTGTATAACACTAACAAAGCGTTTAATGCTAGTACTAGTAGTTATAAATACTTTGTGCTACAAATTAGAGTATAAGAAGCTACTTAGTTTGAAACAGCATAAAGCACACCCTCTAATTCCTTGCTGCTAATACTCTTAGAGTTATAGAAGGATAACAAGCTTGTAACAGCAATACGCTTAAAGCTTTTTAGAAGTACTTTTAAGGCTAGGGATACTGCAAACTAGAAGGTTGATCTACTAGGACTATTATGTTGCTAGAACTTTACTTACATCCTATTAGATAGTGCTATATAAAGCGAAATCATAAAGATTTATTATAATAATCTAGTTGTAAGCTATTATAGTTAAAAGAAGACGCTTAAACTTACTAAGCACAAATACTATTAGCCTAATATGTACAAGGACGTTGCAAAATACGTTTAAACCTATAACTTGTACTAGAAGTTGAAGGCTACTTGCTATAGACCTTATAGTAAGATACAAGCTTTACTTATTCCAAGTAGACCTTTTAAATCTATTTTTATAGACTTTATTATTAGCCTCCTACTAAGCATTAAAACTAGAAGTTCTACTACGTATAATACTTTGCTTGTAATTGTTGACTGTTATATTAAAGCTGTTAAGTATATCCCTTGCTAAGATACTATTAATGCTCTAGCTTTAGCTTAAACGTTTACTAAAAATTAGTTTAAAGATTAAGGAACTCTTAAATCTATTGTCTCTAATAGGGGTAGCTTATTTACATCCAAATTCTAGTTAGCCTTCTATTTTCATCTTAAAATCAAACGACAACTTTTAACAGCATTTCACTTGCAAACAGACAAGTAGACGGAGCGCTAAAACTAATTGATAGAAGTATATATAAGGATCTACTGCAACAATTACTAAGATGATTAAGTAGATTTACTGCCTTTTACAGAATTTGTTTATAATAATGCCTTTAATAATTCTATTGCAATATCTCCTAATTAGGCAAGGTACAAAGTAAATTTAAACACCTACTAGGGAATTAAGGATGATCCTAAAAAGGGGGAGATACTAATAGCAAAAGATAAAGCTAAAGCAATTATTCAACTCTAAAAGGAATTAGAGTGTTACTAGGAAGAAGCTAAGGAAATACAAGCAAAATATTATAATAAACGTTATACCCTAATCAAATACTCTGTTAGCAAACTAGTCTTATTGTCAGCTTAAAACATTAAGACAGCTTAGCTAAGCAAGAAGCTAGGGTACTACTAGCTAGGACCTTTTAAAATTGAAGAGCGTATTAGAAAACAAGCATATCAACTAAAACTGCTATTTTAATATAAGTCGATTTATAATATGTTCTATATGTCTTTATTAGAGCTGTACTAGTAACGTCCTAGCAAGGAACTTAAGGAGATAGCCCTTAAGATTGTTAATAGTAAAAAACAATAGGAAGTAGAGAAAATATTAGCTTATAAGACTGTACAACAAGGTGGTATTACAAGGTATAAATACTTAGTTAAGTAGCTAGGTTTCACTCTAGCAGATAACTAGTAAGTAGTAGAAGAAGACTTTAAGGACTCTAACTTCCTTAAAGAATATTACTAGGAACACCCTAAAAAATCTCTAGCAAACTATAAAGGTTGAAAGCAGAAAAGGACTTTAAAGTTGTAAGAGATTACAAGGCAATTTCATAAAGAACTTTAAGACGCAGCAAAGCAAATTTTATTTCTATTTAGTCTTTATAATAGCCTAACGCTAGTAAATGCCTCGCGTTTTACTAGAACTATACTGCCATCTTATCCTTTATTTATTTACCTAGCAAATCCCACCTTCAACCCTGTTAGCTACTAGCAAAGCATAAGGGAGTAAAGGGCTTACTTTAAGGCACTTAGGATATAAGGTATAATCCCTCTTAGCCCTTACATTATCGCCTACTACAGTGTCTTCTAGCGAATCTATAGCAACCTCTAAATAATTATTAGGAGCTACCGTTTTAGGAACAACCTTCTTAGCATGTTAGCAAGTGCCCTTCAAACTGCAAGCTTAAGGCTGAGGAACTAGATTTAAAGCAATAGATGCCAATCTCTTATTAATAGCAACACGTACCACCCTACTACTAGTAAGGATCTAGGCAACCTCCACCTAAAAAACTATATTACTTTTTAAACCTGTTAGGAAGGAAAAATACTTATAAGATTCTTAGAGATTTTATTTTAAGTAGTAGCAATATAAGTAAGGGACCAAACAACTTCTATCTCAAGGCAGGTGATGCGAGAATCAAAGCGGTTTGCAGAATAGAATGCCAGATTCTTAGTTGCCTTAACAGCTTCTTAACGGACTCTAAATAGTACTCTTTTAACAGCATCATTAAAGTCCACTTGGACCTTGTATAGCGCTTTGCTAGTACTATGCTTATCAGCTGCTATTTGGAGACAATGAAGAAGGCCTATTGCACCTAAAAACTTAGCAGGGACTTACTACAAGTTAGTAGAAGCCTAAAGATCTACTAGAGAACTTATAGGATCACACGACTTCCCCTTCAAACAACAATCTTTATACTTCGCCAACTTTGTATTGCTAGCATGCTAGCAGTAAAGCTCTAAGAAGACGGAGACCTCCTTAGCACATTAAAGACATATATCACGGTATTCGCTAGGGACTATTAGGGCGATCTCTAAGCCTATATTAGTACGAGAAGTACTTGTCATACAACCTTTATTGCTGCAATTAACCTTCTTCATTAGAGTCTTACTAGCAGGTTTCCTAGCTTTAAACCTTTCTTGCTTGCTAGGCGTCTTACTAGGCGTTTCTACGTCCTTATCATCATTGTCGCTGGAACCTCCCTAGTTATTATTAGGGGCAGCCTTAGAATCGTCATCAACGTCGTTGTCGATTACGATAGTAGCAGCAGGTTTCACTTGCTTTGCTAGTGTTTCACTAGCAGGTTTCTAGGCGGGACGTTTTTTACTAGCTATAGTGAGGTATGGGAGCAGAAAGAAGGGACTATACCCAGCAATTAACTAGTTATTACTAGGCAAGGAAGCAAGGAGGGCGATAGGGGGAAGGAGGACTTACTAGTATAAGTTAAGGTAGTTGGTAAAAGAGAAAAGAAGTCCTACAAGTTAGTAGAAGTTGGGCCTTTTAAACCAGCAAGCCTTACCGCCTTAAAGCAGAAATTATAACGCGCACGTACGTGGTAAAGCCTTTAATGCGCTATGGAATTTACACTCTTTATTACATCACTAGGGACTCGCTGGTCAAGTACTAGTAGAACTAACCCTAAACCCCTTAGTTTCACCTTACTTATAAGTTCACTTCATCTAGGGGATCCTAGATCCACAAATTAACTAGGCTATTACTAGAGAGGCAATCCGGGGACGGATTGGCTAAAGGGGGAGATAGTTGTAAGGGTATGTCACGTGACTAACCGGCAATCAACCTCCCTACCCAGTCACAGGGGATAACGCAATATGCCTTGCAACTACCAGCTTATTTCCAGCGACTATGACGTGTATTTATACTCTGGCGTATTCCATTATTTTGGAGGCTAGAGAGTAGTCTCTTGTTACTTCCTAGCTAAGCTCCAGTAAACCTATAAGCCTCATACTCGTTCTCTCATAGTGACAGTGGACCCTAGCTGGTAATACTCTGAACACTAGCTCTACAATAATATAGCTATAATAAGCCCTTTAAGAGCCTTAATTAACAAGTTTAAAAGCTAGCTTGCTAAGAAGTTTGAAATAGAAGATAACAGACTAATTAGCTTGTTTCTAGGACTTAAAGTTACTTGAGATTAAACTGCTAGGACGCTCATGCTATCTTAGAGAACTTATTGTAGAGCTAGTGTCCAAAGTATTACCGGCTAGGGTTTACTGTTACTATGAGAGAACGAGTATGAGGTTTATAGGTTTATTAGAGCTTAGCTAGGAAGTAACAAGAGACTACTCTCTAGCCCCCTAAGTATGGGATGCGTTAGACTATAAATACACGTCATAGTCGCTGGGGATAACCCGGCGATTGTAAGGCTATATTGCGTCATTTCCTGTGACTTAGTTAGAAGGCTGTTCTCCGGCTAATCACGTGACATGTCCTTACACCTATATTAAGTTTATTATAAGAGAATTCCTTTACAGCAAGTTAGTTAATAGTAAACTAACTCTACTAGAACCTAGTTAACGCTTAAAACCAAACTAGGACCTAGTTAATAAGAGACTCCAAATAGAATACTAGCAACTAGTTGGATCCTTAATGTAGTTGGCTATAAGAACTAGACTGGATATTGCCTTTTATGTCTTAATTCTCTCTTAGTTCTTGCAAAACCCTTCTAGAAATTATTAGGGCACTATCAAACGAGTACTACGATACCTTTATAGCACAAAGCACTTTGTAATTACCTATTTCAGCCCGAATTCGACTGAAAACCACCTGAATTCGCTAGAAAACGACCTGGAACTAGGACTCTAAGCGTTCTTAGACGCAAGCTTTGCTATAGTCTAATCCAAACACTTTTAAAGTGGGTTTGTGTGCTTCGCAGTAAGAGGCCTAATAGCCTAGTACTCTTTTAAACAGCCTATTATTACGTTGTCATTTATAGAGGCCGAATATGTAGGACTAGTTATAGCTGCTCGAAGTATGCTTTTAATAAGCAATCTCCTTGTAGAACTAGGCTATCATGGAAACGACCGAATACCCTTTTAAATATGTAGCAACAACATTAACGCTTTAAATGCCGCTAACAACTTAGGAGCTATACGCTCAATTAAACATCTAGAGCTTTACTAGCGCTAGCTACAATAAGAGACAGCTGCTAACAGGATCAAGCTGGAGTACGTTTTAGGACAGGAACATCTAGCAGATGGTCTCACAAAGTCTCTAACCAAGCTAAAGCATGAACAATTCGTCAAACTATTAGGATTTAGGACATGAGGTTATATATATATATGTACTCAGGTAGATGCGCTAGTAAACCAGCTAGGGGGTGTGTTACGATATAAGCCTGTTAAGGGGTTGTTTGATAGCTGGCTTACCCCCAATCCTTGCTGAGGGGGCAGGGCACCACTATAAGTCTATGGGCTGGTCCCTCTTCTATGAGATAACCTAGAATCAATACATTCAATAATCCTCATGTTCATGTGCTTTGCCCATAAAACTTGACAATTCCCATCTGTTATGGAGGAATTTCCATCCAGGAATGTCTAAAGAAGAGTCTTGATAAGCAGTTCCATCAACCGATCATATATGGCATGACTCCAATCCATGCTCCAGGCTATTGTGAATCCGCTCGGCAGTTCAGGAACCTGCATGACGATATTTTAGGCCACCCTTAGACTTATGTGGAGCTGCCGCCCTCATCTTCCACTACCTCGCCGATATTCTCTCCACCATTTCTAACATCAGTCGGTGGCTATATCAACAGCAGGAAGAGCCTCAAGAGCATAGTTACGTCAGAAAACAGATCTATGCCTGACTAAGACGGAATAGACGAAAGCGTAAGTCCAATAGTATGATCTGACGCCGGTGGTTGGCTGCAGGAACGATACTACCAAGGGTCCGTGTTAGATCCGGTAATCACTGGGCTGGCTATGGCTTACTTTAGACTGACATTTCGAGACCTTTTGACAAGATACATAAGATTTCTCATGCACAACATGGTTCTGGCTTCAGAATCCTCACTTTCGTTTGAAAATCAGCGGAGATGCCTAGCACAGCCGAGCGGCTGATCGATAAAGAGACAGGCACGAGGACGCGACCGATGAAGGTCCTAGTTCTCGGCCTTTCAAGAACGGGTACTATGTGTAAGCTATATAAATTGGATACCTTACGTCTGGAATCACACTGTTAACCAGCTAGAATAGTAATTTACACTGCTTTAAACCAGCTTGGGTTCAAGCCATACCATATGGCTGAAGCCATGAAGGACCCACCACGCATATTACCAATCTGGGAAGAAGCTCTGAAAGCAAAGTTTATGGGCATAGGAAAGCCTTTCGGACGCGTGGAGTTTGACAAGCTCCTCGGCGACTATGATGTAGGTCCCGCAGTATTCTCCTCAACACTCCTTCTTTTACCACAAAACTCCTGACAATGGCACAACAGGGCGTTGCGGACATGCCCTGCATCCAATTCGCCGACGAACTAGTAGCTTTATACCCGGACGCGAAAGTAGTCCTCACAACCCGCGACCCGGACAAATGGCTTACATCCATGAACCGGACAGCATTGGAAGTCTTCCAATGGCCTTCCTGGAAGTGGATTGCTCCTTCTGATCCAGCCCTCGTCAAACTCTTGTATTCGATCGCGATCTTGATACTCGGATTGTTCGTTGGCCGCCCGAGCTACGACCCAGCGATGTACAAAGACCCGGAATATTTAGGTTTGTTGAAACAAGCTTATCTGAATCATTATGCTCATGTTCGCGCTATCACGCCAAAGAATCGGTTGTTGGGGTTTAAGAGTAAAGATGGGTGGGAGCCGCTGTGTAAGTTCTTGGGAGTTCCTGTTCCCGAGGGCCCGTATCCTCACATCAACGAAACACAAGATTTTGTGCGGCTGCATAAGGTCTTTTGATGGATGGCGTTTGGGAAGTTCATTGCTAAGAGAGCCTTCCAGTCGTGGTGGCGGCGGGGGCTGCGTTTTACGCCCGGCAGCAATGGGTCAGCTTTACGAGGTAGCTTTCATCCGTTGAGCAACTTATTTGGCAGTCTAAAAGAGACTCATAACTAGTTTATAAGTATATGGATTACGGTAAAGCAGAATCTGCGCCATGATGTGAGACAGTTGGATGCTGGATCATCATCTGACCGGGATGGCGAGCTATTTATGTTGTGAGCAGGGGTTACAAGCTGCTTTTAGAGCAGTCGTTCATTTATTACTTGCAAATAACCTGGGATGCGCGCTGTCTCTCGATACGCAACCCGCTGAAACTGCTTCCACTTTGACGTATCAGGCTTCTTGGAGGGCCAACCCCGTTCACGATTACTTCTAACGTCCTAAACATTTCTGGGTTATGTGTAAAAAAATTTCCTGCCTCACCAATCTCTTCTTTTGCCTTGTTATATATCTTTTTCTTCTCGACGGGGCTTACGCCTTCGGTAGGGCTTGCTAAAGCGAGAATAATCAACACCGGCTCTGCACCAATAGATGGCACCGAACTTGCAGCCTCATGTCCAAATTCATGCTAAGGCTTAATGTCCTAACTTTTGTAAAGCCGCCGTCTGAAAGAGAAGGAAACTGATAAGGCAACAAACAAGGCGAGTGAAAAAGGGAGAAAAGAAAATAAAGGAAAGAATAAAATGGCGACAAGGCTCCACGGTATTCCTGCATACCCCTAGCACATTGCTTATATTATGCCATGCTTGCCAACTTGCAGACTAGACAGATAATGTGACCGAGAAGGTCTAAATAGCTTAAGTGCCATTGTTCAATTCAATTGTGGAATAGTAATTTAGCTCCGGTTGCACAAAAAATTAGTTTACCGTACTGGGTGTAGTGTCTCGATTTAGTAATAAATCTCGCACGTACCTTTGGAATAATTCTGACTTGACGTCTTAACGCCTAATTACCTAATGCAGTAATTTTCTGCCGCTTCAAAAATGACTGCGCCCTCACTGGGCGACAAGCCTTACACACCGAGATCCGGGATGGTGTGGTGCCCGATCATATCGATAAATAAGGCCAGAGTGTCATCGAATTGTTAGGTGCATGTAAACTTTTATTGATCTGACGCATACAGCATGCGCAAAGCCTGACGACTGTTTCACCACCTCTCATGTGAGCGTTGGATGCCACAGATGGCAGCTGAGAATGCTAATATTAAACTTGCGCTTCGAAATAGCTCAGCTGGCTCTGCGACTGGACTTGATTCCGCAAGGCTTGGAGAAGCTCCAGTGAGGGCAGCGGTGTGTAATGGCCGCATTGTGCGTGATGTCACAGATGCCAATTGAATATGCATACAGAGAAGGAGGACTATCGGGTCTGTACGGTCGGGTGTATCATGAGTTACGTCTTTTGTACCTTTCTTTAGAAGCCGTAAGGCTTGTCACTTCCGTCAAAAGTATCGGCTAAGAAAGGATCGGTCACCCAACGGAGTATCCAAGGACCTGGTCCATCGCTCTCGGAGGTTGATCTTACTGCTCGAAACGCAATTTTCAAGGTTCTTCTATGTCAGGATGGCGCACAGTTATCCGCCGAAGACGAGGCCGACTGTTTATCAGCGCCCTATGTGGTATGGTACGGAAAATTCTTGGAATGTAGGTTCAGAGGCGCTTGGGCGATGGTAATACGGGACGCGTTGAGTAACCTGGGGCCTATATTCAATGAACCACAGCTAGGTGAAATTGGTACGGTATATAACTTCATGTGTGAGGTTGCGAAGTTATTGCTGGAGGATGGTCATAAAGAACTCGCTATTTCTGAGATTTCGGATGAGGCAGACAATTTGCATCTGTTCAAAGAAGATAAAACAGACAGGGAGCGTAATATTCCAAACCAATTGGGATTTATAGCAGTTGGATGGTTGAGTAGGTCGCCCGAATCCTTTTCGTATTTAGCCAAGTCTAATGCATCATTCTTGTAGCCATGCTCTATGATCCTGAGCCGATACAACGTCCTGGCCAATTGAAAGTCAGACAAGCGGAGAGCTCTATGGCTCTTCCTAGGGCAAGGATGCGCTCAGGCCGTACGTTCATTCGCTATGTTCAAGATATCCCAGAGGGCTATGATGGCTTTGATCAGCTATTGGTTCTCTTCCTTCGAAAATCCAGCCATCTGATCCCAGAAGTCAGGACCTTTCCACAAATGCCTGAGTTGATCAGTGTTTTACACGTCTGCTTTGCGATGCTTGATAAAGTTACAGAAGTCAAGATTGAATGAGTCAACTCCATAAGTCTACATCTGGAGTTCGGCAATGTCCGACGCGTTTTGAAGGTATTCTGTTTTCCATCTTTCTGTATTTTGATGTACCGCGTCCAGACTTCTATCTCAAAGTAAGCCTAAATTTCCCTACACCAATATTGATTAAGTGCTAAGAGAGATTTAAAGCATCTACCTAGATCATAGTCGATATATTTGTGGACTCAGGGTGGATGAACAGGGTGAAGATCTAACACCTGAGTACTTCAGAGAGGTTCCTTTGTCGTACTAATTAATATTTGGCCAGGGATAAGGCCTCGTCAGAGACTTTCTGTAAGAAAATACCCACATTTGAAGAAAACTGGGACTGCTCCGACCCACACAGCGATGATGCAGACCCATTGCTTCGCATACTTTGTTACTCAAAATACGACTCGCCTAAAGCAAAACTAATTTACGAGGATATTGATGCATCGGACGGAGTATCGCTATATTACTCTCCAGACTCTGACTTCCCGTTCTTGGGACAGCGCATTCTGGATCTTCAGGCTTTTGTCGGCAGCCGGAGTCCACGTAACTGGAGAGCTTTGTGGATTGATAGACGTAATGTCGGACTCTGGTGGACGTTTTGGGTTGCGATTCTCATAGGACGTGGTACCATCTTCTTGGCATTTCTACAAACGGCATTTCAGATTTGGGGTAGTATATCGTCGCAACAACAGGTTTTCCAGCTGGGCGGATCTCCGAATTGTTGTCCAATTTCATGTCCTTAAACAACTTATTTTGTAAATTAATTCATTGCAATTAATGCCAATCTAGCAGAATTAACATTGGTGACAAGAGCCATGACAATCAATGTCTCACTTTATGCAAAAGGAAACGGATACGCTGACATCCCCGTATTGATCTATGGTATACAATGGGTGTATGTTACCTCGATTAGTTCTGTCAGTCCCCGATTAGGAAGCCCTAGTGTTTTACCCACTTCCCCGGCAGCAAGGTCGAAACTTAACGTTTCAATACAATACATTACAACACAGCCACAAGCAGCCTCTCATCTCACACACCATCTCACCTCGCCACTCGCTCTTCAGCCCCTCATCAAATCTAAGCCATCAAATAAACCAACAATCCAAGCCCAACAGCCAACCCGGCCAACGTCCCCTGCGCCGCAAAAATCGACCCCTGCGACCAACCCGCCCCACTCGTCTTAGCAGTTGTGGGCGACGACGCCGCCACACTGCTGCTGCTGCTGCTGCTAGTGCCCGCATTCGTTGCACTCGTCGCACCTGCCGCGACGCTGGCGCTCGTGCTCACCGACACTACCGAACTCGCCATACTGCTGGCCACCGAACTGCTCGCCACCGAGCTCGCCATCGAACTGCTTGCGGGCGGTGCGGCGCTCGAAGATCCAGACGCAGCGCTTGGCTGTGTGCCCAGGGGCACGACGTTGCCGCCTTCCGCGGACGAGGTGCCTTCGGAAGAGGTGGTCATGGCGGCGGCGGCGACGTACATGGCGAGGCTGTCGCCCGAGGAAGGGGGGTTGACGACGCCGGCCATGCCGGATTGGCAGTGGGAGGGGGTGGCGCAGTAGAACCAGATTGGGTCGGTGGATGTTACGGTGACTTGGAAGACGTTGGGCTGTTAAAGGGGTTGAGTTAGCTTTTTTGGGTGGAATTGCTGATGTGCTAGGTGGGTTGAGAGGTGTTGGGGGCAGAGTTGGGGTTTGGGGAGTGAGGATGGTGAACTCGCGGGGTAGGGGGATCAACTGGGGAGATTTGGTGGAGGAATTGGATGATGAGGTAGTAGAGAGAATAGAGACGTACCCCTCCATTGGGCATGTTGCTGATCGGGCCAGAACTGAAGCCTGTGTTCTCGAGCGAGCCTCGCATGCAGGGCGTGCTGTAGTCGCCCTGCACAGCTGTGTGAAAGTTGGAGTAGAAGTGGAACTCGATTGTGTCACCTACATCGGCAGTCGAGGTATTAGGAGAGAAGACGAATCCGCTTTCGCCGACGTTGATCTGGACTATTTTCGCGGCTGCGCTGCCTGCCATCAAGGCAAAGGCACCGAGAGCAATGGGTGAATGCATTGTGATGATTTGCTCCCGCGGTCCTGAGAAGCTCGTAGTATTGCTTAGTTGAGTAATTGGG
>Ga0335074_10006142_pt1 | contig 16651 bp, 14 predicted proteins | sample Lox_Sample_23_FD_206715 | JGI IMG/M metagenome (GOLD analysis project Ga0335074, IMG submission 206715) | Soil microbial communities from Loxahatchee National Wildlife Refuge, Florida, United States - Lox_Sample_2.3 | ecosystem: Environmental > Terrestrial > Soil > Wetlands | place: USA...
CGGCTAGGTGAGCCCCAGAAGGCCGTCCAGGCCGACCGTGAGGCCAGCCGGCAGCGAGCCAACGCCGCGCACGGCGACGAGCACTCCCGGCATAAAGGACGAGCGGTCCAGCGAGTCGTGCCGGATGGTCAGGATCTCTCCGTGACCGCCGAGCAGGACCTCCTGGTGCGCGACCAGGCCAGCCAGGCGGACTGAGTGCACGTGAACACCGCCGATCTCGGTGCCGCGCGCACCCTCCGCGGCCGTCGCGGTCGCATCCGGCATGGGTTCAGAGCCCGCCGTTGCCCGTGCATCGCTGATCATCGTCGCGGTCCGGGCGGCGGTCCCCGACGGCGCGTCCGCCTTGCCCGCGTGGTGCAGTTCGATGACCTCGGCGGACTCGAAGAACGGCGCTGCCATCGCAGCAAACCGCATCATGAGCACGGCGCCGACCGAGAAGTTCGGCACGACGAGTACGCGTACCTCCGGCGCCGCGGTGAGCCAGCCGCTGACTTCGGCAAGCTTGTCCGCACCGAAGCCCGACGTGCCCACGACAACGGACAGGCCGTGCTCGACGCACCAGCGGAGGTTGCCCATCACCACGCCCGGATGAGTGAAGTCGACCACCACGTCGGTGCCGGTCAGCGGCTCGAGCGGGTCGTCGGCGTCAACCCGAGCCGCCAGTGACAGGTCACCGGCTGCTTCGACTGTCCGGCAGACCTCCGAGCCCATGCGCCCCTTCGCGCCGAGCACGCCTACTGTGATCATCGCGCTCCCTCACCCCCGTGCCCAAGCCCGTGCGACGTGCCCGTGCCATGTGCCCGTGCCACGTGTCTGCGCAGCAGCCTAGCGAGCGCCCGCCCGGACACGACGTGCCCGCATGCGGTAAGAAGATCTGCGGGGCGACCGCTGGCGAACAACTCATCTGAAGGGGTCTCGATGACCGCATGGAATTCGTTCTCCACCGACTCACCGCAGGGCATCACGAGCGAAGTGATCACTTACCCCGGCGGTAACGGCGACCAGATCCACGCATACGTGACCCGGCCGACTGGCGACGGACCCTGGCCCGGCGTCGTGGCCGTGCACCACATGCCCGGCTGGGATGAGTTCTACCGAGAGTTCTCCGACCGGCTGGCCCGGCACGGCTATTCGGTGATCTGCCCCGACCTCTACAACCGCTACGGGCACGGAACGCCGGACGAAGTTGCCGCCAAGGTGCGCGCCGAGGGCGGCGTGCACGACGACTCGGTCGTCGCCGACAGCGCGGCCGCACGGGAGTGGCTACTCGCGCAGCCCGGCAGCACGGGCAAGACAGGGATCATCGGCACCTGCTCCGGCGGCCGGCATGCACTGCTGACCGCGTGCCGGACTTCCGGCTGGGACGCCGTGGCGGACCTGTGGGGCGGCGGCGTCATCATGAGCGAGGAGGAGCTCAGCCCGGCGCGCCCGGTATCGCCGATCGATCTGGTCGGCGACCTGTCCGCACCGCTGCTCGGCCTGTTCGGCAACGACGACCGGTACCCGACGCCCGAGCAGGTGGACCAGCTGGAGGCTGAGCTTGTGCGGCACGGCAAGGAGTTTGATTTCTATCGCTATGACGGCGCCTCGCACGGCTTCTTCTACTACTTCGCGCCGATCTACCGGCCTGAGGCGACCATGGACGGCTGGGAGAAGATCTTCGCGTTCTTCGGCGACAAGCTGAGCTGACCTTCCGGCTGACGCTGGCGCCTGGGGCCGGCACCCTGGCGGCCGCGGAGGGCTAGCCGAGGGCCTGCCGGCCGGCGATCAGCGCTCGCGTTGCCGCGGCGGCTCCGTCGGCGGCCGCCGCGACCGCCGCGGCATCCGGCTCGGCGTCGCCGTCCAGCAGCAGCGTCGCGTAGCCGTGCGCGGTCGCCTCCAGGGCAGCGGCGAGCGCATCTGCGGCCGCCTGGTCCCCGTCGCAGATCTCGGTCACGACGGCGAAGAACTCGTCGACCGGCTCCCAGGCGCGCTGCAGTTCCGGATAGCGGCTCTTGTCGATGCCGGCGTTGAAGAGGGTGTCGAACAACGGTCGCTGCTCGGCCGCGAACCGGACGTAAGCGCGGGCTACCGCAGCCAGCCGCGGTTCGGGCGCGTCGGCGTCGCCGGCTTCCGCCGTCACCATGGCCGCGAACACCTGCAGACTGCGGATCGCGACGGCCGCCAGCACGTCATCCCGGTCGGCGAAGTGCCGGTACGGGGCGGCCGCGGAGACGCCAAGCCGGCGACTGGCCTCGGCCACCGAGAAGCCGCGCACGCCGCGCTCGCCAATGAGCACGACGGCCGCATCCACAAGCGCGGCGCGCAAATCACCGTGGTGGTAGCGGCCGCTCTTGGCCGAGGCAGGCATCGTGCTCAGGGTAGGGCCGGCTCAGTTCCGAAGGTGTAGCTGACTCCGGTCAGCCGCTCGGAGACTTCCCAGAGCCGCGCCTGGTCGTCTGCGTCGTACGACGACGGGCTCGACTGGACGATGACCGGGTAGCCAGTGTCGTGCCGCCGGTGCGGGCCGTAGAATTCGCCGCCTCGAGCCGCCGGATCCGTCGCGGCGCGCAGCATCGGCAGGGCTCCGCGGTGCACGTTCTGCACAGCCCGGAAGTTGACCGGCCGTCCCCACCGGCTCAGCAGGACCTGCTCCAGTCGCGGCCGGTGGCGGAACAGCGCGGTGTAGACGACACCGGGATGGGCCGCCAGTGCGGATGTGCGTGCCCCCGCCGCGCGCAGCCGCCGGTCCAGCTCGTAGGTAAAGAGCAAGTTGGCCAGCTTGGACTGGAAGTACGCACCAGGCGGGTCGTAGCTGTCCTCAGACTGCAGGTCGTCGAAGCGGATGACGCCCCCGGTGTGGCCCTGGCTGCTCATGGTCACCACGCGCGACCCCGGCGTGCTGGCCAGGCGTTCCAGCAGCAGGCCGGTCAGCGCGAACGGCCCGAGATGGTTCGTCGCGAGCGTGAGCTCAAACCCGTCGGCCGTTCGCTCGTACGGAACTTCCATGACGGCCGCGTTGTTGATCAGCACATCCACCCGAGGGAAACGCGCGCAGATCTCATCCGCGGCCGTCCGCACCGAACTCAGCGAGCTGAGATCCAGGCGGACCACCGACGGAGCAGCCGGCCGGTCCGCCGCACTCCTGGCTGATCCGCGGGCCGCCCGCCCGGCTGCGGCAATGCGATCGGCAGCGGCCTTCGCCCGGTCGAGATCGCGGCAAGCCAGCACGACGTGCGCGCCCCGCCGAGCGAGAACTTCCGAGATCTCGAGCCCGATCCCGGCGTTCGCGCCGGTGACGACGATGACCCGGCCGGACTGATCGGGCACGTCGGCGGCGGTCCAGTGTCCCCGGCGGCCGGACTCGGAGTGCGGCTGGGTCATCGCAGACCTCGTTTCCTGCCTGTGTTCGGCTGCCCCGAGCAGCGCCGAAGCGCATTCGGGTCAGCCGCTGTCCCGTGGATGCCGAGTTGCTGTTGCCTGGGCAACAGCAACTCGGCATCCACCTGTCCCTCGCCTCGGCGCTCAGGAATGTTTATGGCTCTTACAATGTAATAGACAGTAACATCGACGTCCTCTGCTCGTCCAGCTGGCGCGACCAGGCGGACGGCCTGGCACGATGGACTGACTATGACCCTGACCGAGCGGCTCCCCGAAGGCGCGGATCCAGACGCGGTATTTGCCGCTTTTGCCGAGTGGGCGGGCGAGCAGGGCTTCAGCCTGTACCCGCACCAGGAGGAGGCGCTGATCGAGATCGTCTCCGGGGCGAACGTGATCCTCTCGGCGCCGACGGGCTCGGGCAAGAGCCTCGTCGCCACTGGCGCGCACTTCACCGCACTGGCGCGGGACCAGCGCACCTTCTACACCGCGCCGATCAAGGCGCTGGTGTCGGAGAAGTTCTTCGCGCTCTGCGACATCTTCGGGCCCGACGAGGTCGGCATGATGACGGGCGACGGAAGCGTGAACCGGGACGCGCAGATCATCTGCTGCACTGCCGAGGTGCTGGCGAACATGGCGCTCCGCGACGGTGCCGATGCCGACGTCGGCCAGGTCGTGATGGACGAGTTCCACTTCTACGCCGATCCCGAACGCGGCTGGGCGTGGCAGGTGCCGCTTGTCGAGCTGCCGCAGGCACAATTCGTGCTGATGTCGGCGACTCTCGGAGACGTCAGCCGGTTCGAGGCCGATCTCACCCGCCGCACCGGCCGGCCGACTGAGGTCGTGACGTCCGCCGAGCGGCCGGTGCCGCTGTCGTACTCGTTCGCCATGACGCCGCTGCACGAGACTGTGGCTGAGCTGCTCGCGACGCACGAGGCGCCGATCTACATCGTGCATTTCACCCAGGCGGCTGCCATCGAGCAGGCCCAGGCGCTGATGAGCGTCAACGTCTGCACCCGTGCGGAGAAGGACGCTATCGCCGAGCTGATCGGCAACTTCCGGTTTGCGCCAGGCTTCGGGAAGACGCTGTCCCGGCTCGTCCGGCACGGTATCGGCGTGCACCACGCCGGCATGCTCCCCAAGTACCGGCGGCTCGTCGAGACGCTCGCGCAGGCCGGGCTGCTGAAGGTCATCTGCGGCACCGACACGCTCGGCGTGGGCATCAACGTGCCGATCCGCACCGTGCTCTTCACGGCCCTGTCGAAGTACGACGGCACCAGGACCCGGCTGCTGATGGCCCGCGAGTTCCACCAGATCGCCGGCCGGGCCGGGCGGGCCGGTTTCGACTCCCTGGGCCGCGTCGTGGTGCAGGCACCCGAGCATGTCATCGAGAACGAGAAGGCACTGGCCAAGGCAGGTGACGACCCGAAGAAACGGCGCAAGGTCGTCCGGCGCAAGCCCCCCGAGGGCATGGTCTCGTGGGGCCAGCCGACCTTCGAGCGGCTGGTCGCCGCCGAGCCCGAGCCGCTGAAGTCGAGCTTCAGTGTCAGTCATGCGATGCTGCTCAACGTCATCAGCCGTCCAGGCGATGCCTTCGCGGCGATGAAGCACCTGCTCACCGACAACGACGAGGACCGGGCCGCGCGCCGGCGGCACATCAGCCGGGCGATCGCCGTCTACCGGGCACTGCTGGCCGGCGGTGTCGTAGAGCGGCTCGCGGAGCCCGACGCTAGCGGGCGGTTCGTGCGGCTGACCGTCGACCTGCAGGACGACTTCGCGCTCAACCAGCCGCTGTCCCCGCTCGCGCTGGCCGCGATCGAGCTGCTGGACCGGACCACGCCGGACTACCCGCTCGACGTGCTGTCGGTCATCGAGGCCACGCTCGAGGACCCGCGCCAGGTGCTGTCGGCGCAGCTGTTCAAGGCACGCGGCGAGGCCGTCGCGGCGATGAAGGCCGACGGCATCGAGTACGACGAGCGGATGGAGCTGCTCGAGGCCGTCACCTACCCGCGGCCGCAGGCAGATCTGCTCGAAGCGGCGTACAACATCTACAAGCAAGGTCACCCGTGGGTCGCCGATCACCAGCTTGCGCCGAAGTCCGTGGCCCGCGACCTGTACGAGCGCGCGATGACGTTTGCCGAGTTCATCAGCTTCTACGGGCTGGCCCGGTCGGAAGGAGTCGTGCTGCGGTACCTGGCCGACGCCTACAAGGCGATGCGCCAGACGGTTCCGGAGGACGCGCGCACTGAGGAACTCAGCGACCTGATCGAGTGGCTGGGTGAGCTGGTACGCCAGGTCGACTCCAGCCTCATCGACGAGTGGGAGCGGCTGCGCAACCCGGTCGAGGAGGCTCAGCACCTGGCGGCGGACCGGCCGCCCGCGGTGACCGGCAACAAGCGGGCGTTCCGCGTCCTGGTACGCAACGCGCTGTTCCGCCGCGTCGAACTGGCGGCGCTCCGGCGGTGGGAGGAGCTCGGCGAGCTTGACGGCGAGGACGGCTGGGATGCCGGCGCGTGGGCGGAGGCGCTCGGGCCCTACTTCGCCGAGCACGGCGAGATCGGCACCGGGGCGGACGCCCGCGGGCCGGCGATGCTGATCATCGAGGAGCTGCCGGGGACCTGGCTGTGCCGGCAGATCTTCGACGACCCGGCCGCCGACCACGACTGGGGCTTCTCCGCGACGGTGGACCTCGGTGCGTCCGACGAGGCTGGTGTCGCGGTCATCACCGTGGCCGACGTCGGCCAGCTCTGAGCGGGCGATCTATTCGCAACCCAGAGGTTGCGAGTGGACGCCGAGATGTGCAACCATATGGTGGCACGTAACCGAGCGAGGAGATCCGATGGCGGAAGACCTGATTGAACGCGAGATTCTCATCGAGGCGTCCCGCGACCGGGTGTGGGCCGTGCTCACCCAGGCTGACCTCGTGGCCACCTGGTTCGGCGACTCCGCCGAGATTGACCTTCAGCCCGGCGGCAAGGCCACCTTTGGCTGGTCGGAGTACAACGCGGTCTACCACGCCGTGATCGAGCGGGTGGAGCCGCCGAGCTTGTTCTCCTACCGGTGGGGCCGCGAATCAGGCCTGGAGCCCGGCGACGGCGACTCGACGCTCGTCGAGTTCACCCTGACCGAGACGTTCGCCGGAACCCTCCTGCGGGTGGTCGAGACCGGCTTCGCCAGCCTGCACGTGACAGCCGAAGAGCAGGCCAAGGCAGTGCAGGAGAACACCGAGGGCTGGACGTCCGAGCTGGCCGAGCTGAAGGAGCACGCGGAACGGCCGGCTGCGTGACCCCGCCGCGGCCGACCCGGCCGCCGGCGCAACAATCGCGCTCGCCCTCGTCCCGGCCGCCGCCGGAGCAATCGCGCTCGCCCTCGTCCCGGCCACGTGCGGCGCAGGCCGAGCCGCCGGACGATGCAAGCCCGGACGCGATTCTGGCGGCGATGGCTGATCCGACCCGGCGGCAGTTGCTCGCTACCCTGGCGGAGCGCGGGCCCGCGACGGCGACCGAACTGGCCGCGAGCCTGCCTATCACCCGGCAGGCTGTGGCCAAGCACCTGGCCGTGCTCAGTGCGGCCGGCCTGGTAGCGAGCGCCCGTCAGGGACGGGACGTGAGGTTTCGCGTCCAGTCCGGCGGGCTGGCGGTCACCGCGCACTGGCTCGCGGCACTAGCGGCGGAGTGGGACGACCGCCTCGCGGCCATCAAGAGGATCGCTGAGGGTGGCGGCTAGCCAGGCCGCTGCCCGCCCGCGAGGGCTGCGAGCGAGCCTCTCCCCGTTCCGTCCGCGCCGCCCGCCGTCCTGCCCCGCCGTGCAGTCCCGCGACGACCAGGTCGACCACCTGCCGGGCGAAGACGTCAGTCAGCGGCTGATGTCCTTGCAGGAGCCGGTGATAGGCGGCACCGAACAGCACGTCGAGCACGACCTCGTAGTCCGTGTCGGCGGCAATCTCCCCCCGGGCCACGGCGCGATCCAGCAGCGTTCGGTGCTGGATCCGCAGCTGCTCGATGACCCGCTCGCGCCAGGCCTGCGCCAGCTCGGGGTCCCGCTGCGCCTCGGCGATGAGACCGGCCAGGATGGGGCCGGCGCTTGTCCTGGTCACCGACCTGATCCAGGCGCGCAGCGCAGCCAGCAGGTCGCCGCGCAGGCTGCCGGTGTCCGGTCGTGGCTGCTGCCCCTGGAACTCGGCCAGGAAAGCGTCGAGCGCTAGCGTCCCGCGGGAGTTCCAGCGCCGGTAGATCGTGGCCTTGCCTACGCCAGCCCGCGCGGCAACCTCCTCGATGGACATCCCGGCCAGCCCGCGCTCGGCCAGAGTCTGCGTCGCTGCCTGCAGGATCGCCCGGTCGGCCTCCTCGCTGCGCGGCCTGCCCCGCCGCTGAGCCGCCGGCCCGGCCGGGTCCGCCGCGCCGGACTCGTCGCGGGCGGGAATAGGAGCCTTCGCCATAGCGCTAGAGTCTATGCTGGAAATACGAAACGCGCCGTATCGTATCGCTACCGAGGGAAGTGGAAGAATGCCGCAGGGTGGCCGCCAGGGCCTCCGGCTCGCGCTGATCCTCGTCGCGGCGTTCATGGTCGTCCTCGATTTCAGCATCGTGAACGTGGCGCTGCCGTCGATCCAGCGAGAGCTCGGACTCTCCGCGCCGACCGTGCAGTGGGTCATCACCGGTTACGCAATCGCTTTCGGCGGGCTGCTCGTCCTCGGCGGACGGATGGCTGACCTGCTCGGCCGCCGCCGCATGTTCATCACCGGGCTGCTGATCTTCACTGCCGCATCGCTCTCCGGCGGCCTGGCGCACGACCCGGTCCTGCTCATCTCCTCCCGCGTCATCCAGGGCGCCGGCGCCGCGCTGGTCGCTCCGTCGGCCCTTTCGCTGATCACCACCAGCTTCACCGACGGTCACCAGCGCACCAGAGCTCTCGGCCTCTACGGCGCGACCGCGTCGATCGGCTTCGTGGCCGGCCAGGTGCTCGGCGGCGTTCTGGTGCAGTTCACCAGCTGGCGAGCGGTCTTCCTGGTGAACGTGCCGGTCGGCATCATCGCGCTCTTCCTCGCGCCGCGGCTCCTCGCAGACTCGCGCGACCGGGAGAACGAGACCAGGCTCGACGCCCGCGGCGCCCTCCTCGTCACCGCCGCGATGGCCGCCCTGGTACTGGCGGTCTCCGAGGTCGACATCACCGGCTGGCTTTCCCCCGTCGTGCTCGGCGGTCTTGCGACGTTCACGGTCTGCACGGTTGCGTTCGTCAGGGCCGAGCGCCGGCACTCCGCGCCGCTGCTGCCCGCAGCGCTGATGCGCCGCCCCGCCCTGCGCACGGCGGCCTCGCTCAACCTTCTGCTTGGCCTGTGGAACGGCGGCGAGATGCTGGTCCTGTCGCTCTACTTCCAGCAGGTGCTGCATGACTCACCGCTCGAGACTGGCCTCGTCATCGCCCCGCAAGGGGTCATCGGCTTCACCGCCGGCATTTTCGGGGCCCGGCTCGCGCGCCGCATCGGCATCCAGCGCGTCCTCGTGCTGACCTCCGCGGTCGCGGCTGCGGGCTTCCTGGTGCTCACCCAGCTACCCTCGACCGGGCATTACGACCCGCTCTTCCTCGCCGTCATGCTCGTCGGCTTCGGCACGGCCGGGACTGCCTTCGGCACCATGGTCACGGCAACGGCCGGAATCGCCGGCACTGAGCAGGGCGTCGTCGGCGGCATCATCAATACCAGCCGCCAGATTGGTGCCGCGCTCGGCGCCGCTGCCCTGCCTGCCGTCGCTGAGGCCGCCGGGCACCACCAGTCCGTGACCGCGTCGGGCACTGGTGACGCGATGCTGGCCGCAGCGGCGGCAGCGGCCCTCGGCATGCTGATCGCTTTCGGGCGCCTGCGGGCACGTCAACGTCAGGACCTCACCCGACCCGAAACGCGGCAGCTCCTCCCCGCCGCCGACGCCACCATTGCGGCCGACGCCCTCGCGGCAGATGCGGCCTGACCGGGCGAATATGCCCGAGCTGCCTGGAGTAACCTAACGTCAGCAGGCGGGCCGAGGACCCGCTGGCCGCAGCCGGACTCACGTGCGCTCACGGTCAGCTGGCCCGGTGCAGCAGTCGCCGCGACGCGAAGGGAAGGGCGTGGCACCGGGCTGATGGATGCGCACTCTGCTCACGCTGATCAGCCACCGGCGGGCTCGCGGCGGCCGGGGCCACTCGCGGGCCTGCTCGTCGCCGACTTCTCCCGGGTGCTGGCCGGGCCGTACTGCACGATGATCCTCGGTGACCTCGGCGCTGAGGTCATCAAGGTGGAAGGGCCGGGCGGCGACGACACCCGGCACTGGATGCCGCCGGTGCGCGCCGGCATCTCGACGTACTACCTGTCGATCAACCGCAACAAGCGATCAGTGCAGCTCGACCTCAAGGACCCCGGCGACCGGGCAGCAGCGGCCGAGCTGGCACGGCGCGCGGACATCCTGGTGGAGAACTTCAAACCGGGCGGCCTGCGCCAGTTCGGACTCGACTACGAGACCGTAAGCGCCACCAACCCGGCGGTCATCTACGCGTCCATCACCGGATTCGGCGCGGGCGGCGGCGCGCACCTGCCCGGCTACGACCTCATCGTCGAAGCCATGTCCGGCCTGATGAGCCTGCAGGGTGACGCGAATGGCCAGCCGTACCGGGCCGGCGTCGCGGTCTTCGATGTCATGTCCGGCCTCCACACGGCCATCGGGATCCTGGCCGCTCTTGACCATCGGCACCGCACCGGACAGGGTCAGCGCGTAGAGGCAAACCTGCTGTCGACTGCACTCGCCGGGATGGTGAACCAGACCGGCGCGTACGCCTCAGCGGGAGTCGTGCCGCACCGGATGGGCAACTCACATCCGAGCCTGTTCCCGTACGAGCCGTTGCCGACGGGCGACGGCGACCTCGTCATCGCGGCAGGCAATGACGCGCAGTTCCGGAACCTGTGCCGGGTGCTTGGCGCGCCGGAGATTGCGGACGACGAGCGGTTCGCGGCGAACTCGGGACGGACGGCCAACCGGGACCAGCTGCGACCGCTGCTCCTCGAACAGCTGAAGCGGCGAAGCGCGGCGGACTGGTTCGACGACCTGATCGCGGCCGGCGTACCGTGCGGGCCCATCAACACCGTGGCCGGCGGCGTCGAGTTCGCCGAGCAGATCGGCCTCGATCCGGTCGTGCTGGCCGGAGAGGGCGACGCGGCAGTGCCCGGCATCCGCAACGCGCTGACATTCTCGGCCACCGCGCCCCGTTACAAGCTGCCGCCGCCCGCACTCGACGAGCACGGCGAGCAGATCCGGGCCTGGCTGGCGGCGCCGCCCGAGACGCCGCTGCCCTGACTGACGGCGCCGTTACGCCGGAGATCCGAGCGCGACAACGCCGCCCCGCGCGGCAGCCAGACCCGCCGCGTCGACGCGTCCTCAGCTCACTGACCGGTCGGCTCGCTCGGCGACCTTTCGCAGCCGGGCTGCCTCGGCCGGGCGGGTGTTCCGGTCGGTGAGCCGAGCCCGGGCCACCCGGGCCAGGTGCGGCATCGGGTCGTCGCGGACGCTAGCGAGAAACACCCGGAAGAGCGCGGCCCGCAGCAGCCGGATGATCGGCCGCAGCGCCAGCGGGATCATGTCGATGTCAGAGGTTGCCATGATCAGGTACGCCATCGCGACATCGGCGCCGGCCGCACCGGCGCGGGCGTTGGTCCAGTCGATAACCACCGGGCCGTGGCTGGTCAGCATGACGTTCGCCGGATGCAGGTCCAGGTGCAGCACAGCGTTGCCCGGCCCGAGCGCCTCCGGCCAGCCGGGAGGCGCGCTGATCGCGTGCAGCCGGTTATGCAGATCCGCGAGCGTCCGGGCGTGCTGCGAAATGCGCCACGGCCTCCTGCCGAGGTCCGCGAGCATGTCCCGGCCGTCGAGTCGCTCCAGGACCAGATCGCGACCGTCGGCGTCGTAGACCCCGGGAACGGGGTATCCGGCCGCGGCCAGGTGCTGCATGATCTCGGCCTCGGCCGTCGTGTCGTAGCGCGTCCGAAAGCGCCGCAGCACGCGGCCGGCGCCGATGTCGTACACATCGGCGCTGCGGCCGGCACCGATGAGCGGGCCGGGGGGGTCGGCGACAGGCACGGACTGCACGTTAGCGCACAAGCCAGACCGGTTCTTAGTCGGCCAGGGCGGCAGCGAAAGGCTCGTCGTCATCGAACGGGCCGACGACTGCCAGCGCCTTCGGCTGGCTCAGCACCGCTGCGGCGACCTCCCGGACGAGATCGGGCGTCACCGCCTCGATCTCCGCCAGGATCTGGTCGACTGGCTCCAGGTTCGGATAGACAAGCTCAGACTTGCCAAGCCTGCTCATCCGCGAGGAGGGGTCTTCCAGGCCGAGAACTATCGATCCGCGGAGCTGACCCTTGCCACGTTCCAGTTCCTCATCGGTCAGTCCGGAGGCGACGACCTTCGCGACCTCGTCCTGGCAGATCGCGAGGACTTCCTCGGTTTTTGCCGGCAGACAGCCGGCGTAAATGCCCCACTGACCGCAGTCCGCATGCTGCGAGCTGAAGCTGTAGACCGAGTAGGCGAGGCCGCGCTTCTCCCGGATCTCCTGGAACAGCCGCGACGACATCCCGCCGCCGAGAGCGGCGTTGAGCACGCCGAGGGCGAACCGCCGCGAGTCGGTCCGCGCCAGCCCACCGCAGCCGAGGACGAGGTTGGCCTGCTCGACCGGCCGGGATACCAGCCGGACGCCGGTGCCCGCGGCTGCCTCGGCAAGCGGGCCGGGCAGGCGCGGCGGCGCGGGGAGCACCTCGCCGGCCAGGGCCGACCCGAAAGCGGCCCTGGTCAGCTCGACAACCCGGTCGTGATCCAGGCTCCCGGCCGCTGCCACCACCAGCCCGTCCGGCGTGTACCGGGCGCGGTAGTGCTCGGCGATCCGGTCGCGGGAGATTGCGTTGATCGACTCGACCGTGCCGAGGATCGGCCGGCCGAGCGGGGTGTCGCCGAAGACCTGCGCGGCGAACGCCTCGTGCACGAGGTCCGATGGATCGTCCTCGTTCATCGCGATCTCTTCGAGGATGACGCCGCGCTCGGCGTCGACCTCCTTCGGCTCGATCAGCGAGCTGGTTACCATGTCCGACAGCACGTCGATGGCCAGCGGCAGATCCTCGTCGAGCACGCGCGCGTAATAGCAGGTGTACTCCTTGGCGGTGAACGCGTTCAGCTCGCCGCCGACTGCGTCCATTTCCGCGGAGATGTCGAGCGCACTGCGCCGGCTGGTGCCCTTGAACAGCAGGTGCTCCAGATAGTGGGTAGCGCCGGCGTGCGCGGGATCCTCGTCCCGCGAGCCGACGCCTGCCCAGATGCCGAACGCGACGGAGCGGACCGCCGGCAGCGACTCAGTGATCACCCGCAGGCCGCCCGGCAGGACGGTCCGCTGGACGCTGCCATTGCCGTTGCCGGACAGCCGCTCAGTTGCACCAGTCATGACGTGCCGGCGATCAGGAGTTGCCCGACCCGGCATCGTCATGCGACCCGCTACGACTGCGGGTCCTGCTGCGGTGGTGGTCGCGATCCCGGCCACCGCGGTCACGACCGCCACGGTCACCGCCCCGGTCGTCACGCGAGCGCGGCTCGTCGTGACCGCCGAGGTCCTCACCGGCTGCCTCGCGTTCCACGACCTCGACCGGCACCAGCGACAGCTTGCCCCGGTCGTCGATCTCGCGAATCTCGACCTGGATCTTGTCGCCGACCTTCATCACGTCGTCGATGTTCTCGATCCGCGCGCCGCCGTGCAGCTTGCGGATCTGCGTGATGTGCAGCAGGCCATCCCGTCCGGGCAGCAGCGAGATGAAGGCGCCGAAGGTCGTCGTCTTCACCACGGTGCCGAGGAAGCGCTCGCCGACCTCGGGGATGTGCGGGTTGGCGATCGCGTTGATCGCAGACCGCGCGGCCTCGGCCGAGGAGCCGTCGGTGGCGCCGATGTAGATCGTGCCATCGTCCTCGATCGTGATGTCGGCGCCGGTGTCCTCCTGGATCGAGTTGATCATCTTGCCCTTCGGGCCGATGACCTCGCCGATCTTGTCCACCGGAACCTTGACGGTGATGATCCGCGGCGCGTACTCGCTCATCTCGCCCGGAGCGTCGATCGCCTCGCGCATGACGTCCAGGATGGTCAGCCGGGCGCCGCGCGCCTGCCGCAGCGCCGCCGCCAGCACCGAGGCGGGAATGCCGTCGAGCTTGGTGTCCAGCTGCAGGGCGGTGATGACGTCCTTGGTGCCGGCGACCTTGAAGTCCATGTCGCCGAAAGCGTCCTCAGCCCCGAGGATGTCAGTCAGGGTGACGTACTCGCCACCCTCGTGGATCAGGCCCATCGCGATACCCGCCACCATGCCCTTCAGCGGCACGCCCGCGTCCAGCAGCGACATCGTGGACGCGCAGACCGAGCCCATCGAGGTCGAGCCGTTGGAGCCGATAGCCTCCGACACCTGCCGGATGGCGTACGGGAACTCCTCCCGGGTCGGCAGCACCGGCACCAGCGCCCGCTCGGCGAGCGCGCCGTGGCCGATCTCGCGCCGCTTGGGCGAGCCCACCCGGCCGGTCTCGCCGGTCGAGTACGGCGGCATGTTGTAGTTGTGCATGTAGCGCTTGGTGCGCTCCGGGTTCAGGGTGTCGATCATCTGCTCCATGCGGAGCATGTTCAGGGTGGTCACGCCGAGCACCTGGGTCTCGCCGCGCTCGAACAGGGCCGACCCGTGCACCCGCGGCACCACGCCCGCCTCGGCCGACAGCTGCCGGATGTCGGCGAGCCCGCGCCCGTCGATCCGCAGGCCGTCGCGGATGATCCGCTGGCGAACGAGCTTCTTGTTCAGCGCGCGGAACGCCTCGCTGATCTCCTTCTCGCGACCTTCGAACTGGGCGGAGAGCTTCTCGGTGGCCAGGGCCTTGAGGCGGTCGGTCTCGACGCCGCGCTCGTTCTTGCCGGCGATCGTCAGCGCCTGGGCCAGGTCAGAACCGACCTCGGCCTCCAGGACCGCGAAGACGTCCTGGCCATAGTCGGCGAACACCGGGAACTCGGTCGTCTCCTTCGCCGCGTGCCGTGCGACCTCGAGCTGACCCTCGCAGAGCTGGCGGATGAACGGCTTCGCCGCCTCCAGGCCCGCCGCGACGGTCTCCTCGGTCGGGGCCACCGCCCCGCTGCCCTGGTCAGCGACCAGCCGGAGCGTGCTCGGGGTGGACTCGGCCTCGACCATCATGATCGCGACGTCGCCGTCCTCGAGCACCCGGCCGGCCACCACCATGTCGAAGGTGGCGTCCTCCAGCTGGGAGTAGGTGGGGAAGGCCACCCAGGTGCCCTTGATCAGCGCCACGCGGACGCCGCCGATGGGCCCGGAGAACGGCAGCCCGGCGAGCTGCGTCGACATCGAGGCCGCGTTGATCGCGACGACGTCGTACAGGGTGTCGGGATGCAGTGCCATGATCGTCTCGACGATCTGGACCTCGTTGCGCAGCCCGTGCACGAACGACGGGCGCAGCGGCCGGTCGATCAGCCGGCAGGTGAGGATCGCGTCCTCGGACGGCCGCCCCTCACGACGGAAGAACGAGCCGGGGATGCGGCCCGCCGCATACATTTTCTCCTCGACATCAACGGTGAGCGGGAAGAAGTCGTAGCCTTCGCGCGGGCTCTTGCCCGCGGTAGTGGTCGACAGCACCATGGTTTCGTCATCGAGATAGACGACGGCGGAGCCGTTCGCCAGCTTGGCGAGCCTGCCGGTCTCGAACCGGAGCTTGTGCACGCCGAATTCGCCGTTGTCAATCGTGACCTCGGCGGTGTAGACACCCTCCACGGGTGACCTCCTTGACTGAGGTCCCGCGCCTGTCCGCCGCACTTATTTCGGAGCGCCACGGCCAGTCGGCTGGGCCCGGGCGCGCATGCGCGCTCGGTGCACCAGCCGCGGTGCCGGGTCGGCTGCCGGCCGGTCTTCGATCGAAGCCCTCGGCCCTGACGACCTGCCTGACCGGCAGGCGCCACAGACCCGAGAACCACTACCGAGGACCGGCCCGATGGGCGCAAGCTGCGCTCCTGGCCGGAGCCGCGGGACGTTTACCTCTACGTTATCTAGTTGTGCGTACTACTGCCTGTATACCTGCACGGCAGTACAAGCGGGACGGCGCCACGCCGTCCCGCTCAGCCTGGCTACCGGCGCAGCCCGAGCTTCTCGATCAGGGCGCGGTAGCGGCTGATGTCCGTGCGGGCCAGGTACTGCAGCAGCCGCCGACGGCGGCCGACGAGTAGCAGCAGCCCGCGACGACTGTGGTGATCATGCTTGTGCACCTTCAGGTGCTCCGTCAGATCGGCAATCCGCCGAGTCAGCATCGCGACCTGGACCTCCGGCGAGCCGGTGTCACCCTCATGAGTCGCGTGCCCGGCGATAATCTCCTGCTTCACCGTGGTGTTAAGCGGCACGTTGCTCCCTCTTGTTTGCTTTCGTCGTTATTCCTCGAGCGCCTGCACGACAGCTCAAAGAGCCGGCAGGCAGGCAGTTAGGGCGAGCACCGCGCCAGCTGGCGGGGCGAACACCCGGGATGGCCAGCCGCTTGAGGGCGCAGCCGACCGAAGCCGGTAATCCGGCTAACGATCTACACTACCACGTACCGGACCGGATGACGGCCGCCTGGCGTCAGCCGCCCGAGACCGCCACGGGCACGTGACCTGCGCCGCAGTCCGCTGGGTGCTAGCCGGCCGTCAGCAGCCGGCGGGCGTCGTCGACGTCAATCCGCATCTGCGTGACGAGATCGTCCACCGAGCTGAATTTCACGGTCGCCCGCAGCCGGGCGCTGAAGTCGACCGCCACATGCGCCCCGTAGAGATCCAGGTCATCACGATCCAGGGCGTATGCCTCGACGCTCCGCTCCTGACCGTCGAAGGTCGGGTTCGTACCTACCGAGATGGCCGCAGGCCAGCGCTCGGCCTCCGCGCCCCCGTCCGCCAGCAGCATCAGCCAGCCCGCGTAGACCCCGTCCGCCGGGATCGCCGTATGCGGCAGCGTTTCCAGGTTGGCAGTAGGGAACCCCAGCGCGCGGCCACGCTGGTGCCCGCGCACCACGACGCCCTCGACGCGGTGCGGCCGGCCGAGGTCGTACGCCGCCCCCGCCACATCACCCCTGTCGAGCCGCTCGCGGATGCCGGTGGACGAGATTCGCACCCCGTTCTCGGTCAGCAGCGGCACCCCCTCTGCGCTGAAGTCGTACTTCTCCCCTAGCTGAGCCAGCAGGACCGCATCCCCGGCCGCCTTGTGGCCGAACCGGAAGTCCTCGCCCACGACCAC
>Ga0335074_10006143_pt1 | contig 16650 bp, 14 predicted proteins | sample Lox_Sample_23_FD_206715 | JGI IMG/M metagenome (GOLD analysis project Ga0335074, IMG submission 206715) | Soil microbial communities from Loxahatchee National Wildlife Refuge, Florida, United States - Lox_Sample_2.3 | ecosystem: Environmental > Terrestrial > Soil > Wetlands | place: USA...
GAGCAGGCCGCCTCGGTGCTGGCGACCGTGCGCCGCGACGGCATGGCCGCGCGTGGCCAGAACTGGCCGGCCGACGACGAGGAGAAATTCAAGGCGCCGGTCCGCGCGCAATACGAAACCCAGGGACACCCGTATTACGCCAGCGCTCGGCTGTGGGATGACGGCATCATCGACCCGGCCGAAACCCGAATTGTGCTCGGCCTGTCGATCTCCGCCAGCCTCAACGCGCCGATCGAGAAGACCCGGTTCGGCGTCTTCCGGATGTAGCGGGATCGGCGATCGTACGTCCTTCGAGGCTCCCGTTGGTCGCATCTCAGGATGAGGATTTTTCTTTATGCCCTCTACGAACTTCCTCATCCTGAGGAGCGCTCGGAGAGCGCGTCTCGAAGGACGCACCGCCGCTTCTGCCGCCCCGAATGTTCTCTAAAATCCTCATCGCCAATCGCGGCGAGATCGCCTGCCGGGTGATGCGCACCGCAAAGCGCATGGGTATCGCGACCGTCGCGGTCTATTCCGAGGCCGATGCCGGCGCGCTGCATGTCGCGATGGCCGATGCGGCGCGGCTGATCGGCCCGCCGCCCGCCCGGCGAAGCTACCTCAATGCCGAGGCCATCATCGCCGCCGCGGAGGAAACCGACGCGGAGGCGGTCCACCCGGGCTACGGCTTCCTGTCGGAGAATGCCGAGTTTGCCGAGGCCTGCGCCGCCGCCGGCATCGTCTTTATCGGCCCGCCGCCCGCCGCCATGCGCGCGATGGGCTCGAAGGCGGCGGCCAAGGCCTTGATGCAGCAGGCCGGCGTGCCGGTCGTGCCGGGCTATCACGGCGACAATCAGGACCCGGCGCATCTTCAGGCAGAAGCCGAAAAGATCGGTTTTCCGGTGCTGATCAAGGCGTCGGGCGGCGGCGGCGGGCGCGGCATGCGCGTTGTCGGCGCGGCGGCGGACTTCGCTCGCGCGCTCGACGGCGCGAAACGCGAGGCGGCGGCTTCGTTTGGCGACGATCGGGTGCTGATCGAGAAATATCTCACGAGCCCGCGCCATATCGAGGTGCAGGTCTTCGCCGACGCGCACGGCAATGCGCTGCACCTCTTCGAGCGCGACTGTTCGATCCAGCGGCGCTATCAGAAGGTCGTCGAGGAGGCGCCGGCGCCTGGGCTCAAGCCGAAGATGCGCCAGGCGATGGGCGAGGCCGCGGTCGCCGCCGCCAAGGCGGTCGGCTATGTCGGGGCCGGGACGGTCGAGTTCATCGTCGAGAAGGACAAATTCTATTTCATGGAGATGAACACGCGGCTCCAGGTCGAGCACCCGGTGACCGAGGCTGTGACCGGCGCCGACCTCGTCGAGTGGCAGCTGCGCGTCGCCGCCGGCGAGAAGTTCACCCGAACGCAAAACGACATTGCCTGCCGCGGCCATGCGATCGAGGTGCGGCTCTACGCCGAGAACCCGGAGCGCGGGTTTCTGCCGGCGACTGGCACCTTGCACCGGTTGCGCCTGCCGACCGGGACGGCGCGGGTCGAGACCGGGGTGCGCGAGGGCGATGCGGTGACGCCGTTCTATGACCCGATGATCGCCAAGATCGTCGCCTGGGGGCCGGATCGCGAAGCCGCGCGCACCCGGCTCGCCCGAGCGCTGGCCGACACCGGGGTGCTTGGCGTCGCCACCAATCTCGGGTTTCTCGCGCGCGTCATCAACGACCCGGATTTCGCCGCCGCCAAGCTCGACACCGGCTTTATCGAGCGGCGTAAGGCAGCGCTGCTGCCGTCCCCCGCGGCGGCGCCGGAAACAATTCTTGCCGCCGCGGCGCTGTTTTGCCTTGGAGACGCGGAAGCTCCTGCTCGCGATCCGTGGGGCCGACGCGACGGCTGGCGGCTCAACGCGCCGAAAGCGGCGCAGACCTGGCTGTTCCGCGACGGCGATGCGCTTCGCGAGGTCGCCGCCGCAACGGAGGGCGGCGGCTGGGTTTTGCAGATCGGCGAGCGCGATATCACGGCTGCCGCGCGCTTCGCGCCCGACGGCGCCGTAACGCTCACCCTCGACGGCGCGCAAAGCCGCGCCCTTGTGCTCGACCACGGCGATGATATCGCCGTCTTCATCGGCGGCGCGGGGTGGTGTCTCGCGCGGGCCGACCCGCTCGCGCCGCCGGCCGGAGCCGATGTCCATGCCGGCCGGCTCAGCGCGCCGATGCCGGGACGGGTCGTGCAGCTCCTCGTCGCCGTTGGCGACGTGGTGAGCCAGGGGCAGCCGCTCATCGTCGTCGAGGCGATGAAGATGGAGCACACCATCGCCGCGCCGCGCGACGGCACCGTCGAGGCCGTCCGTTATGCCGTCGGCGATCTGGTCGAGGAAGGCGCCGAATTGATCGTGCTGGGGGAAACCGCCTGATGCCAAAGGGTGGCGAATTTTCCGCAGCCGGTCCGCTGCATCTGGTGAAGATGGCGGTCGGCGCGGCAGACGTCGAAGACCTGCGCCGAGCGCGCGCGCAGCGCCGGGCCGAGCGCGGCGAAAGCTGGGTCTACACCCGCAACCATCCGCGCCGCGCCGAGGCGGTGCTCGACGGCGGCTCGATCTATTGGGTGGTCAAGGGCCAGGTCCGCGCGCGCGAACGCATCATCGGTTTCCGCCCCGAGCGCGACGACAACGGCCGCACCTATTGCCTGATCCTCACCGATGGCGAGTTTGTCGTGACCTTGCCGCGCGCCTTCCGTCCGTTCCAGGGCTGGCGTTATTTGCAGCCCTCGGACGTGCCGAAAGACGCGCCCGGCGGCCCGAGTGGCGATTTCTCGATGATGCCCGACCCCATGCTCCTAGAGCTGCGCGAGCTTGGATTGATTTGACAACAAGCTCATAATTGCTCGGCTGGCGGTGCCGAGGACAAAATCATGATCGACCACAGGATCGAGGGCGCGAGCGCCTGGAAGCGCGCCGATATCCGCACCGAGGCTTATCGCGTCCGGCTCGACGGCCCCTGCCTCGACGAAATCCGCCGCGTCGTTGACGAAATCCGCGCGCATCCGCTACCGACGATCCTTCGCACTCCTGCCGATTTCGCCATGACCAATTGCCATGCGGCGATGGCCGAGGTGCGCCGCATCCTCAAGGAGGGCGTTCGCTTCGCGGTGGTCGACCGGGTGCCGGTCGAGGAGATGTCGAAGACCGAGGCGGAGACGATCTATTGGCTCCTGTCGTCGATGATCTGCCGCCCGGTGGCGCAGAAGCTCGACGGCACGATGATCTACGACGTGCACGACACCGGACTTGAGGCGCTGCCCGGCTCCGGCATCCGCCCCGACAAGACCAACATCGAAATCCGCTTCCATATCGACAACGCCTACAACACCACCCCGCCGGAAATCGTCGGCCTCTTGTGCCTCAAGACCGCGAAATCGGGCGGAGTCAGTCGTGTGCTCTCGTTCCATACCGTGCATAACGCGCTCCTGACGCGACACAAGGAGCTCTTGCCGCGCCTCTACCAGCCGTTCTGGTTCGACCGCCAGCGCGAGTTCTTCGAGGGCCAACCCGACACCTTCTCCGCGCCGGTTTTCACAGTCGGCGAGGACGAGGAATTGCAGGCGCGGTTCAGCGTGCACCAGATCAATTCGGGCTACGCGATGAAAGGCCAGCCGGTCGACAATGCGGGGGCTGCCGCGCTCGCCGCGACGCTCGACATTTTCGAGGACCCGGACGTCTCGATCGACTTCGAGTTCCAGCCCGGTGAAATCCAGTTCGTCGACAACCGCGCGCTCGGCCACAGCCGCACCGAGTTCGAGGATTGGCCCGAGCCCGACCGCCGCCGCCACCTCGTCCGCCTGTGGCTGCGCGACCACGGCCGCCGGGCGTATACGGGATAGGGGGAATGGCAGCTTCCAATATCGACATCGACGCCGCGCTCGCCGAGGCGCAGGAGCATTACCGCGCGCGCAACCCGAAGAGCCTCGCGCAGTACGAGGCCGCTTGCGCGGCACTGCCTGGCGGCAACACCCGGTCGGCGATCTATGCCGAGCCGTTTCCGCTGACCATGGTCAAGGGCGAGGGCGCCCATCTGTGGGACGCCGACGGCCACGAATACGCCGATTTCCTCTCCGAGTTTACCGCCGGGCTTTACGGCCACTCGCACCCGGCGATCCGCAAGGCGATAGACGAAGCGCTCGACGGCGGCATCAATTTTGGCGCGCACGGCATGGCCGAGGCGAAGTTTGCCGCCGCGATCCGCGACCGTTTCCCGTCGATCGAGCTGGTACGCTTTACCAATTCCGGCACCGAGGCGAATTTGATGGCGGTCAGCGCCGCGATCGGCATCACCGGCAAGCAGAAGATCCTGGTGTTCCACGGCGGCTATCACGGCGGCGTCTTCTATTTCCGCGGCAAGGGCAGCCCGATCAACGCGCCGTTCGATTACCTGATGGGCACCTACAACGACATCGAGAGCCTCCGCGCGCTGGTCGCGCCGCACAAACATGATCTCGCGGCGATCCTTATCGAGCCGATGCTGGGGGGGAGCGGCTGCATCCCGGCGACCCGCGAATTCCTCGCCGATCTGCGCGCGCTGGCGAGCGAGGCGGGCGCGATCCTCATCTTCGACGAGGTGATGACCTCGCGCCTCGCGCCGGGCGGGCTGCAGGAGGTCCACAACATCCGGCCCGACATGACGACGCTCGGCAAATATGTCGGCGGCGGCATGAGCTTTGGCGCGTTTGGCGGCCGCACCGAGCTGATGGAATGGTTCGACCCGCGCAACAAGCAAGGCTTTCAGCACGCCGGCACCTTCAACAACAACGTGCTGACGATGAATGCCGGCACGGTCGGCCTGACCGAGGTTTACACCCCGGCGGCGGCGAAAAAGCTCAACAACTGGGGCGATGGGCTGCGCGAGCGGCTCAACGCTGTCGCCCGCGAAAAGGGCCTGGCGATGCAGTTCACCGGCATCGGCTCGATGATCGGCGTGCATATGCGCGGGGGTACGATCGCCAATGCCGCCGAGGCTGCGAAAGGCCATGCCGGGCTGTTGGAGCTGTTCTACTTCGACCTGACCGCGCGCGGCATCTGGCTCGCCAAGCGTGGGATGATGGCGCTGTCGATCGCGCTCGACGACAACGACGCCGACAAGCTCGTCGGCGCTGTCGAGGAGTTCGCCGAAACCCGCGCGCCGCTGTTCGAGGGGGTGCAATGAGCGATAGCCGCGCCAATGCCCAAGGCAATCAGCGCGTCGCCTATTTCAACGGCCGCATTGTCCCCGAGCGCGAGGTGATGATCCCGTTCCGCGACCGCGGCTTCAAATACGGCGACGCCGCCTTTGACATGACCCGGACGTTTCACGGCCGGCCGTTCAAATTGAAGGAGCATGTCGACCGCTTCTACCGCTCGCTCAAGTACCTGCGTATCGACCCCGGCCTGTCGCCGGCCGAGATGGTCGGGATCAGCGAGGAGGTGCTGGCGAAGAATGCGCATTTCCTCAGCGACGACACTGATTTCTGGCTGGCGCAGCGGGTGTCGCGCGGAGTCGATGCGGTCGGCGACGAGGGCTGGGAGGAGACCGGTCCGACCGTCATCGTCGAGTGCATCCCGTTGCCGCTGGCGAAGCGCGCGCGGCTCTTCCGCGACGGCATCGACATTGTCGTGCCGCCGATCCGCCGCACCGCGCCCGACGCGCTCAGCCCGCGCGCCAAGACGCACAACTACCTCAACCTGATCCAGGCCGATCTGCAGGCGAAGGCGCAAGACCCGGAGGCGTGGTCGGTGCTGCTCGACCATAACGGGCATCTCTCCGAGGGCATCGGCAGCAACATCTTCCTGGTGCACGACGGTGAGGTGACGACCCCGCGCAGAGAATTCGTGCTGCCGGGCATCAGCCGCGAGACGGTCATCGAATTGTGCGGCGAGCTTGGCATTCCGTGCAGCGAGGCCGACCTCGATCTCTACGACGCGGGGATCGCCGACGAAATCTTCATGACCTCGACCAGCCTGTGCATCTGCCCGGTGCGTAGCCTCGGCGGACGGGTGCTGCCGGCGCCGCTGCCCGGTCCCGTCACCAAGCGGATCAGCGACGCCTACGCCAGCTTCGTCGATTGCGATTTCATCGCCCAGTACCTAAAGCACCTAACCTAGACCCGCCCCGGCTCGCGCGGGTCGAAGCGCCGCAACAGCGCATCGCCGAGGAGATTGCAGGCGATCACGGTGAGGAAAATCATGACGCCGGGATAGACCGCGAGCAGCGGCGACGAGCTGATCAGCTCCTCGGCGTTGGACAGCATGCTGCCCCAGCTGGCGAGCGGCGGTTGCACGCCGAGCCCCAAAAAGCTCAACACGGATTCCAACAGGATGATGTCGCCGACCGACAGGGTGGTCGCCACCACCAGCGGCGCCATGACATTGGGAAGGACGTGGCGCCACAGGATATGCGGCACGCCGGCACCGAGGCTTTGCGCCGCACGCACAAAATCGCGCCTCTTGGTCACCAGTGTCGCGCCGCGCACCAGCCGCGCCGCCGTGGTCCAGACCACCAGCACCGTCAGCACGACGATGCGCACGAGACTGATCCCTGGCGAATCCGCAAAGGCGCGCGAGACGCCGATCTTATGGAGGTCGAGCGCCGCCAGCACGATCAGCAGCGGCAGCAGCGGCAGCGCAATCATCCCGTCCGCGAGACGCATCAGCACCCGATCGGTCCAGCCGCCGACATACCCGGCGGTAAGCCCCACCGCCGTACCGGCCGCCGCCGCGGCGAGCGCTGCGGCGATGCCGATGGTTAGCGACACGCGTCCGCCTTCCATCAGCCGCAGGAGAATGTCGCGGCCCAACTCGTCGGTGCCGAGCGGGTGCGCCAGGGAGGGCCCGGCGAAGCGGTGCAGCAGATCGACTGTGGCCGGGTCGGCGCCCAAAAAATGCGCGACGAGCGGCCCGGCGAGCGAGACCGCAGCGATCACCGCGAGCAGTAGCGCCGGAAACCTCACCTGTCGCTCACCGGTCGCTCACGAGTATTTCACCCGCGGGTCGAGCCAGGCATAGGCGAGGTCGGCGGCGAGGTTGGCGAACATCGTCACCGCCGTCGCCAACAGCAGCGCGGCAAGCGCAAGGTTGAAGTCGTTGCCCATCACCGCATCGAAAATGAGCTTGCCCATGCCGGGATAGGCAAACATCTCCTCGGTGACGAGCGCGCCCGACACCAGCGTTCCGAACGACAGGGCGAGGATCGTGGCGACCGGTACCATCGCGCTGCGCAGCGCGTGGTGCCAGATGATGCGCCCCTCGCCCGCTCCCTTGGCGCGGGCGGTGCGGATATGGTCCTGGCCGAGCGCGTCCCGCATCGCCGCGCGGACATAGCGCGTGTAGCCGCCGGTATTGACGATCGTCAGCGTCGCGACCGGCAGCACGAGATGGCGCAGCCGATCGCCAAGATCGCCGGCCTCGCCTCCGCCCATGCCGCTCGCCGGCAGCCAGCCGAGCCCCTCGGCGAAGACGAGTATCAGGATCAGCGCCAGCCAGAACGTCGGCAGCGACACGCCGGCAAAGCAGGCGAGATTGATCGCGCCGTCGAACCGGCTCAACGGCCGGCGCGCCGCGGCGATGCCGAGGCCGAGCGAGGCAGCGAAGGCGAGAACGAAACTCGACCCCATCAGGATCAAGGAATTGCCAAGTCGCGGCAGCAAAGTTGCCGCCACCGGTGTCAGGAACAGGCGCGAATAGCCGAGATCGCCTTGCAGCGCGGCCTGCGCCCAGGCGAGATAGCGCTCAAGGAGCGGCCGGTCGACGCCGTAAAGCAGCTTCAGCCGCGCCACATCGGCGGCTGTCAGATGCGGGTCGGCGCCAAGCATTAGATCGATCGGATCGCCCGGCATCAGCCCGATCAGCGCGTAGATCACGAACGACATCAACACCAGCATCGCCGCGATCTCGACGAGCCGGACGGTGGTGAAGCGGATCATACCACCCGTATTCCTCTTGGCCGGGCTCGACCCGGCCGTCCACGTCTTCTTGTTCTGACGCCCGCCAATAAAGACGTGGACCCCCGGGTCAAGCGCGGGGGAGGCGATTTTAAGGAATGATCGAACGAGCCGGCCGTCACTTCTTCTCGCCCCATTCGGTCGACCACAAGGTCGTCGGGTACTGGTTGCCCGTCGGCCGCACGCCGGTCAGCCATTTTGGCAAGATATACGCGTCGGAGCGGAAATAGAGCGGCAGCGACGGCAGGTCGGTCGCGTAGAGCTGCTGCGCCTCGGCCCACAGCGCCTTGCGCTTTGCGGGATCGAGCTCGACCTCCAGCATATCGATCAGCCGGTCCATCTCCGGGCTCTTGTAGTCGGGCAGGTTTTCGCCGGCATAATTGTTGTCGGCGGTCGGCACCTCGTCAGAGCGAAAGATCGAGCGCGGCGAATTTTCCGGCGCGCTCATCCAGGCATACATCGCCAGGTCGAAATGGCGATGCGGCAAGGTCTCGCCAAACAGCACTCGAGCCGGCTCGTTGTGGATGTGGATGTCGACGCCGATTGCCTTCCACTGGCTTTGCAGCACCTGCTCGACAAGCTCGCGCGAGCGGTTGCCGGCGGTTGTCGCCAGCTCGAAGGACAGGGTCTTGCCGTCTGCGTTTTTGCGCGATCCATCGGGCTGGACGTGCCAGCCGGCGTCTTCGAGCAACTGCCTGGCGTGCGCCGGATCGTAGGGATACTGGGGCACATCGTCGGTGTAGCCGGCGTCGAGCGGTTCGACGAAGCTGTCGGCGACGGCCTGCTTGCCGGCAAAGAGGGTCTTGACCAGCGTGGCGCGGTCGAGGCCGGTGAGCAGCGCTTCGCGCACCCGCCGGTCGGCAAGCGCCGGGTTGTCGAGGTTGCAGTCGACATGCTCGAAGGTCAGCCCGGGCTTGTAGATGATGTCGTAGCCAGCGCCATGCCGCTGGTCGAAGGCCAGCGCTTCGTCGAGCGGCAGCCCGATCTCACCGGCGATCATGTCGATCGTGCCCGAAAGGAGATTGGCTTCGAGCGCCGCGCTGTTCTCGATCGCACGGATCGTGATGCGCTTGAAATAGGGCGCCGGTCCCGCCCAATGAGGGTTCGGCTCGAGCACGATATGGGAGCCGGCGGCGAATTCGCTCACCCGGTAGGGGCCGTTATAGAGGCCAGGATTGGTCGGATCGGTGGCGTAGAGCGTGCGCACCTTGTACTGGGCCGGATCGGCAAAGGCCGCGCGCTCGAGATGCGCGGGCAGCAGCACGAAATCGTCGATCGCCGCGTAATTGAAGGCCAGCCGGTCCCAATGCAGCGTGAAAGTCTTGTCGTCCTTGATGTCGACGCCGAGGATCTCGCGATACATCTCGGCATTGGCCACCGCGCTCTCCTTGTTGCGGCCGAACTCGTAAGTGAACTTGACGTCCTCGGTGGTCACTGGAACGTCGTCAGCCCACATCGCGTCAGGGCGAAGCGTATAGGTGAGGTCGACCCCGGTTTTACCGCCGGGCAGCTTCGTCTTGACCGCACGCCCGTTCTCGAAGCTCGGCAGTTCGGTGCACAAAAGGCAGACGAGCTTCCAATCGGCGTCGAACACGGTGAAGGGCCGCAGCGCAAAGCCCAGCACGTAGCTCTTTGCCGCCACGTCGTCGAGATCTGGGTTGAGAGCCGGCGGAAACTGAGCGATGCCGATTGTCAACTGATCGTGAGCGGCGGCCGGCATCCATGGCCAACTCACCACAAGGACGGCGAGCGCAAACCAAGTTCGCGAGCAGAGGCGACGCGGATTCCCCAGCCCGCGTTCGCGGGAAACGTCAATTGCATGCATCGGCCGCGTCCCAAGTGCTTGAAACTTGGTTATGGCGAGACATAATATCGGGCACTGGCGGGGTCGGATACGTGACACGAAGGGTTGCGTGTTCGTCGGAACGGAGCAACGGCTGCGTTGTTTCCCACCGAGGGCCCGCAAGGCCGCCCACAGGAAAAGCATGCCGTAGCCGTAGTGTCGAATCCGGAACTGCCATAGAGGACAAGAAGCATGAAACATCTCTTGACTGGCGTCGCCATGGCCGCGGCCCTCGCGATCGCCGCCCCGGTATGGGCGCAGAACGCCCCGTCATCTTCCACACCCCCGTCATCTTCCAGCCCGCCTGCCGCGGCGCCGACGAAGCCGGCGGCAAAGCCGATGGCCATGAAGAAGCCGATGCATCACATGGCGATGCACCACCACATGGCCATGCACCACCGGGTGAGCTCCGGCGATCAGATGACCGAGCAGCTCAATGCCCAAGAACTGCAGCGCATCCAGGGTGGCGCCCCGGCGCCCGCGCCTGCGTCGATGAGCCCCGGCGGCAACAACCCGACCAGCGGCACGGCTGGCCCGTTCGCTCCGGCCGGTTCGGCACCGCCGCCACCGGCTCATCAGTAGGCCCGCCCCTATCTTGTCGATACGAGCGCAAGGGGGCTTCGGCCCCCTTGTTGCTTTAGTTGTCACCGGCGATTTTTGATTTTATCAATATAATCACAGATTTTTTGTTCAATGTGGCTCTATTAACTGAAATTTTACCGTATTACAACTAAAGTCTTGCGGCTTTACGAGACCAATTGATATTAACATTTTTTCAAACAACAATTTCGTGGTCTTGCGACTAATTGTACTTGTGCGGGCGGCACCGTTCAGACTCCTTTAATTCGCCGGGTCATAGGTTGCCAGGCGATGTCTGGAAACCGCTCTTAGTCGTCCATGGCCCCAAAGACCAGCCCCAAACCGGAAGCCCCCATTCCGGAGTCGATAACGCGATTTGTCGCCGACATCCCGTCCGCGGTCGCACTATTCGACCGCGAGATGCGTTATGTCGCGGCCAACACCAGTTGGCTCAACGCCTTTGGCGTTGTCGGCGAGGGGGTTGTCGGCCAATGTCACGATCAGATCGATCCGTCGAACGCGGACTTGTTGACGGGCATGCACCGCCGCGCCGTAGCGGGCGAGACGGTCGATGCGTCCATCAGCGATGATGAGCTGACCGCGGGCGCCAGCCAGCGCATTGTCAGTTTGCGGCCGCACCGTGACCGCGACGGGGCGTTCCTCGGCGTCGTTGCAACGCTGCACGAATCGTTGACGGTCGCTACCGAGAAGGCGTTGCAATACGCGACCGACGCGTTGACCGGTCTGGCCGGCCGCCACTGCTTCATGAAGCGGGTCCGCTCGGCGGTGGCGCCCGAGAGCGGCCCGCGTCGCCCGGCCGCGATCTTCCTGCTCGACATCGATAATTTCAAAGGCGTCAACGACCTGTATGGCGCCAGCGCCGGCGACGAGGTGCTTCGGGTCATCGCCAACCGTCTGCTCGCCAGCACCCGGTCGCGACCGGTTCCTACGGCGCGCGCCGGCAAGGCCCCGGCGACTCAGCGCTCCGACATGGTAGCGCGCCTTGGCGCGGACGAATTCGCCATCATCCTCGGCAACCCGGCGCCGAGCCTCGCCGACGCCGACGCCTTTGGCCGCCGGTTGCTGCAGCTTGCGGTGAGCCCGGTCATCATCGGTGAGCAGCGCGTCCGGCTGTCCGCCAATCTCGGCTACATCGTCACCACCGAGGGCCACCGCAGCGAAGACGATGCGATGCGCGATCTCGATGCCGCGCTGCAGGAAGCCAAGCAGCGCGGGCCGAACAGCGCCACTGCGTGGGAACCGGCGCTCACTAGTAATGTCGGCCGGCGCCTGGCGCTCCTCGATCAGCTGCGCGCCGCGCTCGACGAAAACCAGTTCGTGCTGCATTACCAGCCGATCTTGCGGCTCGAGGACGGCGTTATGATCGGCGCCGAGGCGCTGTTGCGCTGGAACCATCCGAGCGACGGCCTCGTGCCGCCCGCTGCTTTTCTGCCGGTGCTCGAGGAAACCGGGTTGATCGTACCCGTCGGCTGCTGGGTGCTGCGCGAGACCGTGCGGCAGATGCAGGTGTGGCAGATGCTTTACGGCCGCGACCTATTGGATTGGGTCAGCGTCAACGTTTCGGCCCGCCAGTTCAACGATCCGTCGGTTCTGCTGGCGACGCTGGCCGAGATCCGCGATAGCGGCTTCCCGTTGTCGCGGCTCAAGATCGAGATCACCGAATCGGCGGTCATGCGCAACCCCGAGGTCACGCGCGCGGTGCTGGCTGAATTCCAAGAGCTCGGCATCCGCATCGCCATCGACGATTTCGGCACAGGCTATTCGGCGCTCGGCGCCCTGCGCGATTACCCGGTCGACACGATCAAGATCGACCGCGGTTTCACCGGCGCGATCGACACCCCGGACGGCAAGGAGCTGGTGCTGGCGATGCTCAAAATCGCCCGCATTTACGGCGCCGATGTCGTCGCCGAAGGGGTCGAGACCGTCGTTCAGCGCGATATCCTGCGGCGCAACGGCTGCGGCTATGCGCAGGGCTACCTGTTCGCCAAGCCGATGGATGGAAGCTTCTTCGGCGCCTTTGCGCTCACCCACCTGGTCGAGGCCGACGGCGCCGGGTCTCACGCCGCCTGATCGATATTGTGACGTCCGGATTCAACCCGGTCATCCGCTATGCGCCGGCCGCGACGTTGCGGTGGCGCGCAACCCGGTCCATCTCGTCCAGCAGATCATGCAGGACCTGGTCGGCGGTGTACGACATCCGGGCGAAGGCGCGGATGAAATTGTCGGTGCGCGGCAATTGGAACAGGGTCTCGTCGCCGTCGCCGCGGCTCGACACGGCAATCGACATGACTGCTTCGTAGGGCTGGATCACCAGCTCCTTCAGCGTTTTGCCCGGTCCGGTGACGTATTCGACGACGCGGCAACGGCCGCCCTCGGCAGTCGTCGACTGGATCGTCATGCGATAAGCGGCGCGGGTCGTTGCCGCCTCGACCAACGCGCGGGTGAAGGGCCGCAGAAAGCTCTCATCAAAACCGAGCAGCGCGGTCGGGCGGTCCGCATTGACGCCTGATCGCATCTCCAGAGTCGTCCAGAGCGAGGCGCGGCCCTGGAAATAATCGGCCGATGCGAGGTCGAGATTGATGGCGTCGATCGGCATTGGCGCCGCCGCCGATTTCGCCGACAGAAACGCGAAGCACGCCGGTTCGCGCTTCAGGGAAATGTTGGTCGACGCCTCGAGGTTGCGTTCGCTGATCGCCGGGCTGCTGTCGGTCATGGCGGTCTCCTCGAGGGGCAGGTGGGCGGCAAAACGCCACACCCCGGAACCTGAGCATTGTTACGAGCCAGTTACTTTCTGTCAAAAGCCGGTTGCGAATGGCCCCATTCGTGCGGCCTTTGGCCGCGCGAATGGAGCGCAAATTGCAGAGGTTCCGCTCAACCTCGCGCTGCGCGATCGATCGCCTCCTCGGCGGCGAGCCACTGCGCCTCGGCCTCTTCGATACGGCGGGCGAGGTCGGCTCGCCGCTTCAACGCCTCGGCCAGCGCTGCACCGCCGCCGAACCCGTCCGGCGCGGCAAGCTCGTGGTCGAGCGCGCGCCGCTCCAAGGTCAGCTGTGCCGCGGCGGCTTCCGCCCGCCGCGACTCGCGGCGCAGCGGTTCGAGCGCCAAGCGCTGCCGCGCGGCCTCACGGCGCGCCTGGCGCTTGGGGTCGCGCTCGGAAAGCCGCGCGGCGCGTTCTTCTTCCGCCGTCTCGCGCTCCTCGAGTCGGGCGCGATAGGCGCCGAGATCGCCTTCAAACGGCTTCACGGTGCCGTTCTCGACCAGCCACAGCCGATCGGCGACCAGCTCGACGAGGTGCCAGTCATGGCTTACCAAAACCACCGCCCCCGAATACTCGGCCAAGGCTTCGACCAGGCTTTCCCGGGTCTCCATGTCGAGATGGTTGGTCGGCTCGTCGAGGATTATCAGCGCGGGCGAATCGTGTGTGACCAGCGCCAAATTGAGTCGCGCTCGCTCGCCACCGGACAGCGCCGCGACCGGTACGAACGCTTTGTCCTGCCCAAAGCCGAACGCGCCAAGCCGCGCGCGGATCGCTTCCTCGTTCAAATCCGGCAGCAGCGCGGCAAGGTGATCGTAGGCCGAATCGTCCGGGCGCATTTCCTCGATCTGGTGTTGTGCGAAAAAGCCGGTGACGAGCTTTGACGGCCGTGTCACATGGCCCGACATCGTCGGCAGCCGGCCCGCCAGCAGTCGGGCGAAGGTGGATTTGCCGTTTCCGTTGGCGCCGAGCAGCGCGACTCGGTCGTCGGGATCGAGCCGCAGGTCGAGCCCCGCCAGCACCGGCTTGCCTTCGGCGTAGCCGACACTTGCCTTTTCCAGCGAGATCAGCGGTGGGCGCAGCTCAATGGGCTCCGGTAGGTGCAGCTCGATGGGTGGCGCTTCGGCGATCGCTGCGACCGGCTCCAGCTTGGCGAGTGCCTTCAGCCGGCTCTGCGCTTGGCGCGCCTTCGACGCCTTGTAGCGAAAGCGATCGACGAATTCCTGCATGTGGCGGCGCTGCGCCTCCTGGCGCTTGGCGACCGCCTGCTGGCGCGCCTTCGCTTCGCTGCGCGCGCGCAGGTAGGCGTCAAAATTGCCGGAATAGAGCGTCAACCTGCCGGCTTCGAGGTGCAGGATCGAGGTGGTCGCGGCATTCAGCAGCTGCCGGTCGTGGCTGACCAGGATGAAACTATGGCGATAGCGCCTGAGATACCGCTCGAGCCAGAGCGAGGCCTCCATGTCGAGATGGTTGGTCGGCTCGTCGAGCAAGAGCAAATCGGGTTCGGCGAACAGCACCGCAGCTAGCGCGACGCGCATCCGCCAGCCGCCGGACAATTCGTCGATAGCGGTCTCTTGCATCGCCGTGTCGAAACCAAGCCCGGCGAGGATGCGGGCGGCGCGCGCGAGGGCTGATCGGGCGCCGATCTCGCCGAGCCGCGCCTCGATCTCGGCGATTCGCTCGGGCAGGGGATCGCGCTCCAACTCGCCCATGAGACGCGCGCGCTCGCGGTCGGCGGCGAGCACGGTGGCGAGCGGCGTCGCGCTGCCGCTCGGCGCCTCCTGCGCCAGAAAGCCGATCCGCCAGCCGCGCGGCAAGATGATGTCGCCGTCATCGGGCACGAGCCGGCCGCGGATGAGGTCGAGCAGCGTCGATTTGCCGATGCCGTTGCGGCCGACGAGCCCGAGCTTGACCCCCTCTGGGATCTGCGCGTTGGCATGGTCGAGCAGCGCCCTCCCGCGCTTTCCGCCGACGCGGTAGGTGACGTCCGAAATCGCCAGCATGATGTTCTTTTAGCATGGCTCCGGAATCGGGACATATCCGCATCGGCCTTTCGGGCTGGCTCTATCCCGGCTGGCGGGGCGTGTTCTACCCGAAGGGGCTGCGTCACAGGGATGAGCTCGCCTTCGCGGCGGCGCGGTTCGACACGATCGAGCTCAACGGCACATTCTATTCGCTGAAGCGCCCGGAAAATTTCGCTCAGTGGCGCGACGGCACGCCCGACGATTTCGTCTTCGCGGTCAAAGGCGGGCGCTTCATCACGCATATGAAACGACTGCGCGACGTTGAAACGCCGCTCGCCAATTTCTTCGCCTCGGGTGTGTTGGCGCTGCGGCAAAAACTCGGCCCGTTTTTGTGGCAGCTGCCGCCGCAATTTGCTTTCGACGAAGAGCGGATCGACCGTTTCCTGTCGCTCCTGCCGCGTGACACCGAGGCCGCCGCGGAGCTGGCGCGGCACCACGATCACCGCGTCGCGGGGCGCGCGCTGACCGAGACTGATCGCCGCCGCGAGCTGCGCCATGCGGTCGAAATCCGCGATCCGAGCTTTCTCGACCCCGCCTTCACTCGGCTCCTTCGCCGGCACGGGGTGGCGCTGGTCTTCTCCGACGGCGCCGGCTTCCCTTATGCCGAGGATATCACGGCCGGCTTTATCTATATCCGACTGCATGGCGCCGAGGAGCGGTATGCTAGCGGCTATGACGATGCGGAGCTGGACTGGTGGACGGCGCGGGTCAAAAGCTGGTCGGAGGGTGGCCAGCCCGACGCCGCGAGGCTGATCGATCCGTCGACCCCGCCGTCTCCGCAGCCGCGGGACGTCTATGTTTATTTCGACAACGACGCCAAGGTGCGCGCCCCGCCCGACGCGCGGGCGCTGCGCGAGAGGCTGCGGCGCGACGACGAGAGGCAATAGCAGGGGATCGCGCTTTCCGAACAAGGCTCCGGCTCCGCCCGCTGTTGGTCGGGAAACCACAAGCGGTGTATCCATTGCCTATCATCTCCACTGGGTGGTATTCGCCCTCGATCATCTTCGAATTGGCCGAGAAGAGGAAAGGTAATGAAACTTATTGGAATGATCCTCGCCATGACGCTGTTATGCGGCAACGCGCAGGCCGCCGATAAGAACACAAGGTTCCAAGTTCTTGGTGCAGGCGTGATGACCTGTCAGGCGTACCTCGACGCCAACGCTGAGGATCGCAAGCTCGCCGAAATGTGGTGGACCGGCTACGTGACGGCGACGAATGGGTTGACCGATGACACGTGGAGCGTCGTCGGCAGGGATCCCAACGCTCGCGTGAACGACGCGATCGAGAAACAATGCAAGGACCACCCGAAGGCGATGTTTGTCATCGCTTTGCACGAAGCGCTTCAGGCGCTCTACAAAGATAACCGCATCGAAACGGCGCCGACGAATTGACTTGGTCTAGCCGCGCTTCCAGATCGCCTTGGCGTAGAGCTCCGGCCCGAAATCGGGCGGCACGTCGCCCGTCATGCGGCGCTGATGGTGCTCCAGATCGG
>Ga0335074_10006144_pt1 | contig 16649 bp, 9 predicted proteins | sample Lox_Sample_23_FD_206715 | JGI IMG/M metagenome (GOLD analysis project Ga0335074, IMG submission 206715) | Soil microbial communities from Loxahatchee National Wildlife Refuge, Florida, United States - Lox_Sample_2.3 | ecosystem: Environmental > Terrestrial > Soil > Wetlands | place: USA: Florida...
ACAACGGCCGCCGCGGACGCCCGGTCACGGGTCCGAACAATCGTCCGCTCAAGTCGCTCTCGGACATTCTCAAAGGTAAGCAAGGGCGCTTCCGTCAGAACCTGCTCGGCAAGCGCGTCGACTACTCGGGCCGTTCGGTCATCGTGGTCGGTCCTTCGCTCAAACTGCATCAGTGCGGTTTGCCAAAAGAGATGGCGCTGGAACTCTTTAAGCCGTTCGTGATGAAGAAGCTCGTCGATCGTGGGCTCGCGCACAACATCAAGAGCGCGAAGCGTATGGTCGAGCGCGTGCGTCCGGAAGTTTGGGACGTACTCGAAGAGGTGATCAAAGAGCATCCAGTGTTGCTCAATCGCGCGCCGACGCTCCACCGCCTGGGCATTCAAGCCTTCGAACCGGTGCTGGTCGAAGGCAAGGCGATCCATCTGCATCCGCTCGTCTGTACGCCGTACAACGCGGACTTCGACGGCGACCAGATGGCCGTGCATTTGCCGCTCTCGGCCGGTGCGCAGGCCGAAGCGCGCATCCTGATGCTCAGCTCGAACAATATCCTGTTGCCGGCCTACGGCAACCCGGTGTCGATCCCGACGCAAGACATGGTCTTAGGTCTGTATTACCTCACGTTCCAACGTGACGAGTACGTCGGACCGGCTAAGGCTGCGGTAGCGGAAGAAGACGCCGTCTTCGCGCGCGCCAAGAAGAAGAACGCCCCGAGCGTCGATGCGGCCGGTGCGCTTCCGACGTTCTACGATCCCAAGGAAGCCGTGATCGCGTTCGAGACCGGCAGCGCGTTGCTGCAAGAGTGGATCTACGTGCGCTGGAACGGCCAGTTGATCAAGACGACCATCGGTCGCGTGATCTTCAATCTGGCGTTTCCGACCTCGTGGAACAAAGAGTTCGTCAATCGCATCGTCGACAAAGGCGCGCTCAAGAAGCTCATTACCGAGTGCTACCGCAAGTATGGTAACGCGGAGACCGCGAAGTTCCTCGACGCGATCAAGGAGCTAGGCTTCCACTACGCAACGCTCTCGGGTACGACCGTATCGATTAACGACATCGTCGTCCCACAGAGCAAGCACGACATCCTCGACAAGGCGCAACACGAAGTCGACGAATTGCATCGTCTCTTCGATCAGGGCTTCATCTCTGACGACGAGCGTTACAACAAGACGATCGACATCTGGTCGAAGGCCGGCGACGCCGTAACCGGCGCTATGCAGGCGGCGCAAAATCCGCTCAACCCGGTCTTCATGATGGCGACCTCGGGTGCGCGCGGTTCGATCGCGCAGGTCAAGCAGCTCGGCGGTATGCGCGGACTGATGTCCGACCCGTCGGGCCGCATTCTCGAGATCCCGGTCAAGGCATCGCTCAAAGAAGGCCTCACCGTCCTCGAGTACTTCATTTCGACGCACGGCGCGCGTAAGGGTCTTGCCGACACCGCGCTGCGCACGGCGGACTCGGGTTACCTCACGCGTCGTCTGGTCGACGTGGCGCAAGACGTCATCATCCGTGAAGACGACTGCGCGACCACGAACGGTATCACGGTCAGCGACATCCGCGCGGGCAAGGAGATCATCGAGCCGTTGATCGATCGGATCATCGGCCGGCGAGCCGCAGAGGACGTCAAAGATCCGGCGGTCGGCTCTGGACGGGCTGCCATCGTCGTCAAGCGCGATGAAGAGATCGACGAAGAGAAGGCCAAGGCGATCGTCGACGCAGGTATCTCGACAGTGAAGATCCGTTCGGTGCTTGCGTGTCAATCGAAGTACGGCGTCTGCTCGATGTGCTATGGGCGCGATCTCGCGACCGGCAATCGCGCCGACATCGGTACTGCGGTCGGCATCATCGCGGCGCAGTCAATCGGTGAACCAGGCACGCAGCTCACGCTGCGCACCTTCCACACCGGCGGCGTTGCGACCGAAGACATCATCACGGGTCTGCCGCGTGTCGAAGAAATCTTCGAAGCGCGCAAGCCCAAGGGTCAAGCGACGATCACCGAAGTTGCCGGTACGATCAAGTTCGGCGACGACAAGAACCGGCGCGTGATCTTCGTGATCGATGATACCGGCGAGGAGCACGAGTACGACATTCCGCACGGGACGCATCTCGCGGTCCAAGACGGGCAGAAGGTTAACGCGGGCGATCAGCTCAACGAGGGCTCGCTCAACCCGCACGACATTCTGCGCATCAAGGGCGAGACGGCGCTGCAGAACTACATGGTTCAAGAAGTGCAGAAGGTCTATCGTTCGCAAGGCGTCGACATCAACGACAAGCACGTCGAAGTCATCGTGCGCTCGATGATGCGCAAGGTGAAGATCGTCGAAGGCGGCGATACGCTGATGCTTCCTGGCCAAGTGGTCGAAGCGGCGGCGTTCGGCGAAGCCAACGAGCGTGCCAAGAGTGAGAACCTCGAGCCGGCGACGGCAAACCCGGTGCTGCTCGGCGTAACCAAGGCCTCGCTGGCGACCGAGTCGTTCCTGTCGGCAGCGTCGTTCCAAGAGACCACGCGCGTTCTTACCGACGCCGCGATCAAGGGCAAGTACGATCCGCTTTTGGGTCTCAAGGAAAACGTGATCATCGGCAAACTGATCCCGGCCGGTACCGGTATGTCGCGCTATCGCAACATCGACATCGAGCCGCAAGGTCAGGACGTCGACGAAGACGGACGTCCGCGCACGCAGGTCGACGTCAATGCCTACCAGATGACCGCGGACGACGCGGCGCTGGCGGAGGTCATGGCCGGCGGCGGCGACGGCATGAGCCGTTTGATGAGCGCGTACGAGCGCAATCGCGAACCACTCACGGTTCAATACGAAGGCGAGTACGACGATCATCTCGCGGTGCATGCGGCGCCGAAGAAGACGCAGTATGACCGCATCAAGGGAATAAATCCCGAAGACTTGTAGTCGTTTCGCCTACAAGTCGAGTACGGGAGCCCGCCGTCAGGTGGGCTCCTTTATTTTTCTAGATACTCTTTGAGGCTTTGTAAGGTCACGCCCCAGTCGGTTGTGGTCTGGGCGTAATGTTCGTCGGCCTGCTCGAAGCCGCGATGTGCGAACGACAGGGCGGTGTTGCCGCCTTCGACGCGCAGATCGAAGTGGATGGTCGTGCCGTTCCACTGCAGGCGCGACGAGGACGTCGTCTTCCACACGACGTGGAGCGGCGGCTCGAGTTCTTTTACCGTGACCGTCGTCACGTCGTTGCCGTCATGAAAGCGAAACGTGCCGGCGCCGCCGGCGGTGGGGTCGAGATCGGCATCGCGCGTCCACCAACTGCGGATTCCCGAGGTCGTCGTGAGCGCTTCGTACACCCGCTCCGGCGGCGCCGCAATCTTGACCAGATGCATAATATCGGCCATACCCTGGTATTCGGCGAAATGTTCGTAACCCCACAGGCCGGGGCTAGGCGCTCTGCGAATGGGAGCCCGCGATGACGATCTTCGCGCGTGTGATAGTCGCCATGCTGCTCTGCGCCGCGTGCACGACGCGCGGCTGGGCCGACACCACTACGATCGGCATCACGCTCAACGGCACCACCGGCGCGCACATCGAGCCGGATCAAGCCCAAGCGATTCCGTTTCTTCCATTGCCGATGATTGAGTTCGACCACGTGCACAAGCAGCTGCGCGTGCACGTGGAAGCGATGCCGCCGATCGGTCCCGTTCCGCTCGCGCAAAACGGCAGTCTCTACGGAAACAGTCAAAATCCGCGCGTGAGCTTCCTGAACGCTGACATCCTGTATGCACCGCCCGATCAGCCGTATTCGTTGGGCGTGGGCGAGACGATCATCAATCAGCGCACGCTCTACCCGCCGAGCCCGATCGCTCAGTCGTCTCGCGTCGTCGGCATGCAGCTGCTGGTGAATGCCACACTCTATCAGTACGGTCGCCAGCGCGCCGATGCGAGCATTGCGGTGAATCCCGGTCTCCAAGGGCTTCAGGTTACGAACGGCACCGGCCTGATGCCGTTGCCCGAATACGGCTCGCTCTTCGATGGATCGTTACGCTGGAGCGTCGACCACGGGAGCTACGTGTTGGTGTACGGCGTGCGCTACCTCAACTACACGGCGGCCTATCACATCGACAATAGTCTCGCCGATCGCAACCACCTGTTCATGCCGTTCGTCGGCGTTGATTGGCCGTTGCAAAAGGCCAAGCGCGCGAGCCTCCGACCCCAGCACGCCGTGGATGCCATCTCCGTCGCGCCGTCCCCCGGCCCGCGCTCGACGTTAGAGATCGCATTTTTAGGAACGAACGGATCTCGGACGTCGAGCCAGGCGTTTGCGCCAACCGTTCTGCCCTTCGATCTCGTCCCGGCGTTTTCGATCGCTCGGCAATTCAAGCGCATCGAGCTTTCCGGCCAATTCGTCGCCCCGAACGAGAGCTCGAATCCGTACGGCTCTCAGCAGACGTGGTGGAGTTACATCAATGTCGATGCGCTCGCGCAGGTCCGGAATAGCCGGCTAGCGCTCGGCGTTGGCGACACGATCGTCAATTTGGTGCCCGCCGAGGTTGGCGATTTCGTTTCGCAGCATGCGCGCGCCGAGGGATTGCACCTTGCGCTGCGCGCAACGCTGTTGACGAATCTTCACGGCGCGCTGATCGCCGATGCGTTAATCACGCCCTACGTGCACGTGTACAATGAGGAAACCGTCACCCTCGGACAACCACCCGTTCCGCACGCGTTGACCTCCATCGACCACGGCGCGCGCATCGAGGCCTCGCTGCATCACCTCAGCAGCATCGGTCGATATCGCTTCGATTACGGACTACGCTATGTGAATCAGACGACGAACTATGGTCCGATCGAAGCGCGCGACCCCCAAGCCGGCGTGCTCCTGACGCGCAGCTCCTCGCTCATGCCCTTTGTCGGTCTACGCGTGCCGATCTAATTGAATCCGCGCACCGGCAACGTCGTACGCTGCAGCCAGTTTAGCGGCGAGTACTGCGCGCGACCGTCGACGGCGTGGAGGGTGTAGGCGTGCCGCGATTGCGTGGAGCGGTTGGGTCCGCTGTAGTGCGGCAACATGCCGTCGAAGACGACGAGGCTCCCGGCCGGCACCTCGAGCGCTTCGGCTTCGTCGAGCGACGGCCACGGCGTCGCGTCGACGGTCTCGAGGCGTGCGCGCTGTCCGTCGGAAATGAAGCGGGCGCGCAGTGGCGAGCGATGGCCGCCGCTGCGTACCCACATACAGCCGTTTTCCCGTGTCGCATCCTCGAGCGCAAACCAAAAAGCTGTGACGCTCGGCGGATCGGTGTCAAAGAACGCGGCGTCCTGATGCCAGTGCACTTCACCGCCGACGTGCGGCGGCTTGAAGATGTACATCGACTGGTAGATCCGCGGATCGTTCAGGCCGATACGCTCGGCGATCTCTGCCAAGCGTGCATCACGTGAGAAGGCGTCGAAGACCGGATCGAGATCGTGAAGCGCATGACCGATCTTGTTGACCGAGCGTCCGTCCTCTTCGAGAAAGCAACGGATCCGTTCGCCCGACTCCATGAAGTACGCGTCGCTGCGCGCAGAATCGCCTCGTGTCGAGAAGATCGTGGCCGATTCACTGGGATCAAAGGCGTCAACAATCGCAGCCGCTCGTGCGCGCAACGCGTCGATCGCATCGGATGACTTGAAGTTCGGAAGGACGATGTATCCCTGCGCGTGATAGCGCCGGACGTCGTCTTGCGTCACTAGTCCAAGGTCATGCGGCGGAAGTAGCGCTGCTGTATCTCGTGTTGTGCCGAGGCTAGGCGGTCGCGCATATCTCGTGTCGGTACGCGAACCTTGTCGACGAGGCGCAGCGCTGCCATCAGCTTGATCGTCCACCAGGTGCAATCGACCTCAAACCACTTCAAACCGTGGCGTGCCGAGAACGGGAAGGCGTGGTGGTTGTTATGCCAACCTTCGCCCCACGAAATCAGCGCGACCCACCAGGAGTTCACCGAGCGATCCGGCGTGCGATAGGTACGGTAGCCAAACGCGTGCGCCGCGGAATTCACGAGCCACGTCGCGTGATAGGTAAACACGAGGCGAACGAAGATGCCCCATATCACCCATGACCAGCCACCCAGGAAGAAGAGCAACACGGCCAGCGCGATCTGCATCGGTACGTAGAGGTAGCGCAAGGCTTGATAGACGGGATCGGGCCAGAGATCGGGCGTGTAGCGTTTGGCTTGTTCGGTCGTCGGCAGGTTTTCATTCGTGCGGAACAGCCACGAAACGTGTGCCCAGGTCAAACCGCGACGGATGCTGTGCGGATCGCCGGGGTGATCGGCGTGCGCGTGATGGATTCGGTGGGTCGCAACCCAATTGATTGGGTCGCCTTGGAACGCGAGCGCGCCAAGGACTGCGGTCGCGTACTCCAGTGGACGCACCATACGCAACGCCCGATGCGTGAGCGCACGATGGTAGCACAACGTTATGCCGAATGCGCCCGTTAAATTTGAGATGACAATCGCGACGATGACCCCGGACCACGAAAAAAAGACCGGGAAAAGCGCGAGAAGAGCCACGGCATGAATCGCGAGCAATGCGATGCCGGTGACCCAATTAGGCCGGTGTTGCATGGAGGGGTGGATTCGCTTCCCGGCCGGTGGCGCCTTCGACAAAAGCACAGAGAAGGTTAACTAAAGCCATTTGTTGCGGGGTCGAGCAACGCACGGAAAGTAGGTCGGGCGAGCAGACCAGGATACTCATGCACTGGGCGCGCGAGATCGCCACATTAAGACGATTGCGCTCGAAGAGAAATTCCAGGTCCCGCGGCAGCGTAGCATCGTTCGAGGTTGCCATCGAGTACAATACGACCGCAGCCTCTTGGCCTTGGAACTTGTCGACCGTGCCGACACGGATCGCGCCGAGGCCGCGCTCATCGAGTCGCTTGCGGATCAGCTTGCGTTGCGCGTTGTAAGGCGAGACGACGATGAGATCCCGCGCCTCCATCGCGCGCGCCGCCTCCGAACCGATGGTGACCGTTCCGCGCAGCAGGTCGCAGGCTGCTTCGGCGACCGCGCGAGCCTCTTGGTCGGACGAGCGCGTGTTGCCGTCGTGGGGCACCCCGAGAAAGCGTAGGCCGTTGCCCTGCCATCCGGGCGCGTCGACCGCGTTGCGCTCGCACGACGGGCCGGGCAGCAAACGATCCTCATAGACCGCGTGCGAGATGAACGCGCAGATCGGCGGTGCCATGCGATACGAGCGATCCAGAAAGATGCCGTCGCGCGGGTCGATCGTTTCGTGCGCACCCAATAGATGCTGCAACATCGACAGGTTGGTTCCCGGTGGATGCGCGCCTTGCGAGACCGACTTCAGCTGCAAGGGATCGCCGAGCAACACCACGTTGCGTGCGGCAGCCGAGCACGCGAGCCCGTCGGCTAGACTCATCTGTCCGGCTTCGTCGATGAACAGATAGTCGTATCGCCCCGCCATCTCGGGGCGCGCAAAGAGCCACGGTGTGCCGGCTGCCAACTCGTGCGCATCGGCGAAGGCCTCGTTCGACGTGGTCGGCTCGATCCACGAGGCCGCCAGCTCCGAAACGTACTGGGAACCTTCGGTCGTACTCGAATACTTTTGCAGTCCATGAAACTGCCGCCCGGTTTGCGCCGTGCATGCTTCGATCTTGTGTAAGAGGTTGTGAATCGCTTTATGGCCGCCCGCCACGATGCCGATGCGCTTGCCCGCCGCGAGAAGCTCGGTAATGACGCGCGCGGCGAGCGTGCTCTTTCCGCTGCCGGGCGGACCTTGGATCGCGAGGTGGCTGGCGTCGAGATCCGCGATGAGTGCGCCCACTGATTGCGCGTCGACGATGTCAGGTTGGATGCGCTCGCGGAACGTGCGCGTGCGCGGTCTCCGCGCGAGCAGGAGCGAGAGCGTGGCGGGATGCTCGCGTTCGAGGGTTCCATCGAGATACGCTTGCGCGATGCGCGAAATCGCGTCGCGCTGGATATTCGTCTGAATCGGCTTGCCTGGGATCAGCGCGCGCAGCTCGTTCGGCCGGATCGCAGCGCTGAGTTTGATTTGCAGCTCGTTGCGATCGTCGTCGAACGAAACGATCGTGCCCGCGCTGAGGCCGGTGTGCGGGCAGTAGGGCCGGTCGGTGCCGAGATTATGCAGCTGATCGGGGAAGGTGTAGGTATAGACGAGACTGCGTTTGTCCTTATACGGCGCGACGTCGTCGCGCAAACGCAGACCGCCCAGCGCCTCGTGATCGAATTCGAGCAGGCGGTCGACATTCTCGATCCGCTCATAGTACTGCCAGTAGGCCGGCTTGGCTTCACGCGCGTGATAGTCGAGGAGATGGCCGAGCAGCCATCGCGCTCGCGTCGGTTCGTCGCTTGCGCGCAAGTCGCGCAGCGACGCAGGAGCCGCGATGTCGCGCAAGAGCTGCGCGGCTAATTCGCTGCGCCCCTCGTCGGCAGGCGGAACGGCCGCATCGTGCTCACGCCACGCGAATGGGTGCTCGCGAGCGCGCTCCGCTTCGCTGCGCAGTTGCAGCAGCCACTCGCGCAGCAGATGCGTTGAACGGCAGTCATCGGCGTTGTAGCGCTCGATATCCACGAGGATTTCCTCGCCCCCGCCGGCGAGCCAACTCTCGAACATCACGATCGAATCGTCGCCGCGTTGCACGCCGGTCGCGCGCTGCAGCCCGTAGAACGGTTCGAGCTTTTTGAGCGAATAGCTCGGCTGCGAGATGCGCAGGGTCTGCCGAACCACCGCAAAGAGATCGACGAAGGCGCGGTTGCGCAGCAAGTCGTCCAGCTCTCGCTCGCGCGTACCGTAGAAACCCATTAGGCGGCGTAAGGCGGTTGTCTCGTACGGTGCATAGTGGTAGACGTGCATGTTGGGGAAGCGTTCGCGCCGCGCGCAAATGAAGTCGATCGCCGCTTCGAATGCGGCGCGTTCCTGCGCCTGTGAACGAGCCCAAAACGACACATATCGGCCCTCGTCGGCGCAATAAAATCCGAAGAGATATTCCAGGCCGTGCTCTGGAGCGTAGAGCGGGTCGCCCTCCATGTCAAAGAAGAGGTCGCCGGCGTCCGGGTGGGGCAGCAGTTCGAAGCCCATTCCCGGCTCGGCATCGAGGATCGCATGTACGAAGCGCCCTTCGCGCCGGCCCGTCTCTTGCAACGCTGCCTGCTGCGCAAGCGTCGCAAATGTCTTAGGTTCCATCCCGGTGGGTCGTTGCGCGTCGGTTGCGCTCGCGAGCGCAGCCATCGTTGCGATCCCGTTGTGTTCGAGGCGCGCGATCTGATCGCGGCGGATACGGGCGACCAAGCTCAAGTGGTCGTCGCGCGACCGCTGCGCCGCACAGCGATCGTTCCAGCGGCAGATATCGCAATGGGCCACTTCGAGCGGGTAGGCCGGCAGGGGCCCTAATGACATGGTGGCGAGAAAGCGCGCGCGCAAGTGGCGCTCGTAGGCGGCGAAATCTTCGACGCGGAAGGCGCGCTCCGCACCGCTGCCGAGTAGAACGTGCATTTCGCGCGGGACGTACCCTTGAATCGCGGCAAGATGCGCGCTGTAATGTGCCAGTTGTACGAGGTAATACGGCTTGGGCACGAGCGCTAGCTTGGCGTCGATTACCTCGTAGCTCCAGGCCCACTGCGCACTCGGTTGTTCCACCCGGCGCAAGAAATCGGTGCGGCCGAGGAACGTACCGTCGAAAAAGGAGGCTTGGTAGATGAGCGGCGCACCGGCGGCCATAGCGGCGACGGTTCGCTCTTGGGCCCGCGCGAGGTCTTCGAGCGTGCTGCCGCTTTGCGCCGGGAACGCAACGAGCGCGTCACCATAACGCGCGCGGAAGCGATCGAGTTGACGAGCCTCGTGTTCGTCGCCTTTGCGCGCGAGCAACGCGACGGTCTCGCTCGGTTCGGGGCGCGTCAGTTCGCCTCGCGCGACACGCGTCTCGAGCTGCGTGAGGTGGTCGCACTCCAGTGCGTTGTTGAGATCGCTCGCAGAGAAGATGAAGCGGCCGTCGATGCGCTGCATGGCCTCATCTTCCGACACGATCGTGCCATGCGCCTGGCATGACGTCGAGCGAAGATCGGCGGAATGGATACTCTCCAAGCCGCGAAACGGCTTCCCCGCCTCGCCGAGCGCGCGATGCGCGCCGCGATTGCCGCCGCGCTGAGTCGCGGGCAATTGACGCCGCGCGCCGTCGTCGATCGTGCCCTCGTGACCTTTGAAGCAGCCGTCGAGCGGCACGGCATACGCCCGGCGCTGCTTTTTGCCGAACGCGACCGTATCGTACGCGAACTGCACGCCTTCCTCTCGAGCCGGCTCGCCGCGCGTTTCCGCGCGTTGCCGCGTCGCAACCTGATCGCTGCCGGTGCGGCCGCCGCACCATTCAGTGCGCTCGTGCGCACCAGCCGTGGCCACACCTACGCCGTCGTGTTTACGCGGTTGCCCAGCGACGGCCGGCGCTTGGCACTGTTGCAGCGTATGCGCGCCGCCGTACTAACGGCAACGAGGACACCGATCGACGGCGTCCTCGTGTACGATTTCTCGCGCGCGGTCGCGCTGCGTCTAGACCAGGCCGGCGCGCAGAGCGTGCACCGCTACTTGCGTGCGAGCTGATAGGTTCAACTTGGCGAGGATGTGCGAGATGTGGTTCTTCACGGTTTTATCCGAGAGCTTGAGCCGAATGCTGATCTGTTTGTTCGAAAGCCCTTCGGCTACGAGCCGAACCACTTGAAGTTCACGGTCCGAGAGCGCGGCGCGCATGTCCCGGCTGCCCGCCAGCGGGCGAAGGTGGCGCATCGACACGGCGAATGGGGTTGCTGCCGGGAGGCTCTTCACCATATCGATGAAGTCGGCGATCGAAAGATCCTTAAGGTCGTGCAGCAGGGTCTCGTCGATGACCACGTCGGCATCGATTCCAGCGGCCTGTGCAATCGTGGATACGGTCCCGGCCACGTGGACGCTGCCTTCTAAAGAGAGCAGACGTGCGATCGCGGTGCGGACCGACGCTTCGGCGCCGACCACGAGGACGCTCGTAGACGTTGCCTTTTCGTGAGTAACGACGGTCATGGTTGCCTTTCCGTTGGCTCGGCTGGCCCCCCAAAGATAGGGCAGGTGGCTTTCCCGGGACTTACGGACTAATTACAGGTCGATTACAAACCGATTACAGGAAGCATGGCGGGTGTCGTTTCTCGAGCGGGGTTGCTCGAACGCCTAGGGCGGGTCGACCCGCGGCTGATCGCCATCGTGGCGCCGGCCGGGTTCGGCAAATCAAGCCTTGTGCGACAGTACTTGGCGCAGCGCGGGGGCGGCGTCATTTGCGATTGCGCCTCCGTCCGTGACGACCTCGACCTGGCGCGCCGGGTGATTCCGGCGCTCGCCGATGAGAACCCCGAGCGAGAGAGCGATCTCACCCAGCGCGAGCTGATGCTCGGCGACGGCGGGACGAGCGTCGCCGAGCGAGTGTCGCTCGCTCTCGACGTCTGGCGCGTACCCGCCGCGGGGTGCATCGTTTTCGAAAACGCGGAACGGCTCGCCGATGCGCCTGCTGCCGCGGAGCTGTTCGCACGCATGCTGGAAGTGCGGCCGCCGGGACGTACGGTCGTGGTCTGCGCTCGCGAACCGTTGCGCATCCATCTCACGCGCTACGCCGTGCCGCATGAAATCGTGACGCTGCGCGCCGCCGATCTCGCCTTTGATGCGAACGATATTCGCGAGCTCTTCGCTCCATTCGTCGAGGACGAGCCGACCATCGACCGGATTTTCAAGGTCTCCAGGGGCTGGCCGGTAGCCGTGTTTCTCCTTTTACGTTTCGCAAGCGAGGGGCGGATTGCGCAGCTGCTCGAGCGCCTGGGCGACGTCGCCTTCGACGAGCTCCGGGACTATCTCGCCGACGAAGTGCTCGCTGGGGTCGATCGCCGCATGCTCGGCGCATTCTTCGCCTGCGCGGCGATCCCACAGGCTACGGCCGACGATTTGCGGGCGGCGCTCGACGACGACACCATCGTCGAGGCGTTGAGCGAGTTTGCCAAAGATGCGGCCTTCGTTGAGCGCGCCGACGACGGAACCTTCGAGCTGCACCCGATGCTCGCGTCGTTCATGCTCGAGCGCGCAGCGGAGCGGCGCGATGCGCTCTTGATGCGCGTTGCGCAGGAACACGAGCGACGCGGTGACTATCAACGCGCCGCGGAACTGCATTTGGTGCGCGGCGATCAGCAGGCTGCGGCGCGCGCGCTCGGCGCGCACGAGGTCGTTCGAGAACCGGCGCCCTCGATGCGCTACGCGCGCGTGCTTTCGAGTCTCGATCCCGCAATCGTTACGCGCTATCCTCGGTTGTGGGGCGTGACGGCGTTGATGCGGATGTTCTGCGTCGACAGCTCGTCGTTGCTCGATGAAGCCGAAACCGTCTGGCGGACGCTCGCTCCCGACACCTCCCCAATGGAGCGTTACTACGTCTTCGTCTTTCGCATTCTCTTGATGAGTTACGTCGGAAAGTTCGACGCCGCGCTGGACGAAATCGCGGAGTTCGGCGCGCAGATTGCGTTTTCTGACCCGCCCAAGACGATCCTCGACGGTCACGTGCTCTATCTGCGCGGACTGTTGCGCGCACGTCGCGGAAACTTCGATTTAGGCGAAAGCGACTTAAACGCGGCACTTCCGCTGATCGACCAGATGCACGTGGTTGCCTCGGGAACGTACTTGGCGCTCGGGTCGGACATCGCTCGCGTCCGCGGCGAATGGTCGCTCGAACGGCAATTCCTCGCGCGCGCCCACGAGCGCGCGGCGAGTTCGGCATTGCCGAACTTCATGGCGTTCGACACGGCGGAGTCGCTGATCGCCGCGTGGTTTGCCGGAGATCGTGCGGCGTTCAACACGGTCTCGGCAGAACTCGAACACGCGGTCGTCCGAAACGGGGTTGCGGGCTTTGCGTATCTCGCGGGTGTGGCCCGGGGCCGCAGCGTGCATCCAACCTCGGCCGATCTGCCCAAGTTCGTCGTGTTCGGCCACCTTATTGCGCTCTCGCGCTCGCGCGACGACGACGAGCGGGCGGCGCTCGCCCGCAAGGCGCTCGAGATTGCGCGACAGCTGCACATGCCGTTTGTCGAGGCCCTCGCCGCCATTGCACTTGCGTTGTGCGATCCGGCAGCGTTTGACGAATTTGCGGCAACGGCAAGGGAAGCCGCGGCTCGTTGCGACGCACCTGCTTTCGTGCACGCGGTCACGGCCTTCGCAAATCAGTATGAGAACGTCGGTATGCTCTCGGACTTCGTCGCACAGATCACGCGCGACCGCAGCGACGCCGCGCCGGTCGCGCTCGAAGTACTTACCGGTCGCGTGCGCATCGACGGGACGCCGGCGCGTCTTTCGGGACGCGAGTTCGAATTACTCGCGGCCGTTGCGCAGCGCCGCGAACCGACGCCGCGCGCGCGGCTTGCGGCGATGCTCTGGCCCGACCTCGACGAGTTTTCGGCGCGCAACGCGCTTAGCGTGTGCTTGCACCGCTTGCGCGCGCACCTCGGACGTGAGGATGCGATCGAGCGCGCCGCGGGGGGGTATCGCTTGCACGTCGACGCATTCGTCGACCTGTGGGAGATCGAACGCGCCGCGGTGACCTTGCGCTCGCGCGACCGGTTGCGCGAGACCGAACGCGCATTGCTCGGGCGCGCCTGGGAACGTTTGCGCGAGGAGCGCGCCGGAACTCTCGAACGTTTCGAATGGTTCGAGCCGATCGCCAAGCGGATGGATGAATTGCGCACGGCATTCGCGCACCGCCTCGGAGCCGATGCGCTCGAGCGCGGCGATCCCGATGCGGCGCTTGGCTACGTCATTGACGTGATCGGCTACGATCCGTGCGACGAACCCGCGCGAGAGATTGCGATTCGCGCGCATCTGGCGAATGGCGATCGGGCGGCGGCATTGCGCCACTATCGCCAGTACCGCGACGTGCTCAAAGCGGAACTCCAGGTCGACCCGTCGTCGGCGCTCCTGGCCTTGGTCAGCGGATCGTAGCGTGCTGAGCGTTATTTTCGCCGCGCTCCTGCATGCCGATGTGCTCGTCTCGGCCGGGCACGAAGGACGCCCCGCATCGTGCGCGCGGTTTCCCCAGCGCGCGTGCAACCTGGGTGCTTCGGGTGAGCGCGCCTGGACGCCGATCGTTGCCGACGAGATCGCGCGAGTGCTGCGCGCGCACGGTGTCAGCGTGCTGCGCGAGCCGGCCGATTTCGACGGCCGCTACGCGGTCGACATGGCGGTGTTCATCCACTTTGACGGCGCGGTTCCGGCATGTACGTCGGGCGCGTCGATCGGCTATCATCGCCCTGCCGATGCCGCCGCCGCGCAGCAGTGGCGCGCGCTCTACGCCCGGATCTTCCCGTTCCGCATCATGCCCGACAATTTCACCGCCGGATTGCGCGACTATTACGCCTTCCGGCAGGTGAATGCGCGCGACGGCGCGCTCGTACTCGAACTGGGCGAGATTACCTGTCCACCGCAACGGGCGTGGCTTGCTTCGCGTCTTGATGCCATCGCCGCATTGATCGCCTACGATATCAGCCGGAGTATCGGCAAAGGGGACGTGCCCCTTCCCGCCAAGTTCGCAGGTCGACGATGATCGAGGTGCTCTACCGCTATCGCGTGCATCCCGCCCAAGCGCGCGCCTTCGAGCACGCCTACGGTCCGCGCGGTCCTTGGGTCGAGCTCTTCTCGGCGCACCCGGGATACCGCAGAACTCGACTTTTCCGGCACAAAAACGAGACCGGCGTCTACCTCTGTATGGACGTGTGGGACTCTAAGGCCGATTGGGACCAGTTTCGGGCGCAAAATGCTGCGGCATATTCGCAGCTCGGTCGCGACCTGCACCTGCTCTATGTCGAGGAGTTGCTCTTGGGGTATTATGAAGGGGAGGAGGAGTACCAAGCCTCCCGCGATTGAGGCGGCTTAAGATCGCATGATTCGCCCTGTTCGCCCCGACGGCAAGATCGAAACCGGCGGGGTCTTCGTACCGATCGTTCGGCGTCGCGTAATCGACCGTATTGCTTCGGCCGCGATGCAGCGCGTCGTTTTGATCGTCGCGCCGGCCGGCTACGGGAAATCGGTCGCGCTGCGTCACTACCTCGACACGCTTTCCGACCCGCACCTGCGTTACGACGTCCTGGGCGAGCATGCCGGACTCCTGGGCTTCTTGCGCGGCTTTGCCGACGCCGTCGAGGAGATCGCGCCCGACGCGCGCACGACGCTTGCCGGCGCGTACGAAAAGAATGCCGGCTCACCGTCGCCCGGTGTCGACCTTGCGATGTGGATGCATTCCCATTTGCGTACTTACCGCGGCATCATCGCCATCGACGATTTGCAAGTTGCGCAAAGCGATCGCGAGGTCACGCGATTTTTGACGTCGCTGATCGAGCGCACCAAAGGCCGCGTCCAATGGATCATCGCCTCGCGCGCTACCAGTGGCCTGCCGATCGGGACGTGGCTCGCCTATGGCGAGAGCGATCTGGCAATCGACGAACACGACCTGAAGTTTTCGGTCGAGGAAGCCAAAGAAGCCGCGCGCGTCTTCCGTCTGGGCGTTCGCGATGAAGAACTCATCGAGCTACTCGAGCTTACCGACGGTTGGGCGACCGCGATGACCTTCGCACTGCGATCGTCGACCCGATCCGTGCAGCTGCGCAATATCACGTCGATGACGCGCGAGATGATCTACCGATATCTCGCCGAGCAGGTCTATCAGACGCTGAGTACCGAGGAGCAGCATTTCATCGAAACTGCCGCGCTGTTGCCCGAGATCGACTTGGGCATCATGGTTGCCGCAGGGTTCGACCGCGCCATTGCATTGATCGAAGACTTGCGCGCGCGCGTTGCGTTCATCCACGAGTACGAGCCGGGCCGGTACCGCTTGCACGATCTCTTCCGCGATTTTGTACGCTATCAGGTCGAGTTGCGCGGCAGCGGCGAGCAGCGCGAGCGCCTGGCCAAGTTGGGTAAAATTCTCGAGCAGGCGGGCAGTATCACGCAGGCATTGCGGCTCTACGTTGATTCGAACGCGGCCGACGATGCGTTACGGCTCCTGTCTGCGCATGGCGTGCGACTGCTCGATGCGGGCTTTGCCGACGACTTGGAAAACCTCATGGCCGCACCACTCGGCAGTGCGTTCGATCGGCAGCCGGTTGTCGGAGGGCTGCGCGGTTTACTCGATCTCGCGCGCGGCCGTTACGACGAAGGCGATCGCAAGATCGCGCGCAGTGCGCCGCTCATTGAATCTCCGGAGTTGCGCGGTCAGTTGATGCTGCGTCTCGCGGTGCATCGCTGGAATCGCGGGGCGAATACCGCCGACGTGCTCGAACGGCTATTGACGGACCCGGAACTTCCGGCGACGATCCGCGTCGAGGGTGAAGGCGTCCTAGCGAATTCTCATGCGCGCGCGGGTAACGCGGTGGAAGCGCGGCGTCTCGCCGCGTCGGTCGAGCGGCAGTCGGCCGATTTCGACAGCGACGAGTGGCTGGCGCGCATTCGGTTTCGCTTGGGCAACGTGCACGAAAATCTCAGCGAAGCGGAGGACGCGCGCCGATGTTGGACTGAAGCGGCCGACCTGGCATCGCGTTGCGCGCTCTGGAGTACCGCGTCACGTGCGTTCCGCAACCTTGCTGCCTACGCGCTCTTCGGGAAGAGCGACTCCGCGCAGAGCTTGTGGTTCGCTCAACAAGCGGC
>Ga0335074_10006145_pt1 | contig 16649 bp, 16 predicted proteins | sample Lox_Sample_23_FD_206715 | JGI IMG/M metagenome (GOLD analysis project Ga0335074, IMG submission 206715) | Soil microbial communities from Loxahatchee National Wildlife Refuge, Florida, United States - Lox_Sample_2.3 | ecosystem: Environmental > Terrestrial > Soil > Wetlands | place: USA...
ACGAGTCCGCCTACGTGTTCTTGCTTACCCGCACCGACTCTTCGGTGGCGAAACACCGCGGACTGACGATGTTCCTGGTCCCGCTGGACGCCGAGGGCGTAGAGGTACGTCCAATCCGTACTCTCGGCGGTGAGCGCACCAATATGACCTTCTATACCTCGGTCCGGGTTGCCGATGAGCTACGCGTCGGGGAGGTTAACGGCGGGTGGGAGGTCATGAAGGTCGCGCTGGCGCTCGAACGAAGCGGAGGAGGACGTGGCGAGGGCGACATGGTGCTGCGTGAGGCCGTGGCATGGCTGCGCACACGCCGGCAAGGCGGGGGCCGCGCCATACAGGATCGCGTGGTCCGTGACCGAGTGGCCAGGGCCGCGGTCCGCAATGAAGTGGCAAAGCTGCTGGGGAACCAGGTCGCATGGATGGGTGCTACGGGGGCTGTCCCCGGCGTCGAGGGTTCGATGCACAAGGTGTTTTCGTCAGAGAACCTGGTACTGACCGGCTCCGACTTGCTTGATCTGCTCGGTTCGGAGGGCGTCCTTCAGGAGGATGCTCCGGGTTCTCCTACGGGAGGGCTTGTCGAGCACCTGCACCGGCACGCGGCGGTCACCACAATCTATGCCGGCACGAATGAGGTCCAGCGGAGCATCATAGCTGAGCGCGGGCTCGGACTGCCGCGAGGTCGATAACGTCATGACCACAGCGTCACTATCTGCAGAATCGAGGCGGCACATGGGAATCATCGATCAGGGCAAGGTCATCGTTGAAGTCGGGATCAACGAGTCAGCGATGAAGGCACGCAACCCGCACGTGCCGTATGTGGAGGACGAGGCCATCCCCGACATCATCGCCGCGGCGAAGGCAGGTGCAGCCATCGTGCATTTCCACTCCCGTGATGCTGAAGGCAAGCAGATCTGGGACGCCGACGGCTATTACCGCACCGTGATGTCCGGCGTTAATGCCGAAGTGCAGCCTGTGATGTACCCCACGTACTTCGGCAGCCACTCGCACATCTGGGCCCTGGACGACGACCGGCCAGTCGGGCCTCCGATGAGCACTGCGCCGTTCGACATCATCCAGGGCGTGGGCCAGGTAGCGTGGAATCCGGTAGCCAATGACTTCGTGGAGCTACCCATTGAGGCGCCAGGAGCTTCGCGGCCGGTGCACCCTCCCGTGCTTGAGGAGATGTACCGCAGGGGGATCGTCCCCACCGTGGCCAGCTTTGACCTGCGTGATGTGCGGTGGGCAGTGCTGGCTGCACGGTCTGGGGTGCTTCGTGCACCCATCAGCCTGAAGCTGTTCCTGTGCGAGAGCTGGATCTCCGGTCCGTGGCCGACGCCGGAGGGTATTGACGCTTACGTGAGCCAGCTGCCCTCCGACATCGAGGTCGAGGCCGTTGTAGTCCCGATGCTGATGAACGACAGGGCAGCGACGGAGAAATTGCTCAAGCACGCCCTCGATCGAGGCCTGCACATTAGGGTCGGCATTGGCGACAACCCCGCCGCGTTCCCGACGTACACCAACGCCAACCTGGTCGAGATGGCCGTCGAGATGGTGACCAAGCACGGCTACGAGCCCGCCACGCCGGCCGACGTCCGTGCCCGGTGGGCGGACGCGGAGCTGGTCGTGAGCGGATCAGGCGAAGACGGGTAGATCGCCCTGTCGGCGGGCCGGTTGGTGCTCAGGGTCTCGCACGGTGGACCATCTCACGAAGCAGGTCATCCGGAACGCCGGGCAGTTGCGGGTAACCGCCGCTCGAGGTTAGCGTCTGACCAGTAACAAATGACGAGAGCGAACTGGCGAGGAACAGAACCGGGTGTGCGATGTCAAGGGGCGCACCGATCCGGCCTATAGGTACCTCGGCCGCGAACGACTCTAGTGAGTTGCCGGTTCTCTCCCATACGGCGACTGCTCGCTCCGACGCCACCGTTCCGACCGCGACGCAGTTCACGCGAATGCCATAGCCGGCCCACTCCGCGGCCAGCACCCGGGTCAACATCTGCAGGCCGGCCTTGGCAGCGCTGTAATGCGCAAGGCCCTTGCCACCGCGTACCCCGCCGATGGAGGAGATGTTCACGATGGAGCCAGCTCCGTGATCGATCATGGACGGGGCTACCTCACGAGCGAACAGGAAAGGCGCCCGTAGGTTCAAGCCGACGACCGCGTCCCATGCCTTGGTGGGCATGGTCAGAGCCGGTGACGGCTGGGCGCCCCCGGCGTTGTTCACCAGAATGTCGATCTTGCCGAAGTGGTCGATCGCCGCACGGACGACACTCCGCACATCCGCTTCGACCTTTGCATCACCCTGGGCAGCGAGCCAGCACCGCCCAGTCTGCTCGGCGATCTCCGCCCCCGTCGCGTTCAGGTCCTCCAGGTGCCGACTGGTCAGTACCAGATCGGCGCCGTGCCGAGCAAGCACCCGTGCGCACTCAGCACCGATCCCGGTGCCGCCACCAGTGACGAGCGCTATCTTCCCGTTCAGGTCAAGCGGGTCGACGGCAAGCTCGTCCCACGTGCTTCGCATCAATGGCCTCCGGTGACGGTGTCAGTCGAGGTAGCGGACGTCCTCAGGTCGGTACGGGCCGTCGAAGTAGAAACGCTCGCCCGTCATTTTCCCGTCGCGCACGGGGAGAATGGATACACATCGTTTGACCAGGCAGAACGGTCGACTCACATCGACGTCCCTGACCAGCTCCGGGAACGTTGCAATCACGTGCTCGCCACGCATCCTCAACTCTCCTTCGAGCATGACACCGTCGGCGCTGACGAAGACATGATCCGGAGTCATGCCGGCGGTCTGTCGCGCGCCGCCCGCGAACTGACGGCGGTAGAGATCTCGAACCGCGTCCAGGCCATTGATGTCAGGCATCGCTCCGCCAACTCCATAGAAGCGGTAGACCGGATCAGCCACCAGCGTGGAGACAGTAGCCTCCAAGTCCAACGTGACCAGCTCCGCTTCCAAGTGGGTCAGCAGGACGTCCAGCACCGCCACTCGCTCGGGATCGTCGACTCGTTGTCGCTCTGCGCGGAGCCGTCCCAGAAGGCCCTCAGGTCCAGTGTCCGGGTCTGGTGTTGGTACGCGCGTCCGGGTTTCCATGGCCGCTCCAGGCATAAATACGCTAAAGAAATAAACTAATCTATCTGAAGAACGCGGTCAACGCCCTGCGGTGCCAGCTGCGCGAGCACCCGGCGCACCGCGTCTGCCTCTGCTGCCCGCCGCCCGTACATCGTGATTCCAGCCAGGTGCGGGGTGACCACGAGGTTCGGTGTTCGCGCGAAGCGGTCCAGCTGCTGCCGGGTCGGAGGCTCGGGATCGAATACGTCCAGCCAGGCCATCCCCAGCACCCGGCCGGCCAGCGCGGCGAGCACCGACTCTTCGTCCACGACTCCCCCTCGCGACGTGTTCACCAATACGCCGTCAGGGCCGAGGAGGCCCACTTGCCGGGCGCTTACGAGCCCTCGGGTCGTGTCGCTCAGGGGTACGTGCACCGAGACCGCCGTGGCGCGAGCAAAGAGCTCGTCGAGGTCATCGACGGCCTCCGCGCAGGCTGGCGCGGTAGCACGGCCGATATCAACAAACGGGTCATAGGCCACCACATGGGCACCGAACGAACCGATCAGGATGTCCGACACACGCCGTCCGATGTGTCCATACCCAACGATGCCGATCGTTGTTCCGGTGATTCCGGGGGGGCAGATCGAGAGACGGTTTGTCCAGTCGAACCGCTCCGCCAGCAGTACCTGGTTCGACATCAGGAGCTGACGATGCCCGACCAGGATGGCTCCCAGGACGTACTCGGCAACGGACTGGGTGGCTACCCCGGCGCCCGTGGTCACCGTGACACCGGCCGCCCGGGCCGCAGCGACATCTACGTGATCCGCACCAGACCCGGTGACCGCTATGTGCCTGAGCCTGCCGGCGCGCGTTATGTGCTCGGCGGTGATTTTCGTCGGCCCGCGAGAGATCAGTGCGACCACATCGCCAACGATGGTGGCTACACCCGCCTCGGTCGGTTCGGGTGCGACAACCGCATCCACCTTAGCGGTGAGCGTATCGAACACCGGCTCGAACTGCAGAGCGGTCACAAGTCCGACGCGAGGCGGATTGCCGGCGCCGGTGCTCATTCTGCCTCCTGGCCAGCGGACCGAACCATCCGGTTGGCCAGTCGGCCGATGCCGTCGGCATCGCTAACCAGCATCTCGCCCGAGCGCAGGTAACGTCGCGGTTCACGGGTGAAGCCCGGGCCTGGTGGCGTCCCCGCGAAGATGAGGTCCCCGGGGAACAGGGTGATCACCCCCGACAGACGGCTGACGAGTTCTGATACGTCCAGGAGCATGCTGCGCGTGCTAGCGTCCTGCACGACCTCCCCGTCGACGCGGCAGGTCAGCCGGATGTCATCCGGATTGGACAACTCGTCTGGCGTTACCAGCACCGGTCCGACCGGCCCGAAACAGGGGAAGGATTTTCCCAGGCTGTACTGCGGGTCATGGCCAGCCATCTGTACCTCGCGTTCCGAGAGATCCTGGCCCACCATTAGGCCGGCCACCCGAGACCAGGCAGCGGCTCGCGAAACATGGTGGCTGGAAAGGCCAATGACCACTACAAGCTCGATTTCCCAGTCGATCGCGTCACTGACGAGCGCGACGTCGCTGCGGGGGCCGGTCAGGCAACTGGGGAACTTCGTGAACACGCGCGGGAAGGGAAGCGTCCCAGCGGTGCAGCGATCCGAATCGCTCGGTCCTGCAGCCGGGTAGTTGGCCCCGACCGCGATCACCTGCTGTGGCCGAGGCACAGGCGCTCGCAGGGCTTCTGGCGTTACGGTGACGATCGGCCCGTTGCGGTGGTACGCAGCTCCGTCCAGGCCCTTGCCCCACGAGGAGGCCCAGGCCCTGAATCTGGCCCAGTCCTTAAAGGCCTCCTGCGGGTCGCTACCGAACAGACCGTCGCAGGCTCTCTCGACATCCAGCCCTGGCCAAGGTCCGCCTGAATCGCCGACACCCGCCGTCGGCCCCACCAGCGTCAGCCGCCCGTTGACGTTGGCGAGCCTCACGACGACGTAGGCAACGGGGGGCGGCGCGCCATGGCCCCCGGCTTGGTGAGGTCCACAGTCACGACGCCCGCCTCGGTCGGGTAGTTTGCCTCGCATGCCGCGTGAAACGCACCGAAGACCTCCGCAGTGGTCGCTCCGTCCGGACCGGCAATGTGCGGTCCATACGCCTCGAGCGAACCAGCTGTCATCACGTCGCCTGGTCGCAGCACCCGCCCGTCAACATGAATCTCCCCTCGGATCACAACCTCCACCCGCGCGCAATCGTGGAAATGTCGGCGCACTATGATGCCCGGCGCCAGGTCCATGATCATTACCGTGGGTGGATCCGACGACTGGTCACCCATGAGGAAGTATGCGTTGCGCACGTTGCCCGCGTTATCAGCGCGCATGCTCTCCAGTTCGGGAGGGCAGTTTTCCCAGTATTCGTCGTCCTCGAATCGGTGGTAGCTCATGACCTTCGCATCCCCCTGCCGGCTTCGGAGCATTGGCCGATGGAGTGTTGTCGGCAACACCGTCTATAGCTGTGCAACACCTGGTGCGCACGCCGCTGAACACGAGTCCGGGTAAGTTCTTCGTTCAGAGGCGGGGTCGCCTTCGCAGATCGCCGTCGGGCGTCACGGCTAGGGCGGAGGGCGTCGGCCCGGAGGGCGGGCGGGCGCGAATGGGCGCACTTGGTTTGCCGAGTTCCGTATAGGTGCTCATCGGTCGGCAGCATGTCAGTCACAGGACCGCTGCCCTCTCCTTCAACCGGATGATCGCGTCCCATCCGAGACCGAGCTCAAGCAAGATCTCGTCCGTGTGCTGGCCGTGCTCGGGAGCAGCCTTGAGCTCACCGATCACTTGGTCCCCGAATTGAGCCGGCGAAGCCACGATCTTGAATGTGCTGCCATCGTCTCTGACCGCGTCCGGGAAGTAGCCATTGGCAACCACCTGGGGGTCGAGACCCACCTCAAGGGCGCTCTGGACGGGCGCCCACACGCCCTCAGCGGTCATGAGGATTCTCTTCCACTCCTCGAAGGTCTTCTTGGCGAACGCCTCGTCCAGTTCGTGGACGCACTCCTGCATGTTCTGCTGGCGAGCCTCATGGGTCGCGAACTTAGGGTCGTCGATCATGTCCTCGCGTTCGAGGCGTCGACACAGGTCGGGCCACCAGCGCCATTGCAGCATATTCAGCCAGATCCACCGATCGTCGCTTGTGCGGTAGCCGTTGACCAGCGGGCTGGCTGGGTGCATGTGGTCGCCGAACGGCATGCTGCGACCGTAGGGGGCGCCAGTGATCGACTGGGACATCAACCACATCCCCGTGGCCAGCAGCGAAGATTCGACTACGGTCGTCTCACCTGTCCGTTCACGGTGCAACAACGCGGCCGCGATCGCGCCAGCGATGATCATGCCGCCGGTGAGGTCGCCGATTGACCCGGGAATGGGCGGTGGGTCTGCGCCGGGCAGGGTCATGAGATCCGCGATCCCCGAACGAGCCCAACTCACCGCACCGTCATAAGCTGGCCGGCCGGACTCCGGGCCCCGCGAGCCCATGCCTGTGCCGCGCACGTACACGATGTCGGGGTTGATCGCGCGGATGTCCTCGACGTCGACTTGGAGCTTGGTTCGGACACGGGGAAGGAAGCTCGTGACGAACACGTCGGAGCGGCGCACCAACGTCTCGAACAACGGACGCGCGTCCGGGTGGCCAACATCGATCCCCAGGCTGCGCTTACCGCGGTTTGGCAGTTCCATGATCGGGTTGACGCCTCCGGCCGCGATCACATCGTTGAGCAAGCCTCGCTGTGGGTCGCCGGATTCCGGGTGCTCGATCTTGATGACGTCTGCACCCCAGTCAGCCAGGATGGCCCCGGCGGCAGGGACGAAGGTCCAGGCCGCTAGTTCGAGCACACGGATACCCCGGAGCAGCTCGTACATGCGTCTCCTTCAGGATGGCGCGCCGTTCGACATCGAATGCAGATACCATACAATCATCTATCCTGGTTTACTATACGGAGGTCTTAGTGGAAGGCGCGCGTTCGAGCGAGGACTTCACCGCAGCGAGGAACGCGGAGTACCCGCGAACGGCTTTGCTGGTTGGGGGGGCTCACGGGGTCGGGCGAGCCACGGCGCTACGGCTGGCCGCGAAGGGCACGTCGACTGTGCTGGTTTATCGACGCAACCGTGACGGTGCTGCCCAGACGGTCGCGGAGATCGAGGCGCTTGGCGGTACCACGAGCTCGGTACAGGCGGACCTTGCCATGGAGGCTGGGGCGATCGTCACAGCGGCAATGGAGCGAATGGGACGGATTGATGCCATCGTCTGCACGGCCACGCCGATCATGTCCGGCCGAACGTTGAGTGTCTCGAGGGATGACTTCTTGCTCGCGATGGACACCCAGGCGTGGGGATTGCTTGACCTGGTGAGGGCGGCCGCAGACGAATTGACGCTGCGGCGCGGCGTCGTGATCGGCTGCTCGAGCCTGGGCGCGAACCTCTACGCCAAGTACTACGGGGCGCTGGGACCGGCAAAGGCCGCGCTGGAGACCCTAGTGAAGTACCTGGCGGCGGAGCTCGGTCCTCGGCAGATCCGCGTAAACGCCGTATCACCCTGCTTGATCAACGATCCTAAGCATCAGACATCGGAGATATCCGCACCGCACATGGAGCCAGCCCGGCGGCGCACGCCGCTTCGGCGGCTCGCCTGCCCTGACGATGTCGCAGCCGTGATCACTGCGTTGCTCGGACCGGAGTTCGCCTTCGTGACCGGGCAGGTCATCGCCGTCGATGGCGGCTACAGCCTGCAGGCCTGACCAAGCCTCTCACGCCGTCGACTTCAGTTGCCCAGCCTCCGCGCCAAGGCGTTTGCTATGCCGATTGCGACAGCGGTGCGGCTCCCAGGCGAGCGCGGCTCGGTGGGTCAGCAGGCGCTGTGCAAAGGGTCAGCCCTAGCTGCGAAGCGGATGCTCTGCGGTGACAAGCTCAGCCGCCTCGATCCCCTTCTCCGCCTCGATGTCGACCCACCCGGCCATTCCCTCGGCACTGGACGAAGCGACATAAAGGCCCGCAATTGTCGAGACTTTGACCGGGTGCCGGAAGCCAGGCTTGAGGTGCCAGGTCACGACCTGTGGCGCGCGGTCGATCTGGTACTCAGACCACTCGGTGCACTCGTCCAGATCGCTGTAGTAAGTACGCAGATATTCCAGGTTGCGGTCCATGACGGCCTTCGAGTCCGCAAACCGGCGGAAGGCCGGAGCATGGTGGCCGTCGAGGACGTGGATCTGATGGCGTCCCTCAGGTGCCGAGCCAGGCTCGGCGAGCGACGGGAAATGCCACCCCCCCTGGTAGTCCTTCATGGGGCCCTCGCCGTACGCAATGCGCTGCCAGCCGGAGAAGGTCTCGGTCTCGCCAGTGGCGCGGATAATTGGAAGCCTCGTGAGGCTGGCGACCCACGCGAGCATCTCCCCGGCCTGGGTGCGCGTGGCCTCGGCGGCCCCGATGAAGCTCTCCGGCAGCAGCGAGCGGTCAAGCAGCTTGGGAAGATCCCATCCCATGTAGTCCGCCACCAGGACGGGTGCGCGCAGGACCTGCACGATGTTGTGCTTGTCGAGAGCCACGACGCCAGTCACGCGGCCGCGAAGGCCGGAGCCCAAGCCCGTCTCGCGGTCCTCGACCATGATCTCGATGGGCTTCCAGCCGAGCCAGAGCTCACCGCCCTTGTCTGTGATCGCGTGGCCCCACGCATTCACCAGGGTCTGCATGTTGCCGACCTCTGGGTCGAGTACCCAATCCTCGGAGCCGTACACCCAGTGAAACGAAAGGGCGAACCGTCCAATCGACGCCTCCATCGCCGGCGAGGCGTGGCTAGCCTCAAACTGGTTCAGGATCGTGGCCCGGGTCAGCGGGTTCGTCACGTTCACGGGCAGCCAGTCGCCCACGCGCATAGGTACCAGAGCCCAGGCCTCACGGGCTGGGAGTGCTCCTAGCGATTCATAGATCGCCTTGAGCTCGGTGGCTGCGTCGGTGACCGCGTCGGTCTCCGACTTCGGGCCGAACGACTCGACCAGCCATCTGTACATCCCAAGTTCGTCCTCGGATCCGGTCGATGCAGTGATGTCGGCCATCCGGACCGTGCAGACCGTGTTCTCGGGAAGCGTGTGCACCCGGACCGCGTCACCGAAGGCACCGACGCGCTCAGGCAGCTCGATGCCCGCAAGCATCTCGGCCTTTTTGCGCTGCCGACTAGGTTGAGCGGCGTCGCCGATGCCGCTCTCCGCGTCCCGCGCGCTGAAGTTGATCCAGTGCCCGCGGTAGGGGGCAGCTCCCATCCTGCCCCCAACCCGGTCCATCACATCGACCAGCGCAACCCGATACCCGCGGTTGGCGAGGATGGCCGCACTCGTGAGGCCACCCATCGCCGCGCCGACAACGACGACGTCATACTCCCTGTCCTGCGGCATGTCTGCGCCTCCTCGCGAACGATTCGCCCCGGGCCTCGTGACCGGGGCAATACCCTGCGGTCAATCGCCGCCCCGTGCCGCGGCGATAACGGTCTGTTGGGTCTCGGCGTCCACCCCGACGGGGAGGGCCAACATGAAACGGTCGACCAATCCGTCCAACCGCTCGCGCACCACCGTTCCCAGGTCCTCGAGAGAGGCAACGATGGCGAACTCGTTGAGCACCTCATCGTCGATGAGAGCCGCCATGGTGTCCCAGCGGGCGCCCTCATCGCAACGGCTGAGACGTGTGAGCTCTTCAGCCAGCGCGCCCCAACCGTGCAGCTCCAGAACCGGCCGATAGGTGGGCGTCGAACCGTAGAAGCTGACCTGACGCCGCACCTGTTCGACAGCGTTAGCCATCTCCTGCTCGTCCCGACCGGTTGCTACCAGACCGGGGTAGGACACCTCGATGGCGGTGCGTGGTCGGCCCGATGCGTCGAGCCCCTGCTTCAGCGCCGGGAGAGTCACATGGCGGATATACCTGGGGGTGCTGAACCCGTGGACGAACATTCCGTCCGCGACCTCGCCGGCGACTTGGGTCATCTGCTCGCCGACGGCGGCCAGAAACACTTTCGGACGTCCGAAGAGGTTAGGTCCGGGGTCGAAGAACGGGGTCATCAACGTATGCGTATAGAAATCACCACGGAAGTTAAGAGGTTCACCGGTCTCCCAGGCATCCCAGATCGCATGCACGGCCTGGATCAGCTCGCGCATCCGGGCAGCAGGGTTTGACCATGCCATTGAGAAGCGGCGCTGCACGTGCGCCTTGACCTGGCTTCCCAGGCCCAGCGCGAAGCGGCCGCGGGAAAAGGTCTGCAGGTCATTGCCGACCGTCGCTAGCAGCATCGGATTGCGCGCGAATGCGACTGCGATGCAGGTGCCCAGTCCGATTCGCTTGGAGTGCTCTGCAGCTATCGCGAGCGGCAGGAAAGGATCGTGTGATGTCTCGCCGGCCCATACTCCTCCGTATCCGGCTTCCTCGTACCTGGAGATTGACTCGACGATGGGATCGACAGCGGCGGCGGTAAGGATCCCGTCGACGATCATCTTGTGGAGAGCCGGAATACCGGGATGCGATACGTGCCTCCCGGAAGACCGACGATCTCTGCCTGGACGCGCTGGCCGATCCTTACCTCCTCGGGATCCGTTCCGACCAAACGCGAGACAAACCGCAACCCGACCTGCTCATCCAGCTCGACCAGCGTGATTGGGTAGGGCACCTCGTACCCGGCTACCGTTGGATGTCTGATCACGATGTAACTAGCGATCGTGCCCGCGCCTGACACGGTGTCGAACGCGGTCGGGCCAGCGCACCGGCGGCATCGCTCCAGCGGCGGGTGGATCCACAAGCCGCAGTTCTGGCAGTGACAGAGCGCGAACTCATCCTTTTCGGTTGCCTGCCAGAAGCCCTCGGTCTCGCTGTCGGTGCTCGGCTGCGGAGGGGCCGACACCCCAGCTGCGTCGCTGCTCATCGTTCGTCCGCCGTGTACAGAACCGCGCCGCCGTACGGCCCCGCCCCGCCGGTCACGAGCGCCGTCCGCGCGCCGGAGACCTGGCGGGCGCCGGCCTGGCCGCGCAGCTGGAGCACTGCCTCGTATGGATGGTTCAGACCGTGCAGATAACCTTCGGACAGCAGGCCCCCGTGCGGATTCACCACAACCTCTCCGCCGTAGGTCGCGTGACCGCCCCGGAAGAACTCGCCTGCCTGGCCTTTGGGGTAGAACCCGAAATCCTCCAGCACGGTCATGACGGTGTACGTGTAGCAGTCATAGATGCATGCCACATCGACGTCGGTGGGGGACAAACCCGTCTTCGACCAGAACCGCGGGGCGGCATGTGACGACCACATGCGGGTCATATCGTGCCATTGGTCCCATGAGCTGCCCGGACCGTAAGCGTCGACGCTCGTGCCGATGAGGACCGGTGGCTGGCGCAGGTCCCGAGCCCGTTCAAGCGCCGTAATCACCAGCGCGACAGCGCCGTCAGCCTCGTACGCGCAATCGTAGATCCGAAGAGGCTCGGTGATCCACCGACTGGCCAGGTACGTGGGCAGGTCGAGCGGTTCGCGGGCGATTGCATGCTCATTTGCCGATGCATGGGTCCGCTGTGTGATTGCGATAGCTCCCAGGTCTTCGCTCGTGCTGCCGTACGTCTCCTGGTGCCGACGGGCCCACATGGCCGCGAACTGGGTCGCAACCGCGTATCCGTGCGGGACGTTGAACTGCATCGGACCGTCGATACCGGCGCCCCCCAGCTGGCCGAAGCGCTTCCCGGAGCGTCCATTCATTGAGCGGAACACCACGACTACGTCGGCGGACCCGGTCTGGATTGCGCTCGCCGCCATGGGCGGGATGGCCGCCGCGATGTTCCCGCCGCCGAAGATGTCCTGGGCATACGACAGCGGGCCGTCGGTCCCCATCGCGAACGCCACATCCTGGGCCATCGCCGTGTCATTGATTCCGTACCCGATGATTCCGTCAACATCTCGGGCGGCCAGACCCGCGTCGTCGAGCGCCGCTCGAGCTGCTTCCACGGCCATGGCCAAGGTTGTCCGCCCTGACTTGCGAGTGAACGCCGTCCGGCCGATCCCAGCTACGGCAGTGCGCGCGAGCGCCGTCACGGGCACCCGCCAGGTCCTGTGTGGTCGTCATTCATGTTCTCTCCTTGGGAGTCCATCCCATCTTGCGGCGCGCTGGCCGGTGCCCACAACAAATCAGATGAATATGTTAACTCAATAAGCACTCAGGCCGGCAGTGCGGCCGCCGTCCACGACAAACGCCGCCCCGGTCGAGAAGGACGACTGGTCGGAAGCCAGCCACAACGTCATCGCCGCCACTTCCTCCGGGCGGCCCGTCCGGCCTATGGGGTGAGCCTCGCGCAGTCGTGAGGCTGTCGCCTCGGACACCTCGCCCAGTAGAGGTGTGTCGATCGTTCCCGGGCAGACAGCATTGACGCGCACCCCCATCGATGCGACGTCCAGGGCGGCCGCTCGTGTCGCCATGAGGAGAGCGCCTTTACTCGCCGCGTATGAGAAGATGCCAGGCTGAGCCACCATGGAGGCGATGGACGCAACGTTGACGACGGAGCCGCCGCCACCGGCCGCTATGAGTGGGATGCAGTACTTCATGCATAGGTAAGCGCCGCGGACGTTGACGGCGAGTACGCGGTCGAACAGGTTCTCGTCGGTATCCAGCACGCTTCCGATGCCGCCGATGCCGGCGCTGTTGACGAGGACCCGCAGGCCACCCATCTCGGCTGCGACCCGTTCTGCAATCCGCTGTACCTCGGCGCTGCTGGAGACGTCAGCATGGTGAGCGAGGAGACGCTTCCCACCCAGCTTGGCGGTGACGGTCTCCTGGCCAGAGCAGTCGACGGCGAGCACGGTGGCGCCCTCGTCGGCCAACCTGATCGCGACGGCTCGGCCGATTCCCGAACCGGCGCCAGTCACAACTGCGCACCGTCCATCAAGTGATCCCACCGTGCCACCTGCCATCGCGGTGATCATTCACTTCATGGGCACAATCATATAACCTATGTTCCTAGTTTCAACTGCGTCGAGACGGAGATCGGATGGACCTTGGCGTTCTGGCGGGCCGCGTCCAGGCCGCGTCCCGCGCCCAGCACCCGTATGTCAGAGTTACGCGGATTAGGCCCCTGTCCGGAGGAGCCTCCAGCCTGACGTTCGTGGCTGAGGTCGACGGCATCTCCGGAGTCGACGGACCCATAGTGGTGAAGGTCGCGCCGCCCGGATTGCCGGCAGTGAGGCACCGCGACGTCCTGCGGCAGGCCCGGCTGCTCAAGGCGCTTGCGGACCACCCGAAGATCGTTGTCCCGGCCGTGCTAGCCGAAGATCCGGGCGACCCTCCCGACATCCCCCCGTTCTTCACGATGACCTTGCTTCCTGGGGACAGCGTCGAGCCACATATATACCCGGCCGACGTCCTCCCGAGTCCGGATGAGCTCCGCCGTCGCGCTCTGCAGGCCAGCCGGATCCTGGCCGAGCTGCATCGGCTCGACTTGACCGAGCGTGGCCTCGGCAGTGAACGGGCAGTCTCGCTGACCGAGGAGGTCGAACGCTGGGTACGCCTGATCGGCACGGCCGACACGGGATTGCAGGCGGAGACGGGGACGGTCGTGGCCGCGCTGCGTGACACGTCGCCCGCTCCGGCGGAGCATCCCGTCCTCCAGCATGGCGACTACCGGCTAGGGAACATGCTCGCGCAGGGCACGCGCATCGAAGGGGTGATCGACTGGGAGATCTGGGCGGTGGGGGACCCTAGGGTTGACCTGGCATGGTTCCTGAGCCATGCGGATCCCGAGCACCACGCGTCGGCTATCTGCGACGCCCCTGGGATGCCTCGGCCGCCTGTGCTGCTCGAGGAATACGAGCGGGCAGTCGGGGGGGCCGTCTCGGACCTCGAGTGGTTCCTGGCGCTCGCCCAATTCAAGATGGCCGCCGTCACGTCGCTAATGGTGAAGCTGAATCGGCGGGCCAAGCGCCCCGACCCGGAGGTCGAGGCTCGATCGGCTCAGATTCAGCAGATGACGGCCCAGGCTCTGACCTACCTGGGGGTCGTCTGAGGGGCAAGACTCCCGCCCGTCCAGGCCCATCCGAGGAGCCGCTGTGACCGACCCGCGCACTCTGTTCGACCTGACCGGCCGTGTCGCGCTCGTGACCGGCGGGACCAGGGGACTTGGACGCGCACTCGTGCAGGCTTTCGCATCGGCAGGGGCGGATGTCGTGGTCACCAGTCGGAAGCAGGACGCCTGCAATGCCGTTGCCGCCGAGGTCTGCGCCGACACAGGCCGACGCGTCGTCGGCCAAGCCGCGCACGTCGGTCGGTGGGAGGACCTGGATAGGCTCGTTGAAACCGTGTACGAGGAGTTCGGCCGTATCGACGTGCTGGTGAACAACGCCGGGATGTCTCCGCTATATGAGAGCTCGGCAACGCTGTCGGAGGACTTGTTCGACAAGGTTCTCGCGGTCAATCTCAAGGGCCCATTCCGGCTGGCCGCGCTGGTCGCGACCCGAATGCGGGAGGGGTTGGGGGGCTCCATCGTCAACATCGGTAGCATCGCCGCGCTGTATCCCACGCCGCGCGTGATCCCGTATGCCGCCGCCAAAGCCGGGCTAAACGTCATAACAATCGCGCTCGCGCAGGAATTCGGCCCGAGCGTCCGCGTGAACGCTATCTTGCCCGGCAGCTTCCGCACCGATGTCTCGCGAATGTGGCCGCCGGAGCTCATCAAGCAGCTCGAGGCCAGCCTTGTCCTGGGACGCGTCGCGGACGCTCGGGAGCTGGTGGGTGCCGCGCTGTACTTCGCGTCCGACGCAAGCTCGTACACGACCGGCTCGCTCCTTCGAGTCGATGGCGGATCGTTCTAGTCCCAAATGCAATGACCGGAGGCAGAAAGCGATGGCATGGGATTTCTCCACTGATCCTGAGTTTGTCGAACACCTGGAGTGGATGGCCGGCTTCGTACACGACGAGGTGGTCCCGCTGGAACTGCTCTCGCTCACTCAGAAGCAGATCGACAGGGTAATCCCCGGCCTGCAGGCGGTCGTGAAGGAACGGGGTCTGTGGGCCTCGCACCTGCCGCCTGACCTGGGTGGCGGCGGTTTCGGGCAGGTCAGGCTTGCTCTCATGAACGAGATTCTCGGAACCACCGAGTTCGCTCCCAGCGTGTTCGGGAACCAGGCGCCTGACAGCGGCAATGCCGAGCTCATCGCGCTCGGCACCCAGGACCCTCAGCAGCGTGAACGGTGGCTATATCCGCTGCTTGACGGTCGGCTGCGCAGCGCGTTCTCCATGACGGAGTCGGAGGTCTCCGGCGCCGATCCCACCCATCTTCGTACGACGGCTGTGCGCGATGGCGAGGAGTGGGTGCTGAACGGGCATAAATGGTTTACGTCGAACGGGTCAATCGCTGACTTCTTTATTGTCATGTGCGTTACCGACCCGACCGTCGACGGTCACCTCGGCGCATCCATGATCATTGTCCCTAGCGGCACTCCGGGAGTGGAGATCGTCCGCGACATCCCGACCATGGCGCACCCGGAGGAAAGCTACGGGCGAGTGGACAATCATGCCGAGATCTACTACCGCGACGTCCGCGTGCCGATCGAGAACATCATCGGGAAGCCTGGAGACGGATTCGTCCTTGCGCAGAAGCGGCTGGGCCCGGGCCGGATTCATCACGTCATGCGGTGGATCGGCCAGTGCAGCCGGGCTCTGGACATGCTGTGCGAGCGGGCGGTGTCCCGGCACTCTGCTGGGTCGCGGCTGGCAGACAAGCAGTCCGTGCAGAACTACGTAGCAGACTCCGTGGCGGAGTTGCATGCCCTCCGGCTGATGACGATGCACGCCGCCTGGACTATTGACCGGCTCGGCTCGTCAGGGGCGCGTCGCGAGATCGCGATGATCAAGTATTTCGGTGCCCAGGTCCTGAACGACATCATCGACAGGGCCCTCCAAGTTCATGGGTCACTGGGGTTCTCCAGCGATATGCCGTTGGAAGCGATGTACCGGATCGCACGTGCGGCGCGCATCTATGACGGCCCCGATGAGGTTCACAGGGTGACTGTCGCGCGGAAGGTGCTGAGCCGTTACCAACCCGTCGAGATTCCAACCGAGCACGTACCCACCCGACGCGCGGCCGCTCGCCTTAAGTACGCCCACATACTCGGGTCCTGACGCATCCGAGCGAAGAGGAAGGTGGTCTGCTCTCATGCAGCTCGGGCTCCAACTCGGCGACGCGCCTGTCGGCGTCGCGCCAGCCGAGCACCTCGACCAGATCTTGCGGCTCGTTGAGCACGGTCAACAAGCCGGCTTCTCCTCGTTCTACATGGGCATGAACCATCTGATGGGCGACTTTCGTTGGTTTCCGCCTATCCCTGTGTTTGCTCGGCTGGCCGCCGAGCTGGATGAAGGCTCAACCCTGGTGACCAATGTGCTACCGCTCCCCTTGCTGCATCCCGTGTCGGTGGCCGAGGACCTGGCTACCCTCGACGTGATCACCGGTGGCCGGCTGGTCATCGGCGTGGGACCTGGATACAGGCCAGAGGCATTCGAGTGGTTTGGCGTCAACTTCGCCGACCGGTACGCGCGCCTGGAAGAGGGGA
>Ga0335074_10006146_pt1 | contig 16647 bp, 21 predicted proteins | sample Lox_Sample_23_FD_206715 | JGI IMG/M metagenome (GOLD analysis project Ga0335074, IMG submission 206715) | Soil microbial communities from Loxahatchee National Wildlife Refuge, Florida, United States - Lox_Sample_2.3 | ecosystem: Environmental > Terrestrial > Soil > Wetlands | place: USA...
GTCGTCGACTGCTCCTGGAACCGGCTCACCGAGCGAGGGCGATTTCCCTCGCCTGCCGAGCCGCTCGCCGGGATCCCCCGTCGACTCCCGATCCTCATCGCGACCAATCCCCAGCACTACGGGCGGCCCGCGCAGCTCAACACGGTCGAGGCGTTCGCCGCCGCGCTGGCAGTGCTCGGGCGACCGGAGCAGGCCGCGACCCTGCTCGCGGGTTTCCGGGGGAGCGACAGCTTCCTCCGCGTCAACGCCGCGCGGATCGGGGAGTACGCCCGGGCGGCGGGCGCGGACGAGATCCTCGCGGCCGAACGACGGCTGTTCGGCGCCGCGCCGTGAGCTTAACGGGAATCGGGGAAGCGCCGACCCTCGGTCGGCAGGTGCTCCACGACGAGATCCGCGGTCGTGCGGACCGGGCGGCCCAGCGGGACTCGGGCGGAGATCACCCCCCCGTACCGTTCGAACACCCTTGTGGTGTGCAGCGTGAGGCACCGACCGTCGTACACGGAGCGACCGGTGAGGTCCGGGTCGTGGCCGCGCAGGAACACCGAGAGACCGGTCGCGCGGAGGAACCGGGTGAGGTCCTCCGCGGTCCAGGCCTCCGAAACCCCCCGGCGGAGCCGGGACGCCTCGCATTCCGTCCACACGATGTCGACGAGCGTCGTTTCGTCCGGGTCGTCGAAGACGCGCCGCCAGGCGGTCGGGAGGGGCGTGCGCGGGAATCCGGCGTGGGCGAAGTAGAGGCCATTCGCCGAGACGGCGGCGAGGGGCCCCCGCTCGAGGAGCGCCGCCAGCCTCGTGTACCGGGCGGCGACGGGGCCCCACAGCTCGTCGACCTCCTCGGGGAGGGAGCTCGGCAGCACCGGGATGCGGGAGGCCGTCTCGTGGTTTCCCTGCACAAGGAAGACACGGTCCGGAAACCGGGCCGCGAGGTCGAGGAGCAGGCAGGCGTTCACCACCGAGCCGTCCGCGGAGTCGTCCGGCACCCGATCGACGTAGTCGCCCAGGCCGACGAGACAGCGGGGACCGCCGTCGGGCCGGAGGAACTCCTCGCGGACGGCGAGCGTGGACCGCCAGTCCCCGTGGGTGTCGCCGAATACGAGCGCTTCGGTGAACCCCGACGCGGGCAGCTCCGCGACCCCGTTTCGGAGGGGGACCGCACGCTCCAGCCGGTCGAGCAGGCGATCGGCGTCCTCGGGAGAGGCGTCGAGCACCGCCCCCGGATCGAGCGGGGGATCGATCACGGCTGCGCTCCTCCGCTCAGCGACGGGGAAATGCGGGGGGCCGGAATTTCCGGCCGCCGGTCGCATCGACCGGACGGTCCTTTGAACCGGCGCATGCCCTAGGCAACAGGGTCCTAAGCCCTGCCTCGGTGGCCCGTCGCGCATGTGCGCGTCGTTTGGCCGAGCTGGAGCACCCCCGCATCGGAAGCCGTAGGTATACCGCCAGATAGCCCCGGCAGGAGTTTCGGCCGGCGGGGTCGCGGACCCCCGCGGCGTTCGAACCTGCGTCGCGAGATCCAGAGTCTCGCATGATTGGCCACTACACCACGGGGCTACGCGGCGCTTCAGCGGCGGGGCGTTGATAAACATTGCCCGCGGCGCACGGCGCCGGTCGGCGGACCGGCGCGCCCGGCCGCGGACCGGACGCCGTCGTCCCACCGTACTTCACAAATAGGCCAACGGAGTCCGACGCCGGTCCATGCCCCGGAGGTCGCATGGCGGAGGGAGAGACGATCCGCCCGGTCGATCGCAGCCCGACCTCGGCCCCGGGGCCCACGCCTAAGTCCCGGTGGTGGCCGTCCGCGCGACGGTCCGCGACGATCTATCTGGCGATCCCGCTCCTCGCCTCGACGGCGCTCGCCGCGACCGTTGGCGTGTCGTTCGGGAATCTCGCGAACTACCTCCCGACCGCGGGGATCGACGTTGTCTACTCGTTCCTGCGGATGTCGGCGGCGTACGGGCTCTCGCTCGCGTTTGCGCTCGCGTACGGCTACTACGCGGCCACCCGCCGGACGGGCGAGCGGGTGATGATCCCGATCCTGGACATCCTGCAATCGGTACCGATCCTCGGTTTCTTTCCGGTCGCGATCGTGGTCTTCGCCGCCCTCACTCCCAACAGTTGGCCCGGGGTGAATTTCGCCTCCGTGTTCCTGATCTTCACCTCGATGGCGTGGAACATGGTCTTCGGGGTGTACGAGTCCCTGAAAACCCTCCCCGCGGAGCTCAAAGAGGCCGCCGACACGTTCCACGTCCGTGGAATCCTCCTGTTCCGCCGGGTCCTCTTCCCGGCGACGATCAATCGCCTCGTCTACAACTCCGTCCTCTCCTGGACCGCGGGTTGGTTCTTCCTGGTCGAAGCCGAGATTTTCACCACCAACTCGAGCCAAGCCTTGCCCGGGATCGGAAGCTTCCTCTCGTTCGCTGCGAGCGAACACAACACCAACGCGTTCCTCGCGGGGATCGTGGTATTGGTGGCGCTGATCGCCTTCCTCGACTTCGCGGTCTGGCGGCCGCTCGGGAAATGGGCCGAGCGGTTCCGGTATGATACGGCCCCCTCGGGCGAAGGCGAGGCGATCACCGGCGGGGACTCGGCCGGACGGTTCAGCCGGGTCGCGGCGTACGTTCGTCGCGGCGTGCGCACGAGCGTCGCGCGCATCAGTACGCCGCTCGTCCAGATCGCGGCGATCGCCGTCGCACCCGCCCGGAAGACCGAACGTCGACGCAGTGCGCTCTCCTACTTCGGGATCGGCGCGATCCTCGTGATCGGGTGGCTGCTCGTTATCGCCCTGTCCGTCGCGATCTTCCACGTCTTCTCCGGTCCGATCTTGCCGGGAGTGCTCCACCAGATCGAGCTGCTACCGCTCGCGATGGGCGCGTCGATGGCCCGGGTCGTCGCCGCGTACGTCCTCTGTCTCCTGATCGCGTTGCCCCTCGGCTTGCTCCTCGCCCGCAGCCCGCGCGCGGCCCGGTTCGGGATGCCGACGGTGGAGGTGATCGCCTCGTTCCCCGCGACCGCGCTCTTCCCGGTGATCATCTTCGAACTGATCCCCTACATCTCGGCCGAGGGCGCGGCGGTCCTGATGCTCATGACGGGGATGCTCTGGTATCTCTTCTTCAACATCCTCTCGGGCATCCGTGCCCTGCCTCCGGATCTCGACGAAGCCGCGCACTCCTTCGGCCTTCGGGGCTGGAAACGATTCTCGCAGGTCGTGCTGCCGGGGATCTTCCCGGCGCTCATCACCGGATCGATCACGGCCTTCGGAGGCGGTTGGAACACGCTCATCGTCGCGGAGTACCTGAACGTCGGGAGCTCGCAATCCCTCAGCCTCTTCGGCGTCGGCCGGGCCATCGACATCGGCTACGCCATGCCGAACCACACCGGCTACCCGCTGATGGTCGCCGCCATCCTCACGCTCGTCGGAACCGTCGTCGCCATCAACGAACTCATATGGAAACCGCTCTACCGACGGGCGGTCGAGAAGTACCGCTACGACTGACGGTCTGCTCGCCGAGGGGTCCGGGCTCCGGGGGACGGACGATGGCGCTGATTCGCGTGGAGCGCGTCGACAAGTCGTTCGCCGCCCGGCACGGCTCGATCACGATCATGCACGACATCTCCTTCGATGTCGCGGACTCCGACTTCCTCGCGATCGTCGGCCCGTCGGGGTGCGGTAAGTCGACGCTCCTCCGCCTGATCCAGGGGCTCGACCGGCCCACGAGCGGCACGATCTCCTTCCGGGACGCGCCCGTGCGCGGCGTGTGCACGAAGATGGCGATGGTCTTCCAGAGCTTCGCCCTCTATCCGTGGCTCACGGTGTCGGAGAACGTCGCCTTCGGCCTCGAAGCGCTCGGCTGGGAACCGGATCGGATCCGCGGGCAGGTCGATCGGTACATCTCCGTGACCGGCCTCGACGGGTTCCAGGAGGCGTATCCGCGCGAGCTCTCGGGGGGGATGCGCCAGCGCGTCGGCCTCGCCCGCGCCCTTGCGGTCGAACCGTCCGTCCTGCTCATGGACGAGCCGTTCAGCGCGCTCGATCCCCTGACGGCGGAGAGCTTGCGGGAAGAGATCCTCCAGCTCTGGCGGGACCCCGAACTTCCCCCCGACGCCGTCCTCCTCGTCACGCACAACATCGAGGAGGCGATCCAGCTCGCCGACCGGATCATCGTCCTCTCCCGTCGCCCTTCCCACGTCCTCGCAGACGTGCACGTGGAGCTGCCCCGACCCCGGGACCGAAAGTCGCCCGCCTTCTACGAGCTGACCGACCAGGTCTATTCCCTCATCACGGAGGGCGGGGGGGCCGCCCCCGCGACGCCCCCCGCGAACGGTGCCGCCGCCGTTCAAAAAGCCTTATAGCGACCGCCCCGGATAGGGCGACTCCCCGGTCCGACGTCCGTGCCGACGAGCTATCCCAAGTGCAGTCCCACCGAGATGCAGGGGCTGCTCGTACTCCTCAACGCCCACAAGGGCTCGGAGGACGTGGCGTTGCTCGCCGATGACCTCGACCTCGAGATCGACGAGATCCTGCCCTCGCTCGACTTCGCCAGTGTGCTCGGGCTCGTGAAGGTGGCGGACGGGCGGGCGACGTTCACGGAGCTCGGCCGGAAGTACATCTCCTCCTCGATCCGCGACCGCAAGGCGGTCCTTCGGGAGCAGCTGAAGAAGACGACGCTGTTCAAGACGCTCCTGCGCGCCCTCGACAACGCGCCGGACCACCAGCTCACCGACGAGCAGCTCACCCAACTCGTTTCGGTCACGCCCGCGACGGCGGACGAGTCCGTACAGAACATCGTGAACTGGGGACGCTACGCCGAATTGATCCGGTACGACGCCGACCAACATCTGATGGTCGCCGTCCGCCGAGCCTCGGGTTTGGCCAAGTCGACCCCGGGCAATCGTCCCCCGCCCCCCGCGTCCCCGCAGGCCCCCGGTGCCCCGACGTCGACGGGCCGGAAGGCCGGCGCGAGCCCGACGGATCCCGTCGAGCACGCCGCCCCGCTCTTCGACTCGGTCCCGGCGTAGCGACGCCCGGGCCGGGCCGGCGACTCACCCTAAGGAAAGCGCGGCGCTAAGTTCCCGCGTCCGGGTCCCCCCTTGGAGCCGCCATGGAGCACCTTCACATCGCCGGGATCCCCGGCAGCCTGCGAAAGAATGCCTTCTCGACGAGCCTGCTTCGGGCCGCCGTCGAGCTCGCCCCTCCCGATACGGAGATCGAGATCCTCGACATCTCCGGCTTTCCGGTCTTCAACCAGGACCAGGAGGCGGCGCCCCCGCCGGCCGTCGTAGCGTTCAAGGAGCGGGTCCGTGCGGCGGACGCGGTGCTGTTCTCGATCAACGAGCACAACTACTCCCTCTCGGCGGCCGAGAAGAACGCGATCGACTGGGCGTCGCGACCGACCGGCTCGAACGCGTGGGACCGCAAACCGGCCGGCCTGATGAGCGCCTCGATCGGAACGATGGGCGGCGTGCGCGCGCAGCTCGATCTCCGCCACGCGATGGTCTTCCTCAACATGTTCCCGATCAACAAGCCCGAGGTGATCGTCCCGTTCGCCAACCAGAAGATCGACGCGAGCGGGCGGGTGACGGACGAAGCGGTGCGCACGACGATCGCGGCGCATCTCGTCGAGCTGGTCCGGCACACCCGGATCCTCGTGCGCGGTCGCGCCCCGTAGGTCGCGCGACAAAGCGCTTAAGCGGAAGCGCTCCTCCCCTCGCCCCGATGGGCACGTAGATCAGCGGAAGATCGCTGCTTTCGCAAAGCAGAGGTCGGGGGTTCAAATCCCCCCGTGTCCATTTCGCCCCGAGTTTTTCCCGCGCGGCGAGGGTCCGATCCGGGGGCGCCCGCGCTTCCCCGCACGAGATTCCGCCGCTTCCCCCGCCTGCGTCGCATCCGCCTTTCGAGCCGCACCGGATCGGGAGTGCGAATCCCTTCACCGACGGGGGGAAGGGAACCAGAGGTCCCGCGCCGCCTGAATCCACTCGAGGAATCGCTCGCGCGCGAAGTACCCGCCCGCCGGGATGAGCGGGTCGGCGCCCAGGACACCGGGGAGAGACCTAAGCCGTAGCTCCACCTCGCGCGCCTCGAAGTAGTTCTCGGCGCTTCCGAGGAGATACACTCCGCGAGGATGCTCCGTCCAGTGCGGACGGTCCCACAGGCGGGGTAACTCCACCGCGTGCGGGTCGAACGAGTCGTCGACCTTGAGCCAGATCCCATACGTCGCCATCCCCGCCTCTCGTTCCAGATTCAGGATCATGACGCACAGGATCGCGCGGGCCGCTTCCAACTTCGACTGGCGGATCCGAAAGGTCCGGGCCGAAAGTCGGGCTCGCTTCGCCTTGATCGAGTAGGGCTGGCGGGGGTTCTCCACCAGGGCCTCCAGGACGTTCCAATCGGCCCGCGAGAGCTCCCCTGCCTCGACCGCGGGGACGGAGGGGATCCGATCCGCTTCCTCGGAGATCGGGGGGCCGAGTATCTTCGAGAGGCGGGGATCGTTCGGGGCATCCGCCTCTTTCGTGAATCGTACGGCCAGGTAGAGATTCGGCCGGAACCGCATGACGTAGGCCAGATCGTCGATCTCGTTCAGTCGGGACACCGGCAGGTCGGTCGGGCCCGCGCCGGCGAACCGCCACGTGAGCGCGTGCCGACCCAGGATCGCCGCCGCCGGGTGGATGCCATACGCCGTCAGCACCCCCGCCGCCTCCATCCGCTGGCGTCGCGCGCGGACCGCCTTACCGGTAAGGCCGACCTCCCGCCCGATCGCTTCGTCGGAACCGAGGGCATCGGACACGAGGTGGGAGAAGATGGCGAGGTCGGTCCGGTCCATCGCCGCGGCAGACCGGACGGACGATTTTAGGAGTGGGACTCCCGGACCGTTTATGCCCCCGGCCGGCCAGTGGACGTGAAGCCCGTCGGGGCGAGGACGGAACTTCATGGACGCCGCCGGTCAATCGGAGAAAGCTCTGGAATTTACGAACCCCGAGGTGACGCTCTATTCGGCCGACGTCGCGGCGTCGCTTCGGTTCTACCGCGACGTGCTGGGCTTTGCCGAGAGCCGACGGGAACCCCAGTCGGGGGCTTTCCCGGGTCCCACCCTCGTACTGGGTCCGCTCACGCTGGGGCTCGCCTCGATGGACGCGGTCGAGCCTATTCGCGGCGAGCCCCGAGGTCGCGGACCCCCTCGCTTCGAACTGGACTTCAACACGGAGGACGTGGACGGGGCGTACGGGTGGGCCACCTCCCATGGCGCGCCGTCGGTGAAGGCCCCGTACGACTTTCTGGGGTACATCCACAGCGCGTGCGTGGCCGACCCGGACGGAAACCACATCTCGTTCTACACGCGCCTACCGGTCACGGTGTCGGCCGACCCGGCCGCCCGCCCGACGCTGAAGAACCACCTCTTCAACCTGTATTCGAACCACATCGAAGAGTCGCTCCAACTCTACCGGGGGATCCTGAACTTCACCGAGACGTTCCGCGTGCCCCGACAGGGTTCGCCGAGTCATGTGGAGATGGAATTGGGCGCCCTGAATCTCGGGGTCTCGACGGTCGAGGCGTTGAAGCGGGATCATGGCCTCTCGGGCGGAGGAGGACCGCCCCGGTCGGAGCTCGTCCTGTCGGCCGAGCACGTGGACGGGGCGTACGCGCGGCTCCGCGCCCGAGGAGTGCCTTCGCTGATCCCGCCGCACGACGTCGGAGGATCCCGACGGAAGGCGTGGGTCGCCGACCCCGACGGCAATCCGATCCAGATCGCCGGTCGCGCCTGACGCGCTGCCGTCGCCGGATCCATCCACTCTCGTCGGCCCCAGACAGGGTACAACCTGTCGATCGGCCCCGGGGCACCTTCGATCGCCGAAGCCCGAAGTCCCTCGCGGCAGCCCGCTTGGCCAAAATGGCGGTCGAAGCTCCTGCTCGGCGGCCCTAAGCCGGCCCGGTGCCGGGGCGGGTCTGCTCGGCTTAGCAGCTGCCGCGGGCGACGACCTGCTCGCAGTGAGAAGCCGGGGCGACCTGGAGCGTGCCGAGCTGACCGAACGGAGCGAAGTACGTGCGCACCGACTCCGCGTTCGGGCCATCGAGGATCAAGTAGAGATGGTGGCCTCCGTTCGAGACGGCGTCGCCGTAGATCGTCAGCCCCGCCTTCGCCGCGTTTCCCTTGGAAACAATCTGAAGCAGCGCGGGGGCCATCTGGGGGTTCTGGGCCGGGCAGGCGGTCGGGGCGTGCGTGTGCTCAACGACGAACAGCGGCATCGCTGGTCGCTGCGCGGACCAAGTATTTGGGCAGTGATTTCGGCGCGGGAACGGTCGAGCCCGCGCGGAAATCGCCGGGTCTCCCTTCGTTCCGGATCGGATGCAACCGGGGCCGAGTCGGCGCCGCGCCTCTCGGACCCTGGGGTCGGGGACTTCGCGTCGGACCGGCTCCGCGCGAGGGTTCCCCGGGGGCCCCGGACGACCGGTCTCAGGCGCGGGAGTAATATCGGCAGGACCGCTCGGGCGTCCGTGTCCGAGCCCGTATCGGTGCCCTTGAGGAAGCTGACCCGCGCGGAAGAGCGCGTGATCCGCCACGGAGGGACCGAGCCGCCGTTCTCCGGAGAGTACGAGCACTTCACCGGACGGGGGTCGTATGCCTGCAAACAGTGCGGCGCCGTCCTGTACCGCTCGGCGGACAAGTTCGACGCGGGCTGCGGCTGGCCCAGCTTCGATCGAGAGGTCGAGGGCGCCGTGCGCCACCTCCCGGATGCGGATGGGGAGCGGGTCGAGATCCGGTGCGCCCGGTGCGACGGGCACCTCGGTCACGTGTTCGTGGGCGAGGGATTCACCCCGCGCGACAAGCGACACTGCGTGAACTCGATCTCCCTCGTCTTCGTTCCGGACCCGCCGGGATCGACTCCTCCGTAGAACGGGAGGGGGCGGCCGCGCCACCTGCTCCCGCTGCGGCTACCGCAGGACTATACCCCCCGGTGCCGTCGGGCTCCCACCATGCCGAAGGTCGTCGTGCAATCGATCGAGAACGGGCCGAATCTGGTGCTGATCGACGGGAAGGCGGACGTCGCCCTCTGCCGATGCGGTCAGTCGTCGAAGAAGCCGCTCTGCGACGGCACGCACCGGAAGGTCAACTTCCACGGCGCGGCCGCGACGACGGTCATCCTCGAATAGCGGAGCGGGGCCGCCCTTCGGGACGGAGCACGGCCACGTACATCCCGCGGCCGGGCATCAGACCGTTCCGGCGGTAGCGGGCCCGGAAGCCCGCCGCCCGGAACGCGGCGAGGAAGGTGGCACGGTCGAACATCCCGAGGTCGTGGTGCTCCACCCAATGCTGGACCCCCGTTGGCGTCGCGACGAGATGGTGCATATCCATGATCGACCGGCTCCCGCGCTGCGCGGAGAGGTTCATGCGCGCGATCGGCCATCGCTTGCCCCCGTAGATCCCGAGATGCACGTACCCGGGCCGGTACGTCTCCCTCGTGAGCCAGGGCTCGATGAGGACGAGGCCACCGGGCTCGAGATGCTTCGCGAAGGTCCGGAGCGTTCGGGTGAGGTCCCGGGACGACCGGACGTGGCCGATCGCGGAGAACAGGCACGTGATGACGTCGAATCGCCGTCCTAGGTCGAACGTCTCCATCCGCGCGCGGACGAACCGGACGTCGGGGAGCTTTCGGCGCGCCTCGCGCAGCATCCCGGCGTCCGCGTCGACGCCGGTCGTCTGGAAGTGACGGCTCAGGTAGCGAAGGTGGTTCCCGGTTCCGCACGCGACATCGAGCAGCGTGCGGCTGCCGCGTCGCCCGTACCTCTGGATCCAGCGCCGGAGGCGTCGGGACTCTTCCGCGTAATCCTTCCACGCGTAGATCCGGTCGTAGATCGCCGCCGAATATCGATAGGGCCGGACCACCTCGGGGGGCATCGCGGCCCGACCCGCTCGGGGCGGGCGGCGGCGCTTAACTGTCACGCGTCATCGCGGCGTCGGCGTCGCCGAGGCTCGTCGTCCGAGTCGGATCGCTCGCGACGACCGTAGGAGCCCGAACCGCGGCCGTAACTCGGTCGGGATCGTCCGCCCGGAGGGGACCACTTTCCGCCGCTCCGCCCGTATCGAGGCGGAGGTCGGTCGCCATATCGGCCTCCTCGGTCCCCGCCCCGGGAGCGGGGTCCGTCGGTTCGGGGCGGCAAGGTGAAGCGATTGCCGCACGCCGCGCACTCTCCGACGAGGTTCCCCTCGGCGTCGTTCGAGAACGTCAGCGGAGCCCCGCATTGGCGGCACGGGCGGGAACGGGGTGCTCCCTCGCCTCCCCCGAATTCGCGACGGGGCGCGCGCTGGTACGGCGCCGATCGCTCCCGGCGCCCCGCCGGCGGGGCGCCCTCCGGCACGAACACGGTCGTCGTTTCGCACTCCTCGCAGTGGACTTCGAGGGCCCCATCGTCCCGGGCGCTAACACTGAGCGGCGAGCCGCAGTCGGCGCATTCGGGGCCGGGGACGGCGGGCGGAGCGGCGGGAGAAGGCTCCCCCGCCGGCGATGGAGAGGGCGGTGCCGACCCGGAGCCGAGCGGGAGGGTCCCTTCTACGAGCGTCGTCACCCGATGGCACTCGTCGCAGGTGCCGGTCAGCACGCGCGCCTCCTGCACGGAGTACGCCACTTCGGCGCCGCATTCTGGGCACGTGCTCACGTGGACCACCGAACGGCCCGGAGCATCGACGGCTCATTACGTGGACGCCCCGGGTCGTCGGTCGCCCCGGTCCGGCCGGCTTATCCGCGCCCGTAGCCCGTACGGAGAGGGATCATGAGCGGGGCAACGAGCTCGGGCGGCAGGGAGGTCGCGACGTTGGGCGGCGGTTGCTTCTGGTGCACGGAAGCCGTGTTCTCGGAGCTCCGGGGCGTCGAGAGGGTCGAGCCGGGATACGCGGGCGGCACCCGGCCGAACCCGTCCTACGAGGAGGTCTGCACGGGTCGGACGGGGCACGCGGAGGTCGTTCAGGTGACCTTCGACCCGAAGCTCCTCTCCTACCACGATCTCCTGACGATCTTCTTCACCGTCCACGATCCGACGACGCTGAATCGCCAGGGCGCGGATGTGGGGACCCAGTACCGATCCGTCGTGCTGTATCACGACGCCGCGCAGAAGGCGACGGCCGAACGGGTGATCGCCGAACTCGAGGGCGAGAAGATCTGGCGGAAGAAGTTCGTCACGGAACTCGTCCCGTTCACCGCGTTCTACCCGGCCGAGGAGTATCACCACGACTACTTCCGGCGCAACCCGTCGGGGGGGTACTGCCAGTTCGTGATCGCCCCGAAGGTCGCGAAGTTCCGATCGCATTTCGCGGAGCGGCTGAAAAGCGCTCCCGCGGCGCGGGCCTGATCACAGCGCGAGATAGACGAAGTAGCCCGCGAACCCGAGCAGCAGGATGGCCGACCCGATGACGACGGCCTCGCCGACCCTCGGTCGGCCTCGCGTCCCCAGGTGAAGCGCGTAGGGGAACGTGACGACCCAGATCGCGATCGCGGCGAAGAGGCCGAGGAACAGCACGTACCCGCCGAGGTAGGCGAACGCCAGACCGGCGGTGAGCCACCAGACGATCTGAACGGGATTGGTCACGCCCACGAAGACGCCCTGGGAGTAGGTCCGCAAGGCCTCGGTCGGTGGCGTCTCGGCGCTCCGTCGGGGTCGGAGCAGTCGGATCGCGAGGAAGGTCATCGCGACGGCCCCGACGAGGTACACCCACCGCACGACGGACCCGAGGTCGACGACGGACCGGAGGGCGTAGACGAGGACGCCGAGGACGAGGTCGGCGCTCATCGCGCCGAGTCCGGTCACGATCCCCGCGCGCAACGAACGGACGGTCTGTGACGCGATGAGGGCGTTCATCGGCCCGGGAGGGATCGTCAGCGAGAATCCGAGCGCGAGCCCGAAGACCAGCGCGAACGCGAGCTCCACTCGGCCGCCCCCCGCGCAAGGTTCAACTGGCGCGCGACATAGGTTCTCGCATGGCGTCGTCCGGATGCGCCCGCTGCGGTAGCCCGCTCGCCGCGGACAGCGCGTTCTGCACCCAGTGCGGGACCCGGGTTGCGCCGGGAACGCCCCCGACGGGGACCGGGGGACCGCTGCCGCCCTCCCCGGACCCGATCCCGATGTCGAACTCCGCGCCGACCCCGGCACCCCTTCCCCAGCGATCCCGGCTGTGTGTGAACTGCCAGAGCCAGATGGCGTCGGTCGGCATGCTCTCGTTTCGAACGGGAGGCTGGACCGGGGGCGCCGGTCCGCACACCGGAGGCTGGAACGCCGCGGCGGAGTCGCTCCACCCGTTCAGCCTGTACTATTGCGCGAAGTGCGGGAAGTTCGATCTCTATTACGCGGGTACCTGAGCCCGCGAGTCGGGCCTCGCCTCCGCTCGGCGGCGCTAAGCGGGGACCGGCCCTGCCGGTGACGTGGAGCGACCGGAGGCCGACCGACCGAGCGCACCGTACGTCGTGATCGACGGACGAGTCCTCGGTCCGTCGACATATCGACCCTCGACGGTGCTCGATCTGGGAGCGACTCCCGAATGGAAGCGGGCGCTCGCGGTCCTCGGGGCCCTGCTCGTGGGCGAGGGCGCGACGCTGCTGGTGAACGCGGAGTGGGCCGCGATCGGCGGGGTGGCGCTGTTCCTCGTCGCGGCGGTCGCAGCCGGGTCGGAGCGGCTCGAGCTGGCTACGTCGCTGGGCACGGCGGGGCTCTGCTGGGTCGGCGGAGGCGTGGCGGCTACGTTCGGGAACGTCGGCAGCGCGGGGATCGACGGGCTGCTGGTGGCCGGGGCGTTGGTCCTCGCGTTCGCATGGTTCGGAGTGGACGCGTCGGGGAGACGGACGAAACGTATTTCGCCGCCCGCGGAGTGATCGGAGGGAGGGCGCGCGCGTGGGGGGAACGGAGGAACGCGCGGGCCACGTCTTCCAACTCAGCCGCAAGTCCGCGGTGCCCGGCGAGCGGGGGCTGCCGAAGCGACCGGTCCGGGAGGCCGACGTCACGCACGCCGGGGTCGTCGGCGACTTCAACGTCTACCGGCACGATGAGAAGCACGACGACCCCGCGATGGCGATCCTGGTGGTCCCCAAGGAGACCCTGGAGGAGTTCCGGCGAGAAGGGTGGCCGGTCGAACCCGGTGATCTCGGCGAGAACATCACCTCCGTGGGCCTGGCGTACGACGCGTTCGTCCCGGGGCGGCGGTTTCGCGTCGGCCCCGTCCTCCTGGAGATCACCAAGGCCTGCACCCCGTGCGAGAACCTCTACACGCTCCCGTACGTCGGCGAGGCTCGAGGTCCGGAGTTCCTCAAAGTAACGTTGGACCGACGCGGCTGGTATGCCCGCGTCCTCGAAGAAGGGACGATCCGCACCGGCGATCGAATCACGTCGGCGACCTGACGCGAGCGCGACGGCCGCTCGGCGCGCGACGGGCATCGCTTTGACGGGGCGCGCTCTTCCTCCGCCAAAGGATCGATGGCGCCGCGAACGAAACGGACTTCCGCCCCGCCCTCCGGTGAATCGATGGAGCGGGTGGAGACGGCCGTGCGGGAGGTGATCCGCGCGATCGCCCCCGAGCTTCGGATCGAGAAGAAGTGGGGGATGCCGTGGTTCACGGGCAACGACCTGGTCGTCCTGCCCGGGGCGTTCGCGCATCACGTCGGGGTCGAGTTCTGGCGGGGGACTTCGTTGCGCGACCCGCATCACTTGCTCGAAGGAACGGGAAAGAACCTGCGGCACGTGAAACTTCGTTCCACACGCGAGGCGACCTCCCCCGAAATGATCGCTCTCGTTCGCGAGGCCGTCGAGCTCGATCGCCGCGAACCTCCGCGCTCCCGAGCCGGTCCCCGAGCGCCCGCGCTGTAGCGTGATGACGACGCCGGCGATCGACGCCCCCGATGCGGACCTGCTGGCCCGCACCCAGCGCAATCTCCTGCGGTTCCACGGGCTCTCGCTCCGGGCAGGCCCGGGGGCGCGTCGGGAAGATTGGCCCGATGCCACGGCGCTGGGAAGCGGGCTCCCGACCCGATCCGCGAACACGCTCTTCGCGGTCCGGCCGGGGCCGTCCCTCCCGGACCTCTTGTCCCGGTGCCGCGACTTCTACCGGTCGACCCCTTCCTGGCGCGCGAGCGCCCCGGAACCGTGGGCACCGGCGCTCGAACCGCTCGTCCGGGGCGCCGGGCTGCAGTTCGATACTCGCGTCCCGCGCCTGGTCTTCCGGGGAGGAGCGAACGAGCCACCTGTGCCGAGCGACCTCCGGGTGGAACGTGTCGAGCACCTGGCGGCACTGCGGGACTTCTGCGACGCCGCCTCCCGGGGCTTTGGGATCCCGCGGCGCTACCTCCTCTATGCGTTCTCGCGAGGGGTTCCGCTCACGGAGTCCGGTCGACCGGCCCTTCGCCTGTTTGTGGGGTACGATCGTGGGCGACCGGTCGCCACGTCAGCCGCCACGACGTCCGACGGGGTGACGGGAATCTTCTTCGTCGCGACGGCTCCCTCCTCCCGACGCCGGGGTTTCGCCCAGGCGCTGACCGCGGTCGCCCTCGCGGACGGTCGGGGTCTCGGGGGGGAAATGGCTTGGCTCCAATCCTCGGCCGCGGGACGGCGACTCTACGAACGGATGGGGTTCCGTCCGCTCTGCGACGACCTCGAGTGGTTCGCCCCGGCGACCGCCGAGGGGCGGATCCGGAGCGCGATCCGCGAGCTACGGATCGTCGCCGGGCCGTTCCGCATGCGGTTGCCGATCACCGGGGCGTGACATCGAGGATTTCAGCGACGAGCGGGCTCGAACAACCCGACGAGGTTCCCCTCGCTGTCCCGGAAGTACGCGGCGAATCCGATGCTGCCGTCCGCGATCGGAGCCCGCGGCTCGACCATCTTCCCGCCGTTCTTCTCGACCTTCTTCGCGGTTTCGTCGATGTCGTCGACCCGGATCGTGATCGTCGGGGCGGTGACGGGGGCTTGGCGTCGAAGCAACCCCCCGTTGATCGCGCCGGGCCGCGCCGACTGTCCGTCGGAGCCCGAGGCGCTGGTCTGTACGAGCGTGTACTCGATTCCCGGGGTAGGGGTCATCTTCCAGCCGAACGCCCGCTGGTAGAACCTGCGGGCCCGCTCCACGTCGTCCGTCGGAATCTCGAAATGCACTACCTCGCCGCTCATGGCTCTCCCCCGTCCGACCGATCCGGGGTCCTTAACCCGGGTCGCAAGGTGCTGAAACGGGGGGGATCGAACGAAACCTCCTTGACCCCGGGGCACGCTGTGTCGGACGATGGCCAAGCAGCCGACCTGGGAGGATGCGGACCTTCTCCTTCGCATCGACGAACTCGCCGCGGAGGAGCAGACTCGGAAGGCGATCGACTGGTTCCGCACGACGCACCTCGGCGCGGAGGCGCCGAACGTCCACCCCATCCTGCGCGACGCGCCCGAGTTCCTCTACGTGCACCGGTTCATCGAGCTGTTCGAGACGATGGGCACGCTCGTCAAGTTCCACCTCCTCAACGAGGACATGGTCCACGACCGCTGGATGATCCGTTCCATCTGGCAGTTCCTGAAGCCGACCATCGAGCGGGAGCGGCGCACGATCCAGTCCCCCACGCTCGCCGAGAATTTCGAATGGCTGGCCGAGCGCAACCGTCTCTGGGCGGAGAAGCGCGCGACGAAGCCGAAGGGCGGCTCGGCCGCCGAGAAGTAAGGCGACGCCCGGCCCGCCGCTAGCGGGCGGAGGGGTCTCGCAGGCGACCCCGGTCGACGACGACCCATTGCCAGCCGTCCTCCACCTCGACGGGCGCGACGACGAGGTCGTTCCCGACCAGGTCCGTGTGGAACTGCAAGAGGGCGGAGAAGACCTCATCGGTGTCATCACCGGTCCGGCGCGCGATCTCGGTGAGCGACCCGATCCACGTTCCGTCCTGCACGAGTTCGCGCAACGCGCGAACATACCGGGGTAATCGGGGGTCGGCGGTCGACCGGACCTCCCGGGCGCTCGAGACCGCCGTGTGCCAGCGGTGGGGGAGTCGGCGGTGAAGCGGCGGCGAGGCGCCGTAGCCGCCGGGAACGGGAGGCTCTTCGGGCGTCGCGACCGGAGGACCCCGGCCCTGGATCGCGTCAACCTCCCGCATCAGGTGATCGAGCTCGTCGACCGCCCAGTTTCGGGCCGGCGCCTCGGGGGCGGTGGAGACGATCGGCACCGGCGCGCCGGCGGTCTCGGCGGCTTCGAGCGGCACCTCGAGGTCGGGATCCGAGACCCGTGCCTCGATGACGCGCGCGAGTTCTTCGATGTCGCTCTCGGGAACGGGACGCAAGTTCCGCCGCATGCGGAACCGATCGAGCGCGGAGCGGAGCTCGGGGCTCGGCACCGGAAACGCGTGGCGATGCTCCCCGTCGCGCAGCTCCACCCACGGGGCGCCGTCCGAGTCTTTGAGCACGCGGAGGCCCGCATGGATCACGAGGTCGCGATACAGTTCGTGCGCCGGCGGGCCGCCCATCGCGCCGATCGGCGGCATCCACTCGCCTCGCCCGACCTTGCTCAGGTCGAGGATCGCTAGCTCTTCGTTTGTCACCCCGGTCCACCCGTCCACCCGGTCACGGGCATCGGGAGCCCACGGCCCCCAGCTTGCGTCGCCGGTCGGGGTTTAGTTCTTTTCGAGGCAGAGGAAACGGTTCGAACCGAGATC
>Ga0335074_10006147_pt1 | contig 16646 bp, 12 predicted proteins | sample Lox_Sample_23_FD_206715 | JGI IMG/M metagenome (GOLD analysis project Ga0335074, IMG submission 206715) | Soil microbial communities from Loxahatchee National Wildlife Refuge, Florida, United States - Lox_Sample_2.3 | ecosystem: Environmental > Terrestrial > Soil > Wetlands | place: USA...
GCGCCGAAATGCAGCACACGCTCGGACCTGGCCCCGACGTCCGGGTGGGCCCGTTGACTTTGCAGCGTCTCAGCGCCGGGGCTGCGCTGGAGCGCCGCACGCACCTGCCGATCCTTGTCTCCGGCGGCACGCTGGAGACGGACGAGCCGCCGATTGCCGAGCTGATGGCCGACAGCCTGAGAAACGATTTCGGCGTGCCGGTGCGATGGGTCGAGGACCACTCGCGCAACACCTGGGAGAACGCCAGCGACAGCGCGGCGATCCTGGAACCGCTTGGCATCCATTCCGTTTATGTCGTTACGCATGCCTGGCACGAGCACCGGGCGATGATCGCCTTTCGGCGTACTGGCCTGCGGGCAACCGCGGCGCCGGTCCAACTGGACGCGATAAACGCCGGGGCGTTGCCGGCGGCAACCGGGTGGTTGCAGAGCTATTACGCGCTGCACGAGTGGATCGGACTGGCGTGGTACTGGCTGGCGGATCACCTCTGGCGGTCGAACAGCGCCGCGTAAGCCTGGAACATCGTCTCCTGGTCGTAGTCGCGGGCCGCCTTGGCGCGGTTTGCCGCGCCGATGCTCTGCCGCAGGCCGGGATCGAGCAGCAGCCTCAGAAGGGAAGCGGCCAACGCGGCGTCGTCCAGTGGGCCGATGAAGGATGCGTTCTCCGGCGCCAGCATCGTGCGCACATCGCCTACATCCGTGGCGGCGATGGGGAGCCCGGCCGCCATTGCCTCGATCACGGCGATCGGCATCTGCTCGGTGTCGGAGGAGACGGCGAACAGGTCGAACGCGCCGTAGAACGGTGCCGGCGCGGCGACATGGCCGGCAAAATGCACGCGGTTGGCAATGCCCAGCTCACCCGCCAGACGTTCCAGGGCGGGCCGTTCTGGCCCGTCGCCCACCAGGGCGAGTCGCGCCGGGACCTGTTGGGTCACGATGCGGAACGCGCGCAACAGGCGTTGGAAATTTTTCTCCGGTCGCAGCGCCGAGACCGTGCCGATGATTGGGCCGTCACCCGGGATGCGTGCCTGCAACGAGGTATCCGATGGGGTGGCGAAGCGAGCGAGGTCGATGCCGTTGGGGATGTAGCGCACGCGGCGGGGGGACAGCCGCCAGATTTGCGTCGCGATGCGCTCCAGGTTGCGCGACGGGACCACGATGGTGCTGCGGGCCAGGACCAGACGGCGGGTCAGGACGCGGCGACGAAGCTGGACCTCCTGCTCCTCGGGGCCGAAGCCGTCCTCAATGTGCAGGTGGCGGCAGAGCGGTGGCAGGTTGGCCATCGCCCATTCGATGGAGCCCCAGTTGCAGGTCACCAGCAGGTCGGGGCGCCATCCTCGCAGGGCCGCGCGGAAGGTGCGGCGGTTGGTGAGCGTGGCTCCCTTGCGGATCTCGATCGATGGGAAGGTCACGTCGAGTTCGGGTGCCAGCCGTTCGCGGGCAGCGGTCACGCTGTCCATCGCCACGATCAGATGTCGGTAGCGGTCGGGGAAGCGATTGGCGATGGCGGCGAAACGTACCTGTGGTCCGCCGACGCCGAAGGTGGCGAATATGGTCAGCAACGTGCTCGGGGCTTCCACCATTGGTCCCAATGTGTCGCAAAAGGTTCGAATGGTCGGCGGCCCTCCGGCCACAGGCCGAGCTGAGGTCAGGCTCCCGCCGCGCGATGCACCTTGATGCTCAGCCCGATGATCCGTTCCGTCAGGCTATCCCGCTGGTCTGTGCCATGCTTTTCGGAGATCTTCGTACCCTCGGTGCCCTCTGTGTCCGCGCCACGGCGCATTCGCCGGCGACCGCGGCGGAACAAGCATCACGCTGCAAATTGCCGAACGGCCAACGATCCATGTGCGGCTCGGTGGAGCGGTAGGATCACGCCGCGTGAACGGCGATCACGGGCGCATTGACCTGACGGGCGACCCATCGCTGACAACTTCCGCGACCCATTGGCGATCACTGCGTTCACCGCACCGCTCCCATTGTGAGGCCGCGAACAATGTACTTCTGTACCATCAGGCTGAGTAGCAACTGCGGCAGGGCCGAGACGATCGTCGCGGCCGCCATCTGTCCCCACAGCACCTGATCATAGGAGATGAACTGGATCGCCCCGACCGTTACCGGGAACGTCTCACGTCCCGCGAGCATCAGCGGATAGTTGAACGCGTTCCAGCAGAACATGAATCCCAGGATGACGGTAACCGCGATACCCGGCATGCTCAGCGGCAGGATCACCCGGGTCAGAATACCCACCCACGAACAGCCGTCGATCTGTGCGGCTTCCTGAATTTCCAACGGTACTTCCATGAAAAAGCTGCGCAGCATCCAGATCGTGAACGGAAGGGTGATGAGCTGATACGCCAGGATCAGCCCGACATGGGTGTTGTAGAGTCCCACCCGCTGGTAGAGGAGGTAGAGCGGGATCACGAAAGCCAGGAACGGCACGAACCGGAAACTCATGAAGATGAAGCCCAGCGAGTTCTTGAGCGGGAATGAGAATCGGGCAAGTGCATAGGCAGCAGGGATGCTGGCCAGGACCGACAACACGACTGCGCCGGTGGAAATGATCACGCTGTTCACGAAGAACAATGGGAAGTCTGGACGAGTGGTCGAGTATCCACCTCGATGGGTTCCAAAGAAGAGCGCCGCGTAGTTACCCATCGTCGGCCGGAAGATGAACTTGGGTGGCGCGGAGATGATGTCCGCCGAATTTTTCAGCGACGTCATCAGGATCCAAACGAACGGAAACACGGTCCAGACGATCAATATGACGGCGGCCACCACGATGGCAGCGTTGCGCAAGTAGTGTCGGCGGGACAGAGGCAATGCGGTGATTGTGCTGCGCTGTCCGCGTTGCGGTGCGTAGCGGCGCTGGAGCAGCGGCAAGGAGGTCATTGAGCCGCACTCTCTGCTGTGCGATGCCAAAGTCGCAGCAACACGTAGCTGCTGGCGACCACCATCGCTAGCAGCACAATGGCCTCGGCTACGCCTGTACCCATCTGGTACCACTGGAACGCATATCGGTACGACATGATCGAGAGGTTGGTGGTCGCATCGTCCGGCCCGCCCGCCGTCGTTGCGTAGATCACGTCGAAGATACGTAGCGAGTCCATCACCCGGAAGGTGACGGCAAGTATGATGAAAGGCAGCAGCAGTGGCAGCGTGATATAGCGCAGCATGGCGGCAGGACCTGCGCCGTCAACCCGGGCTGCCTCGTAGGGTTCATTGGGCAGCGCCTGCAACCCGCCCAGAAGAACCAGCGAGATGAAGGGCAAGTTGCCCCACGTATCGATGACAAGGACGGAGATCATCGCCCCGCGGGGGTAGCCGAGCCAGTTGACCGGACCCACGCCGACAAACGACAGCGCGTAATTCAAAATACCGGCCCCCGTCGAGTCCATCATGATCTTCCACATCAGCGCGGCGATCACGGGTGGGATCATCAACGGCATCAGCATCAGCGCACGCATCACTTTGCGGCCGGGGATGTGTGCATGCAGAAACAGCGCCACGGCGAGTCCCAACCCGACCTGGATCGTGACCGCCACCAGCGTGTACCCTGTGGTGAACTCCAGGGCACGGCCGAACAACGGCGTGTTGAACAGGCGAATGTAATTGTCCAGCCAGATGAAGCGGAATCGCGAGGGAAATTGCAGCCAATAATCGGTAAGGCTGTAATAAAGGCCGAGACTGAATGGGTACACCATTCCGACGAGGAGAATGAGCGCGGGCGCAAGCAACAGGTACGGCAGAAACCTCCTGCGCCTGGGACGCCGCCGCACGGCCGTCGTATGCATGATGCTACTGCGCCGTGATGCCGGCCTCCTTGAACACCTGATCGACTTCAAGATTCGCGTGTTTCAGCGCGTCGGAGGCGGTCATGCGCTTGAAGTAGATCGCCTGCAGCGCGCGTGCCCAGGTATCGCCCAGACGTGTGCGAAGGGGCTCGGGAACCCATGCCACACGCGCCGTCTCGAGGTTCTTCTTAACCGTTTTCACGTAGCTGCCGTCGCCCCAGGACCCCATTGTCTTCTCGACGCGCGGATCCTCTGTGATCGAGGCGCGGGATGGATTGTAGTTGCGGTTGCTGACAGTGGCCTCCAGCAGGGTGCGCTGCGAGGTTGCCCATTGCACGAAGAGCCAGGCTGCGTCCTTGTCTTTGGCCGCCTTGTTGATGCCTAGCGCCCAGGTCCAAAGGCCGGAATATGTCTTGCCCTCCGAGCCGGGTGGCAGCATCGCGTAGCCCAGCTTGCCGGCAACCTTTGACTTTGCAGGATCTTCGTACCCGGCAGCGAAGAAGTCGCAGTCTGCTATCATGCCGGCCTGACCGGCCGCGAAGGCGTCCATCGCGTCGTACCACTGCATGCTCGCCCAGTTCGGCGGGCCGCTCTCGCGGATCATGTCGACCCACATCTCGGTGTATTTTACCGAGCGCGGATCGTCGAAATCCGCCTTCATCTTGTCGTTCAACTCGCTCCACTGATCGTTTGTGTATGACTTGAGCCCGCTGATGAAGCCGGTGCCCATGCTGGCGATGGACGGCGTGCCGCGCGCCACGATACCGGCGATGCCGGCGTTCTTCTTCACCTGGCGCGCCGCCTCGGACATGCCTTCGTAAGTCGTCGGCACATCGATGTGGTAGCGGTCGAAGATGTCCTTGCGATACGTAAGAATGTAGCTCTCCTCCATCACCGGAATCGAGTAAAGCAAACCCTTGCCGACCCCGCCGCCGATCTTGCCGTTCCATCGATTGGCCGCGATCAGCGCCGGATAGAAATCTTCGATCTTGTACCAGCTCGGGTCGGTCAATTTCGAATTGGCGAGGAAGTCGTCGAGCGGCACAATCCAGTTTGCGGACACGTATTCCCAGTTCCGCATTGGTCCTGTCATGATCACCGGGAACTGCCCTTGCTGCGACGAAAGATCAGCGGCAAGTCTGGGGAAATATTGGTCCTCGGGCAGTATAAGATAATCGACGGCGATGCCGGTCAGGGTCTTGAACTGCGGCAGAAGCGGCAGCAATGACTCGGTGAACGGATGCTTGTTCATTCCGATCGTAAGCGACTTGCCCGCAGCCTGCCGCCAGTCGATCTTGGCCGCACGGTAGTACGCAAGCGCCTCGTCGCTTGCGGCAGACGCGCTCCGCATGCCTGCCGTTGCGAAGGGTATCGAGAGCAGGAGGCCGGTAAGGGATCGACGATGTAAGCGCATACATTTTCCTCCTTTAATCGGTCACTTCTTGGTAGGGCATCTGACGCGCGTTGCAGGATTGCCTTTTGCCAGTCGGAACGTTTACGGCGGCGGACGGACCCGCGAGCCTGTAGTCTGTCTGGTCAAAGAGGCTAATCGTTCGCCGGAGATACATCAAGTGGGGGCCCACCGTCATCGTAGCGCCGCCCGATCGCCAGGGGGGGCCGGCCGAGTTCGGGCCTGACAACGGTGCGGGCGCATGCAATACGATCAGATCCGGAAGCGATTACATCGAGGCCCGTGATGACGCATAGTCCCGAGACAACACTCTCGCCTGCCGAAACCCGCGACCTGCACCGCATCGCCGGGATGATGCTTCCGGCAAGCGAGGAACACGGCGTGCCGGGCGCTGACGATCCCGACATCTTCGCCGACATCGTCTGCTCGCTTGGCCGCGATGCGGCGGCTGTGCGGGCGGCGCTGGCGGAGCTCGCGGCACTTGGCGCCGGCGCGTTCGCGGACCTCGACACCGCGGGCGCGGATGGCGTTGCCGCTTCCTTCGATGCCTCCGGCAGCGACAACGCAGCCACGCTCGGGCGCGTCATCCTGCAGTGCTACTACCGGGACGACCGCGTGCTGCGCTCGCTCGGCATGGACCCGCGTCCGCCGTTCCCGAAAGGCCATGTCGTCGAACAAGGCGACTGGTCGCTGCTGGACGCGGTGCGCAACCGCCCGCAATCGTGGCGCGACGACAGGGCGGCATGACATGGCCAGGAACGATATGGTCGACGTGCTGATCATCGGCTCCGGTGCCTCCGGCGCTGCGGTCGCCTGGAGCCTCGCGGAAACCAGGATGCGCATCCTTTGCCTGGAGCAGGGCGACTGGATGAAGCAGAGCGACTTCCCGAGCAACGGCCGGGACTGGGAAGCGCGGCGCTTCGCCGATTTCCATATCAGCCCGAATCGCCGCGGACGCGTCACCGACTATCCGGTCAATGATGCAGACTCGCCCATGAAGGTGGCCAACTTCAACGGCGTCGGCGGCGGCACGATCTTCTACACCGCGCATTTCCCGCGCCTGCACCCATCGGATTTCCGCGTGCGTTCGCTGGATGTCGTCGCCGACGACTGGCCGATCGACTACTGGACGCTGGAGCCGTTCTTTAGCGAAAACGACCGCATGATGGGCGTGTCCGGCCTGGCCGGCGACCCCGGTGTGCCGCCGCGCAATCCGCCAATGCCGCCCGTCCCGCTCGGCAGGAGCGGAACGGTCTATGCCCGCGCGATGAACAGGCTTGGCTGGCACTGGTGGCCATCCGATACCGCCATAGCAACCACGGAGTATGAAGGGCGCGCGCCCTGCATCAATGTCGGGCAGTGCACGCCCGGGTGCGCACAGGGTGCAAAGGCCAGCACGGACATCACGTACTGGCCGCTCGCGCTTCGAGCCGGCGTGGAGCTGCGCACGCGCTGCCGCGTACGGGAGATCACCACCAACGAGCACGGCATGGCGTCGGGTGCGATCTACTACGACGCGGACGGCAAGGAGCAGTTCCAGCCGGCGGAAGTGGTGATCCTCGCCTGCAACGGCATCGGCACCCCGCGTCTGCTGCTGAATTCGGCTTCGGGCCGATTCCGTGATGGACTGGCCAATTCCAGCGGACTGGTCGGCAAGAACCTGATGCTGCATCCGTGGCCGCAGATCACCGGCTATGTCGAGGACACGGTGGATGGCGCCCGCGGCCCGATGACTGTGATCTGGAGCAAGCAGTTCTACGAAACCGACCCGTCGCGTGGCTTCGTGCGCGGCTACACATTGCAGTTCGCCCGCGGCACCGGCCCGGTCGGCGAGGCGGTTGACAGCGCGGCGGCCGGGCGCCTGCCCTGGGGCAAGGAGCACCACCGCGTCTTTCGTCAACTGCTTGATCACCGACTGCGTATCGGTGTCGCTTGCGAGGACCTGCCGGAGGAGCACAATCGCGTCACGCTGGATCCCGAGCTAACGGACAGCCATGGCATTCCCGCGCCGCGGATCGAATATCGGATCAGCGAGAACACGCGGCGGATGATGGAACATGGCATTGCACGGGCGGAGGAAATCCTGGCGGCTGCGGGCGCTACCCGGATCCATGCATCGCGGACCGTGCTCAACAGCCCCGGTCACCTGCTTGGTACCGCGCGCATGGGGGATGATCCGGAACGCTCGGTGGTGAACGCGTGGGGCCGCTGCCACGATGTCAAGAACCTGTTCATTGTCGATGGGAGCGTCTGGGTCACGTCAGGTGGCGTGAATCCCACCTCCACAATCCAGGCGATTGCGCTGTACATCGCCGACGCGATGAAGCGACGTTTGGCTACGCTGTTTGATTGAGTTTCGGCGTCTTTATCACCACTGGTCCAGTCTTCACCGTGGAGGTTCAGGCCGTTCAAATACAAATGTCTGCTCCAGTTTGCCGATTGCCCAAAGCAGGCTGGATGCGTCCCACCCGGTGCGTTGGGGGGCTTCATGGATGCCTGCTTTCCGCAGGCATGACGGGGTGGAGCTGCGTTTTCACCCCCACCGTGGGAGACGCATCACTCCGCCGTGTGGCACCCTCACCTCCCCCACCGAGTTCGCTCCGCGAACCGATCCTGGATCAAGTCCAGAGCAGACCTTGGTCTGCTTTGCGGCCCAAGCGCGCAGAGGGGGAGAGGTGGACGGGCTGTCAGGCGGCGTGAACGGCGAGCGCGCGCGCGTTGAAGATTGCTGGATCGGCGACGGGCTGCCAGCCGAGGTCGCGCTTGGCATCCGTGCAGTCGAACGGAGCTTTCATCCCTCGCGACAGCAGGTCGCGCAGCGAGGGTACCGGCGAACGCCGCCCCCCTGCCCGCTTGATCCCCCATTTGCCGAGCTCCGTCGCCCAGAGCGTCAACGGTGATTGCGGATGAAAGCGCAGCGGGCGGTGCAGCGCTGTGCCGAGCGCGGCAATGTATTCGCGTGCGCTGGGCCGTACGTCGCCCACGAGGTTGTAGCAGCGTCCCTCGACGTCCTCGGCACGGGCCGCGAGCAGGATGGCTGCGGCGACGTCTTCGACCAGCACGAAAGGCAGCGGGTTGCGCCCGTCGTTCCAGCCGATGCAGTGCTGGTCATTGTTGAAAAAGCCGAGACCGCTGTGCAGCGGCGGCCCGCCCTCGCCGACCACGACGCCAGGGCGAAGGATCACGACGGGCAGCCCATCGCGCGCGTGGAGATCGAGCAGCGCACGATCGCAGGCGGCCTTGGCGCGCGCATAATCGGCCCGATGTTCGGCCTGCGGATCCGGCGGAGTTGTGCCGGTGACCGGCACCGATCCAGGGCCGAGATAAAGCGCCGCGATTGATCCGACATGCACCAGCCGGTGTACGCCCCGCGCAAGGCAGGCCCGCGCCACAGTCTCGGCACCGCCGACCATCGCGTCGTGGATCTGCTGCCACGATCCGCCGCCACCGCCGTGGGCCAGGTTCACCACCAGCTTGACCTCGCCGATTGCTGACTCGACGGCTGCCGGATCGCGGATGTCGCCGCCCGTCACGCGCACACGCGGGTGATGAAAGAGGGCCGGCAGCCCGCGGACTGAACGAGCCATCACCGAGACGCGCAACCCCTCATCGAGACATTTTCGCACCAGGTGCGTGCCGATGAAACCGGTGCCACCAAGAATGGCGATGTCGGGCGCCGTGTCGCTCTCGGACGGCGCAGTAGGAGCGGCCGCGGGCGGCGGCGGAGCGGGGAAGGCCAGGTCCCGCATTTGTTCGCAGGCAGCGACCAACATAGTGCCGAAGCGGCCGTCGAGCTCCGGCGATTGTCCATCATCCAGCGCCGCATGGAACGCGGCGATGCTCGCGCGCATGCTGGCGAAGAACGCGTCGCTGCGCGGCTTCAGGCGGAGCAGCGACAGGCCGTAGTCGCTGGCGTTGCGGATGCTGTCGCCGGCCAGCACTGCTCCGGTCCGAGCGGCCGAGGCGACACCATCCACGGTGTCCAGCCAGCGCGTCCGGCGCTGCGTGTAAAACCGGTTCGCCAGGATGTCGGCGACTGCCACGCCGTCGTCACAGACCACGCTGACCTGCCAGAACGGGAAGCTCTGGCCGACCGCGAAGCGCAGGCTTGCCGGCAGATCCGTACCGGCGAGGATCGCGTCCAGAGTTGGCATGATCGCCTGGCCAGGCGCGATCGGCAATGGCGGGCCGGCCAGGACGCGCATCTGGCTGATCGGACCAGTCAGCGCAACGATCTGCGACAGCGGATGTACCGCCTGTTCGAGCAACAGGTTGCCGGGAGCGGCGAACATCCAGTGCCCGAACTGCCGGGCGGCGATCTGGCGCAACGGCACGTTGTAGATGCAAGCCACACAGTTCGGGCGGCCAAGTTCGCGTCGCTGCACCAGCCGGCGCAACCGCACGAACGCCGGATGGTGAACGAAGTTCTGGTTCACGCCGAGACTGACCCCGGCCGCGTCAGCCTTCGCGACCAGCGCCGAGCAGGCCAACGCCGTATTGGCGAGCGGCTTCTCCATCAGCACGGGCTTGCCGGCGGCGATCAGAGCCGCGGCAACGTCGGCGTGATGCTCCGGGGGCACCAGCACATGGGCGCAATCGAGCGTGTCGCCGGCCAGGGCATCATCGAGCGAGGCGAAGACGTGCGGAATCGACCACTCGCTGGCGAGGGACTCCGCGTTGGCCGAGACGGGATCGATCACGGCGGTGATCTGCACGTCGGGAACTGTCCGCAACGCCTCCGCATGGACGCGCGAAATGTACCCCGCCCCGACCAGGCCGACGCGCCGCATCGCCCCCTACTCCGCCTCGGTTTCTTCCGCCGGCGTCACTGCCGATTCTGACATGCGCGCAATCGCCGCAGCGAGACCAGGTTGGCGTTGCAGGTACGCACGGACCGCCTCCCGCGCCTCCCTCAAGCCGCGTTCGTCAGCCGCGAGATTGGGATCGGGCGCCACCACCATCAGCACCGGCGCGGCCTCTCCGCCGGCGATGCTCCGCCACCCTTGTGCGAGCCGCAACCGAAGCCCCAGCGTGACCTGGCTGCCGCCAATCCAAAGCGCTTGTGCCGCGATGCGGACCGGCTCGGTGCTGGCAACCGTGCGCCAGGTCACGCCATGCACGAGGAGGCGACCAGTCTCGGAACTCTCCCAGGGCAGATCGAGCAGCCGGTGTCGTTCGGCGGCGAGAGCGCCGGGATCTATGCTCGGGGCGAACAGCTCCGTCCGCACCACCACGCCGCGATCGTCGCAGGAGAGATGAAGAATAAGGACGCGGCCCGGTGCATCGGAAAGAGACCGGTCAGGCGGTGCCGTTTCGCGGCAGCCGGCCGCCAGCGCGGGCGGCCATTGGGTCGGCAACGAGGCGGCGCTGGCGTGATCGAACCACGCGGCGATCAGCGGCGCGATCACGGCGACTGCGACGACAGTTGCGACGCTGCGGAACCCGGCCAAGGAGGATGCCGGCGGGATCGTGGTGTCATGTTCCAGCGGAATGCGCGCCCCACCATCCTGCCGGAACGGCAGCCCGAGGATCACCAGCAGCAGGATCACGATCGAAAAGAATATCCAGCCGTAGAGGACATGATCGGTTGCCGCTGCCTCGGCGCTGCCCAGGATGTGGCCGAGCACAACGATGCCGAGCGCGCGAAACCCGTTGGCGATCACCGGGACAACGATGGACACCAGGATGAACAGCGTACGCCGCAGCGATGAGCGGTACATCAGCAGGGCGTACAGGCAGCCGAAGGCAATCGCAGCGATCAGAAAGCGCAGTCCGGCGCATGCCTGGGCGATGACAAACGAACCCTCGGGGATCTCGATCGTATAGCCGTCGGAGTAGTTCGGGATACCGAGCAGGTTGAGCCCATGCGCGGTAAATGCAACGGTAATGTCCTGAAGCTGTGGGGTGATAAAGGCGCCGAACGGGACAAGGAAGAAAAGATAGAGCAGCGGCCCGAGCAACGCACGATACAGCCGCCATCCCAGCACAGCGAGCAACAGCAGCTCGACCAGGCACATCGCGGCGAGCTGACGGCCCTCCATGATGCCGACGCGGTCGGCAAGAAACCAGGCGGCGCCCACCGGCACGGCGAGAACCGAAGCGGCCGGCCACGCATGCGGCACCGCGCCGGACAGTACGGCGCGGCGATCCCAGATCAGATAGGCGACGATCGGGAGCACCAGGAAACAGTGGTTATAGGCGGTGGACTCAATCCACACGTCGATTGCCGCCACGACCTCCGCGTGAAAGACGATCCCAAGCGCCAGCAGGCCCACGAAAAGCGGCGCAAGCGCAACCCTTAGTTCGCGCCAGGATGCCGTCGCACGCGGCTCGGCGAGTATGTCCGTGCTCATCATTCAACCAAGTCCGCGCACGATATGGGGTCCGATCGTATTGGCGAGCGGGAGCGGCAGGCGCTTCCAGGCCGCGATGAACAAGCGGTATTTTGGATTGAGCGGGTTGTGGTCCGGAATGGCCTGACCCGGTTCGAGCTTATAGCGGTAATGCAGTGGCGCCGGCTGGAAGCCCCAGTTGCGCTTGAACGCATACGAACCAGTGCCGAGCTTGCTGCGACCGAAGTCGAACAGTCGACAGCCGCGCGCAGCGGCGCGGCGCATCACTTCCCAATACATGAAGTCGTTGCCGGCACGCTGGCGGGCCTCCTTCGTGCCCCCACCGTAGTAGGGCAGCACCTCGTCGCGATAGTAGAAATTCATGACCGCGGCGATCGGGCGGTCGTGGGCCGACACAAGCACGACATCGCAGTTCCCGCCGAAGGCTTCAGCGAGCAGGCGGAAATAACGCCGCGGGAATACCGGCGTCCCAAGATTGCGGACGCTCTCGGCATAGACGCGGTGCAGCACATCGGTCTCCCTGGTGACGATGGAGACAAGTCCATTCTGTATGCCCTTGCGCACCATGGCGCGCTGCTTGCGGGGGATCGCTTTCAGGTTCTTCTCGGCATCGGCCTCGATCGGTTTCCGGAAGGTGACATAGAGCTCCGGCCGCTCAATCCAGTCGGTGTCAGCCTGGTCGCGATGACGGAACTCGATGGCGCGCGCTCTGGCGCTGCGCATCAGCGCGTCGGCATGCGATTCCAACGCCGCTTCGGTCTCGGCATCGACGGCCAGCGGGCCGCCATAGACACAGAACGGTAGCGAAACCAATGTGTTGCCGAACAGCAAAGTCTTGACGTGGGCCAGTGGCAGGATGCCCACCACGGCACCGTCCTGTTCGGCCATCAGGTAATGGGTGGGGTGGCCGAAGGCACGCTCGATCACGGCGCGCCAGGCGGCGAGGTGAAAGAAGGTGCCGTCGGGCCGGGAGCGGACGAATTCGTCCCAGGCACGGGCGCCCATGGGTTCGAGCGGTTTCAGAAGCAGGCCCATGCAATTGTCCGCTCAGCCGCCGACGTCGCCATGGCCTGCTGCTAATTCGTCATGGCCGGCCTTGTGCCGGCCATCTCCTGCCGGTTGCCGCAGGGGTGCCACGGCGGGCGGGAGATGGCCGGCACAAGGCCGGCCATGACGGTGGGGTGGCGCCTGATACAAACCGGCGAACACCTCGTCCATGCGGCCCCAGGCGAAATCGCGCAGTAGCCGGTCGAGCCGGCCGCTCATGCGGTCGAGGTTGGTGTAGTGGCGCAGCCGCGACTTCCAGCCGGCGCCGGCAACACGCGGTTGCGCCGGATCGACCTCCCACGGATGGAAGTAGAAAACGCCCGGCCTGCCCTCGACACGATTGACGCGATGTAGCCCGGCGCGGAACAGCCAATAGGGAAGCAGCCGGAAATAACCGCCGCCGGCGCAGGGCAGGTTCTGCTTGGCGAGGCGGACGGTCGTCATCGGGATTTCCCATAGAGCGCCGCCTTCGGGGCGAAACGGCCCGCGCGGCGCGTTCGGCATGCCATAGAGATCATGACGAATCGGGTTGATGCTGGAGCTGTAGCGGTAGCCCTCGGCTTCCAGCACAGGAAAGGCCCAGAGGTTGCGTTCCCCGATCGAGAATGTCGCGGCGCGATACCCGGTCACCGGCACGCCGCCGATATCCTCGAGGGTCCGGCGGGTGCGCCCGACATCGGCGCGAAACGCGGCCGGATCCTGGGTGTCTGCCCGCGTATGGTCCCAGCCGTGGCTGGCCAGTTCGTGGCCGGCGGCGACGATCCGCCGGACCATGCCCGGGTGGCGCGCGGCGACCCAGCCGAGGGTGAAGAATGTCGCTCGCACCCCGGCTTTGGCGAACTGCTCCAGGATGCGGTCGGTGTTGGCCTCGACGCGTGGGGCGATGGCATCCCAGCCGGCGCGCGGGACGCAGTGCGCGAACGCCTGGACCTGGAAATAGTCCTCCACGTCGACTGTCATGGCGTTGCGGACCGGCCCGGGCGGCGCGGTCGGTGCGCGGGCGATCATTGCGACGCGGACTGATAGCCGCTGAGCAGGTCGATCAACCGGCGGAAGATCCGATCCTGCCGTGCCATGCCATGCTCCAGCGCGGCCACCCGGCCTAGCAATCCGTCCTGGCTGCCGCTGCCGTTCGCCATGACCGGCGGCCGCGGTGCGATGCTCCCCGCCCCCAGGTCCTGCTCCAACTCCCCGGCAATCATCCGCACCGTCTCGCCCCTGACCTCGTGCGCTTCCTCCAGCGCGCCATAGAGCAGGATGCGCGTGCAGAGCGTGTTGATCCGACGTGGGATGCCACCGGTGAGACGATGAACGAGGGACAAAGCGGCCTCGTCCCAGCGCGGGTCATCGAGCCAGCCGACGGTGCGCAGGCGGTGCTCGACATAGCCCCGTGTCTCGGGTTCGGTCAGCGGGCCGAGATGGTACGAGGCGAGAACGCGCTGGCGAAGCTGCTCCAGTTCCGAGCCGGCCAGCATCGGCCGGAACTGCGGCTGGCCCAGCAGAATGGTCTGCACCGAGGCGCGGCCATCGACGGTGATGTTGGACAGCATCCGCAGCTCTTCGAGAGCGGCGACGGAAAGGTTCTGCACCTCATCGACGACCAGCAGACAACGCCGGCCGATGGTGCGCTGCTCGCGCACCATCTTCTCGAACCGCCGCAGCAGGGTCGCCTTGTCAGCACCGCGATCGTCGATGCCATAGCTGGTGACGACCAACCGCAGCAGGTCGTCGCCGGAGACCTGGGTGGTGACGATCCGGCCGAGGATGTAGGTGCGGCGATCGAGCTGCGACCACAGTTGCTCGACCAGCGTGGTCTTGCCGGCCCCGACCTCGCCGGTGATGACGATGAATCCCTCCTCCTGGGCGAGACCATAGACCAGATGCGAGATCGCCCTGTTGTGGCCCGCGCTGCCGAAGAAGAAGCGACTGTCCGGCGTGAGCTGGAACGGGATGCCGGTCAGCCGATAGAATTTCTCGTACACGATCCAGGCTCAGAAAGTCCGGGTGATGCCAACAAGGACGATGTTGTTGTAGTACGGCACGCCGGGGGTATTGGAGAGCCGGTCGAAATAGCTGTACTGGGCATAGCCGGTGAGCTTGTCCGAGAACAGGTACTTGAGCGAGACAGTGGCACTATACCACTGCTCATTCTGATTTGTCGAACCACTTTGCAGCGTCCGTGTGCCGCCTTGGACGGTGCCCGTCAGGCTCATTCGCTCGCTGATCTCATGGCGCTCGCTTGCGTTCACCGAGAGCGTCGTGTTCGGGACATTGGGCGTCACACCGCGAGCGTTGGCCAACACAGTCTGATTCTGGCGGTCCAGGCCAACCGAGATGGTGTCCCGATCCAGCAGTGCCGTCGCAGTGACCAGCAGCGTATTGGTCCTGTTCACGCTCGTGTTGATGCCGGTCAGGTAATTGACGAGCGAGACTGGTGCGCCGGTGTCGAGGTTGATCGGATTGCCCGCGGGGCTGACCGTGATGTTCGAAAGCTGGCTTTCGATCTGTTCCAGGTCGGTGGTGATACCGGAGGTGTAGCTGGCTGTGAGAACCGTCCGCGGCGTCACGGAATAATGCGCAACGGCCCGGAACGAGGTGACGCCATCCAGATGGCCATATTCCAGCGTGAGTTCGCTGTCCTCGTTCGGCCGCAACTGGGTGCCGAGGCCCCATACGCCGTCGGTGATGTGCACCGGCGGCACGGCGTTCGGGTACTCGATGTTTTCGACGCCGAGATCGCCGAATACCAGGATCGCATGGTTGACGGCGTAGCCGAGCCGATTGTCGGCAATTGCCCGGTGGGAGTTTGCCTGCACCCCGGTTCCGCTGGTGATGGCGGCATCCACCGTGGCGATATCGACGAAGCGACCCAAACCTTCGCCGCTCTCGAACTGTGCGATTCCCTCACCGGTTTCGGAATGCTGGGCCGGACCGGCCGACGAGTTGAGCAGCGCGCCGGCGCTGCTGCTTGAATAGTTCTGAGTGAGGTTGATCCCGGCGCGGCCGGTTCCGGCATCACCGAAGCGATGTACCGCATAGGGGAAAAGTTCGGCACTCTCGACCTGCGAGATGTTTTGCCGAGAGAGGGTTGAGGCGCTTCCGCCCAAAGCACCAAACCCCGCGTTCCCGATCGTCGGTGCGCCGAAATTCAGGTTGCCGAAGCCGCCATTGGCCGGCACCTGATCGGCGAATACACGGGCGCGAACATAGAACTCGTCGGGGACCAGGGTGGCATCGGCTATGCCGAGGGCCTGCTGGCCGACCGAGTCCTGCGAGGATGTCCGGTCGTAGATGCGGAAGATTGGATTGTAGTTCAGCCTGAGAGTGATGCGCGGCGTGTCGCCGGTGATGGCGATCCCGGGCGAGATCAGGTTGATGACGTCCCAGCGCCGGTCGTTCTGCGACTGGAAGATGTTGTCGTTGAATTCCTCGAATGCGCTGATCCTGGGCACGATGGTCCAGCCGACAGAGGGCAGGGCGCCCATCGCCGGTTCGAGATTGCTCTCGTACTGGAAATTCGGCGTTTCGGGGGCGCCTTCCGTGGCCGGGAACGGATTGGCGAACGGTATTTCGCCAGGAACTCCGGTGGCGGCCGGGTTCTCCGGCGCGTTTTGCGCGAGTTTAATCGAGGTCTCGAACGCAGTCTGCGCGAGACTGGGCGGGGCAGCCGCCAAGCAGCCTAGCAGTGCGGCTCCGGGCAGACGCCAGGCACCGCGCTGCGGCGTGGTTCCGGCACCTCCCATCTCTCCTGCCCCGCCGATTCGCGTTCATGATGTATAGGAGTAAGAATACACGCCAAAGCTGCGTGGTGTCGACATTTTCACCTTGTTCAGCAGCAGCGTGATGGTGGGGCAGGTCTGGATCAGGTCGAGCGACGCCTCGACCTCATCGCGCTGGGTACGCTCGGCCTCGATGACGAACAGGATCTGGCCGACCACCGGTGCGAGGGTGGCCGGGTCGCTGGTCGAAAGGCACGGCGAGACATCAAGGATGACAAGCCGGTCGGCGAATCGGCGGCCGATGGCTTGCATGGCGCGGACCATCT
>Ga0335074_10006148_pt1 | contig 16645 bp, 15 predicted proteins | sample Lox_Sample_23_FD_206715 | JGI IMG/M metagenome (GOLD analysis project Ga0335074, IMG submission 206715) | Soil microbial communities from Loxahatchee National Wildlife Refuge, Florida, United States - Lox_Sample_2.3 | ecosystem: Environmental > Terrestrial > Soil > Wetlands | place: USA...
TTCTGGCCACCGGAAGTCGCGCAGCGGCTGCGGGACTTCCGCTCCCGGCTCGATAAGGGCCTGCCCGAGCCCGTCTTCGTCGCACAGTTCACGCCGCCGACGCGTGCCGACCTCGCCGCTCAGACCGATCCCGCGTTTGCCGCTCAGACCGCTCCCGCGTTTGCAGCCCCGCCCACGCCGCCTCCCCATGCCGATCTTCCCGCCCAGACCAGCTCGGTAACCCGGCACGGGCGAGGACGCCGGGCGTTGCTGATCGGCGGTGGGCTCACCGCGGCGGTTGCCGCTCTGCTTGTCGTCGCCCTGTGGCCTTCCTCTCCGCGGCACTTGGCTTCCGGCACGGGGACTGATGCCGCCGCTACCCTCGACGTCACCCCAGACGGGACGCCGACGCCAGCGAATACGCCGACCAGGTCAGCGTCCTCTCCCTCACCCTCACCCACGCCGCAGGTTCAGTCGATCCACCACGTCACCAGCCTGGCGACCAGGTCAGCGTCCTCGCCCACGACCAAACCGCGGGTTCAGACGACCCATCAGGTCGCCAGTCCGGCGGCCGGGCCACCGACCGCCACCGTGCCTGCCTCAGTGGCCATCGCGCCGCAGTGCGGCCCCACCTGCATCACGCTGTATAGCCCCTTCTACTCAGAAGTGCTCGGTGTAGAAGGCGAACAGAACACCGGAGAGCCGGTCGATCTGGAACAGGCCAGCGCCACCAGCGGTGACCAAGACTGGATATTGGCGGCACATGGCACTGTCGGCAGCTTTTACTCCGCGGGGTTGGTCTCCGCTGCGATCGACCAGCACTACGGGAGCGATGAGGCCTACGAATATGAATACACGCCGTGGGGCGTGATCACCGGGATGTGCCTGGGGGCTTCCGGCACCGCGCAAAACGGGACCCCGGTTACCTTGCAGCCGTGCGGTGTGTCCGGCAAGACGGTGTGGGTGTCCGACGCCGCCGCTCAGTACGGGGAGCAGGCTCCGCTGATCAACGGGACCGATACCGCCTTCACCCAGCCGTACGTGCTTACCGCCAGCGGCACCGGCACGGACCCCACCACCAGCAGCCTCGCCGAGACTTCCGGGAGCATCAGGGACGGTCAGTTCTGGGTCGCCGAGCACTGAGGATCCACGGGCCTGCCGGTGGCCGGGAGTTGGCCTGCGAAGCGGTCGCTGCCTGCGTGAGTTAACTACGGTCTAGACCAGTCCGTCCTGCAGGACGGGCTCCGGACAGACTAGCTGAGCCAGTCGGCCGCGATCTGGGCGGCAATCTGGTCAAGGAGCGGACCAGGGCTGGCGCGGCAGCGATTCACGTCGGGCTCGATGTCGGTGAGAGCGTAGGCCCGGCTGATACCCGCTGTGCGCAGTTCATCCGGGGTGAGGGAGCAGATTCCGCAGACCGCGACAACCGGGACCCCGGGGACGCCGGCCGCCATCGCGATACCGGCGGGTGCTTTGCCGCGCAGGGTCTGCGCGTCGAGGGCGCCTTCGCCGGTGATGACCAGGCATGCGTCGTCCAGATGCGAGCCGAACGAGACAAGATCGAGCATCAGCTCGATGCCGGGGCGGATGGTCGCGCCGAGGAACGCGAGGGCCGCGAAACCGAGCCCTCCGGCCGCTCCCGCGCCGGGGATGTCACGGTAAGCGCCACCGGCAGCGGCTTCGGCAACATCGGCCCAGCGGGTCAGGCCCGCTTCCAGCGCGACGACGTCCGCCGCCGCCGCGCCCTTCTGCGGAGCGTAGACAAAAGCCGCGCCGTTCCCCCCGAGCAGCGGGTTGTCCACGTCGCCGGCGACGACGAAATCGATGCTGGACAGGTCGCGCATCTTCGACAGGTCAAGATGGTCGAGCCTGGCCAGGGCGGCACCGCCGGGAGGCAGTTCCGCACCGGAAGCGTCGAGCAGCCGTGCCCCGAACGCCCGGACCATGCCGGACCCGCCGTCGGTCGTCGCCACGCCACCCAAGCCGAGCAGGATGCGCTTGGCGCGCATCCTGGCCGCCGCGAGGACCAGTTCGCCGACACCCCTGCTGTGCGCGGTCAACGGGGCCGGCTCGTCTTCCACTAGCAAAGAAAGGCCGCAGGCCGAGGCCGCCTCGATGACCGCGGTTCCGTCGGCGAACGCGAACGCGGCGGTGACGGCCTTGCCAGTCGGCCCGCGCACACCCATCTCGATCCGGCGGTAGCCGGCCGCCTCTGCCGCGTCGACCGTCCCGTCGCCGCCATCGGCGACCGGGACCTGGACGATCCCCAGTCCGGGACGCGCCCGTTCAAGTCCCGCCGCCAGGTGACCCGCGACCTGCGCGGCGGTAAGCGTGCCCTTGAACTTGTCGGGGGCGACCACCACATGGTTCATTGCGCAATTCGATCATGGCGGCGCCCGCTAGTCACTCCCTAACATCAGCTAGTTTCCTGCCACCTGCGGCGTAGTCCGGAGAAGCCATCCGGGGTTAGTGATCCGTACAGGCGGAGCCTGGCCACGCCGCCGTCTGGATAGATGTTCAGTCTGACATGCGTGGCCGGCCCGGCGTCGGCGACGCGGAACCTGTGCGCGGTGTCGGGCTGAAGCCGGGTGCGGGGCAGCAGGTCCCGCCACTGCGACTCGCCATCGGCGGAGGCGGACAGCGACGCCTCGCCGGGAGCGTTGCCCCGGTATCCGGAGGTGTCGATCTCGGCGACCCGGACAATGCCCTGGCCCGCCAGCCGGACGGTCAGCCACTCGTGCCCGGGAGCGCGGCGCCTGCGGGTCTCCCAGCCTTCGCCCATCACCCGGGACAGGCCGGGGGAGATGACGTTGCGCGGCACGGAGTAGAACTCGTCGCTGCACGCGGCGACATCGCCGCCATTCTCCAGCGCGGCCAGGTCGAACGTCAGGCCGTCGAGCATGCCGGGAGCGGGCACCACCGAACCGTGCACCCGGAGCCTGGCGATCCCGCCGTCTGGATAGATGTTCAGCCGGACATGGGTGAACCGCCGTCGCGTGGACACACTGAACACGTGCTGCCTGTCGCCGGCTAGCGGGCTGTGCGGCACGATCTCGGTCCAGCCGGCCAGTTCGCCGGGGGACGGGTAGCCGGGCGCCGAGCATGCCTCCACCGAGCAGGCCTGCGGGTAGTTGCCGGTGAAGAACGCGGTGTCCACCACGACCGCGTGCACGACACCAGGTACGCCGAGCCTGGCGATCACCCAGTCGTGCACTTCAGCCGGGGGCAGCGACCCGCCGTGACCGCGTCGCCGCCTGGTCTCCCAGCCGTCGTAGACCTGCCCCTTCGGGCCGAACGAATGCGGTGTGAACACCGGCGGAGCCGGCTCGATCAGGTTTTCCTTCTCGGCGAAGAACTCATCGCTGGCCGCCACCACGGACCCGCGCAATGACAGCAGATCCGGCAGGGCCAGGTCATCCACGGTCAGCCTCCTCGAACAAGCAGGCGCCCGGAAGGTCCGGTTTCACCGGTAACCGGTGCACCTCGCAACCACACCTGCCTCACGCTGCCGGTGAGTTTCTGGCCGTGGTACGGGGTGACCGGATGCCTGTGCCGCAGCGCGGCACCGTCCACGATGAACGACTCGTCCGGGTCGAAGGCCACCAGGTCGGCGTCGCGGCCCGGTTCGATCGCGCCTTTGCCAGGCAGGCCCGCCAGCGAAGCGGGGCCGGAAGACATCCAGCGCGCGATGTCATCCAGGGAACGCCCGCGTCGGCGGGCCACCGTCCACACGGCGGACAAGCCGAGCTGCAGCGAGGCGATCCCGCCCCACGCCTCGCCGAAATCGCCGGAACCGGGTGCCTTCAGGGAAGGCGGGCACGGCGAGTGGTCGGATACCACGCAGTCGACGACACCGGCTTCCAGCGAACGCCACAGCGCCTCGCGGTTGATCGCGTCCCTGATCGGCGGGCAGCACTTGTACTCGGTGGCGCCCTCTGGCACCTGTTCGGCGGCGAAGAAGAGGTAGTGCGGGCAGGTCTCCGCGGACAGCGCGATGCCGGCCGCCTTCGCCCCCGCGATCATCGCCGCGCATTCGGCGGCGGACAGGTGCGCGATGTGGGCGCGCCCGCCGGTGGCCACGGCGGCGGAGATCACCTTCTCGATCGCGCGGCGCTCCGCCTTGGGCGGGCGTGACGCGACGAACGCACCGTAGTCGCGGCCGGACGCCGTGAAGATCTCGGCGCCGTCCTCGGCGTGCACCGTCAGCGAGGCCCCGAGCCGGGAAACCTCAGCGAGCGCGGCACGCAGCCCGGCCTCATCCAGCGGCGGGAACTCGGGCACGCCGGAGTCGAGCAGGAAGCACTTGAACCCGACCACGCCGGCCTCATGCAAAGCAGCCAGCGCACCGACGTTGTCCGGTATGGCACCGCCCCAGAAGGCGACGTCGACACGGCACTGCCCGGCGGCGGCCGAACGCTTAGCCCGCAACGCGTCCACCGACACCGTCGGCGGCAGCGAGTTCAGCGGCATGTCGCAGATCGTGGTGACCCCGCCAGCGGCAGCGGCGCTGGTGGCGGTGACGAAGCCCTCCCACTCGGTCCGCCCCGGCTCGTTCACATGCACATGGGTGTCGACCAGGCCAGGCAGCAGGGCAAGGTCACCCAGGTCCGCGGTGGAAGCCGCGTCAACCCGAGCGTCATAGTCCTCGACGGCCGTGATGGCCGAGCCGGTGACGACCACCGCGGCGGGGCGGGTCCCGCCGGGCAGTACGGCCTGGCGCGAGCGGATGACCAGGTCAGGACGGTGCATGGAGCGTGCCCGCGATAGCGATGCCCAGGCCGATGAACACGATACGCGACATCCGGATTACCTCCAGGGGGAACGTCGTGGCGGTGAACAGGAGTGTAGTTCTGGATAATTTCATGACTCACAAGTTTCTCATCCATTGTTCAACCAGCTATCAGGGTCTGCAGCTGTGCGAATCTGCTAAAAATGTTGGGGATTATAGGTGAATAGGGGCGGAGATGGACATGCTGACGCGCAGGGCAAAGGGACTCACGGCCGCTGTTGTGGCACTCGCCGGGCTGACCGCGGCAGGGACGTTCGCGGCGTCCGCGCTGGCCGCACCCGCGCATCCGCAGACCTATCCGAGCTACGCGGTCAAGCAGGTGCTCTCCGGCGCGAACCTCCGGCACGTCAACAGCAAGACCGGCAAGAAGGAAGCGCTGAGCGACCCCGACGACATCACCCAGTACGGCGGGAACCTGTACACGGCGTTCCAGAACGGCGTCGGACCGCAGGGACAGGCCAGTCCGTCGGGCAACCGGGACAGCACGATCATCGAGTTCACGCCCGGTGGCTCAGTGCTGGCGCAGTGGGACGTCACCGGCAAATGCGACGGGCTGACCGCGGACCCGTCCACCGGCCAGATCATCGCCACCGTCAATGAGGACGCGCACTCCAGCATCTACAGCATCGAGCCGGATGGCAACGCTGGAGATGCTCAGGTCATCCACTACTCCTACAACGAGGCCCTGCCGCACAAGGGCGGAACCGACGCGATCTCGTTCTACAAGGGAATGATGCTGGTCAGCGCGTCCGCCCCGGGCACGACCGGCTCCGCGGCGCCGCAGCCGGGCTACCCGGCCGTGTACTCGGTCACGCTGAACCAGACCACCAAGGTCGCGACCGTGAAGCCGTACTTCTACGACGAGTCGTCGGCCAGGATCGCGAACAACCCCGGCGGGCTCGGCAAGCACGTGAAGCTAGCCCTCACCGACCCCGACTCCAACGAGGTCGTGCCCGCCGACACGGCCCGCTGGCCAGGCGACTTCGTGCTCACCAGTCAAGGCGACAAGGAGCAGATCTACTCCTCCCAGCCGGGTTCGCTGTGGGTGCTGAAGCTGTCCCAGTCCGTCGACGACACTGCGTTCCCGACGACGCCGCACGGCGCGCTGTACGCGACCGACCCGGCGTCGGACACGGTGGACTCCGTGGACAGCGCGGCGTTCTGGGACGCCTCGGCGTTCGTCGCGGTGACGCCTTGCGCCGCGAACAACGCGCCGAGCACCTGCACCGCGCCGAACTGGCTGGGCCTGCTCAACGAGGTGACCGGGCAGATCACGCCGGTGACGCTGAGCGGCCCGGACCTCCAGCCCCAGGGCATGATCTTCGTGCCGGCCAGCGGTTCCACCCCGCCGATCTTCCCGTTCCGGGGCTAGCGGTCCCGGTAGGCTCGCCAGCCGCCGTACTCGCTGATGTCGGTAAGCTCGTCCAGTGGCGGGCACGGCCTGCGCAAGATCATGCCGAGCGACGCCGTGCCGTCCGCTAGCTCGATCACGCCCAATTCGAGTTCGGGCGGCTCGGCGGGCAGCAGCGAGTCGCGCAGTACATCCAGCGGCACGTCATATACCTCACCGGCGATCGCTGTTCCGCCCGTTTGGACGGGTTCGAGCGCGGGGTAGCGGTCGCCCACCGAATGCAGCCGGTATCTCGTCGCGGTTCGCGCCTGGTCCGACACCAGCGGCGCGCGGCGCAGCAGATGGTGCAGCGTGCCGCCGCGCATCCCGCCGCCATTCAGGAACATGTAGGGCATGTCAGGCAGTCCTCGTCAGAGCAGAGCTGTGTTTACCAGATCGTGGGGCCGTACCAGATCGTGGGGCCGTACCGGGACGCGGGTGATGTCGAGCCCGGTGGCGGCCCGGATCGCCGCCACCACCGCCGGGGTGGACGAGATCGTGGGCGGCTCGCCGACGCCACGCAGTCCGTACGGCGCGTGCGGGTCGGCCAGTTCGAGCACGTCCAGCCGTACCGGCGGCATGTCCAGGATCGTGGGAATCAGGTAGTCGGTGAACGACGGGTTCTTGACCACTCCATCGCTGACCTGGATCTCCTCCATCACCGCGAGGCCAAGGCCCTGTGCGATGCCGCCGTGGATCTGGCCCTCGACCGCCTGCGGGTTCATCGCCTTGCCGACATCCTGCGCGGTCGCGATCTCCACGACCTTGACCAGGCCGAGTTCGGTGTCCACGTCGACCACCGCGCGGTGCGCGGCGAACGCGAACTGCACGTGCGCGTTGCCCTGTCCGGTCTCGGGATCCAGGGCCTGGGTAGGCCGGTGCCGGAACGTGACGGTCTGGTCTACCGGCTCCTTCAGCTCGCGCGGTGTCAGCCCGTCATCGGCCAGTCTCGCGCGCACCGCCTGGCAGGCGGCACGGACCGCGCCACCGGTCATGTACGTCTGCCGGGACGCTGACGAGGACCCGGCGGACCCGATCGAGGTGTCGGACGGCAGGATCACCACCTGCTCGACACCCAGTTCGGTCCGCACGATCTGGGCGAGCACGGTGACCATCCCCTGGCCCACCTCGGCCGCCGCGGTGTGCACCTGCGCCACCGGCTGGCCGGCCACCAGTTCCAGCCGCACCCGCGCGGTGGAGTAGTCGTCGAACCCCTCGGAGAAGCAGACGTTCTTGATGCCGACCGCGTATCCGACGCCACGGACGACCCCTTCGCCGTGCGTGGTGTTGGATACGCCTCCCGGCAGCGACCGCGGGTCCTGGTCGCTGCCGGGAGGAGATACGGGCGGCAGCGGCCTGGCCTTGACCCGGCGCAGCAGCTCGGCGACCGGGGCGGCCGAGTCCACCACCTGGCCGGTAGGCACCCGTGAGCCCTGGCTGAGCGCGTTCTTCAGCCGCAGCTCGACCGGATCCATGCCCAGCGCCCGCGCCAGCTTGTCCATCTGCGACTCATAGGCAAAACACGCCTGTACCGCGCCGAAGCCACGCATCGCGCCGCACGGGGGGTTGTTGCTGTAAACCGCGTAGCAATCCATAACGACATTCGGCACTTCGTACGGTCCTATGCCCAGGGTCGCGGCGTTGGCGGCCACGGCGGGCGAGCTGGACGCGTATGCCCCGCCGTCCAGGATGATCTCGGCCTTGACGTAGACGAGCGTTCCGTCTTTCGTCGCACCGTGCTCGTAGCGGAGCGAGGCCGGATGGCGGTGCACATGGCCGAAGAACGACTCCTCCCGCCCGTACACGATCTTGACCGGCTTGCCGGTGCGCAGCGCGAGCAGGCACGCGTGGATCTGCATGGACAGGTCCTCGCGCGCACCGAACGCGCCGCCCACCCCGGACAGCGTGATCCGCACCCGCTCAGGCGGCAGGCCGAGGCTGGCCGCCACCTGATCCCGGTCCACGTGCAGCCACTGGGTGGCGACGAACAAGTCGACGCCGCCGTCCTCGGCCGGCACCGCGAGGCCGGACTCCGGCCCGAGGAACGCCTGATCCTGCATGCCGACCTGGTATTCACCTGTGACGACTACGTCTGCCCTTGCCTCGTGGTCGCCGACCCGGATGGGGACGTGCCGGACCAGGTTGCCGCCAGGGTGCAGCTTCGGCGTGGCCGGGTCCAGGGCTTTCCTGGCGTCGGTGACCGGTTCGAGTACCTCGTAACCGACCGCGATCCTGGCAGCCGCGCGCCGGGCGTTCTCCGGATGGTCGGCGGCGACCAGCGCGACCGGCTCGCCCTGGTACCTGATCTGGTCGATGGCCAGCACCGGCTGGTCCTTGTGCTCGAGGCCATAGGTTTTCAGGCCGGGCACGTCCTCGTGCGTGAGCACGGCGTATACGCCGGGCATCGTCAGCGCCCCGGTGATGTCGATCGTCCGGATGCGGGCGCTGGGGTGCGGGCTGCGCAGCGTGCACCCCCACAGCATGCCGTCCAGCCACAGGTCGGAGGAGTACGCGAACTCCCCGGTGACCTTCTGCCGCCCGTCCGGCCGCTTCGGGCTGGCCCCGATTTTTCCCTCGGCCGTGGCCTGCCTTGTGGTCTGCTCCGTCATCGGTTCACCCTCTGGAGGAGCTGGTACCGGGCGTTGCGGACGGCGCGGGTGAGGGCGGCGATATCGGCGGTGCGCAGTTCGCCGCGCTCGACAACCGGGTTGCCGCCGACCAGCAGCAGCTCGACGGGTGCGGGCGGGCCGAACACGAGCGCCGCCACCGGGTCGCCGTCGGCGTTTCCGTACGCGTAGGCATCGTGGGCGAGCGTGTCGAGCCGCCACAGCGCGAGGTCGGCCAGCATGCCGGGTCGCAGCGAGCCGAGCTCGTCGTCCCGGCCCAGGCACCGGGCACCGCCGCGGGTGCCGAGCCACAGCGCCTGACGGGGCGACAGCGCGGCCGGGCCGTCCTTGATCCGCGCCACGAGCAGCGACTGGCGCAGTTCGCCCGCAACCGACGTGCCCTCGCCGGAGGCCGCCCCGTCGACGCCGAGGCCGACCGGCGCGCCAGCGCTGAGCAGCGGCCTGACCGGGGCGATGCCTGCTCCCAGGCGCGCGTTCGAGCTCGGGCAGTGCGCCACCCCGGTGCCGGTGACGGCGAGCCGCTTCACCGCCGGCTCGTCCAGGTGGACGCAGTGCGCGAGCCATACGTCAGGGGCAAGCCAGCCCAGGTCGTCCAGGTATTCGGCGGGGGTCCGGCCCAGCGACTGGCGGCAGTAGGCGTCCTCCTCGCGGGTCTCCGCCAGGTGAGTGTGCAGCCGGACTCCGGTCCGCCGGGCAAGCGCGGCGGACTCGCGCATCAGCCGGGGCGTCACCGAGAACGGGGAGCACGGAGCCACCGCGATCTTGACCATCGCCCCGGGAAAGGGATCGTGGAACCGGCCGATGGCGTCCTCCGTGGCGGCTAGGGCGGCGTCGGTGTCCTCGACCATGTCGTCGGGCGGCAGCCCGCTGGCCGAACGACCCAGGTCCATCGAGCCCCGGCACGGATGGAACCGCAGGCCGACGCTCCGCGCTGCCGCGATTTCCGCCTCAAGCGCACCCGGCTTGTCGCGGGGAAACACGTAGTGATGGTCGGTGCTGGTGGTGCAGCCAGCCAGCGCCAGGTGGGCCAGGCCGGCGGTCGCCGCCGCGTGCACCTGCCCGGCGTCGATGCGCGCCCATACCGGGTACAGCTCGGTCAGCCAGTCGAACAGGACCGCGTTCTGCGCCATGCCCTGGGTGAGCCACTGGTACAGGTGATGGTGGGTGTTGACCAGGCCGGGCGTGGCCAGGCAGCCGGTTCCGTCGATCACGTTTCGCTCGCCTTCCCCGCCTGGCTCGCCTTCCCCGCCTGGCTTGCCTCCCCCGCCTGGCTTGCCTCCCCCGCCTGGCTTGCCTCCCCCGTCGTACGGGCCGTCGCCGATCGCGGTGATTACGCCGTCGGTGACGACGACATGGCCGCAGCGGTACTCGGTGCCCGCGTCGTCCATCGTGGCGATCGCGCAGCCCTCGATGACGATCTGGCTATTCACCGGTGCTCGCCATCCGTGCGGCGGCTAGGCGCACCGCGTCGAGGATCTTCTCATAGCCCGTGCACCGGCACAGGTTGCCGGCCAGCCGCTCCCTGATGTCGGCGTCGCAGGGCGTGCCGGACGCAGAGCGGAGGAGGTCGTGCGTCTGCATGATCAGCCCGGGCGTGCAGAAGCCGCACTGCACCGCGCCGGCGTCGATGAATGCCTGCTGCACCGGGTGCAGGGTCCCGTCCTGGCCGGCCAGGCCTTCCACGGTGACGACCGCGCGGCCCTGCGCCTGGCCGGCCGCGACCAGGCAGGCGCATACCGCGATGTCGTCGAGCAGCACCGTGCACGAGCCGCACTCGCCCTGCTCGCACGCGTTCTTGGAGCCGGGCAGGCCAAGCCGTTCCCGCAGCACGTAGAGCAGGCTCTCACCCTCCCAGACGTCGTCCGCGGTGGTCGGCTCGCCGTTGACCGTCATGCTCACGCGCACTGTCGTTCCCCCCTTGCGTTCCACGTCCAGCTCAACGTCCGCCTGGCCAGCACGGACAGAGCGTGCCTGCGGTAGGCCGCGGTGCCGCGTACGTCATCGATTGGCCTCGCCGCCGCGGCGACCAGCTGCCCGAACCGCCGGGTCAACGGCTCGGGCAGCGGCCCCGGTGCCGTCCACCGGCCGCTCAGCTCCGCCGCCAGGAACTCTTCGGCCTCGTCGGCCCGCAACGGGGTGGGCCCGGCCGATCCGATGCCGGTGCCGACCGAGCCGTCAGCTTCCGGCCGCGGGGGCCGCAGGTCCAGGGCGAACGCGCAGACGGCGATTACCATGGCGTTGCGGGTGCCGATCTTGGCGAACTGCTGCGGGCCCGCGGCCGGTCGGATGAGCACGGCGGTGATCAGCTCGTCGGCGGCGAGGGCGTTGCGCTTGGGGCCGGTGAAGAACTGCGCAGTCGGGATCTGGCGGGTGCCGCGCGCTGAGGAGGCGGCCTCGACGACGGCGCCGCAGGCGAGCAGGACCGGATGACAGTCTCCGGCGGGGGAGGCCGCGCCGAGGTTGCCGCCGATCGTGCCGCGGTTGCGGATCTGCGGTGAGCCGACCGTCCTGGCGGCCATCGCGAGGCTGGGCAGCGCGCCGCCGAGTTCGCCGATGAGCCGTGCGTAGGTGACGCAGGCGCCGATCCGCAGCAGGCCGCCGTCGGCTGCCCACCGGGCCAGCTCGGTGACCTGGTTCAGGTCGAGCAGCGCATCGGGGCGCCGGGCGTCGAAGTTGATCTCGACCATGACGTCGGTGCCGCCGGCAATCGGCATCGCCGCCGGATGCTCCGCCTTCATGGCCAGTGCCTCCGGCAGCGAACGCGGCTGCAGGAATTCCATCGCGCTTACCAGACCTGCACGGGCGCCGACATGTCATCGCGCTGCACCGTGTCATCGTGCTGCACCGTGTCATCGTGCTGCACCGTGTCATCGCGCTGCACCGTGCCATCGCGCTGCACCGTCCCCTCGATCAAACCGTACGGACGGTCCTGCGCGTAGAACACCTCACCCTCGCTGTCCACACCGAATGGCGACACGTCGACATCGAAGTGGTGCTTGTTGGGCAGCGACAGCCGGATCTCCGCGACCGTCGGCAGGCCCTCGAGCACGCGCTTGCCCATGGCGTACAGCGTCTGCTGCAGCGAATAGCTGTGCGTCTGGGCGAACGCTTCGATGAGCAGATCGCGGGCCGTGCCATAGGATCCGGCCCAGTCGTCTGGTGCTTGCGCGTGCCGCCAGCGGGCGTTCACCGCGGTGGCCAGGATGCGGTCCGCGGTCTCGGCCAGCGTCGTGTACCGGTCCCGCGCGAACCCCCAGAACTCCGAGCCTGTCGTATTCAGCAGCACGAGGTCGCGCAACCCCGACACGGTCCAGGATCTGGTGCCATCATGGGTGACCGTCGCCGTGCGTATCTCGCGGCCCGCCCGGGCGAAGGAGTGCCCGGTCCCGCCGACGGGCTCCCACGCGTACTCCTCGACGCCGACCCGGGCGCAGGTGACCGCTTCCCGCGACGTCGCGAAGTGCCGGGCGAGCCGCAGCGCGAAGTCCTCGATCTGGCCGACCCCGTGCTCGGCCGCGAACGCGAACACCGTGTTCTTCTGCGCGTCCGTGGTGAGGACCGCCTGATTGTCGCCGGTCAGGTGGGTATCCGCGAACGCGCCTGACAACGTGACGGTCACGTTCAGGTCGTGCAGCGCGTGCGCCGGCTCGGTCCGGTCCACGCGGAGCAGGCGGACCTCGGCCTTGCCGTACTGATTGGAACCCAGCACGATCATCGGGTTAGCTCCCCCGGTAGGTGGAGTAGGCGAACGGGCTCAGCAGCAGCGGGACGTGATAGTGGTCGGTATCCGAGGTCGCCTCGAACGTGACGGTGACCTCCGGGTAGAAAGTGGGTACCCCGCGGGCGGCAAAATAGCCGCCGCTGGCGAACGTGATCCGGTAGATACCCGCCGGCGTCACGCCCGGCAATCGCAGCCGTCCGTCGCCGTCGGTGGTACCCGCCTCAGACACCGCCCAGCCGCCTTCGGCGGACTGCCGCTCCAGCAGCACTCCCATGCCCGCCGCCGGGCGGCCGGTGGACGCGTCCAGGACATGAGTGGACAGTGTCATTTGCGTGGGGTCATCTGCGTGGGGCTCATAGGCGTGGGGTCAGAACCCAGCAGCTTCCGCATCCGGTGCCTGGTGATGCTGAGCAGTTCCTGTCTGACCACCGCTCGCTCGGCATCGGTGCTGTTGCGCAGCCTCTGGTGCAGCGCATCCAGCATCTCCTGGCCGGACAGGCCGGTCGCGCAGATCAGGAAGACATGGCCGAAACGCTGCTCGTAGGCATGATTTCCGGCCGCCAGCGCCTGCCGCACGGCGGTGCTAGCTGCCGCCGCACCGGCCTGCTCGGCCGCGGAGATGCCACCGGTCCTGGCGCCTATCCGCGGATGGGCGTTCATGGCCTCGATTATATCGTCCCAGGTAAGAGCCATAAATGCGGTGCTAATCGCGGTATCGAGCGCGTCCGCGTCCGGATAGGGGCGGCCGTCCGTGATCAGCTTGGCGAACGTGACCGACTCGCAGCAGGCCAGCACCTCCCGCGCCACGGCCTCCGCCGGAGCAGCGTTGAAGTCCGCGATGATCGCCATGGGCATCATCAAATCAGCCCAGGTGATAGGCCGGTAGCCGCATAACGGCTGAATCCCTGGTTACAAGTATCTAGCACGTTTGTAGCTTTCGCTAAACAATCATGCTGTAACGGTTACAGTACATATTGGTGCATTTGCAGGGAAGGAGGCCCTGGTGCGGGTACGGGACCTGCTCGACGTGCCAGGGCTCGGGCTCCGGCTGCTGACCGATGTCACCGGCATGGACCGGGTGATCCGCCACGTATATACCACCGATCTGCCGGACCCGGGCCGCTACATCACCCAGGGCGACCTTGTGCTGACCGGGATGATCTGGTGCCGGGCCCCCGGTGACGCTGACCGGTTCGTCCGCGCGCTGGCGCGGGCGGGGGGGAGCGTGCTGGGCGCGGGCGAGGCGCTCGGTGAGGTGCCCGCCGACGTGATCGACGCGTGCGGTCGGCATGGCGTGGCGCTGCTCGCGGTGCCGGCCGAGACGTCGTTCGCGGCGGTCATCGACGAGGTAGGGCGTCGGCTCAGCGGAGACCGCGCCACCGCGATGACCCGGGTACTCGGCCGCCGTCGGCGGCTGCTGTCGGTCGTCGCGGAGGGCGCCGGGCTGGACGAGATGTTCCGGCTGATAGGCCGCGAGATCGGTGCCGAATGCTGGCTGCTCACCGCCACCGGCAGGGTTGTGGGGGGAACCGGGCCGGCGCTGGCCAGGGATCAGGCGCTCCGGCTGGCCACGGAGTACGTGAAGGCCGACCGGCTGCCCGTGGTGACGCGACCGATGGCCGAGGGGGAGGAGCGATACTCGCTGTTCGGGGTTGGCAGCGAGCCGCGAATCACCAGTTGGTTCCTCGCCTGCCCTGGACGGGAGTCGGAGTGGGCGCACGAGCTGCGCGAATCGGTCGACGAGCTAGCGGCCGACGTGCTGCTGGAGCGAGCGCGGCTGGATGCTGGCCGGGCCGGGGACCGCAAGCTCGCCGAGGCGATCGTCGCCCGGCTCTCCGCCGACGGCTCCCCATCGGCCGAAGTCGCCTCGCTGCTGAAGGCGGCTGACCTGCCGCCGGACGGGACCTACCTGGTGGCTTCACTGTCCGCGGATGCGGACGGCAAGATGGGCAGTGCCGCTGGTAGCGGGGGAAGCGCGGCCGAACGATGGCGCTGCGACCTGGCCGAGGAACTCACCGCGCCCGCTGACCGGTTCATGCTGGCGGCGCTCGCCGATGAGGCCATCATGATCGTGCCGGCCCGCGGCGCCTCGGCGACGCATGAGTTCGCGGACAGGCTCCGTGAGAGGTCGCCGGTGTTCGAGGCGGACCGGGCACGGCCGAAGGTGAGCGTGGGAGTGAGCACGCCGGCCGAGGGTGTCGGCGCGCTGGCCGGCGCCCTGCACGAGGCGGGCAGCGCGCGGCGGCTAGCGGCGCTGCGCGTGAGCGGCTCCGCTGGCGGCATCATCTCCGTGGTGACCAGTGACGAGGTAGCGTCCCACGAACTGCTGCTGGCTAGCGTGCCCGGCAGCGTGCTGCGGTCGTTCCGTGAGCGGCTGCTAGGGCCGCTGCTCGCCTACGACGAGCAGCACCGCGCCGAGCTGTTGCCTACGCTGCGTGAGTTTCTCGACTGTTCTGGCTCGTGGAACGCCTGCGCCGCGAAGATGTATGTGCACGTGAACACCGTGCGTTACCGGATCAGGCGGATCGAAGAACTGACCGGACGAGACCTGTCATCGCTGGACGACCGGGTGAACTTCTTCCTCGCGCTGCGGATGCGGTTAGGCGGTGCCGGGCATAAACGTGTCCATCACAGTGTGTTCGAGGGGCAAGCGCGCATATGTCTGGCGGAACAGGTGGAGCGAGCGAAACGGGCGGCTGGGACAGCGAGACAGGCGGAGGCGGCTGGGACGGCAAGGCGGACGGGCCGCGCCCGCCGCGCGGCGATAAGCGGCTCTATTTCGTGCTAATGGCGATCTGTATCGGCTTGTTCGTGCTGTCCTGGGCTGTGGTGGATCGGTATTCGACCACCGCCGCCGTCATCATGACGATCGTCGCGCTCATCATCCCGCCGTTCGCCGCGATCGTCGCGAACGCGTTCAGCGCCACCGACCGCCGCCGCCGGTGACCGCCGCCGACCCTCGCCGGTGACTGCCACCCACCACGACCGCCGCCGGTGACTGCCACCGACCACGCCAGCCGCCGGTTGCACGCTCCCGGCTCCCCGCGGGCCTTGCCGCTGTTGTTGTTGCCACTGGATGAAAGCGTCCTTTGGTGCATATGGGACCAGCCTCGGCCGCGACAACGTGAAGCGTTACCCGTAGCGTTACCCGTACGTGAAGCGTTACCCGTTGTTTTCGAGGGTCAACGCCGCACGAAGGGGCAAAGTCGCACGTTATTGGGGCGAGTCGCGGGTCGCTCTGCCCGTGGCAGATGAGGTTTGCTCAGCACCGGGGCTGGACGCGGCGAGGTGGGTCTCGGGCGCGGCGCTGCTCGCCGCCGCCGTCGCGCTGCTGGCTCCGCCGTGATGAGCGGCCTGCCCGCTCAGCAACTCAGGCGCACTACGGCCGCTAGCTCAGGCCTTGCTGAGCCAGAAGCGTTAGTTACGAATAAATGAGGCCAACGATGCGGTGATTGGACCTATTGCAATGGGTCCAAGCTTGCAAGTCTGCTGTCATGACACGGCGCCTCATCCAGCTGTTCACCGGGCTTGTGCTGTACGGTGTCAGCGACGCGATGCTGCTGCTGGCGCGGCTCGGCGTCGACCCATGGGACGTGCTGCACCAGGGGCTCGCGCGGCGGGTCGGGCTGCAGACCGGGACCTGGACGATCATCGTCGGTGCCGCGGTGCTGCTGCTGTGGATACCGCTGCGGCAGCGCCCTGGGCTGGGCACGCTGTGCAACGTCGTGCTGATCGGGTCGGTCGTCGACGTCGTGCTGTGGCTGGTGCCACCACCCGCCGGGCTTGCCGTGCAAGTGCTCGTGCTGACCGTCGGCGTGACGCTGAACGGGGTGGCGACCGGGCTTTATATCGGGGCCGGACTCGGTCCGGGACCGCGGGACGGGCTGATGACCGGCATAGCGGCGCGCGGACACTCGATCCGCGTGGTGCGGACCGCCATCGAGGTCACCGTGCTGGTGACCGGGTGGCTGCTCGGCGGGAACGTGGGGCCCGGGACGCTGCTGTACGCGGTGGCGATCGGGCCGCTGGCGCACGTGTTCATCCCGCTGTTCAAGCGCAAGGACAGGGACGTTCCGTAACCGTTCGCCCACGAACCGCGATGCCTATTCGAAGCCATATGCAGCGGGCGCGGCATCGCG